>ENA-UERC01000470-UERC01000470.1-human-gut-metagenome-genome-assembly--contig:-NODE-470-length-30367-cov-18.775569_pt1 | contig 30367 bp, 25 predicted proteins | sample MGYA00242955_ERZ507955 | MGnify/ENA primary metagenome ERZ507955 (study PRJEB26167, sample SAMN06115394) | human gut metagenome | host: Homo sapiens | place: China:Hubei | collected 2016-04-27... | reverse complement strand
TTTTTGTTCAAACTCATATGGCTGAAATCTATTGATAACCATTTCAGTTTTATTTAGAGTATAATCGACTGGCAAGGCGGTCTGAGTTTTGACGCTGAGGATGAAATTCATGTCATCCTTTGTAATGCTTGTTCCTTTAAAGTAGTTGATATAATTAGTGTATTCTTCATCAATATAACCACGGCGAAGCAAAAACACAAGTAACTTGTTATCGCAAACTTGAGAAGACAGGACATCGGTTGCTGAGTAGTAGTTTATCAAATTTTTTAAAGACTGTTTCGAAAGATTTTTTTGTTGCAATTTGCAGGTTTCAATATCAGATTTGAGCTTTTCGTAACCTTGTGCTTCCGCTTCGTGGAATGCTTGCCATCTATCAACATAATTTGACACCAGCGAGGACAAATCATCAATTTCTTTTTCGGAACGATCGGTATAATAAGAATGTGAAAAAATCTGACGACATTCTATGCGGCATTGTTTGACTTTTTTGAGAACAAGCAAATCAAATGAGTCGGTCATAATTCTGCTGTAGTCAACATCAAAGGAAGATGAATATGAGTAGATACGGGTGACGATTTGATTGCTTCCAGCGAGGGAAATAAGCATAGAAAATTTCACTTCATTGCTATTTTGCAATACGTCCGAATGAACTTTTTTGAGCAATTCTTCGGCATGCTCGATCTTGTGCTGTAGGACTTCTGATTGAGCATAAATGAATTTTTGCTTGTCGGAAAATGCTTCTTTTACAACGCCGCTTTCATTCTGCAAGTCCGAAAAATCCTTCGGATAGAGATTTTTGAAAGCCATTATTGCAAACATTTTATCTTCCGATAAAGAAAGTTCGTTTGCTAGAGTATTTTTGTACACAATGAATTCGTTGCATATATTTTGAAGCGTTCTCATATCGGAAATAAATGGAGCCACATCAAAAACCGTTTCTTGCAAGATACCTTGGAATTGAGGGAATCCGCTGTTTGGGTTTATTTTCTGGAGAAGAATTTCGCTAGAATTCGTTGAATTAATAATTGGAACAACAGGAATGATAAAATCAAAAAATTTCGTACGATCATTTCCAACAAAGATGTCATCTTTGACAGCATAAATGAAAATTATGGGCTTATTTATAGCATCATCATTGTTGAGTAGCGTGTTTAGCTCCCTGAGATGCACAAATAGTTCGGGATTATCGAGCCGATCGAGATCCTCAAAAAACACATATCGAAAATTCGTTTCTTCAAAAAAATATACAATCTCATCGAGGTTTTTATTAAATACGGATTCTTTCGATAATTCTGATGGCTCAATAGACGTGTTGTCGCTAATCTTAAATTGCTTTATGGTGAATTTTGATAAGACAAAACGATAAATCAGAGATATAGTCCATAACGCAATAACAAAAACAATTAAAAACAGAACGAGAGATAATGCAGGACTTAAATATATCCGGCTCCCTGCATTAACAATATTTTGATAGACGCTAAATAGAAAATCATATTTAAAAACAAAGCAAAATAAAAAGAGAAAAAGTAGAAAAATGAGTTCGAGAAAGAATATTCTACAACTGTCAATAGTATGCAACTTGCGATACCGACTCTGAGGAATGCGAGAATATTTAACTTTATAAAAAAGTTGCTTTAAAATCCCGGTTTCAATTTCATCAATATCAAGCTTCACCTTTGAAGTTGAAAGAGAATTTGAATCCTTAAGACCACTTGAAAATGTAGCCATAGAAATTTTTAACGAGTTTTTTGAAGAGGGAACATTTCGACCGTGAAACCTATCATTGATTTGAGCATAAAGAGATTTGGAATCATTTTGCTTTAAAAAGGTATCAATAATGCTACTTTTTCCTGATCCATAAGGCCCTGTAAGCGCAATGTTTTTAATCTTTGGATCTTGCAAAGCCCAATTTAAAGAATAAAGATATTCATCTCCATTTTCAATAGCGTCATTTGGAGCGAGGTCTTTATAATCTGAATTTGTCATAAAAGAACTCCTTTTGAACTTGAGTAATTGTTTTTTACATGATACCTTAAAAACAAGAGAAAATCAACCGTTCTTCGACCAAATAATATATGTGCGTGAAATGCTAATGGGTTGCAAAACACTGCCGCTCCAAGATGGGAGGAACTCTCCATCGCCTGCACTGGGGTCGAGGGTTCGCTGGATATCACAATAGCGTTGCGGTCTGAACGAACCATCTCATCTGCAATGACCCATTTGTGTATGCCGGACTAATCCTGAACGGTTAACCAAAGGAATATCTGAAGAATGTGGTTGCGAGTCTCGGTCTAGAGGAATGAACACAAAAACAGGGTGCGCCCACCCGGACGCACCCTGCAAAAATCCACACACGATAAGTAAGGCAGGGAGTTCCCCAGCGGGAACTTCCTGTTTTTCTTTGCCAGAGATATGAGCCTGTTCCGCCTGCCATGCGGCAAACTCTCGCTGTCCTTCCTCGCTGTTCCAGCAGGCAAGGATGGCCGGGTAGAATGCCCGTGCCAGACGTTCGATGGCTTCATCGGGATAGGGGGAAGTGTTTGTGGACTTTTTCTTTTTGTTCAAACGCACGCTCCTTTGATCGTCCCACCGCAGCAAAGCCGGGCAAGAAAATCAAAGTTCCATTTTTTATCAGGCGCAAGGGCGCGGATGCTTTCCGCCCTGCACTTGCGGCTGGTGGCTCGTTGATGGCTTACAAGTGCCTGTCGTTATGCGGTCTTTTCTCCTTCAAGGGCTTCTGCAAGAGCCTTTTCCAGATAGGTTTCGATTTCAGTCAGGTAGTTAGCAGGCCTCTGCATTGCGAAGCGGAGAACCTTCTGCTTTTCCGGGTCAGTGAAATAGCTGGGATTGTTTTTGAGCGTTTTCTTCCATGAGTTTTTCATCATTTCGGTCGCACGGCTCAAAGATTTGTAAACCTTCATAAACTCGTCCGGTACATGATAGCACCGAAATTCTTCTGTTTGTGGTGTGGGCATGGGAACGGGTTCCGCTTTTTCAGGTTCAAATTCTGCGCTGGCAGATTCCAACACTTCCAATGCCTCTGGATGCAGGATTTGAGCAAGGACATCTGAACGATGCTCGACACTTGCCTGCACAAGCTTGGACATTTCTTCGTTGGTGAACTTCACTTCACCGGAAAAGACTTTCTGCTTGATGCCGGGAGAGAGGTTGTCCGCGATGTCGATGCCTCGTGTATAGTGGCTGGCACGGAGAACAGAGGCACGGCTGACACCGTTTTCTTCTGCGATTCGGTCGCAGGTTTTCTTCCCGGAGTGTGGTTATCATCGTGAGCACCACCACTTTTCTTTGCTAAAGTGTACTGATTGCCCCGAAAGATTTTTGCAGCCTTCTTCTCGGCTTCGTACTGCTTCCCAAGCAGATAGCGTTTCTGTTCGGGACTCAGGTTTCGCCGTCCCAACTGATTCCGGCAAATCCACGCAATGGCTTCTTCGCGGTTCTCAAATCGGAGCGGCATGGTGGAAAAATAAATCTCAGGATGCTTCTGGAGAATGGCATAACGATTGTGTCCATCAACAAGGGTATTACCCCAGACGATCAAAGGAGAGAGCAGCTTGCCCTCTTTGAGGATATTTTCTTCAAGCTGCTTGTACTCATCGTCCGTCAGCGGCGGGATCTGGTTCTGGAACTCCGGGTCGATTTTCAGATTGATCATACGCACACTCCTTTATCTCTCCTGCTACGCCGGTTCTTCCTCCCGGAAAAGGACTCAACATTCTGCTTTGCGGTTTTCAGTTTGAGCAGTTCCTCTTTAGCTTCCTTGTACTGCTCGTAGAATTTTGCCTTTTCGGATGCCAGCTGCGCATACTCGACTTCCAGCTTTTTCGGGCTGGGCAGCTTGGTGATGTCGTTTGCCTTGAAATAGGCTGCTGCCGTCCGGTATGCTGTCAGCTCTGCACGGTGCTGTTCTTCAAAGGCTGCGGGTCGTTTTGCAGCTTTTAACTGCTGTGCGACGCTCTTGGTGCTGGCGTAGGCTGCGACCTGATAGCGCAGCTCTTTGTTGACCTTCATGCGGCCTTCGAGGTCTTTCACCACCGCCAGCGAATCGTGGAACTTGGTATCAAGCTCTGTAATTCTCTGGTCGAGTGCGCCCTCGTCAGTCAAGCCCTTTTCTTCTAGGAGAATCAAGGTCTGTGCCATGGCTTTGAGGTTGTGTTTTTTTGCCCAACGCTCGTAGCCGATGCCTTTGCCCTGTTTCAGCTTCGCCTGAATATCCACCAGTTTTCCGATGGTATCCTGCTTGAACTGCGCCTTGGGTTTGCGTTCGGCGTCTGCCTGCAACGTGGCAAGCACTGCCGCCTTATCGAACTTGTCACCGAGATGTTTCACCCGGATAAACTTTGTTCTTCCGGCAGGTAGATAGCTGAGCCGTCCACGGCTTTCCTTGACGGTGATTCCGTACTGTTGCAAGAGCCTGTCCGAAAAATCTTCAAAGTTCGTTGCGTTGTCCAGCACATCCGTGATCTGTTTCCGCAAAATTTCTTTTGCGGTCTCAAACTTCGTTTGTGTAGGCTGCTGTCCGGCTGCGGTGAGGGTTGCGTTTGCAAGATCAAGTTTCTGCTGCCCACGCCGCCTTGCCAAATATTCGGCCTCGCTGACACGCTCTTTCGAGCCGTTGAGCAGGTCGATCTGGTACAGTCCAGCACTCTCGCACAACTCCATGACCTCGACACGCAAATGCCGCATGGTCTGGGCTGTGCTGGAGTGCTTCATGCCCTCTAGCCAGTCGCGGGGCTTCTGCATATAGGGCTTGCGTTCCACTTCTCGCGTTCGGATGCTGCCGATCACGATGTGGACGTGGATGTTTCCCGACTGGTTGTGCCCATCTGGGTGAGTGCAGACGATGGCAGGATGACCGGGGAAGTTTTCTTCGCAGAATTTCAGGCCAAGTGCCTGTGCCTTTTCCATGGTCAAACCATTGTCGGCTGCATCCCGTGGGTCAAAGCTGATGATATACTGGTGGCTTTTGATATCACCATGCTGGGTGTTCTTACCATACTTGCGGTTTGCCAGCAGACAGGCCATTGCAAACGAGAAATCGCCGCACTCAAGTGTATCGAGGATGTACGATTCTCGCAGCTTCGGCTTGCTGTGCTCATCCAGAAGTTGCTTTCCAGTGAACGCGTCGTGCTGGTAGATCAGGTACGCTTCAACGGCAGAGTAGTCCGAATTTTTAGAGGCGATATGCTTGAGCGTTGCCATACAGTTCACCCAGAACTTTTTCGGCGTTCAGCCGGAATGCAGTCAGGTCTGCAAGTTCGTCAAGAATTTTCGCCCGGATCTGCTTGGTGTCTGCGCCGCCGGAGTTGAAGTGTCATGCGAGTTGGTTGAGATTGCCGCCCACCCTGCTGCACTGGGCAAGCAGGGTGGAAACGGCAGTCAGGGTTTCTTCTCCGCCGCCTGCAACGACAACGGTGCGCTCGATTTTCGCATTGTGCAGCGCACGGCGGATGAGGGTGGACAGGGTGAGATGAAGGAGTTTTGCGGTTTGTTCGAGTTCCAATTTTTCTTTTTCCGTCACTCGGAACTTGATGATGTGCGTTTTGTTGTTCGGCGTGTCGTGGCGGTGGGTCGTGCTGGGATTCGCTTTGACATTCGTTTTGTTCATTGAACCTCCTGTCTGTTCGATAACTCCTCGGTGAAGTTATGTAAGCACGACACGCCGTTCTTTCGCACCGCAAGGTGCGAATATGAGCAGGGTTTGGGGCAGGCACGCCCCAACAAGATCACTTCGGAAATGCAGGCGCATTGTAGAAGTGAAGTCCCGGTGGAACACAAGATTTTCAAGAATTGAAAATTTGTGGCCACGGGACGGTTCTTGCTTATCGCTTTTTCGTCCAAAACAAAAATACAGATTTCAAACTGGATCTCGGTTTCCAAAGCTGGGAGTGCAGGTGCCAATAGAAGTGTCTCCTATTGCGGGGTCGCCGCTTGCACCGAATCTGCGTTCCTGCCCCTGTGTTGCAGCGGCGTTGTCCGGCTCGCCCGCATTTTGTGCGGGGTCGTGGAGCGGTATCTAGATCCAGACGGCTTGTGCAGTTTTCAAAGTGCGGGTATGAAGAATTGCAGGCCGGTGGTCCGGCTGCAAATTCTCTCGGAATATAAAGAAAACCGCCCCGCAATGGACCAAAGGATTTTGTCGGGGATAAGCGGCGGCAAAATGGTTCGGTGTGGTTGCGGAGCGGCAGAGAAAGCTATGACGCTTTATTTCGATAAAGTGGTTTGATTTGTAATAAATGGTAGCATAAGAGTAGGATGCTGTCAAGTAAAAGCGGAAGAAATTAGATGAAGCATCAAAAAGTCAATGGCGGTTTTATAAACAGAGCACAAAAATATGATGTGTTTTAACGGGCCTATGCTTCATAAATTTTCCCCATTGGACGCGATGACGTCCCGGTACCACCAGCCGGAATCCTTGACGGTGCGCTTCAAGGTGTGGTAGTCCACATAAATCAGGCCGTAGCGACAGCTGTAGCCTGCCGCCCACTCGAAGTTGTCGAACAAGCTCCACACCGAGTAGCCGATCACTGGGATGCCATCATCAATGGCATGGGCCATCTCCAAAAGATACCGGTGCAGAAAGTCGATGCGCTGGGGATCGTGGACCTTGCCATCCAGCATGACGAAGTCCAGCCCTGAATAGCCGCTTTCGGTGATGAGGATGGGCAGGTGGTACCGCTCGAACCAGAACTTGCTGGCGTAGTAGAGCACCTTGGGGGTGATGTTCCAGGCGGCAGCGGTCTGGGGGCTGCCCTGGTAGGCGTAGGTGTCGTATTTTGACGGGTCGGGCACCAAGTCCACCGTGCCCTGGTAGCAGTTGTAAGCGTAAAAGTCCAGGGGCTGGGACACCAGGGCCCACTCCTCTGGGGTCATGGTGTACAACTGGTCCCCGAACTTCTCCTTGGCCCAGGCGGGGTACTGCCCCAGGAATACCGGGTCGGCCCACCAGGTATTGGACATGATGTAGCCGGGGTAGTCGCTCAGAGACTTCTGCCGGGCCTTCTCCACTTCCTCCGGGGAGTCGTCCTTGGGCAGGCAGCAGTCCCCGGTGGGGGCCATCCCGACCTTGGCGCCAGGGCAGTTTTTCCGCAGGACCTGCACCGCCCGGCCATGGGCCAGCAGGATGTTCTTGGTCACCGCCATCATGGCGGCATCGCCGTTGTGCTCAAAGGGTGCGTGGACGCCCGCCATCAGACCCAGCCCGCAGAACATCTGGGGCTCATTGAAGGTGATCCAGTAGTTCACCTGGCCGCTGAGGGCCTTGGAAATCACCTCCACATAGGCCGCGAACCACTCCACGATTTCAGAGTTCTTCCATCCGCCCTTGCGGTAAAGGGCGGTGGGTAGGTCCCAGTGGTAGAGGGTCACCAGGGGCTGGATGCCGTTTTGCAGCAGCTCATCGCAGAGGTCCTGGTAAAATTTGACGCCGGCTTCGTTGACCTTGCCCGCGCCCTCGGGCAGGACGCGGGGCCAGCTGATGGAAAAGCGGTAGGCTTTCAGGCCCATCTGTTTCATCAGGGCCACATCCTCCCGCCAGCGGTGGTAAAAATCAATGGAGATGTCGGCGTTCTCGCCGTGGGCGATCTTGCCGGTGCCGTCATGGACCAGGGTGTCCCAGATGGACTCCCCTTTGCCGTCGGCGTTCCAGCCGCCCTCGATCTGGGTGGCCGCTGTGGATGCGCTCCACAGGAAATCTTTGGGGAAGGTGGTCATAATCTGTCCTCCTTGTATTTCAAGAATCCCTCGCCTGGGGTCAGGCGGAGGATTGCGAAAAAGAAGTACCTGCCCCGGCAAACTGGGACAGAGGGAAGATAGCTTGTTAATGTTTTAGGAAGTGCAGCAGGGCCTCGGCGGAAGCCTTGGCGCCGCCCAGGCTCCGCATATCCTCGCTGAAGGCGTGGGCCGTCTCCTTATAAGAAGGTTCGGTCAGCAGCTTGACGATAGCTGCTTTCAGTCCCTCGCTGGTGATGGCTTTTTTATCCAGAAAGGCGCAGCCAAGGCCTAGCTTTTTGATTTGGCGGGCGGTGATGGCCTGCTCCTCCATCTGGGGGATGGCAATCATGGGCACGCCATAGTAAATGGCCTCGCCGGTGCCGCCCATGCCGGCGTGGGTGATGAACACCGACGCCTGGGACAGGATATCCAGCTGGGGCACCATCTGACCGACTTCCACGTTGGCGGGGATGTCCTTCAGGCTGGCGGGGTCGATGGAGCCGAGCGCAGCAAAGACGTTGATGTCCAGGTCCCGCACTGCGTCAAACAGGATGGGGTAATACTCGGGCCAGTTGTTGAAGGCAGTGCCAAGGGAGGAATACAGCAGCGGCTTGCCGTTGTCGGGGGCCTTCCAGCTGCCGAAGGCGGTCCGCTTGCCGATCTGCACCCCGGTGAACACAAAACTGTCATCGAAGGTCTCGTAGTTTGGTACCAGTTCTTTCTGCATCATGACCAGGTTGAAGTCCCCGTGACCGTCGAAGATCTCCTTGACGGTCATCAGGCGGCAGCCGTATTTTTCGGCGTAACTTTGAGCCAGCTGGGCCGCGGCCTGGCGCAAGGGATGGTCTGCCGGGACGTTCTCGAAGCCGGCGGCCACCGAGTAGCTGGCGTTAGAGGGATAGCTGGTGTAGAGCATGACGTTGGGCACCTTGAGACTGTCGGTGGCGATAGTCCCTGCGATGCCCGCAAAGTCATGGACGATGGCGTCGGGCTTGTCGTTTTTCAGGGTGTCCAGCACCGTGTCGATGTAGGCCCCAGCCTCGTTCAAAAAGAGGAAGGGCACCGCGGCGGCCACCCCGCCGTCATCCTCTTTCTTCTCGCCGCCTTCATTGTGCTTGTCGTTCTCGGCCATCCAGGAGGGGACGGGGACGAACTTTGCCCCGGTGGGCTCAATGATGCGGCGGAAGGCCTCGGTGGTGAAGTAGGTCACCCGCACTCCCCGCTTCACCAGTTCGGTGACCAGGGCCAGGGTGGGGTTGATGTGGCCAAAAGCGCCCAAAGATACAAACGCGATGTGCATAAAAACAAGCTCTCCTTTTTTGATCACAATGTACAGGCAAGGGCTTTGTGGATTTTGGATTTGCTGTACACCAGGTTGGCGGCCTTGCCATCGGAGCGGCGGAAAGTAGTATCCATCTTTTTAGCGATAGTTGCTTTCATTCCCATAAAAGAGAAGGGCACGTCATCGGTATCGCCTGCCAATACCTGATCACACAGCTCAATCATCTCATCTAGGAGGGTAACGGGCAGCTCGGGCCCATGATGGGAGACAAAGATCCGATCGTACCGGCCTGTCAGGCGGTCCCGCACTTGGACGACCGTTTCCCTGTACGCCTCCACTGGGGCGGCCTCCGGTCCAAAGAGGAAAGTAAAATTGTTGCAGCAGTCTCCCGTAATCAGGAGCCTGTCCTCCTCCACAAGGAAAGCAGTGCTGCCCGCGGTGTGCCCGGGGAAAGCCACCGCCTGCACATGCACCTCGCCCAAATCAAAAATCATGCCGTCGGTCAGCTCGGCAAAGTCCTTGTTTGGGTCAGCCTCCACAAAGCTGCCAGCGGTCAGTTCCTCATAGCGATCCCTCAGATTGCCCTTCAGGTAGCCCTGGCGGTCAGCCAGACTGCACTGGCTGCGATAAAGTGCCTGGTCGGCGCTATTGAGATAGACCTTGCCAAACGCCGTTGCGCCGGGGGCGTGGTCGATATGCCCATGGGTCAGCAGGACAGTGAGGGGCAGGCTGGTCAGATTTTCTACAAAAGCCCGCAGATGTCCTACTCCCAAGCCCGCATCAATCAGGATGGCCCGCTGTCGGCCAATGACGAGGTAGAGGTTTTCTTTGCTGGGACTTTCGATCCAAAGAACATGGACGGAAACTGGCTGGGAACGATAATACATAGTGTATCTCCTTATTAAAAGGCAGCCATACAGGCAGCGCATGGCGTCGCCCGTATAGCTGCGGTGAAAAGAGGGAACGTTCAGTTCTGCTCAGATTCGATGGCGAGCTTTTCGGCTTCCAGATTCTTCTTGTCCTGCATCTTAACAAAGGGCATAAAAATCAGTAGGTCAATTACGCACAGGACTACTTCCATCGCTGCGATGGCTGCACTGCCGTTGAGGATGCCGGTAGCAATCATGGGGAAGTTGAATACCGTCACGCCGGCATAGTGTGGCACAATGCCAATGGCACAGGCTGCATAGCCCAGGATGAAATTCAGCGCAGGGATAATCACCCAGGGAACCACAATGGTTGGGTTGAGCACAACAGGAGCGCCGAAGATCAATGGCTCAGAGATGCCGAAGAAAGCAGGAGCTACTGAAATCTTGCCCACCGTCTTAAGCTGGCCAGATTTGGCAAACAGTAGCAGGGCTAAGGCAAAAGCGGGATAAACGGTTGCAATGGTGGTGCTGTAGGAAAAGGCCATACCGATGATGTTGGGTACAGCCTGCCCGGCAGCATAGGCAGCTTGGTTAGCCCCATCCAGCCCAAACATAATGGGGGCGGTCATACTAGACAGGAAACCAGGGTGGATGCCGAAGAACCACAGCACCTGGGTCAACAGGTTGATGATAGTCAAAGTAAAGAGGTTCTCGCCCACGATGGCGTTGAGGGGCATTTGCAGAATGTTGTACAGGCAGTCGAAGGCGTTTCCCCAAGGGGTCAGCGCAAACAGACCACGCAGCACCAGAGCCATCAATGCGATGACCAGACCGGGAATCAGAGAGACAAAAGTATTGGAAACGTATTCCGGCGTGCCCGCTGGCATTTTGATAACGATTTTGGCGTCCACAATTGCCTTATAGACCGAGATGGTCAGCAGAGCGACGAGGATGCCCAGAATCATGCCCTGGGTGCCCATGTAAGTGAAGGAAAGAACCGCTGTGCCGTTGGCGTCGACAGCGGTGGGCAGCAGCGTCACATAGACAATCAGAGCAAGGATGGGTGCGATCTTGCTGTGGACTTCCTTTTTGTCGGCAAAGACGCTGGCGACGCCATAGGTAAAGTAGAGGCCCAGCATATTGGTGGTAGCTCCCACCAACGCAGTCAGCAGGGTGCTGATACCGGTAGATTGGATAAAGTTCTGCCAAAAATCCACCGGCAGGCCTGAAAACAGACTGGCGAAGGAACCGATGATGATTACCGGCAGAAACGTCATGATGCCCTGTGAAATGCTTTGCAGGTAGATATTCCCGTTGACGACGTCGCTGAATGCCGCCATCCGGTCGGTCATGCTCTTTTTCTCTGCCATGGCTTACACCTCCTCGCCCATCAATTTGCGGGCAGCTTTTAGAACGGCGGCACCGTTCATCATTCCATAGTCCTTCATCTCAATGGCGGCTACTGGCACGTCGGGACAATCCTTCTGCACCTGGGGCAGCTTGTGCTTAACCTGGGGCCCAATCAGGATGCAGTCAGCATCGGTGCCCACTTCCTTGGCGGCTGCCAGAGAATAGGCGTTGATGGTGCATTCATAGCCTGCCTTGGCGGCGGCCTCCCGCATCTTAGCCACCATCAAGCTGGTGGACATCCCATTGCTGCACATCAAAACAATCTTTTTCATACAAAATTCCTCCTTATTTTTACCAGACCGGAATGGCTGGCGATTTTCCTCTTTACTGCTTTTTTTGCTCCAGCGCCTCTTCCAGCGCGTCGATCCGCTTGTAGAGTGCGATCATCTCCTCCACCATTGTTTTGGTGAGCTCGGCGCTCATCAGCTGATCCTCGGCGTGGGCCAGCACCAGCCGGACGGTGGTCTCAACGCCCTGGCCCTCGGCCTCGATCATGGCGGCGTGGGCATGGTGCCCCTGGATGAAATACCCGTCCGCCTCCTTGAACAGCTTTTCAGCTTCGTCGTACTTGCCCTCTTTTGCTTTGTAGAGGGCCTCCATAAAGGTGCTCTTGGCACCGCCGGCGGCGGTGATCAGCTCAAACACCTGCATTTCTTCCTGTTCGGTCATTTCAGCCATAGGTGGTTCCTCCTTTTAATCCAGGTCCTCGCCGTTCGAGGCGATGACCTTTTTGTACCAGTAAAACGAATCCTTACGCCGGCGCTCCAAAGTGCCGCTGCCGTCATTGTCCCGGTCTACATAGATGAAGCCGTACCGCTTTTTCATCTCGCCGGTGCCGGCGCTGATCAGGTCGATGCAGCCCCAGGGGGTGTAGCCCATCAGGGGGATGCCGTCCTCCTCCACCGCGGCCTTGAAGGCCTGGATGTGCTGGCGCAGGTAGTCAATGCGGTAGCTGTCGTGGATGCTTCCGTCCGCTTCCACCGTGTCCGTAGCGCCCAAGCCGTTTTCCACAATAAAGAGGGGCTTCTGGTAGCGCTCGTAGAGCAGCCGCATGGTCAGCCGCAGGCCCATGGGATCCACCTGCCAGCCCCACTCACTGGAGGGCAGGTAGGGGTTGACCACCCCGGCCACCACATTGCCCTTGGCCCTGCCCGCCTCGGTGGGGCGGCCGGCCTGGACCATCGACATATAATAGCTGAACCCGATGTAATCCACCGTCCCCCTGCGCAGCAGGTCGTCATCCCCTGGCTCTTTCTGGATGGTGATCCCGGCGCGCTCCAGCTTTTTCAGCAGGCGCTGGGGATATTCCCCGCGGGACTGCACGTCGGCGAAGGCCAGCATGGTGGCCATCATATCGTCGGCGGCCTTGGCGTCCAGGGGGTGGCAGGTCTCGGGGTAGACCACTCCAAAGAGGGTCATGCAGCCGATCTTGTTCTCGGGGTCAATCTTGTGGCCCAGCAGCACCGCTTTGGCGCTGGCTACAAACTGGTGATGGGCCGCCTGGTAGATCACCTGCATCCGGTTTTCGTCCGGGCGAATGTCCAGACCCGCCGGGTTCCAAGGGCCGAACTCGATGGCGTTGATCTCGTTGAAGGTCATCCAGTATTTGACCTTACCCTTGTATTCGTTGAAGATGACCCGGCAATAGTTCTCGAAGAAATCCACTAGCCGCCGGTCCCGCCAGGCACCGTATTTTTTCACCAGACCGTAGGGCATTTCGTAATGGCTGATGGTCACCACCGGCTCGATGCCGTATTTGTGCAGCTCGTCAAACAGGTCGTGATAGAACCGCACCCCCGCTGGGTTAGGTTCGGACTCGTCCCCCTGGGGAAAGAGGCGGCTCCAGGCGATGGACGTGCGGAAGCACTTGAAGCCCATCTCGGCAAAAAGTTTGACGTCCTCTTTATAGCGGTGGTAGAAGTCGATGCCCATGTGGTTGGGGTAGTATTCGCCGGGGATGACGCCATCGGTGATCCGGCGCTTGGTGTGGGCGTCACCCGCCGTCATCACATCCGCCACGCTCAGGCCCTTGCCGTCTTCATTGTAAGCGCCCTCGCACTGGTTGGCGGCTACTGCGCCGCCCCATAGAAAGTTGTCGGGCAAAGCCATTTGGATTCCTCCTTTTACTCTAAAAGCAGTTTCATGAAATGTTCGTACTCCTGTTTGGCGATGATGCGCTTGACCCGTACCCGGTCGCTGATCAGCGAGCTGGTCAGCTGGTAAAACTTTTGGGCCTGGGCTGAAGCGGAATCGTAAATGGCCGCTAAGATCACCAGCTGTACCGTATTGGCGGACCAGCGGATGGGTTTGTCCAGGATGGCCACACAGACCACATTCTCTTTTACGAAGCACTCCTCCGGGTGTGGGATGGCCACGTTGTTGCCAAAATCGGTGCCGCCCATCTGCTCCCGGGCCAGTACCGAAGCGCAGAACTCTTCCTCCGGCACGGGGTAGACCTGCGCCATCTGGTGACAGATCTGGCGCAGCGCTTCCTTCCGGGTCCCGGCCTGGATATGGGGGAAGAACAGTTCCTGCCGGTAATACCGACGGAGAAGGTCCACGCTGCCTTGTTCCAGCTTTCGGCGCACTTGGGGGATATCGCTTTCATCCAAAAAGTTGCTGATCTCGTAAATAGGGATCTTGGCCGCGGTGTGCAGCGGCACCGTCGTGAATACATAGTCGGTGTCGTGCAGGTCGTACTGTTCAAATTCATATATACTGCATACATCCAACCGGTTGATATAGACCTCAAATTCATTGCGGAACCGAAAGGCCAGAAACCGGCTGCTGGATTTGCCTGTCATGCAGACCAGCAGGATGTTTTTCTTTTCGATGTTTTCCTTGAGGGATTCCAGCGCCATTTCCAGAATGATAGCAAAGTAGCCGGTCTCATCTTCAGGAATTTTGCGCTGATAAAACTGCTCCAACTCCACCATCGCCCGCTGGGCTATGGCAAAAGCAAAGGGATAGTTTTGCTTGACTTCATCCAAAATAGGGTTTGGCATCGGGATGCCGTACATCATGCGGATATGAAAGGTGGCCAGGTGGTTGTACAGCGCAATGCGGACATTCAGATTCTCTCTGAAGTTCAGGTTGTATACCCGCTGAATGCAGTCCAGCAGCAAAGCACTGAGCTCATTGACCGCTTTCATCACCACGGGGTTGGCCTGCAATTTGGATTCGTCCCCCAAAATGCGCCGCCCCGCAATAAAAACGGCAATGTACATCATCTCAGCCTGTGTGTCTGCGATTTCGACCTCCACTTCCCGGAGCTTTTGCACCAGCGTTTGTGCCACGCTGTACTCCTGGGTGTTTCGGACCCGCAGCTGTTGGTTTTCCGGCGCTTGCCGGATCACATTACCTTCCCTTCCCCGCAGGCAGGCGATATATAGATAGGAGACGATGTTCTGGAAAGCGGCTTCGGAGAATTTGATCCTCTGCCGCAGTATCACATCCAACAGCACTTCGCCGATGCGCGGGGTCAGTTTGGTCTTTGCCCTTTCTTCAGCGTAGCAGGATTGCATCAGGTAGTCCATGCAGCACTTGCGTTTATCAAACTCGCTGCCGGTGACTCGCATCCCATAGTGGGGCTTGCGCTCGATGGTCAGGTTATAGTGTCCGAGGGCAAATTCCACCTGCCGCAGCTCATTGGAGAGGGTTTTTGTGGAGACCCAGAGAGTTTCACTTAGCGTTTCGATCTTGTGATAGTTTTCGTCCCGCAGGAACAGCGCCAGCAGGTAGTGGAAACGGTCCTCCACCGTGTTGGGGACGGCCTCCTGCATCCGGGCGTGCTCATCCTTCAGCCAAATCTGGTACTTCTGTCTGTCCTGCACCACCAGACGGTAACCATAGCGCTGCCGAGATTCGATGGTCGCGCCGTTGCGCTCCAGTTCCTCCCGCAGCTCCTGGACCCGTGTTCGGACGGTACGGTCGCTGATCCCACAGTGGCCGGCCAATGCCTGGGAGGGCACATATTCACTTTCTGACAGGCCTTCCAGCAAATCGGCCAACTTGGCGTCCAGCATAGCGTATCACTGACCGTCCTTCCCCAAAAATTCCCTGACCCGGCCCGTAAATGTCATGGGCTCCACCTGGTTTTGCCGCATCCAATCCCTGAGGGCGTCGCTGCACAGGAAGGCCGTCTCCATGGGCCGGATGAGGGTGTAGGAGGAATGGTCCAGCAGGTACTGGTCCAGATAACCAGGGTGGAACACCAGCACGGAGCACTCTTTGTCCGTCAGTTTGGCTTCATCCCCGAAGATATACTTGCACGGATCATAGAGACCCTTTTCATCCAGGTGGTAGAAGGATGCGCACTGGATGCCGTGCTCTTTCGACCACTGGGGATCCACCGGGTCACAGTAGAGCAGGCCATTGCGGGCCGCTACATTTTTCAGCCCCTGAAAGAAGTTGGGGGACATGACGGCGTGCCCCTCAAAATAGGCGGGGTCCTTGCCGGTGATCGCGCGGAACCGGTCCAGCTGTGCCTGAATCTCCAGCTCCACCTCCTCCAAGACAATGGTGTCCTGTTTGCGGGCGCGTATCTCACGGCTGGTGCAGAAGTTACCGTCGCTCCCCACCAAAGAGGGGATCCTGGCCGGGTCGCTCAAAGGTCTGCCCACGCAGATGTTGGTATGCTGGCCCACCTCCACGCCGGTATCCCGAACCATCTCATATCCGGCGGCCGCCTGAGGCATATTGGGCATCAGGCCGGTGCAGGTGATAGGGCCGTCCTTGACGGCACGGTAGATACCGCAGTTGACCCCTTCGCTGAAGCCCAGGTCATCGGCCCGAAAAATGATCTTCATGTTGCTTCGCTCCTTTCCGGGCGTTTCGTTTTTGACAATATTAGTGTAACAGCTCTACAAAGGATTGTCCATGAATGGTTTTGCCGCAATCTATGCGGAAATCGACTTCTTCCGATGAATCTTTTTGGGTAAGTTGCACATCGCCTGACTGGACAGTTTGTGATAAATGCAAAATTGGGATGTAACAATCCGTCTCTACAGCAAAACCGAAAGAACGACCTTTTAAAGATCTTCTTGCAAAATAATACAAAATATGATATAAATTATACGAAATAAAATTCCGCCAAACCTATCTGAAGGGAGGTCCTGCTATGACTGCCGTCATCTACGCCCGTTATTCCTCCGACAACCAGCGTGAAGAATCCATCGAAGGCCAGATTCGCGAGTGCACCGCTTATGCCGAGAAGAATGGTATCACGGTGGTCAAGCACTACATTGACCGGGCGATTTCGGCCAAAACGGACAACCGGCCTCAGTTTCAGCAGATGATCAAGGACAGCGAGCGCAAGCTGTTCGACATCGTTTTGGTCTGGAAGCTGGACCGCTTCGCCCGCAACCGCTATGACAGCGCCCGATATAAGACCCAGCTGAAGAAGAACGGCGTCAAGCTCGTTTCGGCAACGGAAATCATCTCTGAAGGGCCGGAGGGCATCATTCTAGAATCGGTGCTGGAGGGCTATGCGGAATACTACTCTGCCGACCTGTCGGAGAAAGTGATTCGCGGCATGACGGAGAATGCCCTCAAGGGCAAGTTCACTGGCGGTGCCATTCCCTTTGGCTACATCATCAACGCAGACCACCGCTTTGAAATCGACCCGTTGACTGCTCCCTTTGTGGCAGAAACCTTCCAGCGGTACAACGATGGCCAGACCATGCGGGAAATTCGGGATTGGCTGAACGAAAAGGGCGTCAAGAACCAGCGTGGCGGGCCGATGTCCTTTAACACCATCCAACATATGCTGAGCAACCGCCGCTATATTGGTGAGCTGAAATACCGTGATATCCTGATTCCCGATGCGATTCCACCTATCGTGTCGGTGGAACTTTTCGATGATGTGCAGGAGAAAATGTTGAAAAACAAGAAAGCCCCTGCCCGAAGAAAGGCAGAGGACGACTATCTGCTCACCACCAAGCTGTTCTGCGGCTACTGTGGGGCGTTGATGTTTGGCGAAAGCGGCACGAGCCGGACGGGAGAAGTCCATCGCTATTATAAATGTGCTACTGCCAAAAAGCACAAGGGTTGCAAGAAAAAGACCGTCCGCAAACAGTGGCTGGAAGATCTGGTGGTCAACCAGACCATGCAGCTTGTCAAGGACGATGCCGCCATGGAATCCATCATCGCCAAGGTTATGGAGTTGCAGGATAAGGAAAACACCAACGTCCCGCTTTATGAGAAGCAGCTCCGGGATGCGGAATCGGGTATCCAGAATATGCTCAATGCAATTCAGGCGGGCATCCTGACCAGTTCCACCAAGGAACGGTTGGAACAGCTCGAAGAAACCAAGCGTGAGCTTGAAGCCCGCATTGCGGAAGAAAAGCTGGCAAAGCCGAAAGTAACCGAAGAGTTCATCCGGTTCTGGCTCCTTCGGTTTCGCAAGCTGGACATGAGCCTGAAAGACCAGCGGCAGACGTTGGTGGATACGTTCATCAATTCGATTTATCTGTATGATGATAAGGTTTTGATAACCTTTAATTATAAAGAAGGTACACAGACCATCACATTTGAGGAAGCGGCCCAAGCCGCATCAAAGGGAAATGGTTCGGATTTGGATTGCATTCCTGCACTCTCAAACGACAGCTTTCAAAAAGGCTGTCGTTTTTCTTTTTTGTATCCGTCCTTTTGGAAACACTCTTCTAGGCGGATAAGAGGACTTGAACAGCACGGCCCTACCGCAGGCGGGGCAACAAAAGACCCAGTGGGGCTTTTGTTAGTGCGCGGTTCCTGGACCCATAGGAACGTCTACCGGGAGGACTGCCGTTAAAATAGAAAATCCGAACCTTTTCTCGATAGGAGAAGGGTTCGGATTTTTCGTTTTCTTCGGAAATGAAAATTCGGGTTCTTCCCTGACGGCTGTGTGTCCGAAACCTTATCAGAAGAATCGTGTAACGAAAGTCACAACTGTAAAGGTGCCGTAAGGCGGAAAGGACACAAACATGAAGTACGATGAAAGAGCCTGCAAATTCAACATGGACACTGGATGCGTGGAGCTGCTGCTCCGGGATGGGAGAAGAATCTCTATTGACTGCACCGGGGTCGAGGATGCACTGGATGTGACCATGGCGCAGAGGTCAGAACTGGATTACCTCATCTACAACGACCCGCTTGGCTATGCCGATTTGATTCTGAACGGTGACCCGGAGGGGTATTTGAAAATTGTGGGCGGGAGCCATGGATCAGAGGATTAAAGGTAAAAAAACAGGGCGCGCCCCTGAATGAACAGCACCCCATTTGTCCGACAGTATTCGGTCGGACAAATGGGGTGTCTTTATATATTGGAAAAACGAAAGGCGTATAGCGGAGAATGAGACCGATTTTTATAGTGCAAGATGCTTTGCACGATAGTCCCGTGGGCTGATGCCGTATACATTTTTGAACGCGCGGGAAAAGTGGAGCTGATTGGGATAGCTGACCATGGTGCTGATGGTGCTGATGGGCAGGCGGCTTTCGGTCAGCAGCTGTGCCGCCCGTGCCATGCGGTAGTGCAGCAGGAACCCCTGCGGGCTTTCGCCCATGGTATCCCGGAACACCTTGCTGAAATAGCTGCGGTTCAGCCCGCAGAAGGAGGAGATATCCTCGATGGAAATGTCCTCGCTGTAATGCTGCTCTATGAAGGACAGAGCCTCTTTCATGTAGAAGTCCCGCAGGCGGCGGGGACTTTGTGCCTGATGGGAGGCAGAGGACTGTACAAGCTGATCCAGAAACAGAAAGCCGTAGCCGATCTGACGCATGGGGCTGTCCTGACTGTGATTTACAAGGAAGAGCATCTGCTCCTGCAACAGCTGCCCGGCTTTGGCGCTTGCAGGCGAGTACACAGGGTTCTGTCCGCTGATGCCTGCAAGGTTCAGGGCTTCGTGGGCACGCAGACCGTCAAACTCGATCCATGTGTATTCCCACGGATCCTGTTCATCGGCACGGTAGGTAGTGACCTCACCCGGAGTGATCAGAAAACCATGCCCGCCCTCGATGACGTATTCCTGTCCGTTTGCAAGCAGCAACCCTTTGCCGGAGATGACATAGTGGAACAGATAGTGGTTGCGGGCATAGGGACCATAGGAGTGCAGAGGCTCTGTCTGCTCCCAGCCATATTGGTATAAGTTGAGATCGACGAATCGCTCGTCCTGAAACACATGAAACCTGCATTTTGTTTCCGTTGATACGTTTCTTTTTGTACATTCTTGCATACAAGATGCCTCCCATCCACTTTTTTCTATTATATACCAAAATGCGTGATGGCTTCAACATAATTCGTAGTATTCCTTCAAATTGAGATATAACAAGTCGCATTTTTGCATTTACGAAACCACTGGCAGATAGTATAATAATGGCACAACAAGAGAAAAGAAACTGTGCAATGTGATGGTGCACAAAATTTTCTCGCTGTTTTTGTAAGAGCTGACAAAAGCAGGAAAAATCGACCCGGCCGGTGCAACACCATACGAAGATCACACTACGGAATAAGGACTTAGGAGGAGAAAAAAATGAAGATCTCTCGCAGACAATTCGTAAAGGCAATGGCAGCAATGAGCGCCGCATCCATGCTGGCAGCCTGCGGCGGCAACAGCAGCAGCGGTTCCTCCGGCGGCAAGAAGGCACTGACCTTCCAGATCTGGGACGTTGCACAGAAGGAGGGCATGGAGGCGATGTGTGCGGCCTACACCCAGCAGCACCCGGAGGTCAGCATTGAGGTGCAGGTCACCAGCTGGAACGAATACTGGACCAAGCTGGAGGCTGCAGCCACCAGCAACCAGATGCCGGATATTTTCTGGATGCACACCAATGAAATTCTGAAGTACGCTGACAATGGAATGCTGGCAGATTGCTCCGATATTGTGGAAAAGGACAAGTTCTCGGAGATCTCGCTGTCCAACGCCATGGGCTCCAACGGTACCCTGTATGCAGTCCCCAAGGACAAGGACACGGTCGGTCTGGTGTATAACAAGGAGATGTTCGATGCTGCCGGTGTTGCTTACCCGGACGAGAACTGGACTTGGGACGATCTGGTCAGCGCATCCGAGAAGATCTACGCTGCCACCGGCAAGTACGGCTATATGGCATACGCCGACGACCAGCTTGGCTACTGGAACTTTGTGTATCAGGCCGGCGGCTACATCCTGAACGAGGACAAGACTAAGGCGGGCTTTACCCAGCCTGCCACCGAAAAGGCAATGAAGTTCTACATCGGTCTCCAGCAGAACGACTGGTGCCCGGACCAGACCTACTTTGCCGAGACTGCTCCCGGCACTGCCTTCTTCTCCGAGAAGGGCGCAATGTTCCTGGAAGGCGACTGGAACATCCTTGCCGAGCTGCAGAACTACCCCGAAATGGTGGGCAAGTGGGATGTGGCTGTTCTGCCCAAGTGCCCCGACCCGGAAAGCGGAGACGGCCGTGCCACCATCTCCAACGGTCTGTGCTACGCGACTGCTGCCAGCAACAAAAATCTGGATACCGTGAAGGATATCTTGAAGTTCTTCGGCAGCGAGGAGGGCCAGCGCATTCAGGGCGAAAGCGGTGCGGCCATCCCTGCCTATCAGGGTCTGGAGGATACTTGGGCAGGCTGCTTTGCAGAGTATCCCATCAATATCCAGTGCTTCATTGAGATGTTTGAGTACAGCATTCAGAGCGTCAACAACGCCTCTCGCCCGGAGTGGAAGAGCAAGGTCAATGATGAGCTGCTGAAGATCTATGCAGGTACCGAGGATATCGACACCGGCCTGCAGAAGATGCAGGACATCGTGGATCAGGCCAGTGCGGGCTGAAAATGCAGCTTGGGAGGAACCAAATGAAAAGCACATCAAAACTGGGTCGGGATGGGCGTTTCTGGGGGCTGGTCATGGTAGCTCCCACCATCCTCGGTCTGATGATCCTGAATATTATCCCGTTCTTCCAGACCATCTACATGAGTTTTTCCAAGACGAAAGCCTTTGGAGCCTATCAGTTCTGCGGTCTGGAAAACTACCTTGAAATGTTCCGCAATGCGGAATTCTGGAAGGCAAACTGGAACTCCATCTACTTCTGCATCCTCACTGTGCCGGTGGGCGTTTTTCTGGCGCTGATCGTGGCGGTACTGCTGAACGCAAAAATTAAGGGCAAGACCGCCTTCCGCGCCATCTTCTTCCTGCCCATGGTGGTGGCTCCTGCTGCGGTTGCAATGGTCTGGAAGTGGATCTTCAATGCGGAGTATGGCATTCTGAATCAGGTCCTTGGCACGAACATCCGCTGGCTGACTGATCCCAAGATCGTTCTGGTCACCTGTGCCATCGTTTCCATCTGGAGCTCCATCGGCTACGATGCCGTGCTGCTGCTGTCCGGTATCCAGAACATTTCCCAGTCCCTGTACGAAGCCGCCGAGCTGGACGGTGCATCCAAGATTCGCCAGTTCTTCAGCATTACGCTGCCCATGGTGTCGCCCACCCTGTTTGTGGTGCTCATCATGCGGCTGATGGCTTCCCTGAAGGTCTACGATCTGATCTACATGATGGTGGAGCAGACGAACCCTGCGCTGACCAGCGCACAGAGCCTGATGTACCTGTTCTACCGCGAGAGCTTTGTTGCCGGCAATAAGGGCTACGCATCGGCCATTGTGGTGTGGACCGTACTGCTGATCGGTCTGGTCACGCTGGTGCAGTTCATCGGTCAGAAGAAGTGGGTCAATTACGAGGTGTAAACTATGAATGCCAGTCTGAAAACCAGAAAGAATGTCGTAACGTTCTTTACCTATCTGGTCTTGATCCTCGGCAGCATCAGCATGATCTTCCCCTTTGTATGGATGGTGCTCACCAGCTTCAAGACGCAGGCCGAGTCTATGGCGATCCCGCCGCAGATCCTGCCCTCCCATTGGAATCTGGACAGCTTTGTCAAGGCATTGCAGAGCCTGCCCTTTACCAACCTCTACATCAATACGGGTCTGTTGATCCTGTTCCGTGTGATCTTTGCGGTGGTGTTCAGCTCCATGGCAGGCTATGCCTTTGCCAAGCTGGAATTTCCCTGCAAAAAGCTGCTGTTCGGTCTGGTGCTGATCCAGATGATGCTGCCGAGCCAGATCTTCATTATTCCGCAGTACCAGATGCTGGCAAAGATGGGAGCCACCAACTCCATCTTCGCGCTGGTGTTCCCCGGTCTGGTCAGCGCCTTCGGTACCTTCTTTCTGCGGCAGGCGTATCTGGGCATCCCCAACGAGATCGCAGAGGCGGCGTATCTGGACGGCTGCAACAAGTGGCAGACCTTTGTCAAGGTCATGCTGCCGCTGACCGGCCCCAGCATGGCGGCACTGGCCATCTTTACGGCGGTGTTCGCTTATGCCGACCTGATGTGGCCGCTGATCTGCAACACCGATCTGAACATGATGACCCTGTCTGCCGGCCTTTCCACCCTGAACGGTCAGTACACCACCAACTTCCCGGTGCTGATGGCAGGCAGCCTGCTGGCCATGATCCCCATGGTGATCTTGTACCTGATCTTCCAAAAGCAGTTTATTCAGGGCATTGCCATGACCGGCGGTAAATAAGCAATTCACATTTCTCCTTCATCATAGCCGACAGGCGGGTAGCCGTTCCAACACGACCGCCTGCCTGTCGGCATTTTTGTTGGAAATAATTCTTTGAGGTGTTGAACCAATGAGCATTCGATTTGATTCCGAGACCCGCGTTTTTGCATTGGAGACCGCCCATACCAGCTACCACATGAAGGTGGATGCGCTGGGGCACCTGCTGCACCTGTATTATGGTAAAAAAATCGGCGCAGGCGATCTGATGCAGCTGTATCCCCGCACAGACCGGGGATTTTCGCCGGATTACTACGCTTACCGCACCCACCGGGGCGTTTCCCCGGATCTGCTCCCGCAGGAGTATACCGGCTGCAACGTAGGCGATTTCCGTCTCTCCTGCCTGACGGTGGCCGACAGCCGTGGCGCCTTTGGCGCAGACTTCACCTATGTGAGCCACACGGTGGAGGCGGGCAAATATCAGCTGACCGGTCTACCCTGTGCCCATGCAGAGGAAAACGATGCCGAGACCCTGATCGTCCGAATGCAGGACGAGACCACCGGTCTGACGCTGGAGCTGCTGTACGGCGTGTTTGCACAGCAGGATGTCATCACCCGCGCGGCGCGGCTGACAAACCACGGCGATGCCACGCTGCGGCTGGACAAGGCGGCATCTGCCTGTCTGGATCTGCCCTTTGGCAGATGGGATCTGCTGCATTTCCACGGCAGACACGCCATGGAACGGCAGCTGGAGCGGGAAGCTGTGGGCACCAATATCCAGACCATTTCTTCGGTGCGGGGCAGCTCCAGCCACCACAATAATCCCTTCCTGATCCTCTGCCAGCGGGATGCAACGGAGACCAGCGGTGCCTGCTACGGGGTGATGATGGTCTATTCCGGCAGCTACCAGATGGACGTGGAGCGCTCTCAGACCGGGCTTGTCCGGGTAGTGAGCGGCATTCAGGAGGAACGCTTTGCGTGGAACCTGAAGCCGGGCGAAACCTTTGATACCCCGGAGGTGATCCTCTCCTTTGCGGCAGAGGGTCTGACCCCGCTTTCCCAGCAGTACCACCGCTTTTTGCGGCGCAACATCTGCCGCGGCCCATGGAAGGACAAGCGCCGCCCGGTGCTGATCAACAACTGGGAGGCCACCTATTTTGATTTCAACACCGAAAAGATCGTAAAGATCGCTGAAAAAGCGGCCTCTCTCGGCGTGGAGATGATGGTGCTGGACGATGGCTGGTTCGGCACCCGGAATGACGACAATCAGGGTCTGGGCGACTGGACCGTGAACTGCGAAAAACTGCCCGGCGGACTGGACCCGCTGATTGGGCAAGTCAATGCGCTGGGCATGAAATTCGGCCTGTGGATCGAGCCGGAAATGGTCAACGAGAACTCCAATTTGTACCGCACCCATCCGGACTGGGCGCTGACCCTGCCCGGACGCAAGCCTGCCATGGGGCGCAACCAGCTGGTGCTGGATCTTTCCCGCCCGGAGGTGGTGGACTATCTGGCAGAAGCCATCGGCAAGTTGCTGCGGGAGCATCACATCGAGTATATCAAGTGGGATATGAACCGCAGCATGAGCGATGTGTACAGCCGTGCCTTCCCCGCCGAGCAGCAGGGCGAGATCATGCACCGCTATATGCTGGGCGTTTATGCGTTGGCAGAGCGGCTGACGCAGGGCTTCCCGGAGGTGCTGTTCGAGGGCTGCGCAGGCGGCGGCGGACGCTTTGATGCCGGAATGCTGTGCTACTATCCCCAGATCTGGTGCAGTGATGATACCGATGCCATTGAACGGTTGACGATCCAGCACGGCACCTCCTTTGGCTATCCGGTCTGCACCATGGGTGCCCATGTTTCTGCCTGCCCCAACCACCAGACCGGCCGCACGACCCCCATCGACACCCGCGCCGTGGTGGCGATGAGCGGCACCTTTGGCTACGAGCTGGATCTGGGCAAATTGAAGCGCACCGAGTGCACCGCAGTGAAAAACCAGATCAAGCGGTTCAAGCGGCTGAACGACCTGATCCGCACCGGCGATTATTACCGGCTGACCGACCCGGCAGAAAACGCATATTTCACGGCATGGCAGTTTGCCGCAGAGGACGGCAGCGAGGCACTGCTGAATCTGGTGGTGACCCATCCGCAGGCGAATCCCTTGCCCATCCACCTGTGCTTCCGCGGGCTGGAAGAAGCTGCTGTGTATGAACTGGATGGCATCGACTATTTCGGCTCCCAGTATGCCCACGACGTAGAGGACGGCATTCACAAGGGGATGCGGTTCAGCGGCAGCACCCTGCTGTATGCGGGACTTGTCCTGCCGCAGCTGTTTGGCGATTACCCCAGCGTGCAGCTTCATCTTACACGAAAAGGATAAAGAAAGATGACAAGTCAAGATAATAAGGAGCAGCCATGGATATTGTAACGATTGGTGAAGTTTCGATCGACCTTGCCCCTCCCGCACCGCTACGCTGGATGCTGCTGCCCGCGCCAAAAAGCTGGGTGCTGTCATTACTTATGACCCGAATTACTGTGCCAACCTCTGGAAGAACAAAGAGGATGCCATTGCTCAGATGAAAGCACCCCTGCCGCTGGTGGATATCTTGAAAGTGTCCGATGAAGAACTGCCCCTGCTCACCGGCACCACCGACTGTGCCGAGGGCACAGCCCAGCTTGACCAGAACGGCATCCGGCTGATTTTCGTCACCTTGGGTGCAAACGGCGTATTCTACCGCTTTGGGGACAAGACCGGCCATGTGGCTGGCGCTCCCTGCAAGGTAGGCGACACCAACGGCGCAGGCGATACCTTCTTTGGGGCGGCTCTGTCCAAGCTCTGCAAGGAGGAGCTGGACACCCTGACTGTGGACAAGCTGAAAGGCATTCTGGCCTTTGCTAATAAAGCTGCCAGCATCACCACCAGCCGCCACGGTGCTATCCCTGCTATGCCTACATTGGAAGAAATCGAAAAATAACAGAACCGGCCACCGACCTGTAGCAAATCATACAGGCCGGTGGCCGGGAACCATGGGTTAGAAGATTAAAGGTAAAACAAAAACAGGGTGCGCCACCCAGACGCACCCTGCCAAGATCCACATGCGATAGCGATATGTACAACAGGGCGCTCCCCGTCGGGAACGCTCTGTTTTTCTTTGCTGGCTTCATCGGGGTAAGGGGAAATGTTTGTGGACTTTTTTCTTTTTGTTCAAACGCCCAATCCTTTGACGATCCGTAGACAGCTTAATGTGATTGTACCTGATACATCATTCCTTTACAAATCTCGTAAGTTTTATCTGCTACGGCATCATAGTAGGCATTGTGACTGATAACGAGAATTAACTTTTTTTCCCGGAGCTTTAACAAGTAATGGATCAGACTATGTTCAGTTTTTTCGTCAAGGTTGCTTCCGGGTTCATCCAGCAAGATGCAAGAAGAGTTACCCAAAAGGGTACGTGCTAGATAAATCTTTTGCTTTTCGCCCAGAGAAAGATTCTCAGGCTTGATAGTCACCTGCTTGTCAGCGGGAGGCAGCTGAAGAACAGTTTCAAGTTCTTGATACTGTGTATTGGAAATCTTTCGTCCACAAACAATGTTTTCTCGGACTGTACCTGGAAAAATGAAGTTAGGATAGAAAAGATAACTTAGCTCTGATTTGTCGCAGTTAAATCTTCCGTTTTCATTGAAACGGAGATGCTTTGCGTCCGGGGCAAACACACCAGAGATTATATTGAACAGCGATGACTTGCCGCAGCCATTCTCTCCATGGATCAGCACCAAACCTTTCCCATGGACAGTAAAGTCGTTCACATGGAAAAGCGACTCACTCTCCGATCGCATCAGGTCGATATTATGAGCCTCGATTTTTGGAGGGGCTACAGTTTCTGTATTCTTTTGCTGATCTGGCATGGCAAGAAAGTCTGCCACACGATCGAAGGATGGCTTCTGGCTGATAATCTGGGCATGAAGTTGAGAAATTTCTGACAGGGGATTGAACAGATAGGCAATAATCTGAATGGAGAATAACAGCTGACCGATGGTCATGTTTTGCAACACCACTTGGTTTCCACCAATGATTAAAATAAGCAGAGGTGCCAATGTGGTGACAAAAAGAGGGAATTCTTGCACGATCAGCAGAAGAAAGTGTTGACGATTGCGAGCATCAAGATATGACTTCAGAGCCTCATGATAGCGGTTCTGCATATAATTTTCGACCTTGTTTAGAGTAATGCTAACCTTGCCGTTGAGAATTACATCAAATTCCTGAAACCATAAATCTCCAGCTTCCCTCTCCTTGGCTACGAGTCTTTCCAGTTCGCTTTTGTTAAGAAAACTGGGAACCATGTAGAGCGGAATCAAAATGATTGCCGTCAGTGCAACAGATGGGCTGGCATAGAAAAGCAGAAGTCCAATGATGATCATTACTTTCACTGAATTTGCAGGTACTGTGACCAAATAGCTACTTACAGTATATATCGCACTGACATCGTTCGCCATATTTTGAATACGGGCTTTGTTCTGGCTCTCATAGGCAGGGATACTGCTACTCAAAATCTTTTGCGCCAGATGTTGGCGGTAATTACCCGCCATGCGATCTGCATTCAACTGAGAATTATAGTTGACGAAATAAAACTGGTAAGAATGAATCAAAAAAACACAAACAATAATTCCACAAATCCACGAGGTTGGCATATGAGTACCTGAGGTGATCCAGACATCTGTAAGATACAGAGTTAGGCCAGCAGGCAACAAGGCAAGCAAAAAGCCCACCAAGTCAAAAATGATCCGCATAACCAGCTGAGACCAAGTAATGTAGATTCCACGTTTTTCAAGATATTGTTTCATTTGGAGTCTCCTCTCCCTGACTTTGTATGTTAAGCCGTGAGTTTTGCGGTGTCTACATCTTATCACAGTAAAAACCGGTTGACCATATCGTCTGGTGTAATAAATAATTTTATGAGACGACAAGTCAACGAGAGAAGTGCTTGTGTGATGACATAAGGCGTACTATAATAATGATAATATTGATTATTTGAGGTACGGAAGAATGCAGAACTATAGGCTTGGTGATTATATCCGCCAGCGACGGCAGGAGTTGAATTTGACGCAGGAGCAAGTCTGTGCAGGCATTTGCGAGCCTGTTACTCTCTCCAGATTTGAAAATGGAAGGCAGACCCCTAGTCGTACAAGGATCAATGCTATTCTACAACGCCTTGGCTTGCCAGATGATCGGTATTATGCACTTGTAACACCAGAGGAGCTGGAAATTGAGGCATTGGAAAAGGAAATCGTGGCATGCAATGCGCTGAAACACGTTCATGAAGGCTTTGATAAAATCAGTCAGCTTGAAAAAATTGTAAAGCCAGATGATCAAATTACACAGCAATTTATTCTCCGATCAAAGGTTCTTCTTGGTGGGCTGGATAAAAGGTATTCAAGTGACGAGCGAATCCAAATGCTTATGAAAGCTATTCAAATGACGATACCAAATTTTCGACTGAGTAAAATTGAAGACTATCTTTACACGTTGGACGAAATGAAGCTAGTCAATCAAATTGGAAATGCTTATTCTTTGGCGGGTGATAATGAAAAAGCAGCCGATATTTTTTGTCGGTTGCTTCAGTATATGAGACGCCATCTCCAAGAAATGGTCACATCAAACAGGATGCTTCCTTTGGTTCTCTACAATTTTGCCAGATCACTGGACTTGTTGGAAAGATATGAAGAAAGCGCAAGCGTTGCAAGAAATGGAAAAGAAGCTTGCATTAAATATGGACATTATCAAGTACTTCACTCTTGTCTGGAAATCGAAGCTGAGTGTGATTTCTTCCTTGGCAAAAAAGAAGAGAGTGCAGAGCGATATCGTGAGGCCTTTTACATTTGCAAAGTTATGGGATACGAGGATGACTTGCAGATTATTCGTAATGAGGCCCAAAAATATCTGGACATTATTTTCTAAATGTTAAGTAATATCGTCCTGTGGTGTAGCGGCATCTGCTGGTGTAGTGGGGTATTCTGGTTCACTACTAGAACTGCTTTCAGATGAATCGGCCAAATCAGATGAGGAAGGTTCGAGTCCAGTCGGTGAATGAATAGCAATGGGTGTCCCTAGTAAAATTGCTGTACAGAAAACAATGGAGGCCAAAAGCGAGAAGAATTTTTTCATAGTGAAAGACATCCTTTCTTTTGATATTTCTATCATACGGCGGGTGATAGAAAAAGACCATATCGTCTTGTGCAAGAAAAAATTACATGAAACGACAGGTTCATCCTTTGCCTATAAACGTGTAACATCAGACACACCAAGACATTCAAAATGACATCTGTAAGAAATGGCTACTATTCTTATCAAAGTCATTAAAAAACTGCTGTCTTTGCTCGTCAAAGCTACGCAATGATTATTTGTTAAACACACACTAAAAAAACAGGGTACGCCCACCAGCAGAGTTCCCATAAAACAGTATTTGCAAAAGTTCCCTAAATGGGGAAGATTTGGCGTGACTTCGGTCACGCCTTTTCTTTTGCTTCCAGTTCATCCAGAGGGATGTACCCCAGCCCATCGTACTTGATATGGATGTGCTGCACCCGCTTTCCGCTGGACTTATCCGGGGCATCCACATAGATAGCCGACACCAGTTCACGGAGAGCATAGGGGGTGAGTTCTTCAATATGGACGTACTTGTGCGCTTTCTGGACGAACTTTTCAATATTCTCAATTTGCTGTTCCTGTACTTCGATTTCCTGTTGGATAGAGAGGCCGTCCTCTTCCAGCTGCTTCTGCTCGGCATCGTAACTCTGGCTCATCATGTCGAAGCGGGCATCGCTCAGCTTTCCACTGGCGTTGTCCTCGTAGATTTTCATGAACAGCCGTTTGAGATCTGCGATTCGCTTCTCATTTCGGGCAAGCTGCTTCTTCAGGACAGTCAGCTTTTCGCTGCTTTCCACCCGAAGCTGTTCCTCCATGACCTTGCGGAAGTAGTCTTCATGGCAAAGGATGTAGTCCGTCACCTGCTGGATATGGTTCAGCACACGGCCTTCCAGAACCTTTACCCGGATGAAGTGTCCCTTGCACCTGCTCCCGTTCTTCTTGTGCAGAGAGCAATCAAAGAAGTCTTGACTGAAGTCCCTGTTATTGGACGAACCATATTGCATCTTGGAACCGCAGTCAGCACAGTAGACCATACCGGAGAAAATGCTGCTCTTGCCTGTCCGGGTCATGCGGTGACGCTGATTACGAATCTTCTGAACCTTTTCAAACACATCATCGTCGATAATGCGCTCATGTGTATCCGAGAAGATAGCCTGATTTTTCACAGGATTCAGATGTTTCTTTTTATCCCAGATAGAGTTAGTATAGGTCTTGAAGTTGACTGTGCAGCCAGTGTACTCCCGGCGTTCCAGAATCAAACTTACTGCTCTTTTATCCCAGCGATAAGGGTCTTCCGGGGCAGGTGCGTTTGTACTCCGGCCATGGCTCAACTTGTAGGCGGTAGGAGTCAGAACTTTGTCCACCCACAGTTGGTTTGCAATTTGGGTCGGGCCACGGCCTTCCATGCACATGGAGAAGAT
>ENA-UERC01000455-UERC01000455.1-human-gut-metagenome-genome-assembly--contig:-NODE-455-length-30809-cov-15.496421_pt1 | contig 30809 bp, 25 predicted proteins | sample MGYA00242955_ERZ507955 | MGnify/ENA primary metagenome ERZ507955 (study PRJEB26167, sample SAMN06115394) | human gut metagenome | host: Homo sapiens | place: China:Hubei | collected 2016-04-27... | reverse complement strand
CATGTGCTGCGACACACCTTCTGCACCAATGTTCAGCAGGCCGGGCTGGATGTAAAAAGCCTGCAATACCTGATGGGACACTCCAATGCCAGTGTGACGTTGGATATCTACACGCACAGCAGCTTTGAATCAGTTGAAAGAGCCTTTGAACAGATCGCCGGCAACCTGTGATTTTCGACGCATGAAGCGGAATTGCTTACGCCGGAACTTACGCCAAAACTTACGCCAATCACCCGGTAAGTGGCGTAGATTTGCGTAGAAAAGCGTGGATCGTGCAAAAACGGAGAATCTGGAAAAATCGGCTTGTGACCTTGATAATTCTACAAAAGTCTACGTTTCCCGATATTCGTGATTCGGCTCCAAAAGTGTGGTTTGGAAGGGCGGCATGTACTAAGCCGCAGCCTTTCCCAAAACGCGCATACTGTTTCAGTATCTGAGGCAGAGCTTCTTCGGAGGCTCTGCCTCTTTTGTGTACCGTCCCTCTTTTCTGCCCATACTACCGGGCAGGGAAGGGGGGCTTTTTATGTCGGGCCGGAGAGTGCTTGCGCTGTACGGGGCGCTGCTGCTGGGGTTTGCGGCGGTGGTCTGCAGGTTGTACTGGCTCTGCTCGAACACGGAGTACGCCGTGCGGGCGGCGGCGCAGAGCGAAGCGGTCCTCCGCCTGCCTGCGGCGCGGGGAAACTTCTACGACTGCGACGGTCTGCCGCTGACGGAGCTTTCGGAGCAGTGGCTGGCCCTCTGCTTCCCGGGTGAGAGCAGCTACGCGCGGCTCTACCCCTATGCGGACGCCGACGGGCAGGCCAGGCTTTACCGGGAGCGGAATACTTCCCGACCCTTTCTGCTGGACGTGGTGCAGGATGTAAGTGGACTGGGCGTGCGGTGCTATGCCGTTCCCCGGCGGTACGCCGCTGCCCCGCTGGCAGAACAGCTCATCGGCTACCTGGACAGCGAGGGCCACGGCGCAGCGGGCCTTGAGGCTGCGCTGGACGATGTTCTTTACACCGGCGAGCGGGATACACTGCACTGTGCGATCACAGCGCAGGGACGGCTGCAGCGGGGCAGTGAGCCGATTTTAGAAAAAGCAGACTCTGCCCCGCAGGGTGTGCGGCTGACCCTCTCCCGCAGCATCCAGAGGGCCGCAGAAGGGGTGGCGGCGGAGAGCATGGCCACCGGGTGCGTCCTTATTACAGATGTAAGCAGCGGCAAGGTGCGGGCCTGTGTGAGCCTGCCGGGTTTTGATGCGGCCAATGTGGGCGAGAGTCTGACTGCCCCGAACAGCCCGCTTCTGAACCGTGCTTTTTCGGCCTATGCGGTGGGCTCAGTGTTCAAACCGGTGTTGGCCGCAGCGGCGCTGGAAGCCGGAGAAGGGGACTTCATCCGGGAGTGTCCCGGCTACGACGCCCTGAACGGTCAGGTCTACCGCTGTGCCGGAAGCGTACCTCACGGCCTCGTGGGGCTGGACGGCGCTCTGGAAAAGAGCTGCAACGGCTACTTTATCGAGCTGGGGCGGGAATTGGGGTCGGAGCGTGTCCGGAAGATGGCGGCAGCGCTGGGCTTCGGGAAGGGACAGGACATTGCAGACGGCCTCCGGTCAGCTTCTGGCGTTCTGCCCGAAGCAGAAACACTCGAAAACGAGGGGCAGTTTGCCAACTTCTGCTTCGGACAGGGGGAGCTTCTGGCGACGCCCTTACAGGTGGCCGGGATGATGAACACCATTGCGGCGGGAGGCGTCTACCACACCCCGCTTTTCGTGGAGTGTACCGTGGACGAGACGACGGGCGAAGAGCTCACGCCGCTGGCACATAGCTCGTCCCGGCGGGTGTTCGCGGAGCAGACGGCGGAAAAGCTGCAAGAGCTGCTGGCGGGCGTCGTGGCAGAGGGAACGGGCCAGCAGGCCGCCCCCTCCGAGGGGACTGCCGCCGGAAAGACCGGCACCGCCCAGACCGGCCAGTTCCGGGATGGCGAAGAGCTGAAAAACTACTGGTTCGCCGGTTTTTACCCGGCAGAAAAGCCCCGCTGGACCATCGTGGTGATGCAGGACGCCCAGACAGAGCCGGAAGTGTCCAGCGCAGCCATCTTTGCCCGCCTGTGCGACGCACTGAGCACCGGGCAGTGAATGGTTTTGCTTTTCTGCTTGCTTTTTTGGCTGAGGTATGTTACTATATACTTGTATTTGTATGTTTGTTATCCAAATTTAACAATAAAAGGAGCGTTTTCATCCATGGCAGTCATTGAAATCGTCGGCGGCGTCATTCTGCTCGTCGTCTCGGTGGTCATCTTTGCCCTCACCCTGATGCAGCACACCCACGGTCAGGGCCTGGCTGGTGTCATCAACGGCAGCGCTTACGGCGCAAACAACGCCCGTCTGACCCCTGCGGACCAGATGCTGGCAAAGGTGACCCGCATCGCCGGTATCATCTTCTTTGTGGTGGCCATCCTGGCCTGCGTGTTCGCAAGCCGTCTGGCCTGAGTATGCGCCCGCAGCCCCGTGATGAAAGCGGGGCTGTTTTTGTGTCTATATGTTGTTATAAAAGAGATAAGAGGGAAGAAGCCGCGCCCCGGTGGAGGGCGGGCTATGGTAGTTAAGGAGAAAGAAAATTTATGTCAATGCGCGATAAAATCGAACATGCCATCCAGAACCAGCCCTGCACCGTCAAAGAGCTGAAGCAGAAGTTCGGCGGCGAGCGCGGCGCAGACCGCAAGGTGATGGAAGCTCTGGACGAACTGGTGCGAGAGGCTGTCGTCTGCCAGCGTCAGGGCGTGTTCTTTACCGTCCGCTCCGGCCGTGCCGACAAGGCTCTGCTGTGCAAGGTGGTCAAGCTGGGCAAGAACTTTGCCTTCGTCATGCTGGAGGACGGCACCAGCGACATCTTCATCCCCGGCCGCTTCACCAAGGGCGCAATGCCCGGCGACGACGTGCTGGTGGAGAAATTCGAGCATCCCCGTGTGGAGGGCAGCGACGAGGGCGCTATCCTCGCCATCCTGACCGAGAAGAACGACCTGGTCGGCACTGTGCGCCGGGTCGAGGGCCGTCTGCGCTTCGTGCCGGACGACTGCCCGGCCATCACCATGCCTCTGGCCCGCGACTGCGAGGGCGGCGCAAAGGACGGCGACAAGGTAGCCGTCGAGATCCTGAACCGCGGCAACCGTCAGGAAGACCACCGCGTGGGCGTCGCCATGCGCTTCGGCAGCTCCGACGAGGCCAAGCGCTGCGCCAAGGCTCTGCTTTACGCAAAGGACATCCGCACCCGCTTCCCGGATAAAGTCCGGGATGAGGCCAAGAAGTTCGAGGGTGCAGAGGTCTCCGAGAAGGACTGCGAGGGTCGCATGGACCTGCGCACCCTGCCCATCTTCACCATCGACAGTGCCGAGACCAAGGACATCGACGATGCCATCAGCCTGACCCGCACCTCTGACGGCGGCTTTGAGCTGGGCGTCCACATCGCAGACGTCTCCAACTACGTCAAGCCCGGCACCGAGCTGGACAACGAGGCGTTCAGCCGCGCAACCAGCGTCTATTATGCAGATCAGGTCGTTCCGATGCTGCCCAAGGCCCTGTCCAACGGCATCTGCAGCCTGAACGAGAACGAGCTGCGTCTGGCTTTCTCCTGCCTGATGCGTCTGGACAAGGACGGTGGTCTGACGGATTACCGCTTCGTCAAGTCCATCATCCGCAGCCGCGTCAAGGGCGTCTACTCTGAGATCAACGCCCTGCTGGCCGGTACTGCCGACACCGAGATCAAGGCAAAGTATGCCGATGTCATCGACCAGCTGCCCGCTATGAAGGAGCTGTACGGCCACCGCGCCCGCCTGCGCAAGGAGCGCGGCTGCATGGACATCGAAAGCGGCGAAGTCAAGCTCATCCTCGACGAGAATGGCCGCTGTATCGACGTCAAGAAGCGCACTTCCGGCGAGAGCGAGAGCATGATCGAGGAGTTCATGCTGCTGGCCAACCAGTGCGCCGCCCACTTTGCCCGCGTCAAGCAGATCCCCTTCGTCTACCGCGTCCATGAAGAGCCCAACGCCGAGAAGCTGGAGCGTCTGCACGCTCTGCTGCAGGCCTGCGGCATCAACGACCACTTCGCCAAGGACGTTCCCACTCCCAAGGAGCTGAGCGCCATCCTCGAGGGTGTGCGCGGCACCCCCTATGAGCAGATCATCAACACCGGTATGCTCCGCTGCATGTCCAAGGCTCTCTACGAAGAGAAGCCCAAGGGCCACTATGGTCTGGTGCTGAAGGATTACGCCCACTTCACCAGCCCCATCCGCCGTTACCCCGACCTGGCCATCCATCGCATCATGACCGATATGCTCAAGGGTACCGAGAAGGAGACCATGATCCTCCGCTACACCGATTTCGCAGAGCGCGCCTCCAAGCAGTCCAGCGAGCGTGAGGTCATCGCCATGCAGATCGAGCGGAAGGCCGAGGACTGTTATAAGGCCGAGTATGCCCGCCGCCATCTGGGCGAGTGCTACGAGGGTACCATCTCCGGCGTGACCCAGCGCGGCCTCTTCATCGAGCTGGACAACGGCGTGGAGGGCTTTGTGCCTGCCTCCAGCCTGACTCCCTCCGGCACCAGCCTGACCGAGGGCGTCCGCCTGACCGACCCCGCTTCCGGCAAGACCTGGAGCCTCGGCGACAAGATGATGATCACCATCGTCCGCGCCGACGTCAATCTGGGCAAGATCGACTTTGAAGTGGCTCCCGCCGCCAAAGCCTGAGGAGGGGAGAGTATGAGCATCCGTCATGCACTGCCCGCTGACGTGGACACACTGGCCGACATCGAAGCTGCGTCCTACCCGTCCGCTGAGGGGGCATCCCGGCAGAGCATCGCCGGGCGTGTGGCTGTCTACCCGGACTGTTTCTGGCTGCTGGACGAGGGCGGCGAGGTGAAAGCTTTCGTCAACGGCTTCGTCACCGATATGCCCGACCTCACCGATGAGATGTACGATGACCCCCATCTCCACACGCCGAAGGGTGCGTGGCAGATGATATTCAGCGTCGTCACCGCCCCGGCCCATCGGCACGAGGGCTGCGCTTCCCGTGTTCTGCATCAGGTCTGCGCCGACGCGAAAGCCGCCGGGCGCAAGGGCATCGTGCTCACCTGCAAGGAACGGCTCATCGGCTTTTATGCGCAGTTCGGCTTCGTGGATGAGGGCGTTTCCGTCTCCACCCACGGCGATGTGGTCTGGCATCAGATGCGGCTGACATTCTGAGTCATCATAAAACTTTTTATCCGTCTCCGGTACGCCGGGGGCGGATTTTTTTCTATGCAAACCTGCCTGTATGACAAAAATTGCGGCAGTTGGGCGGTTTTGTTTGTTGTAGGGCGGGAAGCGGCGGGGTATACTGATGCCAGAATCAAACAAACCGGGGCCGAACGTGCTGCCGGTACAGAACAAAATGGAGGTCACGTCTATGTATTATTCCAGTGGCAATTACGAAGCCTTTGCGAGGCCCCGCAAGCCCGAAGGCGTGGATCGCAAATCGGCTTATATCATCGGCAGCGGCCTGGCGGCCCTGACGGCAGCCTGCTATCTGGTGCGGGATGGCCAGATGAAGGGGGAGAGGGTACACGTTTTTGAAAAAGACCCCCTGCCCGGCGGTGCCTGCGACGGCTACAAGTACGACGTCGGCTATGTGATGCGGGGCGGCCGTGAGATGGACAACCACTTCGAGGTCATGTGGGATCTGCTCCGCTCCATCCCTTCGCTGGAAACGGAGGGAGCCAGTGTGCTGGATGAGTATTACTGGCTGAACAAGGCCGACCCCAACTATTCCCTCTGCCGCGCTACCGTGAACCGGGGCGAGGACGCCCACACCGACGGCAAGTTCGGCCTGTCGGATAAGGGGGCGATGGAGATCATGAAGCTTTTCTTTACCCCCGACGAGCAGCTTGAGGACAAAAAGATCACCGACTTTTTTGACGATGAGGTGCTCAACTCCAACTTCTGGCTCTACTGGCGGACCATGTTCGCTTTCGAGAACTGGCACAGCGCCCTGGAGATGAAGCTCTACCTCAAGCGGTATATCCACCACATCGGCGGTCTGCCCGACTTCACGGCCCTCCGCTTCACCCGGTATAACCAGTACGAGTCCATCATCCTGCCCATGGTCACCTACCTGAAAGACCACGGCGTCCAGTTCTACTACGACACAAAGGTCGTGGACGTCCAGTTCAGCCTCGATCCGGGCAAAAAGCAGGCGGCGGGCATCACGGTAGACCACAAGGGCGAGGTGGAGACCATCGACCTCACCGAGGACGACCTGCTCTTTATCACCAACGGCGGCTGCGTGGAGAGCTGCACCGTCGGCGCACAGAACAAGGCCACGGGATTCGACCCCACCATCAAGCCGGGCAACGGCTGGGACCTCTGGAAGCGCATCGCCGCGCTGGACGACTCCTTCGGCCACCCGGAAAAGTTCTGCAGCCAGCCGGAGCTGACCAACTGGGAAAGCGCCACCATCACGACGCTGGATGAGAAGATCCCCCAGTATATCCAGAAAATCTGCAAGCGCGACCCCTTCAGCGGCCGCACCGTCACCGGCGGCATCGTCACAGTGAAGGACTCTAAGTGGCTCATGAGCTGGACCCTGAACCGGCAGCAGCAGTTCCGCGCACAGCCCAAAGACCAGCTCTGCGTCTGGGTGTACGGCCTGTTCAGCGATAAGCCCGGCGATTACGTCAAAAAGCCCATGCGGGACTGCACCGGCCGGGAGATTTGCATGGAGTGGCTCTACCATCTGGGCGTGCCGGTGGAGAACATCGCAGAGCTTGCCGAGCACAGCGCCAACACCGTGCCGGTCATGATGCCCTATATCGACGCCTTCTTCATGCCCCGCGCGAAGGGCGACCGCCCCGACATCGTGCCGAAGGATGCGGTGAACTTTGCCTTCCTCGGTCAGTTCGCCGAGACCGGCCGGGACACCATCTTCACCACCGAATACTCCATGCGCACCGGCATGGAGGCCGTGTACCGGCTGCTGAACATCGACCGGGGCGTGCCGGAGGTCTGGGGCAGCACCTATGACGTCCGGGCGCTGGTGGATGCCTCGGTGAAGCTGCGGGACGGCCGGAAGCTCACGGACATGGAACTGCCCCTTATGGGCCGCATCGCCCTGAAGGAGGCGCTGAAGAAGATCGAAGGCACCGACCTCGAGAAGTTCCTGCGCCAGTATCACGCTATCTGACAATAACACTCCATTTTTGATCCCTCCATAACCGGAAGACCGGGTCGCTGCAAGCCTGAGGCAGGAAGCAGCGGCCCGGTCTTTTGTGCTGATTTGCGAGAGATTTCATAAAAAGTCGTACTCATAAAGAAAACTATTATGCGGAATGACCATCTTTGTGCTTGCTCTTTCGGCGGTTCTGTGGTAAGCTTAAAACAAAGAATGCGGCACAGCGGAAGAGAGGCTGTGCCGTAAAAATTGGTCTGGAACATAAAGGAGGTCCTTTTTGTGAAACACTTTATTTCTCGCCGCAATTTCCTGAAGGCTGCCGGTGTCACCGCCGCTGCCTCCGCCATGGCTGCTGCCGTTCCTCAGGCTTCGGCCGGTTTCCTGACGGGCAAGGATGCCGCTGTCACCATCCTGTACACCAACGATGTCCACACCTACATCGACAACAAGTCTCCCAAACTGACCTATGCCGCTATCGCTGCCATGAAGCAGGGCTACGTGGATGAGGGCAAGCCCGTCCTGCTGGTGGACGCAGGCGACCACATTCAGGGTACTGCCTACGGCTCCATGGACGACGGCGCTACCATCATCGAGCTGATGAACGAGGCTGGTTACGACATCGCTACTCTGGGCAACCACGAGTTCGACTACGGCATGGCCCGCGCAAAGGCCATCATCAAGGAAGCGGACTTCCCCTATGTCTCCTGCAACTGGGTGGACCTGCGCACCGGCCTGCGCGTCCTGCCCGCTGTCAAGCTGTTCCCCGCAGGCGGCAAGTGGATCGCATTCGTGGGCATCACGACCCCCGAGTCCTTCACAAAGTCCACTCCTGCTTACTTCATGAACGCCAAGCAGACCAGGTACATCTACGACATCCTGGGCGGTGACGACGGAAGGAAACTGTACGACGCCGTGCAGAAGGCCATCGACAAGGCCAAGACCCTGGGCGCAGACATCATCATCGGTCTGGGCCATCTGGGCGTTGACCCGTCCTCCTCTCCCTGGACCAGTGAGGAAGTCATTGCCAACACCACCGGCTTTGACGCCTTCATCGACGGCCACTCTCACACCGTCATGGAGAACAAACAGGTCTACGATGCAGCCGGCAAGGCTGTCACCCTGACCCAGACCGGCTCTTATCTGGCAAACGTCGGTAAGATGACCATCGCCGAGGACGGCGCGATCACCACCGAGCTCGTCTCCACCGCTGATGTCTCCGACGCCGCTGTGGCCGCTACCGCAGAAGCCTGGATCAACGATGTGGACGCTATGCTGGGCGAGCAGATCGCCACCACTGACATCAATTTCTACATCAACGACCCCGCTACCGGCAAGCGCCGCATCCGTATGGGCGAGACCAATCTCGGCGACTTCGTGGCCGACGGCATCTATACTTACTTCAACGAGGTCGAGCAGCTGGACTGCGACATCGCTATGATGAACGGCGGCGGCATCCGCACCGATGTGGACGCCGGCAAGTGGACCTTCAAGACCTGCAAGCAGATCAGCCCCTTCGGCAACGTGGCCTGCCTGATGTCTGTTACCGGCAAGCAGATCCAGGATGCTCTGGAGTTCGGCGCCCGTTTCGTCGGCCCGGAGGGCAAGGAGAACGGCGGTTTCCTGCATGTTGCCGGTGCGACCTACGAGATCCACACCGACATCCCCAACACCGTCCTCATCGACGACAAGAATGTCTGGATGGGCAGCGCCACCGGCACGCCCCGTGTCCAGAACGTGCGCATCTACAACAAGAAAACCGGCACTTACGAGCCGCTGGATCTGAACCGCACCTATGCGCTGGCCGGCATGAACTACACCCTGCGCAATCTGGGCGATGGCTTTGCCATGTTCGACGGCGCAGAGCTCATCAAGGACTATGTCTCTGAGGACTACCTCGTCATGTCCACTTACGCCATGTTCTTCGACGCTGTGAACGATATGCCTGTTCTGAGCAGTGCCAACAGCCCGCTGGCAAGCTATCCGGGCTACCTGCTGAACTATGAGAATCCGTACGGCGCAGGCCGCATTCAGGTCGTTTGAGAGCTTGAAGGAAAATCAATAAGATGACGAACGCCCCCTCTTCCGGCCGGAAGAGGGGGCGTTTTGGTGAAAACCTCTCCGTCACGCCTGCGGCGTGCCACCTCCCCTACCGAGGGGAGGCTTTGGTATACCGCAAAGCTTTCCCTCTTCGCCAGAGGCTCCCCTACAAGGGGAGCTGTCTGCGAAGCAGACTGAGAGGTTGGACAGAGGACGACCTTGCCTTGAGGGAAGAGAGGGAAAGCTTCCGGATGAAGCTCAACCCTTCGCAAACAGCCCCTTCAGTGCCAGCGGCGTCACGATAGAGGACACGACGATGAGCAGGATGACGGCGGTGAAGTAGACAGAGTCCACCACACCGGCCCCGAGGCCCTTCTGGGCCACGATGAGGGCCACCTCGCCGCGGGTCATCATGCCGACGCCCACCTTGAGAGAGTCGCCCCAGCTGAACCGGCAGAGCTTCGCAGCCAGACCGCAGCCGATGATCTTGGTGAGCAGGGCGACGATCACGAAGCAGGCACTGAAAAGCAGGATGGTGGGCGTCAGGCCGCTGATGTCGGTCTTGAGGCCGATGCTGGCGAAGAAGACGGGGGAGAAGAGGGTATAGCTGCTGATGTCCACCCGGCGCTCGATGTAGGATGCATCCTCAAGGGAGCAGAGCACGATGCCCGCGATGTAAGCGCCCGTGATGTCGGCGATGCCGAAATACTGCTCGGCGATGTAGGCCATCGCAAAGCAGAAGGCGAGGCTGACGATGGTGATGCGCTGGGTGTGGGGGTTGCGATGGTCCAGCCAGAGCATGGCTTTGTGGATGATGAGGCCGATGACGATGGCGGCCGCGAAGAAGAGGATGGTGTCCATCAGCACCTCCACGAGGCTGGTGTCTGCGCCGCCGCTGGCACCCAGCACACAGGTGAGCACCACGATGCCGATGACATCATCAATGACGGCTGCGCTGACGATGGTGGTGCCGAGGAAGCTCTTGAGCTTGCCCAGTTCCTGCAGGGTGGCGACGGTGATGGAGACGCTGGTAGCCGTCATGATGGTGCCGATGAAGAGCGCCCGATAAAACTCCGGGCTGCCCAGCGCCGAGAAGCCGTAGAACAGGCTGTAGAGCAGGGTGCCGCCCGCCAGAGGAACGGCTACGCCCACGCAGGCGATGAGGGTGGCGATGGGGCCTGCCCGCATCAGCTCCTGAAGGTTGGTGCCGAGGCCGGTGGTGAACATCAGCAGCACGACGCCTATCTCAGCAAAAATGGCGATGGAGTCGCTGGGCTGTACGAGATCCAGCAGACAGGGACCGATGACAAGACCTGCGATGATCTCGCCCACCACCTGCGGCGCCCGGCATTTGCGGGCGAGCAGCGCGAAGAACTTGGCGCTGATGAGGATGAGGGCGAGATTCCGAAAAATGGAATACATAGGCGATCCTTCCTTTAATGTTAGCAGTCGTTTCGCTCCCCCATAAGCCCTGCCATGCGCCGCGCACAAAGACAGAAGGGGAGAAGAACATCTTTTATTATAGTCCTCCTTTCGCTGGAATGCAAAGGAAAATCAGCTTGGAAATGGCTAAGGATGCCATATAAAAGAAATATGACGGATATACCGGAAAAACATAAAAAGAATGATGAGGGGGATTTTGCTGTCATGCGCTCAAAAATACGAAAAAAATCCTGAGAGAGGGCTTGACATTTTTTGCGGGGCTTGCTATAATGAGTTGCTGTCTGAACAGACACGCCGCACAGTCCGCGCGACGCCGCGCCGGCTGTGTACCCTTGGCCTCATATTCTTGAGGCCCTTAAGTCCAAAAGGAGGTGCTACAAAATGGCAAAGTACGAAACCATGCTGATTACCAGCGCTGCTCTCGACGAGGAGGCTTCTTCCGCTCTCATCGGTAAGTTCAAGTCCCTGATCGAGGCTAACGGTACCATCGATTCCATCGATGAGTGGGGCAAGCGCCGTCTGGCCTACCCCATCAACGATGAGGAGGAAGGCGTCTACACCGTGATCAACTTCACTGCTGACCCCAGCTTCCCCGCTGAGCTCGACCGTGTGTACAAGATCACTGAGGGCGTTATGCGCAGCCTGATCGTTGCCCACGAGGAGTAATCTTTTCGTGACGAAAAAGGAGTCCGTATTATGTTGAATGTTGTAGCGATCATGGGCCGTCTTGTGGCGGATCCCGAGCTTCGCACCACCCAGAGCGGCACCAATGTGTGCAGCTTCCGCATTGCGTGTGACCGTAACTTTGCCCGTCAGGGCGAGCAGCGTCAGGCCGATTTCATCGACATCGTCGCATGGCGCCAGCAGGCAGAGTTCGTCTCCAAGTATTTCCAGAAGGGCAGTCTGATCGCCATCGAAGGCAGTCTCCAGACCCGCCAGTATCAGGACAAGAACGGAAACAACCGCACCGCTGTGGAGGTCGTGGCAAACAACGTCAACTTTGCTGGCTCCAAATCGAATGGCAGCAATCAGGGCGGCGGCAGCTATCAGAATGCTGCTCCGTCCTACCAGAACGCAGCTCCTGCCCGTCCGGCTGCTGTGGAGGCAGCTCCCAGCTATTCTGCCGGCAATGCAGATGACTTCGCCGTCATCGACGACAGCGACGACCTGCCGTTCTGATTCCCGAACCGGTGTTTTAACCGTAAAAATCCAACAGGAGGTAATAAGCAATGGCTTTTGAAAGAACCGAAGGCTCTCGCCCCGCACGCCCCATGCGTCGCGGCCGCAAGAAGGTTTGCAGCTTCTGTGTCGATCGCATCGACACCATCGATTACAAGGACGTTCCCCGTCTGCGTAAGTACGTCTCTGAGCGTGCAAAGATCATTCCCCGCCGTGTCACCGGCACCTGCGCTTTCCATCAGCGCGCACTGACCGTGGCTATCAAGCGTGCTCGTCACGTTGCTCTGATGCCCTACGTCAGCGACTAATCTGAGATAATCAACCCAATCAAAATAATCAGCAATCAGCAAAGCGCCCTCACCGATGACAAGGTGAGAGCGCTTTTTGTTTGTCATTCAGGGGCATAGAAAAGAGCTTCGGGAAATCCCGAAGCTCTTTGCGCTTGATAAGTTACAGCGTCTTGCAGAACTCTTTCAGGTAGGCGCGGAACGCCTCGCCGATCTCGGGATGCTGCAGGGCCAGCTCCACCTGTGCCTCAGCGACTTTGAGCTTGTTGCCCATGTCGTAGTGCTTGCCGGTGAACTCCACAGCCGTCATACCGCCGTAGCTGCGGGCATACTCGGCCATGGCGTCGGTCAGCTGGATCTCGCCGCCGGCACCGGGCTTGGTCCTGGCGAGGATGTCATAGATCTCCGGGGTCAGCAGCACACGGCCCAGAATGGAGTAGTTGCTGAACTCCTGACCCTTCTTGGGCTTCTCGATCATGTCGTCCACAAAGAAGTAGTTGTCGTGGATGGGGGTGGTCTTGAGGCTGCAATAACGGCTCACGTCAGCCCAAGGCACAGCGGACACACCGGCAGCCGGGCGGCCAAACTCATCGTAGGCACGGATGAGCTGGGCGCAGACCGGGTCCTCGCCCCAGATGACGTCGTCACCGTAGATGACCACGAAGGGGTCGTCGCCGGTGAAGGGCTTAGCCATGCTGACAGCGTGGCCGAGGCCGAGGGTCTGCTGCTGGCGGACGAAGAAGATGTTGGCCAGATTGGAGATGCCGAGGCACTCTTCCAGCATCTTCTCCTTGCCGGGAACAGCAAGTTTTGCTTCCAGCTCGGGGCTGCGGTCAAAGTGGTCCTGGATGATGTCCTGATTGCGGCTCACGATGATAAGGATGTCGGTGATACCGGAGCGGACAGCCTCCTCCACCAGATACTGGATGGCGGGTTTGTCCACGAGGGGGAGCATTCCTTTGGGCATCGCCTTGGTGGCGGGCAGCACGCGGGTGCCAAGACCAGCGGCGGGGATGACTGCCTTGGTGACTTTTTTCATGGTTCAAACTCCTTCACATTTATAGCAATTCAACTTTTTAATGCAACAGCAACAGCGTTGAATTGCATATCGCAAATATGCTGTTTGGATGTTGCACTAATTTCTTGACTTGCGATAGATTCACGGCTGGGTGTATCAGCCATAGAAAGCGTTGAGGATGGCCTGCAGATCCGGGCCGAGCAGCAGGGTGAACGCACTGCCGCAGACACTCAGGAGCAGGACGCAGAGAAAGACCGCGCCGAAGCTGACGCCGCCCTGGGCGCGGAGCACGGCCTGACGCTGCTGGGCATCGGGGAACTCAGACTGGATGCGGCGGATGTGGTCGGCGGCGCTCTTGCGGTAGAGCCACTTGCCGTACATACCGCGCACCAGCATCAGCACGAAGCTGAGGACAGAGCAGACGCGGGCAAATACCGTCAGAGCTGAAGCGCTCATGGCCGGGGCGAGGGCGCTGCCGGAGAGCTGGAGCATCTCGATAAAGGTGGGCGCTGCCAGCAGAAGTTCAGCGGTTAGAAAGCCGAAGGCCGGCTTCCACGCCTTGCGATAGAAGAAGTAGAAGGGACCGAACAGCAGAGCCGAAAAGCTCATGGATACTTTGCTCTTCTGGAGCTGCATCCGGCTGTAAGCGGCGAGGTAAGCGGGAGCGGCGGGGCCGATATAGTCCAGCCAGTCCTGACGGGCGATGCCGTCCATCTTGGCCTCTTTGCCGAAGGCGTCCTCAAAAAACTCCTTTTCCGGGTCAGCGGAAGTGCCGAACTGACGGTACATCTGGGAGTAGTCGAAAGTCTCTTCATCGCTGCCGCGGGAAGAAGGAGGCTCCTGCCCCTCGGGGGGCAGCACAGCACCGCAGCAGCGGCACGTTTCCTCGTCCCGCAGGGTGCGCTCGCCGCAGGACGGACAGGTGCGGAGCTGGCTCTCCTCGTAGGGAAACTTCCACTCGTAGCCGGCGGCGTGGGCGGGGCGGTGGATGCACTGGCCCAGCTTCTCGTAGCAGACGCGGTGATAAGGCGCGCCGCAGTCGGGGCAGACCACGATGTCATCCTGAAGTGTGAGGGGCTTGCCGCAGCCCTCACACGGACAGCCATAGTATTTTGGCATAACATCCTCCAATGAATATGGTAGTTTACCAGTATTATACACTTAAAATGCGGAAAAGAAAAGGCGAAAATCTTCAAATTTCCAGCACAATGGTATTTTTTCCTCTTTACTTTATCATGGATTCTGGGTATACTAATGAAGTATCTGTGTATAAACTGTATCTTTTAGGAGTAAATCTCTCCGTCATTGGCCGAGTCCTCGGGTAGGCTTTCCTTTGTACAACCTCTCCGTCACGCCTACGGCATGCCACCTCCCCTGGTAGGGGAGGCTTTGGCAGTCCCCGCAAAGTGAACGGTTTCGCCAGAGGCTCCCCTACTAGGGGAGCTGTCGAGCGTCAGCGAGACTGAGAGGTTGTACTAAGACGGGCCTGCCCGTGTGCGTGGCTGATGATGAAGAGGCTGCTCCTGTTCTTTGAGACGAGAGGAATAAAACGATGATCACCACTGATGAACTGAAAGTACAGCTGGCTGAATACCACACCGCTGTAAAGGACTTGGAGGAGGCGCTGGCCATCGACGCTTCCCGCAAGCGCGTGCAGGAGCTGGAGCACACCATGTCCCGCCCCGGCTTCTACGACGACGCTGAGCTGAGCAAGAAGGTCTTCGACGAGGTGGGCGACCTGAAGGGCAAGCTGACCCGCTTCGAGAAGCTGCAGGGCCTCTACGATGACGCAGAGACCATGCTGGTCATGCTGGACGAGGAGTACGACCCCGAGATGGTGCCGGAGGCCGAAGAGGCCGTCAACGCCGTGGGCAAGGCTGTGGACGAGCTGCAGCTGATGACCATGCTGAACGGTGAGTACGACCACAGTAACGCCATCCTGACCTTCCACGCAGGCACTGGCGGCACCGAGGCACAGGACTGGGCCGAGATGCTCTACCGTATGTACAACAAATGGGCGCAGGCTCACGGCATGACCGTCGAGGTCCTGGATTATCAGGACGGCGATGAGGCCGGCATGAAGAGTGCTTCCATGATGGTCAAGGGTGCCAACGCCTACGGCCTGCTCAAGAGCGAGAACGGCGTCCACCGTCTGGTGCGCGTCTCTCCCTTTGACGCCAACGCCCGCCGTCAGACCAGCTTTGCTTCGCTGGAAGTCATGCCCGAGCTGGACAACACCATCCAGGTGGACATCCGCCCCGAGGACATCGAGATGCAGGTCTACCGCTCCTCCGGTGCCGGCGGCCAGCACATCAACAAGACTTCTTCCGCTGTCCGACTCATCCATAAGCCCACCGGCATCGTGGTCAGCTGCCAGACCCAGCGCAGCCAGTTCCAGAACCGCGACTACGCGATGGAAATGCTGAAGGCAAAGCTGTACCAGATCGCCAAGCAGCAGCACATGGATAAGATCGACGACATCAAGGGCGTCCAGAACGAGATCGCATGGGGCCACCAGATCCGCTCCTACGTCTTTATGCCCTACACGATGGTCAAGGACCACCGCACCAACTACGAGACCGGCAACGTGGACGCTGTCATGGACGGCGACCTCGACGGCTTCATCTTCGCTTACCTCAAGGCTGCAAGCCGTGGTGAGCTGCAGGATGCCTGAAATCAGAGCATAACAAAAACGTCTGTACTTCGTTTTGGAGGTACAGACGTTTTTCTTTTTATTCGAGGTCGCCGAGTATCCCCGGCCAGAGGGCTTCCTCCTGCCGCATGGCGACGAAGCAGCAGTCGAGGTACATCTTGTTTACGGCAGCGACGATGGTACCGCGCAGCAGACGCTTTTCGTCGGCGGCATCCGGGTCGAGGCCGCAGATGGTGCGGCTGGCACCGAAAATGTAGGGCAGGCAGTTCTCCACCTCGTCGCAGAAGTAGTCGTAGGCTTCGGCGGCGGTGCAGTGAGCCCGCTGCATCTGGAACAGGGCGTCGATGTTTTCCAGCGAGAGGACATTTTTAGACAATACGATATAGATGAGAGAAGCCAGCTGTTCGCGGGAATACTTCTTTTTGACGGGGTGGGAGATGACTCCTTTCTTGACGTAGTTGCTCACCATGGAGGGGGTGAGCTCCACCCCGGGGAAGCCCCGGAAGCAGCTGTTGACGAGCTGCACGGTCTGGTCGAGATACAGCCCCACGGAGGGCAGCTCCCGGTAGCGCGGCAAGGAAAACCCGGCGGCGCAGGCCGTGACACGGCGTTTCATTTCCTGATTCATGGTGGTAGTATATCGCATTTTTGAGTCGGGGTCAACCGTTTATGAAAACGACGTTAACAATTTTACAAATCGCTTGACAGGTTTTTGAAAAACTGATATAGTGGACTCGCAGAACGTAAAAAATGCGGCGGACATCCGCCGGAATGGAGATAGATGAGATGAAACGAATCGTTGTGGACTCTTCTGCCAGCCTGTATCAGATGGACGGCATTGATTTTGCTGCTGTGCCTCTGAAGATCGTGACCGACGAGAGGGAATACCTTGACGACGGCACGCTGGACGCCGTGGAAATGGCGACTACCCTGCGCACCTATAAGGGCAAGACCAGCACCTCCTGCCCCAACATCGGCGACTGGCTGGAGGCTTATGAGGGCGCAGATGAAATTTATGCCATCACCATTACCGGCACCTTGTCGGGCAGCTGCAACGCCGCCCAGCTGGCCGCAGAAGAGTATCAGGCAGAGCACCCGGGTGCTCAGGTCTTTGTGCTGGACAGCCTGTCTGCCGGCCCGGAACTGGTGCTGCTGGCAGAGCACATCCGCGACCTGCTGGCCGAGGGGATGGCGTTTGACGACGTCTGCGAGGAGATGCTGCGCTACCGTCACCACACCCATCTGCTGTTCTCGCTGGAATCGCTGGCGAATCTGGCCCGGAATGGCCGGGTGAAGCCCGCTGTGGCTGCTGTGGCGCGGATGCTCAACATCCGGGTCATCGGCAAGGCCAGCGATGTGGGCGAACTGGACGTCCTCTGCAAGACCCGCGGCGAGCACGGCGCTCTCGAGCGCATCGTGCTGGAGCTCAAAGGCCACGGCTACACGAACGGCAAGGTCATCATTGCCCACTGCGGCAACCCCGCCGCCGCCGAGCGCCTGATGCACATGGTGCGGGCTGTCTTCGAGGGCGCACAGGTGCGGGTGACCGAGTGCGGCGGCCTGTGCAGCTACTACGCTGAGCTGGGCGGCCTCATGGTGGGCTTCGAGGACGCGGACGCCTGAGCTTGAAATCTCCGCATCTCTGCGCTATACTATTCCCATAAAAATGCTGCCGAAAGGCAGCGGGGGAGGCGCAGATGTTCTTTCGGCTGCCGGTCGTACGGTTCTTCAATCGTGTCATCAACAGGGCCACGGTCACAGTGGCCCTTGTTTTGCTACAGATCGGCTGGCTGCTCTGGGCCTTCTTCTCCCTCACCGCCGGAAAGGTGTGGGTGAATGCGGGGCTGAACGTCCTCAGCCTCTTCATCACCCTCTACCTCGTGCGGAAGGACGAGAACAGCGACTATAAGATCATCTGGCTCGTCCTCATCGGCATGATGCCGCTGCTGGGCGGTGCGCTCTATCTGGCCTTCGGCAACAAGGCCCCCGCCAAGCGGATGCGCCAGCGGATGCAGGCGGTGGAGCGCCAGCACACCGCCGACCTCGCCCAGCAGCCGGGCCAGACCGACGCCCTCGACCCCGCCAGCAGGGGACTGAGCCGGTATATTTCGGAGTACGGGCCGTACCCCGCATGGAAAAACTCCACGGCAAAATATTACCCCTGCGGTGAGGCCATGTACCCTGACCTGCTGGCCGACCTCGAAAAGGCAGAGCGGTTCATCTTCCTCGAGTTCTTCATCGTCCGCACCGGCAAGATGTGGAAGGGCGTAGAGGACATCCTCGTCCGCAAGGCGGCGCAGGGGGTGGACGTCCGGCTCATCTACGACGATTTTGGCAGTCTGCTGGGTCTGCCGTCCGATTTCGTGGTGCAGATGGAGCGGGCGCATATCCGCTGCATCCCGTTCAATCCGGTGGTGCCTCTGGTGTCGCTGGTCATGAATCACCGCGACCACCGGAAGATCGTGGTCGTGGACGGAAATACAGCCTATACGGGCGGCATCAATCTGGCCGACGAGTATATCAATGAAGAAGAGCGGTTCGGCTACTGGAAGGACGCAGCCCTCCGCACCGAGGGCGCGGCGGTCTGGAACTTCACGGTGATGTTCCTCGACCACTGGAACGCCTTCCGCCCCAGCGAGGAGGATTATGCGCCCTTTATGCCTCAGGCTGAGTCCCTGTCTGCCCAGTCGGACGGAGTGATACAGCCCTACGGGGACAGCCCGCTGGACGAAGAGGCTCTGGCCGAGACGGTCTACCTGAATATCATCAATCAGGCCCAGCGGTATGTCTATATCTATACGCCCTACTTCGCGGTGGGCGAGACCATGCTGGAGGCTCTCAAGGCGGCGGCAAAGCGGGGCGTGGACGTCCGGCTGGTGCTGCCGGGCATCCCGGACAAGAAGCTCATCTTCCGGCTGACCCGCTCCTATTATGTGCCGCTGCTCCGGGCGGGGGTGCGCATCTACGAGTTCACGCCCGGCTTCCTCCACGCCAAGTGCTACGTCAGCGATGACCGCGCCGCCGTGGTGGGCAGCATCAACATGGATTACCGCAGCCTCTTCCTCCACTTTGAGTGCGGGGCGCTGCTGCTCTATAACAGTCAGGTCATTGCTTTGCGGGACGATGTGCTTCGTACCCTGCCAGAGTGCCGGGAAGTGCAGCTGGCCGACTGCCGCACCTCGCTGGCCGGGACGCTGCTGGACAGTGTGCTCCGCCTGTTGAGCCCGCTGATGTGAGCGATACTGCGGTGGAATAAGTGGCAATATGGCTATTTAATAATATAGATACGTTATATTTTGCCAGTTTGCCAACTTGGCATTCTGCCCCTTTTGGCAAAGTGGGGTCAGAGTGCCAGCTGTTTACCAGATTGCCACAGTGGCAAAGTGCGATTTTGCATGATATAACGTCAATATTGGCCCACTTTGCCAGATAACACGTCGGTCTCAGAGCAAACATGCATGATTGGCGCTGTGTCGGGCTATACTACTCCCAAAGAGATGAAAGGGAGCGTAACGCTTATGACACAGAGACAAAAAGCTCTTCTGAGCTGTGCCGTGGCGGCGGCACTGCTGCTGTCCGGCTGCCGCAAAGGCAGCAGCGATTCCGGCAGCATGAGCAGTTCGAACGCCATGTCCGGCTCGTCTGGCAGCGCCAGCACCACCCAGACCGGCGGCTGGAAGACCGGCCTCGGCATCCTGACCGAGGCTTCCGATGAGGCCCGTACCGGCACCATCCATACCATCGCTGCCGCCGTCCTGCTGGACGGAGACGGCAAGCTGGCCGACGTGATGCTGGATGAGCTGGAAGTGGAAGTTACCGCCGACGGCAAAGGCGTCGTCACCATGCCCACCGACTACCGCACTAAGCGCCAGAAAGGGGACGACTACCCGCTGGCAGCGGCATCTTCGCTGAAAAAGGGCTGGGCCGAGCAGGCCGATGACTTCGCCGACTACCTCACCGGCATGACGCCCGAGCAGGCATCCATGCTGGAAACGGATAAGGACGGCAAGGCCACGGACGCCGACCTGCTGTCCGGCTGCACCATCCGGGTGGATCAGTACCGCGACGCCGTGGCGAAAGCCTGCACGAATGCGTCCGCCCTCGGCGCGGCAAAGGGCGACCGGGTGAGCCTCGGCGTGGAGGCGGAGAATGCCTCTTCGGACATCACCGCCACCGACGACAAGGATGTGAACGCAGAAGTTGACCTTACCGTCGTGGCCCTGACGCTGGATGCCGATGGCCGTGTGACCAGCGCCATCGGCGACATGGCAGAGCCTGCGCTGACCATCGCGGCAGACGGCGGTGTGACCGCTCCGGACACCGTCCGCTCCAAGCTTGAGCTGGGCGACAGCTACGGGATGCGGAACGCATCCAGCCTCGGCAAGGAGTGGTACGAGCACAGCGAGGGCTATTGCAGCTACCTCAAGGGCAAGACTGAGAAAGAGGTGGCGGACATCCCCGCCGACGGCTCGGACGCCGACCTCGCGGCCCTCTGCACCATCTCCATCGACGCCCTGCAAAAGGCCGCAGGGGATGCGTTTGAGAATGCGTCATTATAAATTGAACGGAAAGTCTGACCGTCACCGTGAGGTGGCGGTTTTTTTGCGCCTTTCGCTCATGGGTAGCCTCACCTTTGTCCAACCTCTCCGTCATTGCTGCGCAATGCCACCTCTCCTTGTAGGAGAGGCCTTGGCATACCGTAAAGCTTCACCTCTTCGCCAGAGGCTCCCCTACAAGGGGAGCTGGCGCGAAGCGCCTGAGAGGTTGTACGAAGGAGAGCCTGCCCGTGAGCCTCTGGGAGCCTTTTCACCCCCAAACCTGCGCGAAAGGGCCTGAAATCTGCATGAATCGCACTTGCCCCGGGGGGGTATGATATAATAAAATCACCGAGACACACCCCACGATTGGAGGTAGCGACGATGAAAACTGCAAAACGACTCCTTGCCCTTGCCCTTGCTGGCGTGATGACGCTGGCCCTGCTCACCGGATGCTCGGACAGCAGCTCCCAAGCCAAGCAGGTGGAAGAGTATTTCCGGTACAGGAGGGGACAATTTGCTGACTATCAGAAGGACGAGACGCTGGACAAAAAGCTCAAGGTCATCGCACGGCAGTTCCAGCCGAGCTGGCTGGATGATAAAAATGGTAGGCTGACCGGGGATGCACAGAACATCATTAAAAAAGAATTGGGAAACTATCTGGTGACAGGCAGCGTTTGGCTTTGGGTCGGAGAAGTGAAGCCGGAGCAGAGTGCGCTGGCGCAGGCGGAGAGTATGAAGTACATCCAGGAGATAGTGATTGCTCCGCTAGCTCCCAACACATCGACTCTGCAAGCCATAGCATTTACAATGACGGGCAAGAAGAGTGACGGCCGCCGCTATTACCTCGCACTGCAAACACAGGCCACCATCAAGACCCCGTAGAACTGACAGAGGAGGAAACGATGATGAAATTGAAAAAGCTGTTTGCCCTTGCCCTTGCTGGCGTGATGACGCTGGCCCTGCTCACCGGCTGCGGCGATAAGCCGGGCGATAAGCCGGAGGACACCCTCCGGGCCGAGGCTCTGGCAGACATCATAAATGTACAGCGTGGCGTAAACATCACCTGCGAGGCCGACCCGCAGCTGAGTGAGGCGGCGGAGAGGTACACACACGTGAGCTCTGAGGATGGAAGCACTCTTCTCATTAACAAATTGAAGTGGGGCAATTACCACTCTTGCGGTCCTGAGCCTCGCAAAGCTCTCTTGGATACCATCGGCATCGCCCCCGGCACCGCCAACAAACAGGTCATCTTCTACTTTGGAGCGGACAGAGGCTCGGACGACCCCGTCAAGCAGGCCATCGACCTCTGTAACGACTACAGACCGGTACTGCCGGAACCGAATGAGAAGAATTGGACCACTATCAGCTTCCTCGCATCCAGCTACCGGGTCGGCTTCGGAAGGTGGAAGGATGAGAACGGCAACCCCAGGCTCTTCGTCATCATGGTAGGCGACATCCCGGAAAGAAGCTGACGCTCCTGCGGCGGGAAGATAAGAAAAACGGACAGCATCCCCCTCGGAGAGACTCCCCGAGGGGGATTTTTGCGCCTTGCGGAGCGCCCTGTCCTTTGTACAAATACACCGAAAACCCTATCGGAAAGGGGCGGTCTGCGGGCAAAACGCGAAAAAATCGGTTTCCCTCTTGCAAAACGGGGCAAAACGCGCTATTCTATAGTCACAGTTTAACAATTTAGCATGGTAAAGCGGTAAAACGAAGCGCCGCTTCTGCTGAATCTGAGGGAGGAAATTACAACATGAAACGTCTGGTATCTGCTTTTCTGGCCGGTGCGATGGCGCTGAGCCTTGCCGCCTGCGGCGGTTCTGCATCCACTTCTACGGCTGCTTCTTCTGCCGCCGCCTCTGCCGCCCCGGCAAGCTCCGCGGCCACTGACAGCGACCTGGCTTACCTCCAGTCCAACGGCAAAATGGTCATCGGCTACACCGTGTATGAGCCGATGAACTACACCGACGCCGACGGCAACTTCACCGGTTTCGATACCGAGCTGGCCACCGCTGTCTGTGAGAAGCTGGGTGTCGAGCCGGAGTTCGTGGAGATCAACTGGGACACCAAGGAGACCGAGCTGGCTGCAAAGAGCATCGACTGCATCTGGAACGGCCTGACCCTGACCGATGACCGCGAGGAGAACATGGCCTGCACCAAGCCCTACGTCAAGAACGCCCAGGTCGTCGTGGTGAAGGACGGCACCGACTACACCTCTACCGCCGACCTCATCGGCAAGACCGTGGTGGCCGAGGCCGGCTCTGCCGGTGAGACCACCATCACCGAGAACGCCGACCTGTCTCAGGCGGATTTCATCTCCAAGGCTGTTCAGACCGACTGCCTGATGGAAGTCGCCGCTGGCACTGCTGACGCCGCCATCCTCGACCTGACTCTGGCTTCTGCCATGATCGGCGAGGGTACCGACTACGCAAACCTCAAGATGGTGGATGAGCTGAACGTCGAGGAGTACGGCGTGGCCTTCCGCAAGGACAGCGACGTGGCCGAGGCTGTGGACAATGCATTCGACGAGCTGAAGGCTGACGGCACCATGCAGACTCTGGCCGACAAGTACGGCCTGACTCTGGCTGAGTAACTTACATTATAAACGGATAGGTGTAGTGATTCTGTGACTGTGATTTTGGAGCGTCTGACCGGCGCATTCGCGCTCAACTGTGAGCTGTTCTTTCTGACCTTGCTGTTTTCGCTGCCGCTGGGCCTTGTGGTGGCCTTTGGCTCCATGAGCCGGTGCGCACCGCTGCGGGGCGTCGTCAAGACCTTCGTGTGGGTCATCCGCGGTACGCCGCTGATGCTCCAGATCATCGTCATCTACCTTGGCCCCGGCCTGCTGGGTATGACCAACCCCTGGCCCTCCGGCTCTTCGGGCCGTCTGGTGGCGGCGGTGGTGGCTTTCGCCATCAACTACGCCTGCTACTTCTCTGAGATTTACCGCGGCGGCATCGAGGCTGTGCCGAAAGGCCAGACCGAGGCCGGTCAGGTGCTTGGCATGACCAAGAGCCAGATTTTTTTCAAGGTCACGCTCCTGCAGGTCGTCAAGCGCATCCTGCCCCCGATGGGCAACGAGGTCATCACGCTGGTGAAGGATACCTCGCTGGCGAATGTCATCGCCAACAAGGAGATCATCATGATGGCAAAGGAGTACAGCGCCAAAGGCCTCATCTGGCCGCTGTTCTCCACCGCGATCTTCTTCCTCGTCTTTGTCGGCGCACTCACCCTGCTGCTGGACTGGGCCGAGAAAAAGATGGACTATTTCCGCTGCTAAGGAGGATACTGAATTATGGCATTACTCGAAGCCTCTGGCATCGGGAAGAATTTCGGCGAGACGAAAGTTCTCAAGGACATCTCGCTCACACTGGAACAGGGCGAGGCGCTGGCGATCATCGGCTCGTCCGGCTCGGGCAAGACGACGCTGCTGCGCTGCCTGAACTTCCTTGAGCGTCCCGACACCGGCGTCATCAGGGTGAACGGCGAGACCATGTGGGACGCCGCCGACCCTGCCACCCAGCGGGAGAGCGAGGTGCGGAAAAAGCGCCTCCACTTCGGCCTCGTATTCCAGAACTTCAACCTCTTCCCCCAGTACACCGCGCTGGAAAACGTGATGCTGGCGGGGGAGCTTCTGGCAAAGGAGCAGCCCGACTACAAGGCCAACAAAAAGGCCATCCACGCCCAGCTGGAAGCACAGGCCCGTGATCTGCTGGCCCAGATGGGCCTGTCGGAGCGGGCAGGCCACTACCCTCACCAGCTCTCCGGCGGTCAGCAGCAGCGGGTGGCCATCGCCCGCGCACTAGCGCTCCACCCGGACATCCTCTGCTTCGATGAACCCACCAGCGCCCTTGACCCGGAGCTGACCGGCGAAGTCCTCCGTGTCCTGCGCGACCTCGCCAACCGAAAGACCACCATGATCATCGTCACCCATGAGATGCACTTCGCCCGCGACGTGGCCGACCGCATCCTGTTCATGGACGGCGGCGTCGTGGTGGAGGAAGGCCCGGCCCGCCAGCTCATCGACCACCCCCAGGAGGAGCGCACCAAGCAGTTTTTGGCGCACTACTCTGAATAAGACAGGCTATGGCCCTCCCCGCTCGGGAGGGCTTTTTTGCGCCATTCACGCCGAAAACACCACGATTCGCGCAGTTTTTATTTACATTATCCGGATTTTTTGGTAAGCTTGTATCGAAAAGGCTGGTTTTTCAAAAGACGAACAGACCAAAGGAGGACAGACTATGAGACTGAAGAGCGCACTCCGGCGGGGCGTGGCCGCTGCCGTCATCGCGGGCATCGTGGTGAGTTCCGGCATCCCGGCTTATGCGGCCCGGTGGGACATCGCCAACGGCGACATCACCGTGAAAGCGGGCGACGCCGAAGGAAAGAACAAGGTCTCACAGGGCGAGACCATCGACAAGGACGACACCAACACCGTCATCACCGGCGAGTCAGATAAGAACACCGTCACCATCGACACCTCCGAGGGCAACGTGGACGTCACCTTCGACGACCTGAAGATCGACGTCAGCGGCAAGAAGGAGGGGGACGGCAGAGGTGACAGCCCAGTCGATGCGGGCAAAGCCGCCGTCACCGTGCAGGGCGACCACGATGCGACCATCGAGCTGGACGGCGACAACGAGCTGAAGAGCGGCAGCTACAATGCTGGCCTCGAGAAGAACAAACATGAGTCGGAGGGCACTCTGACCATCAAGGACGACAACGATACCAAAGGCGCGCTGACCGCTGAGGGCGGCGACGGCGGCGCAGGCATCGGCGGCGGAAAGGAGAGTACCGGCAGCAGCATCACCATCCGGGGCGGCACCATCGAGGCTGCGGGCGGGAGCAACGCGGCAGGCATCGGCGACGGAGCAGGCCGCGCGTCGGACGACACCGACGACCCGAACCCGGGAGACCTCTACATCTGCGGCGACGCCGAGGTGACGGCCAAGGCGGGAAGCCAGATGATGGACGCCAAGGCCCCGGCCATCGGCGGCAGCTACGGCGAAGTACCCACGGAGAACCTTTCTGACGATGAACATAAGGTGACGGGAGGACGGCTGACCCGTCTGAACGCGGACGGCACCGTGATGGAGGGGATGGGCTACGACTACACCTCCACCCCCAAGCCCCAGCCGGACGACGACGAGGACGACGATGATGATGACGTCCCGCCCCCGGCACAGGAGAACGCCCCCGAACCCCTGCCCGGCGGCATGGTGGTGGGCGGCTTCTTTTCCAGCCGGGTCACCATCCAGCGGCTGGACCCTGCGGGGGTCGCGGAGAGCGGCATCGTCCCCGTGTTCGGCAGCGTAAAGGCCGGCAGCGTCGGAGTTGTCCAGTGGCTGGACCCTGCGGTGGTCGCGGAGAGCAGCACCGACCCCATGGCCGGCGACGCCGGAGAGGTCCTCACCCCGGGGGGTGTGGTGCTTATTGAGAGCGCCGCTCCCCGGTCCACCGTCACCACCGACATCTCCAGCCTCCGGGAGGACGGCGTGGAGGACATCTTCTTCCGCTATGAGGACACCATGACCCACTATAGCGTGGACAAGATGGCCGACGCGGCGGGCGAGGACGCTGACGTGGAGCTGAAGCAGAACAGGGAGGACATCAGCCTCCGGCTGGACGGCGAAACGCGGGACGACCTGTCGGAGCGCTATCTGGAGTGGGTGCCGGTGCAGACGCCAGAGCCGCAGGAGCGGCTGATATTGACCCACGAAGGGGTAGAGCAAAAAACGAGTGAAGAGCTCAGACGTGAACGCGACGAATTACGGAAACAAGAGCTGGATATGATGGACTTCCAACTCGCGAAAAAAAGGGACGACCTCCCGAGTTTGGATTGGTGGCTCGAGCCTGCGAGAGAGGAAACGCCGAGAATCGGGCTTGAGGAGTCCCTGAAACAGCTGGCTTCCCGATTTGAGGACATCGCTCCCGAGGAGGATAAGAAGCCACTGCTCTTTCTGGTCGAACCCCCCCACACGGAGCGCAAAAAGTATACCAATCCGTTGGAGAGTGACCTGCGGCGCTATACCGACCTTAGTGACGACTGGGACGACCAGCCGGATACCCAGGGGGAGATAAAGATCTGGATACCGGAGGACTTGGGGCAGCCCAAAGAAATAAGCATCTTAAAGGAGAGCCTGAGCCGTAGCGACGGCATTGCATGATACACAGAACGAAAGGAGATGTACTATGAGACTGAAGAGCGCACTCCGGCGGGGCGTAGCCGCCGCCGTCATCGCGGGCATCGTGGTGAGCTCCGGCATCCCGGCCTATGCGAAAACATGGGACATCGCCGACGGCGACATTACGGTCAAAGGTGCGAGCGATGAAAGCGGAAACTATAACAATGTCAAGCAGGGTGAAAAGGATTTCGAGAAGGATGAGGGGGAGACCGTCATCACCGGCGAGTCGAAGGAGCATACCGTCACCATCGACACCTCCGAGGGCAACGTGGACGTCACCTTCGACGACCTGAAAATCGACGTCAGCGGCAAGACCGAGGTGGATGGCAGCGGCAAGACCGAGGTGGATAGCAGCGGTGACAGCCCAGTCGATGCGGGCAAAGCCGCCGTCACCGTGCAGGGTGACCACGATGCCGCCATCGAGCTGGACGGCGACAACGAGCTGAAGAGCGGCAGCCACAATGCGGGTCTTGAGAAGAACGGCAATGAGTCCTCCGGCAAGCTGACCATCAAGGACGACAACGACACCAAAGGCTCCCTCACCGCCGAAGGCGGCAAAGACGGCGCAGGCATCGGCGGCGGCTACGAAAGCGGCGCCGGAAACATCGAGATCACCGGCGGCACGGTAGAAGCCGTGGGCGGCGAGGGTGCTGCCGGTATCGGCGGCGGTGTGTACGGCCCGGGCCGCGACATCGAAATCTCCGGCGGCAAGGTGTCGGCCACGGGCGGCAGCTACAGCGGCGACCCCCGCCCCGGCGCGGCAGGCATCGGCGACGGCGCGGGTGCGTGGTCTGAGATAGACCCGGATGCGCCGCCCAGCAATCCCAATCACATCTATATCTCCGGCGACGCCGAGGTGGAGGCCAAGGCAGGCGCAAGCACCGGCGGCAAAACTGCGGCCATCGGCGGCGGCATAGTCGGCGAGATCCCCAATGACGCCCTCTCCGACGACGACCACAAGGTGACGGGCGGTAGTCTGACCCGCTACGACCCCGACGGGAAGAAGATGGAGGACTACAGCTACGACCGGCGGACGCCCTCCCAACCGGAGCAGCCGGACAAGCCGGAACAGCCCGATGATACCGAGAACGACGAGGACGACGACGAGGACGACGCTCCAAGCGTGCAGACCGGCGAGGTGCCGGACCGTGTGAAGCAGATGTACGAGACCGTCGGCGTGATCACCCATCTGGATGGCACACAGGAGCTTGGTAATGTGGCCACGGCGGAGTATGACCCGGTCAACAAGATCCTGAGCTTCGATGCCCACAGCACACTCTTTCGGATGACAGGCGACTCGCTGCGGGAGCTTGCAAAGGAGGTCCATGAGCTTCGCATCCGGTTCCTTGATGGGGAAGGGCGGGAGATGGAGGCGGTCATTCCGCTGGCCCGGATAAAAGACTTGGTCGGCATGAATGGCGCATTCGAACTCGAGCTGTCCCATGAAGGGCTTTCTCGATTCCATGTTGTCGGGCAGACGGGATATGATAGAAAAACATTCTCGGATGAGACCGTCCTGCGCCAAAGCGGCAAGGAACTGATCCTCGTGTACCGCGTTGGCGATGAGGAGCAGAAAGCGCAGGAGGCTGCCCGGGTGGAGGAGGCAATCGCCCGCCGCAAGCAGGAGAAAGAGCAATGGGGAACGGTCCTCTCCGGTCTGGAAGGCGGCTCCCTGAGCGGACAGCCCGGGCTGACTCAGCCGGGAACGGACACCGTCGGCAGCGTGACCGGCTTCAGCGCAAACCCGAAGGATCCCACCATCCTCGACATGGGCTCCATCACGGTCCGTCCGTCCGAGCAGCCCGCCTCCAACCCGACGGTGTGGAAGACATTTACCAGTAACATCGTGAAGCTCGTGGGCGGGAAGCAGGACAGCAAGAAGGACGACCCGGCCCCCTCCGTCGGTGACCTCAGCGGGCCGACGACTCTCTCGCCGGACAGCCTCACCACGGTCCAGCAGCCGGAAATAAGCACCCAGCAGCCGGAAACAGGCGGATGGGTAACGGACAGTCAGGGTGACTGGGTGTGGAAGCCGGGCAAGGATGACAGTCAGCCGCCGGATTTGAGAGGAGATTGGGAGACGAGAAAATGGATAAGGGACAGTCAGCCGCCGGATTTGAGAGGAAATTGGGAGACAAGAAAATGGATAGGGAGCAGCGACGATAATTTGTGGGGTGGGATCCCTTTTATGACTCCGCATATTATGACTCTGCATGGGATTTCGATTATGAAGGTTGAGAGCGTGGGCTGAGAGGGAGTGCAGCAGGAGGGCCCTGCGCAGGGGCAGCCCTGCCGCCCCCTGCGCACAATCACCAAAAACCACCGATAGAAAATAGCAATGTTGTACGAAGAAATCTGCTCCAAACCCCTTGCAAAATCACGATGAGCTGAGTATAATACCACTCATAAAACGCAAAACGTCCTGCCCCTCGTCCGGCAGGGCGTTTTTGTCGGTAAAGATCCGGCAAAGAAATGTTAAGTGACCGCCCGGGGAGGGGCTTTGTATGACAAAAGACATGACACAGGGCAGCCCGCTCAAGCTCATCCTTGCCTTTGCGGTGCCGCTGATGCTGGGCAGTCTGTTCCAGCAGTTCTACAATCTGGCCGATACCATCATCGTGGGCCGCTTCGTGGGCGTGGATGCGCTGGCGGCGGTGGGCAGCGTGGGCGGCCTGAACTATCTGGTGCTGGGCTTCGTCAACGGCATCGCCTGCGGCTTCTCCATCCCCATCTCGTGGACCTTCGGCGCGAAGGACTACAGAGAGATGCGGCGCTACACCGCCAATACCGTCTGGCTGAGCCTCTTTTTCGCCGTCGTGCTCACGGTGGTGACGGTGGCCCTGACCCGGGCGGTGCTGGTCTGGACCAACACCCCCGACAACATCATCGACATCGCGGACATCTACATCCGCACCATCTTCTGGGGCATCCCCTTCACCCTGCTGTACAACGTCACCAGCGCCCTCATGCGCGCGCTGGGCGACAGCAAGCGGCCTCTCTATTTCCTGCTGGTGGCCAGCGTGCTGAACATCGGCCTCGACCTGCTCTGTATCCTCATCTTCCGGATGGGGGCGTTCGGTGCGGCCTTCGCCACCGTGTTCAGTCAGGCGGTGGCGGGCATCGGCAGTCTCATCTACATCGGCCACCACTACCCGGAGCTGAAATGGAGCAGGGAAGAGGGCCGTCTGAGCGCCAGCCACTGCCTCAAGCTCTGCAACATGGGCATCCCTATGGGCCTGCAGTGCAGCATCACCGCCATCGGCAGCGTCGTGCTGCAGGGCGCGGTGAACGGTCTGGGCAGCAGCATCGTGGCCGCGCAGACCGCAGGCAGCAAGGCCGCCCAGTTCCTCTCGGTGCCGCTGGAGAGCATCGGCACCGCCATGACCACCTACGCCAGCCAGAATATGGGCGCTCACGACCTCAAGCGTGTGGACCGGGGCGTCAATACTGCGCTGGGAATTGGCTGCGTCTACAGTGTGGCATCCTTCCTCATCCTGCGTGTGCTGGATGTGCCGCTCATCAGCCTCTTCCTCGAGAGCAGCGAGGTGGAGATCATGGCGAATGCCCGCAGCTTCATCTTCTGGAACAGCGTGTTCTACATCCCGCTGGCCGTCCTCATCATCTACCGCTACACCATCCAGGGCCTGGGCTATTCCGGCCTTGCCATGTTCGCGGGCGTGGCCGAGATGGTCGCCCGTGCCATGGTGGGCTTCTGGTTCGTGCCGCTCTGGGGCTACTTTGCGGCCTGCATCGCCAACCCTGTGGCATGGTTCTTTGCCTGCTTCTTCCTCATCCCGGCGTACTTTGCAGTGCGCAAGCGGCTGACGAAGGAGCTTGCCGCAGCGCGGGTGGAGGATTGAGGGGGAGCTTCGCTCAAGCCTCTCCCTTTGGGAGAGGTGGCATTGCGAAGCAATGACGGAGAGGGCAAGCTCACTTCCCAAGAGTATCTGCACAGCGATAGGCACTGGCTTTTGTCAGAGCGGTGCTATCGCTGTGCTTTTTGCTTTTCTGTAGCATCCTTGCCCTCTCAGTCTCGCTCCGCTCGCCAGCTCTCCCAGAGGGAGAGCCTTTGGCAGGCCGGTCAGGCCCACGCGGGACGAGCAAAGTTTGATTTTATCGGAAACAGTAGTGCCCTGCTACAGAGATTCACAGCAGCTTGACAAAGTGCTCTTGTCTAGAAGCTGCTGCCCTCTGTAGCAGGGCACTATTTTTTACGCCATATTGAGCTTTCAGCGGTCAGCGCAGAGTTGCCCGGCACGCCAGTGGTGCTTCGCACCCGGGTTGCGGCT
>ENA-UERC01000452-UERC01000452.1-human-gut-metagenome-genome-assembly--contig:-NODE-452-length-30945-cov-7.973792_pt1 | contig 30945 bp, 28 predicted proteins | sample MGYA00242955_ERZ507955 | MGnify/ENA primary metagenome ERZ507955 (study PRJEB26167, sample SAMN06115394) | human gut metagenome | host: Homo sapiens | place: China:Hubei | collected 2016-04-27 | study... | reverse complement strand
TGCGGAAATAGCTCAGTGGTAGAGCACCTCCTTGCCAAGGAGGGGGTCGCGAGTTCGAATCTCGTTTTCCGCTCCATAGGGGTATAGTTCAATGGTAGAGCACCGGTCTCCAAAACCGTCGATCTGGGTTCGAGTCCTAGTACCCCTGCCAACGTAAACAAACCTTGGAAAGCTCATGGATAAAGGCTTTTCGAGGTTTTTTGTTTTGTTGAACGCTGTAACCTGCTGTAAGGTAATTTGTCTTTTTATGCCCCTTTTTACCCCGTTTTCACCTATGTTTAGCTACCATTTTAGCTACCATTTGTGCCTATCAAAAAAATGAGAAAAGTTGTGTCCCCATACCCACTTTTTCCCCTTAAACAAACAGCAAAAACCCGCCGCTTTCGCGACGGGCTTTTTATTTTTTATGGAATTTTATTCGCCTGCTTTTTTACCTCTCAGGAACAGCCACAAGGGACCAGCCAAAAAGGTAGAGGTATATGCGCCGCTGGAGAAGCCTACCAGCATAGCAAAGGAGAAATTACGAATAGTTTCACCGCCAAAGAGGAAGATGGAAACAACTGCAAACAAAGAAGTACCCACAGTATAAATACTGCGTCCCATAGTCTGCCAAATACTGTTGTCAATCATATCGCTCAAGGATTCGCTGCGGCGATGAATTTTTAAGTTTTCGCGAATGCGGTCAAAAATTACGATAGTACCGTTAATGGAATAACCTACAACCGTCAGCAAAGCCGCTACAAAGGAAGAATCCATTTCCATTTGGAACAAGGAGAAGTAGCTCAAGGTAACGCTGACATCGATAATCAAAGCTATAATCGCCGCAATGGCAAACTTAAACTCAAAACGCAAAGTAATATAAGCAATCATCAAAATCCAAGACAATACAATTGCCAGAACAGCCTGTTGAATAAGCTCGCCACCTACGGTAGCGCCAACATTTTCTACACGCTGAATAGCAAAATCGCCCAACTTGCCTTTTAGGTCATCCATTACGGCACGGCGTTTTGCGTCATCAATAACGCCGGTACGAATCAGTACTCCCTTTGCTGCTTTTACATTACTGTCGCTGCTTTCCAACTGGATGATACTGTTGCCTAAATCGTGACCTTTTAGTACGTCACGCACTTCCGCAACCTGCACCGGTTTTTCAAAGACTAAATCCATAATGCTGCCGCCGGTAAAGTCAATACCCAAATTAAAGCCTCTGGTCAGCATGGAGCCGAAGCCTACGCACAAGAAAATAATAGTAATAGCGAAGAAGATTTTATAATTTTTAACAATAGAAAATTTCTTCATTATTTAGCCACCTCCTTCGGCGCTCTGGCGCCAAACATAAAGGGGCTTTTAGTCAAATTACTATAAACTAAGAAACGCATGAGGAATTTTGTAACTGTTACTGCCGTAAACATACTAAGCAAGGTACCAAGGGCTAAGGTAACGGCAAAGCCTTTAATAGGGCCTGTACCCAAATAGAACAGTACAGCCGCTGCCATCAGCGTAGTTACATTGGAGTCCAAAATGGTTATAATAGCGCGGCTGAAACCGGAATCCATAGCGCTGCGCAAAGTTTTGCCCTTTTTCACTTCTTCCTTGAAACGTTCAAAAATTAAAACGTTAGCATCAACCGCCATACCAATGGACAAAATAATACCGGCGATGCCCGGCAGGGTCAAGGTTGCTCCCAAATAACGCATAGTCAGCAGCAGCAGCATTACATAAAGCAGCAAAGCAATATCGGCTACAACGCCGGATAAACGATAGAACAACAGCATGAAAATAAACACGCCGGCAATACCGATAAGGAAAGCCTTAACGCTTTTATCCTTGGAGTCTTGGCCCAAGGTAGGACCAACGGTACGGTTTTCCAAAACCTCAATTTTTACAGGCAAACTGCCGCTGCGCAGCAAAATTGCCAAATGCTCTGCCTCCTCCACATTGCGGGAGCCGGAAATTTGTGCGCGGCCGCCGGTGATAGCCTCTTGAACTACCGGCGCAGTCAAAACCTCGCCGTCCAAAACGATAGCGATTTGCTTGCCTATGTTACGGGCAGTCAAATCGGCAAACTTTTTGCCGCCCTCGTCGCTGAATTCCAAACCAACCACAGCTTGATTGCCTTGAGAAACCTGCGCTCTGGCATCTTTCAAGTCTTTACCAGTCAATACAACTTTGCCGCTAACATCTTTAAATTGCAGCATAGCAGTACGTCCCAGCATAGCAATAGCCTTTTCCGGATCTTTAACACCGGGAAGCTCAACAATAATACGATCCTTGCCCTGACGCTGAATAACAGGCTCAGTTAAACCTAACTCATTAACGCGGCGTTCAATAATTTTTACACTGCGGTTTACAGCATCATCGTCAACCTTAAGCTCGGGAGTATCAACCGCCTGCAAAACGACATGGGTGCCGCCCTGCAAATCCAATCCCTGTTTAATAGAGTTGGCCAGGGGAGAGATGTAAACGCAGAAACCGCCGATTATCGCCAGCGCAATAATCAGAAATTTCCCCAACTCATTCCAACGCAAAATAATTTCCTCCTTAAAAAATGGATTTAATATATCAGCTAAAGCCGTATAGGTTTATGTATACCGCTTTCACTTACTAAAAGCTGCATTTTCACATCGTGCTCATCACAGGGAAGAGTCTGCTGCATTAAGCAGTCATACGCCACTCCCATAATTACAGCATTTTTCGCCCTAGGCAGAAATCTATCGTAATAACCTGCTCCCATACCCATACGACTGCCGTCGCTGCCAAAAGCAACGCCGGGAACAAGCGCCAAAGCAATCTGCTCCGGCGATATTTGTCCAATAGGCTGCGGCATAGTGCGAATACCAAATCTATCTAAAGCAAAATGCTGCATATTCTGCAGCTCAGCCGGCACAAAATCTGTGGCAGAAATGATATAAGGTACAGCAGCCGTTTTACCTTGGGCTAATGCCTCTGCCAATACCAAGTCCACGCTTAGTTCATTGCCAAAAGCCAAAAAGCCCATGATGCACTGCGCCTTACGGAACGCATCACAGGCCAAAATATGCTTAGCAACCTGCATACTGCTGCGAGATGCCTGCTGCCAAGAAATTTGAGCACGCTGCTTACGCAAAATTTTGCGCAGCTCGATTTTTGCAGCAATAACAGCCTTATGGTCTAGCTCAAGCATTCTTTGCGGGATTTTGATGACCGCTTACAGCGCTGCGGGACATTTCAATTTCCACGCCCTCTGCTACCAAAAGCTTAACACGTTTTTCACTGATAGCAGTAATCTTGCCGTAAATGCCGCCAATAGTAATAACTTCATCGCCCTCTTTTAAACCGTTAAGCAGGTCGCGCCTTTTCTGCTGCTCTTTCTTTTGAGGTTTCCACAGCATAAAGTAAAAAATACCACCCATCAGTACAAACGGCCACAAAGAATTTATCAAAGCCATTGTATCTCCACCTTGCATAATTACACCTCCAAATTGATAATCAAAAATATACTTACTCTTTATTATACCCTAAAATCAATTTATCCGCGATAGTTTTCTAAAAATCTTTCTCTAAATTCGGGAAAAGTATCGTTAGCAATAGCTTCGCGAATTTCTTTGGCAAAATGCAGCAGAAAATGCAGATTATGAATAGACAGCAAGCGCAAGCCGAAAATTTCTTCCGCTTTAAACAAATGACGGATATAAGCGCGGCTGTAATTACGGCAGGCGTAGCATTGACAACCTTCTTCTATAGGCAGAAAATCCTCGGCGTAAACGGCGTTGCGCACTACCAAACGTCCCGTATGCGTCATAGCCATACCGTTGCGGGCTACGCGAGTGGGAAATACACAGTCAAACATATCTACGCCTAAATTTACAGCTTCCACAATACAATCCGGCGTACCTACGCCCATTAAATAACGCGCTTTGTTTTTAGGCATTAAATGCGTTGTCTGTCCCAAAATATCATACATCATAGGTTTAGGCTCACCTACGGAAAGTCCGCCGATACCATAGCCGGCAAAATCCATTTCCATCAGCTGCTCCACGCTCATTTTGCGCAGCTCGGGAAACATACCGCCCTGCACAATGCCAAACATGGACTGATCCTCGCGGGTATGCGCTTCCAAACAGCGTTTTGCCCAACGGCTGGTACGCAATGTTGAACGCTTGGCGTAATCATATTCTGCCGGATAAGGAATGCACTCATCAAAAGCCATAGCGATATCCGCTCCCAAAGCTTCCTGCACATGAGTAGAAACCTCCGGCGACAAAAATTGCTTGCTGCCGTCAATATGCGAGCGGAACAATACGCCCTCTTCCGTAATTTTGCGCATGGCACCCAAGCTGAAAACCTGAAAGCCGCCGCTGTCAGTAAGCATGCCGCGCTTATAATTCATAAATTTATGTAAGCCGCCGGCCTTCTGCACCAGCTCTTGCCCAGGACGCAAAAACAGATGATAAGTATTAGCCAAAATCACCTGACTACCCATAGCGTAAAGCTCCTCGGGAGCAAGAGTTTTTACGGTAGCCTGCGTTCCCACCGGCATAAACATAGGCGTTTCAAAGGTACCGTGAGGAGTGTGTAAACGTCCTAAACGAGCGCCGCTACGGATGCATTCTTTAATTAATTCGTAGGTTACTGCGTGCTGCATACAGCCTCCTTAATTTAATCCTTGATAAACATGGCGTCGCCGAAGGAAAAAAATCTATATTTTTCTTTCACGGCAACCTTATAAGTGTTCAGCATAATTTCTCTGCTGGATAAAGCGGATACCAGCATGAGCAAAGTGCTTTGCGGAAGATGAAAATTAGTTACCAAAGCGTCAACTAGGCGATATTTATATCCCGGGTAGATAAAAATATTCGTCCAGTTGCCGCCGGCATGTAAAATTCCGTCAGCACCTGCCGCTTCCAGCGTGCGCACCGATGTGGTACCAACAGCAATAATGCGGCGTCCCTCTGCTTTGGCCTTATTAACTGCGTCCGCCGCTTCTTGGGATACAGTGTAAAATTCGCGATGCATTTTATGGTCTTCAATATTAGCTTCGCTTACCGGACGAAAAGTCCCCAAGCCTACGTGCAAGGTGACAAAAACCTCCTCGCAGCCCATATCCTTAATTTTTTGCAGCATTTCTTTAGTAAAATGCAGACCAGCAGTAGGTGCTGCCGCGCTGCCGCGCTCACGGCTGTACACAGTCTGATAGCGTTCTTTATCCTCCAAGGGAGCTGTAATATACGGCGGCAAGGGAGTTTCTCCTAATCTGTCGAGAATTTCTTCAAAAATACCGTCAAAGGCAAAACGCACAACGCGGCCGCCAAAATCCGTATGGTCAATAACCTCGCAGGATAATTCCTCACTGAAATTAATTTTTGCGCCTATTTGCAATTTTTTACCGGGGCGCACCAAAACTTCCCAATCGGTGGCATTTTTGCGTGTCAGCAAAAAAACCTCCACGTGGGCGCCGGTATCCTTAAAGCCGTGCAGACGCGCAGGAATAACGCGGGTATCGTTAAACACCAATAAATCGCCGGGGCGCAGATAATCTACTAAATCATAAAAATGCTTATGCTCTATGGCTCCCGTTTTTTTATCCACCACCAGCAAACGGGAGTGATCCCGCGGCTCCATTGGATGCTGCGCAATCAACTCCTTCGGCAGTTCGTAATCAAAATCTGTTACTAGCATTGTAATCTTCTTTCCTTTATTTTCTTACATAGGTTCCCGGATAATAATGAGCTAAAATATCCTTATAGGTGATTTTTTCCGTGGCATTGACCATACCGCGAGCGCCCCAGGCGCTCAAGCCTAAACCGCTGCCTTTGCCCTTGCCATGGAAAATTATTTTTTCGTCTTTGCCGCCGTTCAGCATGTGATAGCTGCGCAGAATACTGCTCACAGCAGGCTTATCCTTGTCTTCGTCATTTACCTTAATATTGATATCCTTACTGCCTACCTCAAAACCAAAGCGATCCTCAATAGGCACCTTTAAAACCTCCGGCGTAGGCACGCCTGTTTCCACATCGAACAAGGTGCTTTTGAGGCTCAAAATTTCCGCCAGCTCCTCGCCGCTGATTTTTGCCGCACCGCCAGTTCCCGTTAAAATTAAATATTTTACGCGACCGGTGTCGGTTCTGTCTGCGCCCATATCCTCCAGCGGGGACAAACGTACACTGGTTAGCCTGCCCACAGTATAGCCGCGTTGCGCTAATTGTCCTTCTAAAAGCGATGGCGTAGCGCGATATTCCCAAGTAAAATCAGGACTGTCGCTGTCAAAATCTTTTACACTTTGTAAATAAGCAATATTTTTTCCCCACGCGGCCAACGCGCTTTCCGTGCGTCCTCCCGTAGAAGATGTGCTCACCGCCTGAATAGGCAATCCCGCCGCGTCAGCTACAAACTGACCTTTAGTAGCCTGCACCAATTTATTTATGGCAGCCTTTTCAATACGCAGGCCTGTGCCCTCGTAAACAAGCTCTGTATCATTCGCCGGCAAATCGTATTGCTTATTGACATTGACGCGTTGCATATACATAGCATAGCTGCGCGTCGCCACCGCCTGGGCTTTAATCGCTTCGTCAGGCCAAACCACCATGGTTTTATTGGGCAGCACACTGCAAAGATATTGCTCCATATCCACATAATTTACCACAAGCAATTTTCCGTCAGCAACCATAGCTCGCAGATGCCCGTTATACTGACGCTGATTAACACCAGGCGCTTTTTTGTCGCCAAGACCAGCCAAATAAATGCTGCTGCCCCAATCATACCGCTTGCTTAAATTATCAGTATCAGCAGTTTTTTGCTTTATAGGATCTGTACTAACATGTGGCTCTATTTTCGCGGCAGAAATTTTACGTTCTGTTACCGCTTCCATAAACAAGCGATTGTCTTTAATAAATAAAAAATATTTTCCCTTGGGCATTACGGTTTTCTGCCAACCGCTTTGCACCTCAAACTCATCATCACAGCTGATTTCTGCCGTTGTCTGACCTGTAACCAACGCCACCCGCAGCAGCGCTGCCTCTGCCGCCGGAGCGAAGCCGCCTAGCAAATAGGCACAGGTCAGCAAAGCAGTTATGAGAATTTTTTTCAGCATGATGTTCTCCTTTATTCAGCCTCTAAATTCACCATACTAATATGCTTGCTTACTACAATTAATTTTTCTTTGGGCTTTGCGCCCTTATTTTTTTTACGCAGCTCATAACGGTCACGCTCGCTAAAAACGCAGCCGCAATACTGCTGGCGATACAAACCCATTGCCAGGCTAATATCCACGCCCCGCTGATAGCCCACGCGAAAATCCTCGTAATAGAAAGGAATAGCAAATTCCTCTGCCGCAGCTTGGGCTTCCTTTTTAATCAGCTCGTGCTTTTGGTAGGGACTTACCAAAAGCGTAGTGCTGAAAGCGTCAAAACCGTTTTCCTTGGCAAACTGCGCCGCATATCTAAGGCGCAGACGATAGCAATAGGCGCAGCGCACAGTAGACTCGCTTAGCATACCGCGGATGCAGCTTTCCAGCGAATAATCCTTATTGATAATTAAATCGTACTCTTTTTTTTCGCAAAACTCGCGCAGAGTGCTTAAGCGATGCTTAAATTCCTTATAAGGGTGAATATTGGGATTGAAATACAAAATCGTAAAATCCGTCCCGTCCTCCGTTAATTTTTCCGTAGGATAACAGGCGCAGGGACCGCAGCAGGCGTGCAATAAAAGTTTCATAATTTCCCTCCTACTGCTCCGGCATCGGCACGCCCAGATAGCGATAGGCTTCCCTGGTCGCTCGGCGGCCGCGGGGCGTGCGCTGCAAAAGTCCCAGCTGAATTAAGTACGGCTCGATAACATCTTCAATAGTACCGCTTTCTTCGCTGACAGCGGCAGCAATAGTTTCAATACCTACGGGACCGCCGCCAAAAGTTTTTACGATAATATTTAAAATACGTCTGTCGCTGCGATCGAGGCCGTATTGGTCAACCTCCAATTTAGCCAGCGCTTCGTCCGCCAGCTGACGGTCAATGGTCGCCACGCCTAAAACCTGCGCAAAATCGCGCACTCTTTTCAAAAGACGGTTGGCAATACGCGGCGTGCCGCGGCTGCGGCGGGCAATTTCTGCCGCTCCTTCCGGAGCAATTTTTACGCCTAAAATTTCTGCCGCGCGGGTAATAATAAACTGTAACTCCTCCGGCTTATAAAATTCCAACCGGCACTGCACGCCAAAACGGTCGCGCAAAGGCGCGGCAATAGCTCCCAAGCGTGTAGTCGCGCCGATAAGCGTAAATTTAGGCAAATCTAAACGCACGCTGCGGGCAGCCGGCCCCTTGCCGATAATTATATCTAAAGCAAAATCCTCCATGGCGGAATATAATATTTCCTCCACTGTTTTGGATAAGCGATGAATTTCGTCAATAAATAAAACGTCGTTTTCGCCTAAATTAGTCAATATCGCCGCCAAATCTCCCTGACGCTCGATAGCCGGGCCGCTGGTCACGCGAATATTAACATTCAGCTCGTTAGCAATAATATTGGCTAAGGTAGTTTTGCCCAAGCCCGGAGGGCCGAACAGCAATACGTGATCTAAAGCCTCATTGCGGGCGGCGGCAGCCTTGATAAAAATGGATAAATTATCCTTTACCTGGCTTTGACCGATATATTCATTTAAAAGCCGCGGACGCAGGCTGTATTGCCAGCCGTCGCTTTCCTGCTCCGCACCGGCAATAATTCTATCATCAAATTCCATTATTGCCCTCCTATTTTTCTTGCTGCTTTAAAAATTTATCTGCGGGCAAAAAGCTTCAGCGCCTGACGCAAAACCTCTTCGCCGCTTAATTTATCAGCGTCGGCAATCTGCTTGATAACCGGCATAATTTCGCTGTTGCTGTAACCTAAGGACTGTAAAGCCTCCATAGCTTCCGCCACGGAGCCGCTGCCGCCGGCAGCCACAGTTTCCTCAAAATCGCTGCCAACGTCACCAATGGCGCCACCTAATTTGTCTTTTAATTCCAGAAGCATCCGCTCGGCAGTTTTTTTACCAATTCCCGGCAGCTTAGTCAGAGCTTTGACATCTCTGCTTTGCACCGCCAAATAAAAAGCCTCCGGCTTCACCGCCGAAAGAATACCCAAAGCCATTTTGGGGCCCACACCGCTGACGCTTAAAAGCAGCTCAAATAAATTATAATATTCCTGACTTAAAAAGCCGTACAGTAAAATAGCGTCCTCGCGCACTGCGGTGTGCACGTGTACCTGTGCCTGCGCTCCTAAGCTGAGCTGCGCCAAATGAGCGGAGGGCATAAAAACGCGGTAGCCAACACCACCGGCAGTTTCCAGCAAGCAATAATCTTGTGCTAAATAGCCAACACTGCCTTTTAAAAAGCCTATCATTTATTTTCCCTCCTGCCATCTGCGGGTAGACGCAGTATTAACGCCGCAAATCGCCGCCGCCAGTGCGTCCGCCGTATCATCAGGCTTAATTTTTTCACGAATATTCAGCAGGCGCATAACCATATAAATAACCTGCTCTTTAGTAGCGCTGCCCGTACCTACTACGCTTAACTTAATCTGCATAGGCGTAAATTCCATTACCGGCAGACTATGATTGGCGGCAGCCAAAAGCGCCACGCCTCGCGCCTGACCTACGGGAATAGCCGTCGTCACGTTGCGATTAAAAAAAAGTTTTTCAATGCTCATAAAATCCGGCTGAAAATGCTCGATAATATCGCTGATATCGTCATAAATTTTCTTCAGCCGCAGCTCCGGCAGCATATCCTTATCGGTTAAAATTGAGCCATAGAAAACAGGACGCAGGCGGTTGCCGGTCATATCTACCAGCCCGTAGCCGCAAATGGCTGTTCCGGGGTCAATTCCTAAAACCAGCATAAAAACCTCATAAAAACAGAAAGCAGACAAAAACTTGCCTGCTTTCCCACAAAAATCTTATTCCTCGTCGTCGTCCGGCAAGTTAGCGTTGTGATAAACGTCTTGAACGTCATCCAATTCTTCCAAAACGTCCAACATTTTCTGAACCTTTTCAGCATCCTCTGCGGACAGCTCAGCCATGGTATCAGGAATCATGGTAATCTCGGCCATTTCAACTTCTATACCGGCGTCAGCCAAAGCCTTTTCCACATCATCAAAAGCTTCGGGAGCAGTAACGATTTCGTAGCCTTCTTCTTCGTTTTTAATATCTTCAGCACCGGCTTCCAAAGCCAGCATCATCAAATCGTCTTCTTCAACGCCGCTTTCCTTGCTTACTGCAAAAATGCCCTTTTGCTGGAACATATAGCCTACGCAGCCGGTTGCGCCCAAATTACCGCCATGCTTGCTGAAAACGTGACGCACATCGGCAGCAGTACGGTTACGGTTATCGGTGAGGCAGCTTACCATCATAGCAACGCCTGCGGGACCATAGCCTTCGTAGGTAATTTCTTCAAAGCTTTGACCTTCCAAAGCGCCTGCGCCCTTTTGAATAGCGCGCTGAATATTATCTTTAGGAATATTATTAGCTTTAGCTTTAGTCAAAGCTAATTTCAGCTTCATGTTGCCGGTGGGATCAGCACCGCCCATACGAACTGCGATAGTAATTTCTCTGCTGATTTTAGTAGTGATCTTGCCGCGCAGTGCGTCTGCTTTACCCTTTTTATGTTTAATGTTTGCCCATTTAGAATGTCCTGACATGCTTTAATTCCTCCAAACTTAGATAACTAAAAATAATTAGCGTTCACCGTATTATTTTACCACGCAGTAAGCTTTTTGACAACAAATTTAAACAGCAAATTCTCACCCTGCTTTAAAAATCAATCTTCCACCGTAAAAATTTCTTTAATGCTGTCGTAATGCAGAAAAACCCCCTGCCGCGCCAGCGCTTGAATTTCTGCCAATGTCGCCAGTTTCCATTCCAAGGCTTCGTTCTCGCGGATTTTAACGTCACTTTGACTAAAATCCAGAGTGAAGCGATAGCAATCCACAAAATAATTATCGCCCTCGCCGGGATTTTCTCTTTTATAGCATACTAGTGGTTTTGCGTCTATGGCGGCAACATTTAGGCCGGTTTCTTCCAGCACCTCGCGGTTTACAGCCTCGCGGGAAGTTTCGCCAGCCATAGCCGCGCCGCCGGGAACCTCCCACCAGCCTGCAGCCCACGCCTTAGTCAACACACGGCGTGTAATTAAAAAACGTCCGTCTGTATGCCGCACCACACCCAGCACTGTCAAATGATATTCTCCGTCCTGCAAGCACCAGTCATTGCGTTGCATAGTGCGCCCTGTCAGCCGCTTATTTTTATCATAGATATCCCAAAATTCCATTACTGACCTCCATAATATTTATCCATATACCAAAATATCAGCTTCAGTCCCAGCGTCAACGCCAAAAACATACTGCCGCTGTCGTAATCAATATACCCCAAATACAAGCTGTTAAGTCCGGTAATAAAAATCATATTCAACCAAAATAAGCCATAAAAAGCTAAAAATAATTGCACATACCATGGCGGTTTAATTCTTTGATGTCCCTGCTGATTATTTTGCACAGAACCGCCTCCCCAAAATTTATCGGTGACTTTATTATAGCAAAAAACTTTTTTTAAGCCAACTACCGGAAAATTAGATATCGCCAGCTTTATCTTGCTTGATAGAGGAAAAATATTGTATAATAAATAATAGAGAAGAGGTTGTTATCTATGAAGGAAAATGATGTTCAACAAGCCACAGCCAGCAGTGCGGAGAAAATTTTGCAGGCGGCTACCTATTTGTTCGCACAAGAAAATTTCAGCGCTGTTTCTATTAAGCAGATAGCGGCAGCCAGCGGCGTCAACAGCGCCTTGATTTCCTATTATTTCGGCGGCAAAAAAAATTTATATCAAGAGGTTTTATATAAGCAGGCAGATAAATTTCTCAAGCTGCAGGAAAAAATCCGTCAGCGCGAAGAATCGCCTCTTACTAAGCTGCGTTCTTATGTAGATTCCATTGCCGAAATGCAGCTGCGCCATCCTTATAACATTCATTTGATTTACCGCGAGCTGCTTTCCCCCCAGCCTATGTTTGAAAATTACGTTAAAAACAGACTGTATCGCATCCACCAATTTATGGCGGAGCTGGTGGATGAGGCTATTGCCTGCGGCGAAATTATTACGGCTATTAAATCTACACACGTAGCTTTCACCTTAGAAGGTATTATTATGTTCTTTTTTCTCACCCAAGGACAAATCCGCCAAATTGGTAATTTTGACCAACGCTCAGAAACGGAATATCTTTTGGAAGCGCTGAATTCTTATTTATCATCACTTAGCCAAGACTAAAGGAGTATAATATGACGCGAGAACTGCATATTGGCGACATTGTGCGCCATTTCAAAAGGGAAACTATTACCAACCCTACCACAGAATATTTATATAAAATTATCGCTTTCGCCGTCCACAGTGAAACGGCAGAAAGGCTGGTAATTTATCAGGCGCTCTACGCGCCTTTTAAAACATGCGCCCGCCCCTACGAAATGTTTATGAGCAAGGTGGACAGCAGCAAATATCCCGATATTAAACAGGAATATCGTTTTGAAGTAGTGCAAAGCGCAGGCTTTGCAGAAAAATAAGCAAAAACAACGGATATAGCAAAAGCGGCATAGTTACAAACTATGCCGCTTTTTGGTACGCTTTTATTTATTTTACATTCTTTCTTTAAGCATATCTGCCGCCGCGCACAAAGCCACAATCATGGCGCTTGGTCTGGGCGGACAGCCGGGAACAGCAATATCCACCGGCACCACGTCAGACACCTTGCCTACAATAGCATAAGTAGAACCGTAGGTCGCACCGCCTGCTGCACACGCGCCGCAGGCCATTACTAGCCGTGGCTCCGGCATAGCCGCGTAAGTCATGCGCAGCGCCTGCTCCAAATTGCGCGTTACAACTCCTGTAACCATCAGCATATCTGCATGACGGGGCGACGCCACAAAGGCAATACCATAACGGTGCAAATCATAAACAGGATTGCTGGTAGCGCCCATTTCAAAATCGCAGGCATTGCAGCTGCCAGCGTCCAAATGGCGCACATGCAGACTGCGTCCTAAGCTGGCAGTAACTGCTTCACTGACTTCAACCTGGCTTGCCGTCAAAATTTCTGCCAAGCACTCTTTATTGCTGTGGCTCAAAGCTTTTTCTGCGCATGCTTCCACGCATTTACCGCAGAAAAGGCATTTTTTATAATCAATTTGCGGCATATCGTTCATCATTGTTATACCCTGTACAGGGCAAGCCGCCGCGCATGCGCCGCAGCCACCGCATTTGCCATTGCATTGCAGGACTCCACGCATACGCTTATGACCGGTAACATCAATATTTTCTGTGGCAATTTTGCCGGCGAAAATCGCCTCTAACATTTTTAACATTTTGCTACCTCCTCAGCGGTCAATGCACGCATAGCACAGCTCAAAGCTTTTATTGATCAGCGGAAAATCAGGAATAATGTCGCCTTGCACCGCCACCGTCAGTGCCGGCCAGTTAGGATAGGATGCGGAACGGATAAAGCTGCGGTCGATGCGTCCGTTTTCGTCCAGCATCAGCCAATGAATATTATCGCCGCGGGGAGACTCGCTGATACCCCAGCTTCCTTCTAAGGTACGCAGCTCGCCTAAATCCACAGCCAGCTCTGTCTCGGCATTACGGCGCAGTTTGCTGATAAGCTGGCGCACCAGCTTTAAGCTTTCACGCACCTCGCCGATACGCACCTTAATACGCGCTTCTACATCGCCGCTAGTTTCCGTAACGATGTCAAAATCCAGCTCGTCATAAATGCCAAAGCCCATATCCCTGCGGCTGTCGCGAACAATACCGCTGGCGCGGGCACCTACTCCTACCATAGCTAAATCAAAAGCAGTATTTTCTCGAACAATTCCTGTGGTACGAATGCGGTTGATAAAATTGGCCTGCTCCCACATGATATGCACCATATCGGCATAAACCTTTTCTACCTCTTTTAAAACGTCACTGATTTCTTCCAACTGCTTTTCTTCCACATCCATGGCAACACCGCCGGGAATAATAAGCCCGCGCAGGAAACGATTGCCTGCAATCAGCTCGTTAAGCTGCTGCAAATATTCCTTTAAGCGCGCACCCATGCTGATAATAGGCGAAAAGCCCACACCGGCGCAGATATTGCCCGTATCGCCAACATGATTGTAAAGTCGTTCCATTTCTAAGGCCAAAGTACGGATAAGCCAAGCGCGGTAAGGCACCTTATTTTCCGAAAGCTTTTCCACCGCCTGACAAAAGCTCAAAGTATTGGCCACGCTGCACGCGCCGCAAATACGTTCAATAATTGGCAGCGCTTCGTCGACGGTTTTCCCCTCCAAGGCCTTTTCAATGCCGCGGTGAGTGAAAAACAGTTTAGCATCCAGCTGCAGCATAGATTCGCCTGCCTGGCTGAAACGGAAATGACCCGGCTCGATAATGCCCGCGTGAATTGGCCCGACGGGAACCTCAAAAAGTCCCTCGCCGCTAGACGTCATCATTTCGTATTCGCGCTTACCGCGGCACTGACAATTTACGGGAATTTGCTTACGCAAAGGATGAAAGCCTTCGGGAAAGCTTTCGTGCAGCACTAAGGGACGCAAATCTGGATGACCTTCAGGGATAAAGCCGAACATATCGTGCAGCTCTCGTTCGTACCAAGCAGCAGCAGGCAAAATCGTAGTCAAGCAAGGATAATTTAAAGATTCGCCGGCAGGAAATTCTGCCTTCAACACATCAAGATCGCGTTTTTCAGCGTTATAAAACAAGCAATAGATAGCCAGTCCACCGCCGCGCAAGGTTTCGTCAGCGCCAAACATAGCTGCCAGCGGACGCTTGCCGCCGTCGCTGCAAATATTCGCGGCGCCGCGCAGATTTTCAGGTTTTACCAGCATAGCATCAGCCTCCTATTACATGTACGGCGTGATTCAACAAATTATTGAGCCACGGAAGATTTTCAAAGCCTACACCAACGATACAAGTAAAAATTAACAACAGTGCCAAAACCGGCACATCCACAGCGCCCAACAAATCGCCTAAAGGCTGACGCTGAGCTTCGCCGCAAAGCATACGCATCCCGTGGTACAAAATACCAATCAGCACGCCTGCCAGCAGCACAATGAGCAAACTGCCAGCCAGCCAATGTCCCTCTTTAAACAGAGCTGACATAATGTAAAATTTGCTGAAGAATAAGCCCATGGGCGGCAGTCCTAAAATGCCCAGCATACCTGTCAGCCAAAAGGCTGCCGTATGAGGCACGTCCTTAATCATACCGTGAATACGCATCATATTGCGGGTTTGATATTCTTGGATGATGGTTCCGGCAATATAAAATAGTACAAATTTAATCATAGCGTGGCTGTACATGTGCAGCATTACCGCCTTAATGGACAGAGCGGAAAACACGCCGATACCGGCAACCATAATGCCGATATTTTCCATGGAGGAATAAGCTAAAATACGTTTTACGTCGCGCTGCACTACCACAAATGGCACAGCCACAGCTACAGTCAAAACTGCGAAAAACATCAGCATGCTGCTCATCATAGCGCTGCCTGCGGTTGGCAGCAAAATTACCAAATTACGCAGCAAAACATAGATCGCGCAGCTGCATAACGCGCCGCTGAGCATACCGCTGGTTAAGGACGGAGCTTCCGCATAAGCGTCTGGCAGCCAGGTATGCATGGGCGCCATGCCGGCCTTGGTACCGTAGCCAATAACAAGAAACAATAGCGCCAGCTTAGTCAGCGCCGGGTCTAAAGCGTCGGCGTGCTGGTGCAAAAACACCCAGCTTAAGGGGTTATTAGTGCCTAAAGCAGCAATCTGTGCATAATACAACACCAGCGTACCTAACAGCGCCAAGCAAATGCCTACGGTGCAGACCATAATATATTTCCATGTAGCCTCCAGCGCCGCGCGGGTAAATTTAAAAGAAATCAACAACGCGGAAATCAAGGTAGTGGCCTCAATTGCTACCCACATTAAGCCTAAATTTTTTACCAGCAGCACAATAAACATTGTCCAACAGAAAAGCTGCATTAAAGCAAAATATCTGCCTGTTTGCAGCTGCTCGCCCTTCAAAACGCCGCAGCGTTCCTCGCGCGTCAAATAGGAGCGCGCAGTCCAGCTGGCAGCCACATACAAGGTAGTGATAATGATCAGCACCCACAGGCTTAAGGCATCCACATAAAAATAATCGTCCACATAAGGTACGGCCGCATCAAATTTAGCAGCCAACAGCGCCAAGCAAACGCCTACGGCAGTAGCCGTCAAACGGTGCAGCCAGTGCAGCAGATTATTATCAAAACGTCCGGTTAGCGCCAAAACAGCGCATAAAGGCGGCAGACAAAGTAATATTAAAATATATTGCAGCATCTCCCACCTATCCTTTCAGCTTATCCAGCACGTTAGTATCCGTGGTTCTAAAGGACAAACGCAAACGCGAAGTCAAAATAACCAAAATTACTACGGCAATCAGTACATCTAAGAAAATACCCAACTCAATAATCAGCGGCAGGCCTTCGGTCATAATCAAGCCTAAAAGGTAAATGCCGTTTTCCATGGTAATCAGGCCAATCATCTGCATAATAGCGCGGCTGCGCATAACGATTAAGGTCAGACCGGTCATAATCATAAACATGGAGGTTGCCAAAATATCCCTGCCCTCCGCCTGCGGCAGCAGTCCGTCAATCACCATGTAGCCCAGCGCCAAACTGCACGCGGCAACGGCAGTGGAATAATTTACATTTATGTCGCTGACAATTTCGCGTTCGTCGCGCAGCCCCTTTACCGTGCGCAAAATAGCATAGGGAATAAACAGCACCTTAACGGCAATAGTTAAAATGCCCGGCAGCCATCCGTGCAGACCGCCGCCATGGCTTAGACCTACCACCAGGCAAGCCGCCGCAATCAACGCCGACTGTACGGCCAGGCACAAAGTCGCGCGGCGCAGCTCCATAAATCTCGTCTGCAAAAAGACGATAAACATTAAACTTACAACTAAATATTCCATCGTCTCCCCCTTACTGCGCTACAACTGCCAAAAGCAGCATTAAACCGGCAGCCGCCAAATATACGCGCACTTTAAACAGACGCATTTTATTATTTAAGGTTTCTACCACTCCCACTGCCACGGCGCTCAGTAAAACCTTGAGCACTACTGGTAAATTCAGCGGCAGATACAGCATGGAAAACAACAGCAGAAATACCAAAAGCTTCAGCTGGCTGGCCCAGTGAATAAGCGCCAACAGTCTGCCTGAATATTCCAGCGTCATGCACTCATGAATCATGGTCAGCTCCAAATGAGTATCGGGATTATCCACGGGAATACGGCTGTTTTCTGCCAGCAGCACCAAGAAAAACGCTATGCAGGTCAGCACGCCTGCCACCGTCAGATTTACTTCGTCAAAACGCAGGCTCATACCGCTCAAAGATGTGCTGCCGGTGTGCAGCACGTTGGATAAAATCGCCAGCATAATCACCGGCTCCACAAAAGCAGCCACATAAACCTCGCGGCTGCCGCCCATGCCGCCAAAGGCAGTTGCCGCATCCATGGAGGACACCGCCATAAAGAAACGGCCTAAAGCCAAAACATAAACAAAAACGAACACATCGCCAAAGCCTGCTCTGCCGCCAAAAAAGTTAGGCAGCATACAAGCAGCAGCTAAGGTAGTTACAAAATAAACGCAGGGAGCTAGACAAAAAAGCACACTGGTATATGGAGTAACCATAGTAGGCTTGCTCCACCATTTTTTTATATCATAATATTCTTGGAAAATGCTGGAACCAATACGATTTTGCAGCAAAGCTTTAACCTTTTTGACAATGCCCGTAATCACCGGTGCCACCGCCAGCAAAATTAACGCCTGCACTAAACAGAGGGCTAAGCCTTGCACATCACTGATAAAATAGCTCATTTATACAACGCCCCCCATACTAAAACTAAAACCATGGCAGCCATGACATAGGAAACATATAAACGCACGCTGCCCTGCTGCATACGGCGCAAAAATGCAGAAACGCCTACAAAATGCTTTTGCACAGGCTGATATAATTTTTCCGTAATCATATCCGGAATTTCCAGCTTGTAGGACAGCTGACGGCCAAAATAAGCGTGATCCTTGCGCATATAAGAAACCTGACGTTTAGGCTTCAAGAGATAATCGAAAGCGCGGCGCACAGGCTTACTAAAACCAGTTGCCGAATATTGCTGGCGTTCCGTAGGATATGTGCCGCAGTTCCAGGTCACGTCCTGTTCTACAAAAATATTGTTGGTAAAAAGGTATACAACAGCGCTGATAACCGCTACCAAAAGCAGCAGTAACAACGGATTGAACACGGCTAAAGAACCGCTGCCTGCCCAAGCGAGGCTCAAACCCTGCGCAGCAAACTCCTTGTCCAGCTTTAAAGCAGCGCAGACTGCCTGCACTACGGGAAGCGGATAAATGCCGCAGATAAGCACCAATGCGCTGGATAATCCCATGGCAGTCAGCATAAATTTATCCGACTCGTGAGCATGCTCAACCAGCTGGCTGCGGGCGCGTCCCAAGAAAGAAATGCCGAACAGACGCACAAAGCAGCCTAAAGCCAATGCACCGGTAAAGCCCAGCAAAATAAAGCATACGGCTGCCCACAAGCGCGTAGTCTGCGCAGAATTAGCGCTTGCCAAAGTAATAAAGCTTTGCAGCACCAGCCATTCTCCTGTAAATCCGTTAGTCAGCGGAATCGCCGCCAACGCCATAGCGCCCACAAAGGTAAACAGCGCCGTATAAGGCATTTTTTTCGCCAAGCCGCCGAACAGCTCAATATTTTTACTGCCTGTACCGTGCATAATGCTGCCCGCACTCATAAACATCAGCACCTTCATAATGCTGTGGTTAAAGGCGTGTACCAACGCAGCCACAAAGCCCAAATAATACCAGCTGCCGCCCGCTAAAACTTTAAGCAGCATACCGCAGCCAAAAGCCGCAAAAATAACGCCCATATTTTCCACGGAGGAATAGGCCAAAATACGCTTAATATCGTTTTCCATCTGCGCGTACAGCACACCTAAAAAGGCAGATACCGCGCCTACAACCATAACGATAATGCACCACCAATAATTCCACATAGGCAAAAAGCTGAACATAAAGCGGCCAAAGCCATATAAAGCAATTTTCAGCATAACGCCGCTCATAAGAGCCGACACATGACTGGGAGCCGCCGGATGAGCGTTAGGCAGCCACACATGCAGCGGCACCAAACCGGCTTTTAACGCGAAACCGATAAACGCGCAGGCAAAAACCACATGCTGCCACAAATTATCCAGCTTATTTTGCGCCATGGCCTCAAAGCTGAAACTACTGCTGGCAGAACCGGTCAGCAAAAAGGCAATCATAATAGCCGCCGTACCCACAGAAGTCATTACCAAATACTGATATGCGGCAGTCCAGGTAGCGCGTTTCTCCGATTCATGATTGACCAGCATGAAGGACGCTACCGCCATAATTTCCCAAAACAGCAAAAAGCTAAAAGCGTCACCGGCCAACAGCACCAAAGTCATGGACAGCAAAAATAAATTCCACATACCACCCAAAAGGCGCAGGCGGCTGCCCTCATAGCTTTGCGCATAGCCTAAAGCGTAAAGGCTGGTAATCACTCCCGCAATACCTGTCAGCAGCAAAAAAACTGCGCTCCAGCTATCGCACGCCAAAGAATAAGAGCCCCAAGTCAAAGGTACAACCGACGCTCCTGCCAGCAGCGTCCATGCCTTGTAAGCAGTAATGCCGCTGCCGATAAGCGCAGCGCTGTTAGCCAGCCAATGAGCATACCTCTGCAAGCTATGGGGAAATAACAAAGTCAGGATACCGACGCCAAAGCAGGCAGCGGCAAGCAAAAAACACTCCATTTCCTCACCTACACTTTCACAAAATTTTTACAGCATCTTCACAATTTCACATTTTTGACAAGCAGATATTATACCATATTTACATCTATTAGTGAATAGTTTGACTGTAATAAATCACAGATTTGTTGCTTGACTGCCATAATCTTAGAAACTATAATTTAATTGAACGATTAATTTTTTTTGAAAATAATTTGGCTTTTTTTAGAAAAAATTTTAGGTCAATAATTTCTCCGAATGGGGGGGAAAATATCATGCAAGATTTCTTAACTAATCCGAAAAATAAACAGCGCATTTTATACGGTGTTTTAGCACTGGTTATAGGCATTGGCGGCTACACTATCTACGACCGCATTGCCCACAAAGTAACAACAGAAAAAGTTATTCCGCTGGTACGCACCGTAACCGTAGGAGAAACAGCAGACAACGCTGCCAGCTTCTACCCCGGCGAAGTGCGCGGACGTTATGAAAGCCAGCTCGCTTTTCAGGTAACGGGAAAAATCAGCGCCCGTTTAGTAAATGTTGGTGACAGAGTGCAGGCCGGACAAATTTTGCTGACCCTGGATCCCAAGGATATCAGCCAAAATGTAGAAGCAGCGTCGGCGCAGCTGGCCAGCGCCAAAGCTAACCAAAAGCTGGCTGCCGATAACGCCGCCCGCTATAACGCGCTCTATGCGCAGGGCGCAGTCAGCGAAGCTATTCGCGACCAATATAACACTCAATTAGAAGCAGCCAACGCTTCTTTAAGGCAGGCACAGGCGCAATCTAATATAAGCGGTAACCAGCTTGGTTATACACAACTCATCAGCGACGCAGACGGTGTAGTGGCCGCAATCAGCGGCGAAACAGGACAAATCGCCGCCGCAGGCACGCCTATGGCGACCGTCATCCGCAACGGCGAACGGGAAGTGCAGATATATGTTCCGGAAGGAACGCCCATCCAGCTAAATCAGCAGGCCAGCATCAGCTTGTGGGCGCTGCCAAATGCCAGCATCAGCGGTTATGTGCGGGAAATCGCTCCTATGGCTGATCCTGTTACCAGAACCTATAAGGTCTGCGTGGCAGTCCCCAATCTGCCAAGTGACGCTAAGCTGGGCATGACTGCTAAAGTAGGCCTGTTAAATAAAACAGAAAGCGAAACAACTAATACCGGCGAACACTTTATTTTACCTGCAGCAGCTTTATACCAAGTTAATAATAAACCGCAGGTTTGGCTGATACGCGACAAACACGCGCAATTAACAGACGTCACCGTCGGCGGCTACGACGGCAATAAAATAATTATTACGCAAGGCTTGACCAAAGGCGACAAAGTAATCACCGCCGGTCTTGCCAAGCTTACGCCTAACCAAGAAGTAAAATTGGAGGAAGGCGGTGAGCAATAATGCTTAATTCTCCCAAAGAAAAGCAGCAAATCAACCTGGCAGCTTGGTCCATCGAACATAAGCAATTAGTCTATTTCTTTGCTTTTCTTGTTTTGGTCATGGGTATTTTCTCCTTTAAATCCCTAGGCCGCAGCGAGGACCCGTCTTTTGCCGTTAAGCAAATGGTCATCTCCGCCGCGTGGCCCGGCGCCAGCGCCAAGGATGTGGAGCAGCACCTGACCAACACTATTGAAAAGGAAATACAAAATCTTCCGCAGCTGGATAAAATCACCAGCTATTCCCGTCCGGGAGTCTGCGTCATCACCGTAACACTAAAAGATGATGTTACAGGAAATTTAGTACGCCAGCGCTGGCTGGAGCTGCGCAATATTGTCAACGACGGCAAAAGTAAGCTGCCCACCGGCACCTACGGTCCTTTTTATAACGACCGCTTCGACGATGTTTACGGCAATATCTACGCTTTGACCGGCGACAGTTTTTCTTACGAAGATATGCGCCAATACGCCGAAAAAATCAAGCTGAGCTTTTACGGTATACCTGATGTCAACAAGGTTGAACTGATAGGCGTGCAGCCGGAAAAAATTTTCGTGCAGATGGAAACCGATAAGCTGGCCAAGCTTGGTCTGGATATTACCGCTATTGCCGATATGATTAAAGCCCAAACCGCTGTCACCCCCTCCGGTATGGTCGAAACAGATACTGCCAATGCATATCTGCGCATTACCGGCAGTCCCGACAGCGTAGCCAATATCATTTCTCTGCCCATCAATGCTAACGGCAGAGTATTCCGCTTAGGCGATATCGCCAAAGTAACCCGCGGTTACGCCGACCCGCCCGAACCCCTTATGTATTACAACGGCAAGCCCGCTGTGGGAATTGCTTTATCCATGGAGGACGGCGGCGATAATATTCAGCTTGGCAAAAATCTTGCTCAGGAGATTGTCCGTCTGCAAAAAGAACTGCCTTTAGGCTTGGAACTTAATCAGGTTGCCAATCAGCCGGAGGTTGTCAAAAATTCTATCAGTGAATTTAGCGAAAGCCTTTACGAAGCTATTATTATCGTTTTGGCAGTCAGCCTGTTCAGCTTGGGACGGCGCAGCGGCTATGTCATTTCCTGCTGTATTCCTTTAATTCTTTTAGGCTCCTTTGCCGCAATGTTTGCCATGGGAATTGATTTGCACAAGGTTTCTTTGGGTGCGCTGGTAATTTCCTTAGGTATGCTGGTAGACGACGCCATTGTCGTTGTAGAATTGATGGAAGTAAAGATGTCTGAAGGCATGGAGCGCAAGGCAGCGGCATCCTACGCTTTCCAAACCTGCGGTCTTACGCTGCTGGCAGGTACATTGATTACCTGCTTAGGCTTTATGCCCATTGCCTTTTCCAAGGCTGCCGCTTCGGAATTTGCTTACAGCCTTTTCCCTGTTATAAGCATTACACTGTTATTAAGCTGGGTTGTATCGGCAACATTAGCTCCCGTACTTGGCTACGAATGGATTCGTCCCACTGTTATTAAACAAGACAGCTACAACAGCTTTTTCTATCAAAAATTCCGCAGTCTTTTAAATTGGTCTTTACTGCACCGCAAAATTGTTATTGGTCTTACGGCAGCGCTGCTGGCATTATCCGTTTTTATGCTGCGCTTTATCAGCCAAGAATTTTTCCCCGCCAGCGTGCGTCCTGAACTTTTGGTAGAACTTAATCTTCCCGAAGGCAGCTCTATCAAAGCTACTGACGTCGCTGCCCGCAAGCTGACCGACCTTATTAAAAACGACGAGGATTTAGACCACGTTTCCACTTATGTGGGTAAAAGCGCTCCCCGCTTTGTTTTAGTTATCGACCCGGTGCAGCCTCGCGATAATTATGCGCAGCTTGTTGTAGTTGCTAAAAGCGTCAAAGCACGCAAGGCTTTAGAAAAACGCATTAACGAGCTGGCTGAAAAGGAACTGCCGGAAGCTATTGTATATTCCCGTTCCATTCCTTTAGGTCCCCCTGCTCCCTATCCTGTTATGCTGCGCGTGAGCGGCAGCAGCGACGCGCAGGTTAAAGAATATGCGCAAAAAGTGCGCCAAGTAATGGCAGCTCACCCCTACATAACCATGACGCGTTTTGATTGGCTGGAGCAAACCAACGCCGTTAAAGTAACCATTGATAACGATAAGCTGCTGCAAATGGGTATCACCCGTCAAACTGTAGCCGCCGCTTTACAGGCGCAGGTTTCCGGTTATACCGCCGCTGCCTATTTAGAGGGCGATCAAGAAATCGGTATTGTTTTCCGTCTTGACCCCAAAGAACGGGCGGATATCAGCCAAATAGACAATATCTCCATCCCCACCAGCCGAGGCGCTGTTACCCTGTCGCAGGTTGCCAAAATTGAACGCACCAGCGAAGATAATATGATTTGGCGGCGTAATCTGCGTCCTACCATCACCGTCAACGGCGGTTTAAGCGAAGGCGTTACGGGCAACGACGTTACGCAGGAAATTTATGATCAGCTGGCAGACATGCGTGCCAATTTACCGGCAGATATGACTATTGAAATTGGCGGCTCGCTGGAAGACAGCCAAAAAACGCTTAATTATTTGCTGAAGCCCGTACCGATTATGGTGCTGCTGATTATGATTTTGATTATGATTCAGCTGCAGGATATTCGCAAGCTGCTGGTTATCATGCTTACCGCGCCTATGGGAATTATCGGCGTCATTTTTGGTCTGCTGCTGTTTAATTCCACCTTGGGATTTATGGCAGAGCTGGGCATTTTGGCGCTTACCGGTACGATTATCCGCAACAGCATGGTTATTGTTGACCAAATACAGCAGCATCTTGACGCAGGTATGCAAGAACAGCAAGCTATTGTAGAATCTGCTATCGTGCGTTTCCGTCCTATCATGCTGGCGGCTTTCACCACAATTTTAGGCTTAATTCCTATGTTCGCCAGCCAATTTTGGAATGCTATGGCAGTAGCTATCGCCTGCGGCTTAACCGGAGCAACACTGCTGACGCTCATAGTTCTGCCTGTGCTGTATGCGATTGTATTTAAAGTTAAAACACAAGAATAAACAAAGCAAAAACCCCGTCCTTACGGACGGGGTTTTACATTACAGTCCCAAGCGCCACATACCGGAGTAGCCTACTCGTTTAACCTTTAAGCCCTTAATACCAATCAACAGCTTGGTAATTTCCGGACGCTCTGATTTTTTGATGCCTTTTTCGTAAGGCTCTTGGCAGAAGTAAATAAACCAACGGTCTACATCTTCCCAGTCATCCTGACACAAACGATTCCAATGAATATACTGTGGTTCGCCGTACAGCTCCATGATTTTTTTGAACTCGTCGCCAACTTTTAAGCCTTTAGCAGTAGCAACGTCAAGGCGTTTGGTTATCATGCGCTCTACGGGAGCTTCCTGATCAGGCTCCACTCTGCCGCGCATCCACAGCTCGCCGTTTTCATAGAACGCGTGGGTCAACAGAACCTCGCGCTCTTCTTCCTCTTCATCATCTTGGTCATCGTTGCCATCCTCATAGAAATAGCGAACTTCTAAAAGCGGTCCCAAATCTTCCGCAGCCTTGTTAATGGTGGTAATTGTACCGTTAGGCAGAACGCTGTTAGTAATTACGATTTCCTCCTGCGAAAATAACTGGATATCCTTTTGATAATCAGGCTTTTGAATTTGTTTTTCCAAAATAACTTTATCTCTAACAGGATTGTCCTTCTGCATTTCTCTAGCATAGGCTGTACCAGTCAGCAGCATAGCCATTGCAATTCCAACGCTGATAATTTTTTTCATCTTTCTGCACCCCTCTCTTAGAACTCCCAGCGCAAGCCGGCTTCAATTCTGTACGGCATCTTTATATGTGCCTTAAAGTTTTTCTCTGCATCAAAATAGAAGGTGCATTGATTGCCCATATCAACGTTTGCGCCTACGCCTACAACATACCAAGTGTCTTTAAAGTCGCAGCTTTCATAACGATGATCGCCGCCAAAGAACATTCTGCCTTCGCCGCCGTCCAAGAATTCGTGCATAACAAACGCTTTAGCATAATAACGGTGCGGATATTTGCGCTCGCTTTCAATTTCCTTGCTGATAACAAAGCCTGCGCGTCCCAGCAAGCTGTCGGCGTCGCCCTGCTCAACTCTGATACCGTTGCGAGTAGTGTAATTATCGCCCCACATATAGCTATAGGTCAGCTGTGCCTGCGGCTCGATAAACCAGTTATCCTCATTGAGTTTTTTCTTGCGGCCATATTCTGCGCTGATGCTGCCTGCCCAGTTATCAAAATCGCCGTGATCGCCGTAAGCGCTGTCGTATTCGGAATTGATAAGACCAATGCGCGCTACCAAATCCCAATAATGGTCGTGCTTACGAATATTAGTAGCATACAAAGTCAAATCAGTGTAATTATTTTCGCCCTTGCCGCTTCTAAAGGTAGTATCAGCTTCAGTATAGCCAATGGCAAAGCCCTTGCGCCAAGTACCGCTGCCGTCCTCCTGTACATCCTTGCGGTCATAGCCAACTTGAATAGTTTTAGCGTGAGTGTTAAAGCCAAGATATCTGTTATCCTCTAATTTTTTACCGATAACACGCACCCACACGCCGCCTTCATCGTTAGTAAAGCGCAGCTCGCCTAAGCGTTTGAGCAGCGTATCATCATCGCGCCACAGAGCAAAGCCCGCGTTATAGGAATGGAAAGGCGAATCGCCGTTAGGATTGTCTACATCGGTTCTGCTGGTAATATACCAATTTTTGTATGCGCCATTATCTGTATATTTTAAATTTTCACTGGCACTGTCTTCACATTCCACAGTAAAAAGTTTATCGTATATACCTTTTTTGTTAACAGCTCTAACAGTTTCACCTTCGCCAAATGTAGCAGCACCATCTTTTACTTGTGCAAAATATAACTTATCATCATATTTCATAGCGCCCAAGTTTGTTCCAGTATCCTCAAATACAATATTCTGTTCGCTATCATTACCGCCATGAATGTAAATGAAATCACTATCTGTTGCATCTCTATAAGATGTTACATCGTTATCATGATATGTTAAATCTAATTTAAAAACACCTCTACCGCTCAAGTTCTTGTCAATATCAACTTGATGTGCGTTACCTCTAGCGTTGGCAGTCATATCAACAATACCATTATCTAAAGCCAAATTAGAGACATTACTATCTCCAGTAAGATACCAAGTTGCTTTATTGTTAAAGGTCAAATCAGTTTTAGAATCAACAGTTCTTCCTTCATCGGTAGTTACAGTTCCTAAAAGGTAAGAATCTTTATTCATTGCTTTCAGATCAATTACACTCTTGTCTCCTGCTAACAAGGAACCTTCAACTATTATATTCTGTTTGCCATCAGCATTAACGTTAACTTCACCATTTGACAAAGCAGCAATAGCAAAAATTTCCTTATCATAAGCACAGTTACCGGTAATCGATCCACCTGAAATATTAACTTTACTGCTATCTGCTGCAAAAACACCTATCGTTTCAGCCTTACTGTCACTTGAATCATTAAATACACTTGAATCATTAAATACACTTATATCAGTAACTCCCAATGTAACATTAGCATTTGAACCTTCAGCATCAATACCATAACAGGTATTAATGCTTTTTTTATCTGATATTACAGTAATTTTTGAATTATCGTCCAATGAAATGGAACCACCATAGGCAAAAAGTCCTACATAAAAAGATTCTTCACCATTACCGTTATTCAATACTGATATATCGGCTCTTTTGCCTGTTTTAATATATCCGCCCAATTGCGAATTAACACCAATGCAGGTAGGTGTTCCTGACCCCTTTGCTTCGGAAATAACTTTTAAATCATTGCCTGCGGTAACACTGTTACCCTGTGCAAACACACCAATACTAAAGCCGTCTCTGCAACTGTTGGATGTGTGAATATCTCCTTCGTCTCCTATATTTACTATCGTATCCGTAAAGACAGTATTTGAATAAGATTGTATGCCAACAACATTACCGTAACCATTACTGTTGCCAGCTTCCGCAAAGATTTTTAATTTATTTCCTGCTTCAACCGTACCAAAAGAATTGAAAATTCCATAAGCACTTCCACGTTTCACTGAATTACTTTCTTGTTTATTAACTACTGTAATACTAGTATTCGCTCCTATAGCAACATGCGGATCTGAGTACTCACCAGAAAAAGGGCTATGCTGTACCCAAACACCTGCTGCTTTACTACCAACAATATTATTAGATGTGGAAGTTTCTAATTTAGCATTAACTGTTGAGTTAGCACCTAAAATAACATTATTACTATCATCATAAATTCCTACAGCTTCTCCGCCTAGGGCAGCTGTATTTTCTACATCAATAGTTGTACCGCTTTTCATTTCTATTTTTCCCGCAGAAAATTGTCCCGTAACCCCCCATGCTCTTAACCAACCGTCGCCTTTTGCCTTAACATTTATTTGAGAGTTATTGCCTACTGTAATTTCACCAATACTGTCATTTCCGGAAATACCATAAACACCTGTATGACTATTCGGATTAAAATCATATGGCTCTCCATTATAAGCACTTTCTACACTCATTTTAACTGTGTCCATGTTGATATTCACTATATTTTCTTTTTTAGAACTTTCCGCATAAACACCAGCAACATATTTAGCATTAGAGTCAACTTTTATTGTTGTATCATCTAATGTTAAAGTAGCGTCTTTTACATTTCTCACATAAACAGCTACTCCTTTATCTTTATTGTTTTTTTCTTCTAATTCAATGTGCTTTAGACTTGTCAAATCGTATTTTATGCTTCTATCAATATTTCTGATTTCTACAGCTACTTGTTCATCCTTAACAATCAATTTGTCCTTAGGAGCAAATTGATAAGTATGCGTTTTTCCATCAGCATTATCTATCCTAATATACTCGCCTTTGCTATTAGGTGTTGTATCATACGTATCTAAACTACTGTCAGAAATATTCTTAATTGGTTCAGTATACTCCGTCGCCTGCGCTCCCAGCGGCACTGCTAACAACAATCCAAGTATCACGGCTTGCGTTAAATTTTTCTTTTTGAACTTTCTCAATGTTGTCATCTCCCTTAAAAATTTCTAATAAGTTCCTAAAAAGCTTCTAGATTATTTTTTCAGATACAGCAGCGCGTTGACCAACTCGTCTAACGTAAATACCTCTCCCTGTTTTTCTTTTGTATACTTCCCATCAAGCTCTACAAAAAAATCACGCACAGGACACTCTAACACTTCACTTAATTTAATGAGATTTTCTAGAGTGCAGTTATTGCGTCCACATTCGATATTGCTTAAACTGGCTTGAGCAATGCCAATTTTGTCTGCCAACTCTTTTTGCGACAGCCGGTGCATAAGGCGAATCTGTTTAATTTGTGCTCCTACTTTGGCTATTTTTTCTTTCATCATAATTCGTGCTCCCTTTCCGGAGGCATATTTTCCTCCGTCAATAAATATAAGCAACAATTATTCTGTACAATGACCGGATATAACTTTTCTATATAATTTTACAGCATAATTATATCACGCTGTCTCCCCCCCGCAAGCAAAAGTTCGCATAGCGAACTTTACTTGAACCCGGGAAAATTTTTTCACTGCACATTCGCAATCGCTCCGACCAATGGCCGGAGCGTATTGCTGCTTTAACAGTGCATCACACGATTAGAACAAAGCTTTAGTAAAAAATTCGCTGACACACTACCGTCAAAAGAAATTTTGCAAACAAAAAAGAGCTGTTAAACCTTCAAGAATTACTCTTGAAAATTTAACAGCTCTAAAATTTTTCTAATTTAATAATGAACCTAATTTACGGCGATAATATTATCACCAAGTGAAGATAGCGTTTTTTATCAAACGAGAGCTTGGAAGCATAGAAATCGAGCAATGTTTGAGCGCTAGCGAGTTTTGCGAGATTTCGTTCTGCTTCCGCCCGCAATGAGCGTCAAAAAACGCGTTGAACGCGTGATAATTTATCGCCGCTATTTTTTCATAAGCAAACAAAATTAAGGCGATAATATTATCACTAAGTGAAGATAGCATTTTTTAGCAAGTAAGAGCTTGAAAGCATAGAAATCGAGCAATGTTTGAGCGCAGCGAGTTTTGCGAGATTTCGTTCTACTTCCGCCCGCAATGAGCGTCAAAAAACGCGTTGAACGCGTGATAATTTATCGCCGCTATTTTTTATTTGCAGGCCTTTAACTGCACTGGCAGCTGCTCGCACAAATCCTTTAAGCTTTCATAGCCAACTTCGTGCACCACATACTGAGGCTGAATAGCTTCTAAAATTTTCTTGGCAGCTGTAGTTTGGAAAGGTCTATGCTGATCAATAGCAGTCACATGCTTCCAAACATCTTCCATAGAAATTTTATCAGGAATATTATGACTTAAATTACGTTGATAGTTACCGGATAAGGAACAGCTTAAATGCACTCCTTTTACCAAGGATTTGTAATCGCCTAATTTTTCATAAACCTTACAAATATAATCCGCTCCCTCTTCCTCATTTTTCAGACGCAGATTGGTGTTCATTAAATGTCCCGTATCCAGCATAATGCCAACATTTTTACCTTGCAATCTATCAAAGAAATATTTTACATTGCGTACATCTGTCAAACGCAGTCCCGGCCACCAAAGATTTTCAAACAGCACAGGCAGATGAGCAGGAATTTCGTCGCAAACTGCATTAAACACGTCAGCAGCCGCGGTCAAAACCTCTCTATCACTGTAATTAAACTCATAAGTAAAAATTTCTTCATTATTAGCTTCAGCTACATGCCAAACCAAATATTCGGGGTTTTGCGCCAAAGCAGCGCCAATATTACGGCGAATAACAGACAACCACTCATCACAACTCATGGCGTCTTTAAAATATTTATTGCGTTCGCGAATATTACGAAACTGCTGCTTTAAACGTTTGGCCTTTTTCAGCCAAAAATCCATCCAATACGGCCAGTAATTTAAGTGTACACCTACAGTAATATCTTTATATTGATTCGCATCAGGCTCCAAAGAATAAACAAACTGTTCAATGCCGTCAACGCCCATGTCTTTAATCATTTTACGCAAATCCAGTCCATTGTCCTGTAATTCTTTTTCATACCAATCAATAGCACAATAATTAAATAAATGCTTCGTCATCTTTCGACCTTCTCTCCCGGCAACTATAAAAAAAGGCTGCTTCTGCGGCAGCCACCGATACAAAAACTCAATAATAAAACTAATTTCATACAAACCTTAAAATTTAATTTAAGAATTAGTATCAATATAACTTATTTTCATTATACCACCGCATAAATTATTTTTCAAGTAAGAAGCAAATAAAAAAGAACTGCTGCCACAGCAACAGTTCTTCTATAATTTTTTATTAGCCAAGCCATGAACTAATACCGGAACGCTTAACGCTTTTTTCTTTAGCAATTTCTACTTGTTCGGGAGCATACAAAAGCAAATCGTCATTGATATAAGATACAGAAGCGCTTACGATATAGCTAACACCGTTCAAATAATCAAAAATACGGTTTCTCAACGCAGCATCTACTGCTTCAAAGCTAACCAAAATAGCAGAGCCGCTCATAAGAGAATCGGCATATTCGCGCACATCAGTAAAGCTTCTAGGAGTGCGCACCATAATATTTAAATGGCTAGTCTTTACTAAACGCGGACCGACATACTGCTTCTCGCGTTCATCGTCCTTACGACGCTGGTTATA
>ENA-UERC01000443-UERC01000443.1-human-gut-metagenome-genome-assembly--contig:-NODE-443-length-31278-cov-9.311048_pt1 | contig 31278 bp, 19 predicted proteins | sample MGYA00242955_ERZ507955 | MGnify/ENA primary metagenome ERZ507955 (study PRJEB26167, sample SAMN06115394) | human gut metagenome | host: Homo sapiens | place: China:Hubei | collected 2016-04-27 | study... | reverse complement strand
GTCACAAAACACCTAAAACAATAGTTACATATTACAGGAATATTACGAATGGTGGTGCCCAGCGGGTTGTAACAATGCTGTGTAATATCTGGTCGTCAATGACAGATGAACAGGGAAATAAAAAGTACAATGTAATACTTGTTACGGACAATGGACCGGAAGAGGATGAATACGAGTTAAATGCCGACGTGAAGAGAGAATACATTCCTTCATATAAGGTAGAAAAACGAGAATATCTTAAGCGAATGAAAGCGATAAATGATCTCCTCGATAGAAATAATGTCGATGTATTTATATCCAATATGTTTACTCAGCATTGTACATGGTGGGATATGCTGACTGTAAAGAGCCATCCTTCAAGACCGGCATTTGTGCTTCATGTGCATAGCTTTACATGTCTGCCCTATGGGCTTCAGGGTTGCGAGGCGGATTCTCTTCAATACATATACAGCTTGTGTGATGGCATAGTTACATTATCAGTTACAGACGAGATGTATACACAGATATATAATAAAAAGGCGAAATGTATAGGTAATCCGTCTACATTCAATGTAGATGAGATAAAGATAAGCAATTATGTACCACACAGGATAGTATGGGTAGCTCGTATTGATGGAGGAAAGCGCCCCCTTGACCTGATTCCGGTTATGAAGCTTGTGACCCGGGAGATCAGTGACGCAAAGCTTGTCATAGTTGGCAAGGGTGATGAGAAATTAGAGGCTGAGCTGCGAAAGCTAATTAAAGAGAACCATTTGGAGAAGAACATAGAATGTGCAGGCTTTACCATGGATGTGGGCAGATATTACTCAGAAGCTTCATTATTTGTGAGTACTTCTCATAGTGAAGGCTATGCAATGACTTTTTATGAGGCGCAGGCATATGGACTTCCTATAGTGTGCTATGAAATGCCATGGCTTGAGGTGGAAGAGTCCGGAGCGGGAGTTGTCAGCGTTCCTCAGGAGAATGTTGTTCTTATGGCACAGGCTATCATAGACATATTAAAGGATAGCCATAAGGTGAAAAAGCTTGGTGCGGCTGGAAGAAAGCACGTTGAAGAGGTAAGCAGCATAGACATAGAAAAGACCTGGGAAGGCTTATTTAATGGGGTATACGGAGATGACAGTTATTTTGAGAGAGATTTAACTGTAGATGAATTGAAGTATAAGATGAAGATACTTATTACCAATCTCACAGGATACCAGCAGCAGGCAAAATATGATATAAAGAACCATAGGAGCAGAGAACTTGAGATGGCATTTTCAGACGAGAAGGACATATATGATAAGCTTCAGCAGGCGTACGCAGAAAAGTCTGAAATAAATGCCAAGCTCAAACAGACCTACGAGGAGAAATCCGAGATAAATGCAAAACTTCAACAGACCTACGCAGAGAAATCAGAATTAAATGAGAAGCTTCAACAGACTTACGCAGAGAAATCCGAGTTGAATGAGAAGCTTCAACGGACCTATGCAGAGAAGTCTGAGATAAATGCCAGGCTTAAGCAGGCGTACGAGGACAAGACAGAGCGAGGTGAGCGTATAAAGGAGCTTGAGGCTGAACTGGCGGCTATCAGAGGCTCTGTTGGATATAAGCTCATGAAGGGAGTCAGACTGGTGCCGGGTAATGAAAAGAAGCACGATAAGTAGGTGCGTATATTATTGCATACAGGGTTTAAAATCTAATGGGGAAGATTGAGATACCCGGAGAGTGGGGATAGGGCTTGTGTAAGAGTGTCTGCTTGGGGAATCGGAGACTCTGATTTATGCTATGAATAGATCAGAGTCTTATTTTGTCATGGCAATGAGTCAGGTACAGCTTGCTTGTATACTTGCGTGCTTGTATGATTGCATCAACCATATCTTTCAAAGAAAAAGTCAAAATGGTCGGCACTTTAAATTTAAAATAGGGCAGTGATAATAAATCGTCGGAATCTCCCTGAAATCGGTATAATATTAGGGTTGATTTTTTGACAGGATAATTATAATATCATATGTATTATAAATGGAAAGTGGAATACATCATTACAAAGAAAGGCACGCCATCACTTTGTGAGGCATGCCAATAAACGTGAGGTGATTTGATGAATAATATTTTGCAGGAAATGACAAGTAAATCTCTTAGTGAGGCTATGCTGGATTTCGCAGAGAAGATGCCTGTGCAATACAGATCCGGGTACTTTGAAGCTATGGTGGACAAGTGGGGCTATGATGAGGTTATAGGAGGGCTTGCGGAGAAATACTGGTTTAATGTAGATGAGATCACCAGGGTTATGAAAGATGTAGACAGATATAACAAGCCTTTGGATAGTCACAAAACACCTAAAACAATAGTTACATATTACAGGAATATTACGAATGGTGGTGCCCAGCGGGTTGTAACAATGTTGTGCAATATCTGGTCGTCAATGACAGATGAACAGGGAAATAAAAAGTACAATGTAATACTGGTTACGGACAATGGACCGGAAGAGGATGAATATGAGTTAAATGCCGATGTGAAGAGAGAATACATTCCTTCATATAAGGTAGAAAAACGAGAATATCTTAAGCGAATGAAGGCGATAAATGATATCCTCGATAGAAATAATGTTGATGTATTTGTATCCAATATGTTCACACAGCATTGTACATGGTGGGATATGCTGACTGTAAAGAGCCATCCTTCAAGACCGGCATTTGTGCTTCATGTTCATAACTTTACATGTCTGCCATATGGACTTCAGGGATGTGAGGCAGACTCGCTTCAATATATATATGGTTTGTGTGATGGCATAGTTACCTTGTCACTAACAGATGAAATTTACACTCGGGTATATAACAAAAAAACAAAGTTTATAAATAATCCACTTACATTTAATGTGAGTGATATAAAAGTTAGTTGTTATTCACCAAATAAAATAGTATGGGTGGCAAGAATTGATGATATAAAAAGACCTCTTGATCTGATTCCGGTTATGAAGCTTGTGACAGAGGAGATGCCTTATGTAAAACTTACTGTAGTAGGAAAAGGAAAAAGTGAGTTGGAGGCAGAATTAAGAAAACTTATAAAGGAAAATCATCTGGAGAAAAACATGGAGTGTGTAGGCTTTACCATGGATGTGGGAAGATATTACTCAGACGCATCTCTGTTCATTAGTACATCATTTAGTGAGGGATATCCAATGACATTTTATGAGGCACAGGCATATGGATTGCCTGTGGTGTGCTATGATATGCCGTGGCTTGAGGTAGAGGAAGCAGGAGAAGGTATAGTTAGCGTTCCTCAGCAGGATTATGTCTTTATGGCACGTACTATTGTAGATATATTGAAGGACAGGGATAGAAACATCAGGCTTGGAAATGACAGCAGAGAGCATGTAGAGAAATTGGAACGCATGGATATAGGCGAGACCTGGGCAGACTTTTTTGAAGGAATTTATGGTGATGAAGATTATTTTGCAAATGAGCTAAGTGCTGATACATATAGGGACAAGCTGAAAATACTCATTACACATCTTACAGGATACCAGCAGCAGGCAAAATATGATATAAAGAACCATAGGAGCAGAGAACTTGAGTTGGCATTTTCAGACAAGAAGGACATATATGATAAGCTCCAGCAGGCGTACGCAGAAAAGTCTGAGATAAATGCCAAGCTTAAACAGACCTACGAGGAGAAATCCGAGATAAATGCCAAGCTTCAGCAGACCTACGCAGAGAAATCTGAGTTAAATGAGAAGCTTCAACAGACCTACGCAGAGAAATCTGAGTTGAATGAGAAGCTTCAACAGACCTATGCAGAGAAGTCTGAGATAAATGCCAAGCTTAAGCAGGCGTATGAGGACAAGACTGAGCGAGGTGAGCGTATAAAGGAGCTTGAGGCTGAACTGGCGGCTATCAGGGGCTCTGTTGGATATAAGCTCATGAAGGGAGTCAGACTGGTGCCGGGTAATACAAAGAAGCACGATGAGTAGGTGAACGATATAAGATAAGAGCACAGGATGATTGCGGTGGTGCCATTAAATCCGGCACACTGCAGCACCTGTGCTTTTTTAAGGCAATGAGTCAAGTGTTACATGCTTGGTACCATTTTTAAATTTTATGATTGTAAGTTTTTAAAAGTTTACCTGAAGCTTGACGGTGATAGATTTACATGGGAAAATGTTGATATAGCGTCAAACAGCGGGGGAGGAATCACATGCTTTTATACATGAATATGAAACAGCTTGGAAAACGAAGAAATACTGTGGATAAAGTGCCATTTGAATACGAGGCGGAACCGGAGACTTTGCGGGAGCTTATAACAGAGACTGTTAAGATATGTGTCAGGGAATACATAGAGCGTATGGACAGGGGAGAAGCTGTCCTTACAAATGATCAGATAGATGACATGGCACAGATTGGTAAGATAGCCTTCGGCATAGTGTACGGAGATAAGAAGCCTGATGTATCAAAAGCAGCGGATACGGCTATAACTGGCTTTGAGGATGGGCTGTTCAGGGTGTTCCTTGGGAGTGAGGAGCTTACGGAATTGGACGAAAAGGTTACATTTGCAGAGGGAGATGAGATCACGTTCATCAGACTCACAATGTTAGCCGGAAGAATGTGGTAGACAGAAGTAAAAAATCGAAAGGGGTTACGCATGGGAGAAGATAAGAAGACAAAGCTTGAGAGGGAAGCAGAGAAAAATCTTGCAAGGGACGTAAGAAACGCATACAAGGAAAGGTCAAATGAACTTAAGAAGTCATACAGCACGGAGGTTCAGAAGATCATTGAAGAAAACAGCAGATATAATGGGGCGGCTCATCTTACTGAAACAGGAAAGAAGCTGGAGAGATTTCTTAAGACAGAGGGCAACCGTCCATCAGATTTCTTTAGATCCGAAATGAAGAATATGCCCGGCTGGATACCGGATGATCTGTTAGAAGACTTCTATTGCACTATAGACAGCATAATAAAGTGGCAGGCGAGCCAGTCTTATTTCAGAAGGACTGTGCGGACGAAGAAGTATACATCATACATGGACAGATATTTCAGGATCATGGCTGAGTATCATGACATGGGAATATATAATGCAGACATAGTTTCCATATATAAGGGGAACGTGCCTGTGGATACGCTGTGCCTGTACAAGGATAAGGGGGCAAATGGCTGGAAGGCAATATCGGAATACTGGATACAGGCAGAGCTTGACAGGGGAAATGTCCAGCTTGAGGAAGCCCTTATGGACATTTTGTTTGGTGAGGGCACCGGGGCGAAGCTCACCACCGAAATGATCCGTGGAATATGTATGAGTGAAAACAGCAGGCTACACGAGGCTCTTGGTAAGCTGCTGCTGGCAGCAAGGCTCCAGGAGGGACTCCGCCAGGCAATATGCGAGAACATGGACTACGGAACCACAGAGGCCTTCATGACACTGTTTCGTGTGATTAAGGACAATGAGCTGTTGAGGTATGCCTCTGTCACAAGGGCTGTTGGTACATGGACGGGACTTGTGGCAAATGAAGAGAGTAAGATCGACCGTATACAGGAAAAACAGCTTTATATAATAGACACATATCTTCATGATGAGAACGCTAGACATGAGGCACTTATGGGCGAGGACGCCATGAAGATATACCTGGCACTGTGGTGTTACGGCTTCTTTGATATAGATGATGCATGCCGTATAATGAAAGAGCTGGCACTTAACGGCACAAAGCACCAACGAATGGTATTTGCAATGTACATAGACGCCATGAGCCTTGGAAAGATGTATGTGCATAAGGTGGCAAAGGAATTTGTGGAGAGATATGGAGATGAACCTGACACCATGGCGGTTGTCATGCCAAGCTTCATGTCGGACTACCAGGTGTATATGAACGAGCTGATATACGAGGAGGGACGCAGGTATAAGGGCAAGGTGAGAAAGAAAACATATGCGGAGTTTTCCAGATACTTTGACAGCATGGAGGAGTGCCTCAGGATATATGATATCCTTATGGGGCTTCTTGACAAGATACCGGGCAGGAAGCTTGAGATAAATCCCTGTGTGTTCCCATGGAACGTGGCATATCTCGAGAAATCGGACATTATCATGAGGCTTGGAGTGTGTGCCAGTGCCTTAAGAGATGAGGACAAGATCACTGCGGTTGTCCGCATGATGGGGGATATCGACCCGTCAAAATACTGCAGGGATACACTTATGATGGCACTTATAAGGGAACCTGCAAATGACGACCAGAGGGCACTGCTTGTGGAGGCTGTAGCAGACAAGGAAACATTTACCAGACAGAAGGCTGCCGAGCTTGTTAAGAACATGGAGCTTTCTCCGGAGAATTATACACAGCTTGAGAATATGCTCAAGTATAAGAAGGCTGACGTCAGGGATACGGTGCTGTCTATACTCTATAAGATGGATGGGAACAGCATGTATGAGCTTATCGGAAGACTTCTTGCAGATCCTAAGGAAGAGAAGCGGACTGCGGGGCTTGATCTTTTGTTGCAGTTAAAGAAGGATGAGGACAGGAAAGAATTATTTGCCAGGTGTGTCAAGCATATTGATACCATGGAGCACGCCGCTTCAAGAGTAAGCACCAAGGAACAGATCCTTATAAATGAAATAATAAATACCGGGGAGAATAAGCCGGATGCAGAAAGGGGATACGGTCTTTATGATGTAAATGCAACCTACGAACCGGTATTTGACGCGGCATATCTTGAGGATTGCAAGGAAGTATACAAAAGATATTTCCCTGACAGCGGTATTGCCATGGGGAAGAACGGTGGAGATACAGGAAAGCTTGCAGGAGCATTTGCAAAGTTAAAGGCGAAGCTTGGCACAGGCAAGACAGAAGCTGTTTCAGAGACAGAAGAGATCGTAAAGAAGCTTGATGAACTGATAGACGCCCACAAGAACGATGAGTACACCAACAGAATCGGGGAGATCTGTATGCTTGGGGAGTCCGGTGGACTTTACAGTGAAGATGGAAATATACAATTTGCAGAGCTGTGGGAAGGCTTTTACAGGGAGAATATACAGACTCCGGAACGGCTTGTGCAGGTATACACTTATCTGCAGGGATGCAACAATGACAGAGAAGATTTCAAGAAATACTGCGAGAGCTTCATTAGGGATATGTTTGGCGGGCCGTATGTGGTGGAACAGTACAATTACGGCTATCTGTCACGGATAAAGACAGTCATTTCATACCTTTACGATAAATATGTGCTGATTCCCGATATGAGAAAGCTGGCAGTGGTGGCAGCGGATTATCTTATCTCCAGAAAGGCAGAGCTGGTGTATGATTTCCGTGTGGTAAGTCCCGGGGCGGATAAAGAGGAGAGAAACAGGGTATACCACAGGGGTGTTATAACGAATGAGCAGATCATGAAATTTACAGGATACCTTACCCTGGCGAAGAAGATCTGTTTTATTGAGGTGGAGGATGGTTCGGATACAGCTGCGGCAAATGAGGAGGAGTTCCGTCATTTGTTCCCATATAATTATGCACTGGCTGAGTGCTATGGTTTCCACGTGCCTGAAGATGTGGCAAATGTTCCGGGGGAGCCTTACTACTGGATACACGCGGGAGAAATGATGTGGGTGCCTACTCTTCATGATTACATTGCGGCATACAGCCGTGGAATCGTAACCAGGGATTATATGTACAAGATGGCATTTGAGGGAAATCCGCTGGACAGTAACCTTAAGTGCGTGTCTGATATCATTAGGTACATTACCGAAAGAGACAGGCAGGTGCAGACCAGACGCAATGAATGGAGCTGGCTTGAGCAGAGAAGAGTCGAGAATATAAGAAGGATACTTCTGCATGATCCTTCAAAGGAGCTTTCTGAGGCCGATCAGAGGATATTTGACATTGCTAAGGGGCTGTATGAGGACATGTCCGGGCTGGTTATGGAAGCTGAGCTTACAAGGGGAGATACGGAGACGGAATTCTCCCGGTATATATACGGACTTACAAGAATATATGGAGCAGAATACTTTGTGAGGATATTGTCAGCGCTGGGCAAGGAGACTCTGGAGAGATCATCATATTTTAACAGTGGCTACAGCTATGGCGGAAACAGAATGAAGGTAAGCAAGAAAAATAGTCTTTCGCACCTTCTCCAGTCATGTCTGCCGGGAGTTGGGGACAATGCGGAGACTCTTAAGAGTTATCTTGCAGGTACAGACATAAGTGAAGCCCGTCTGGTGGAGGCTGCCATGTATTCTCCGGAATGGATAGATATAGTTGGAGAGTATCTGGGCTGGGATGGATTCGCAGGGGGCTGTTATTACTTCATGGCACACATGAACGAGTCATTTGACAATAAGAGGACAGCCATGATAGCAAGATATACACCGCTGTCTGTGGATGAGCTGAACGACGGAGCCTTTGACAGGGCGTGGTTTGCTGAGGTGTACGAGAAGCTTGGTGACAAACATTTTACCCTTATATATAAGGCGGCGAAGTATATTTCAGACGGAGCAAAGCATACCAGGGCGAGAAAGTATGCGGACGCAGCCCTGGGCAGATACAATGAGGCAGAGCTCATAGCTGAGATCGAGGCAAAGCGTAACAAGGATCTGCTTATGGCAGTGGGAATACTCCCTATTGATAATGAATCACAGATCAAGGACAGATACATGTTCCTACAGAAGTTCAAGAAGGAGAGCAGGCAGTTCGGTGCCCAGAGGAGAGCCAGCGAGTCGGCAGCAGTACAGATCGCTCTGCAGAATATGGCGATAAATGCGGGCTATCAGGATGTGACCAGACTTATACTCCGTATGGAGAGCCTTGTGGCTCAGGGTATGTCGGATTATTTCAAGCCTCATGACGTGGGCGAGGTGTCCCTGTGGCTTGAAATGGGAGATGGCGGCAAATGTACCCTGATATGCGAGAAGAACGGCAAACAGCTTAAATCCGTGCCTGCCAAGCTTAAGAAGGATGAATATGTTGTGGCTCTCACAGAGGCGAAGAAGCAGATGGCAGAGCAGGCAAGGCGTACAAAGGCAATGCTTGAGGATGCCATGGAGAGCGAGGAAGTGTACACCTGGGCAGAGATAAAGGGCATGCTTGAAAATCCTGTTATCAGTGATATGGTGGCAGCAGTGGTATTTAAGGTGCAGGGAGAGAACGGAGGCAGTGCAGCTTCGGATTATGAAACGAGTAAGACTAAGCTTTTTAATGGCGATCAACGTGAAAAGTGCGTGCTGGGATTTGCAACTCTTGAAGGTTTGAACGTGATCGGAGCTTATGCAATAAATGTTGAAGGCAAGAATTTAAATGATAAGGGCAAGAGCTTAGATAATGCAGAACCGGAAGAGAATAAAATAGATGCAGACAGCAATAGACTTCCGGATAGTATGATAGATGTTGGATGTATGGAATTGCCGGATGATACTAAGCTTGTTGTGGCACATCCGGTTCATATGTATAAGGCAGGTGTGTGGCATGATGTGCAGAAGTATGTATTTGCCCGGAAGATAGTCCAGCCATTTAAGCAGGTATTCAGAGAGCTGTATGTTAAGACAGAAGAGGAGCTGGGACTTGAACATTCGCTCCGGTATGCAGGAAATCAGATACAGCCGAGGAAGACTCTTGGCTGCTTAAGATCCAGACACTGGGTTGCTGATGTGGATGAAGGCTTGCAGAAGGTCTACTATAAGGAAAATATTGTTGCAAGGATTTATGCTCTTGCAGACTGGTTCTCACCGTCGGACATCGAGGCTCCTACTCTTGAATGGGTGGTGTTCACAGACAGAAGAAATGGTAAGGATCTTAAGATAAAGGACATTCCGGATATTATTTTCTCAGAGGTTATGAGGGATGTGGATATGGCGGTAAGTGTTGCCCATGCCGGTGGCGTGGATCCGGAGACCTCCCACTCTACAATAGAGATGAGAAAAGCCATAGCGGAATTTACAATGCCTTTATTTAAACTGGCAAATGTATCATTTACCAGGAACCATGCAATTATAAATGGCAAGCGTGCCAACTACACGGTGCATCTGGGAAGCGGTGTGGTACATCAGGAGGCAGGACCTATGATCAATGTTCTTCCTGTTCATTCTCAGAGACGGGGACGTATATTCCTGCCATTTGTGGATGACGACCCGAAGACCTCGGAGGTGCTCACCAAGATATTGTTCTTCGCTGAGGACAACAAGATCAAGGATCCGTTTATACTGGATCAGATAGAGTAGGGGTTATCGACATTTGGATAGGAAAAGTAAAAATACAGGAAGCAAAAATATTGATGAAACAGGTACTGGAAAAACAAAAATATAGGAAGACAGGTAAGAAGTCATAAATGAAAAAACAGGAGGGCGTGGCATATTTTCATCTGCCGGGATTATTTGAATTTTACGAATTATATAAGTTGTTTCTGCCCTTGTTTCATGAGCACAGGGAATATTTCTATGACTGGTGTGACATAGGCTCTATCTATGGTGCCCCTGCAGATTGTATCTGGGGTGGCGGCCGTGTGGGAGATGGAGACTGCAATGCCAGGGAAGTCCTTTCTCTGGTGAATAAATATGGCATTTCGGCAAGACTTACATTCAGCAATTCCTTGCTAAGGGAAGAACACCTTTCTGACAGAAGATGCAATGAGTTATGCAGGATGTTCTGCCGGGAGCAGGATAGAGATAAAGAAATTTATAATACCGGAGACCTTAACAGAAGTGGTAATGACGGTTGTGGGCATGGCAGGGTACGAAATGGTGTTATTGTACATTCTGAATTGCTGCTTGACTATCTGAAAGCCAGCTATCCGGAACTTTATCTGGTGTCTTCAACAACCAAGGTTTTGGCTGATTTTGATGAACTTGTGAAGGAACTGGATCGCGAGGATTTCAGTTATGTTGTGCCGGATTTTAGGTTGAATAAACGCTTTGACAGATTGGAGAATTTGTCTGAACATCAGAAAAATAAAGTGGAATTTCTGTGTAACGAATGTTGCTACTTTGGTTGTACTGACCGTCGGGCATGTTATGAGGATGTGAGCCGCAGGATCCTTGGGGAAGCCGAAAAGAATCATGACCATAAATGTACAGCCCCGGATCATGATGGTGGATACCGCTTCTCTAAGGCCATGTTAAATCCGGGATTTATAGGAATCAATGACATCAGAAATATTTATATGCCAATGGGATTCATGAATTTTAAGATTGAAGGCAGAGGACTTGGCAGTGCACTTATCCTGGAATTTCTATTGTATTACATGACAAAACCGGAATACCGGATAAATGTCAGAGAAGAAATATATCTGGATAATACTTTGGATCTTTTTTAGCTCAGAGACAGGTAAGAAATAAGTATGTATTCCCCAAATAAAAAATTATTTAGCCGACACTATTTGACAGATTTCATGAGTGGCATAGTGTAATATGTATTTATCCCGAAAATGTAACAGGATTTGTAACGGGAAAGGAGGGAATGGGACCGGTACAGGTGAAGAAATGTACAGAACGTTATGAAAGAGATACTGCGAATAGAGCAGAAAAAACAGAAAGTGTTGCAAAAAGCAGGGATAATCCGGTGCGTATACTATTGCATACAGGGTTTAAAATCGAATGGGGAAGATTGAGATACCCGGAGAGTGTGGATAGGGCTTGTGTAAGAGTGTCTGATTGGGGAATCGGAGACTCTGAATACAGGTAGATGATATAAGCCGGACTTCAATACATATCACATTTAACTGAAATTTGAAAAAACTTCAAATTAAAACTTAAAACATCGTTGGAAAACAAAAAGAGAGAGACTCTGATTTATGCTATGAATAGATCAGAGTCTTATTTTGTTATGGAATGTCTCCTAATTAAATATTGTCAATCAGCCTAAAAGGGTGGTATAATATAATGACTTTTGATCATAAGACAGAAGAACTTATTGTTTGGAGGAAGAAAATGGGAATATATGAAGAGTTAGTAGCCAGAGGACTTATTGCCCAGACTACAAATGAAGAAGAAATAAGAGAATTGGTAAATAACGGCAAGGCCGTTTTCTATATAGGTTTTGACCCAACAGCAGACAGCCTTCATGTAGGTCACTTCATGGCACTGTGCCTTATGAAGAGATTACAGATGGCAGGAAATAAGCCTATCGCCCTTATCGGAGGCGGTACAGCCATGATCGGAGATCCATCAGGCCGTACAGATATGAGACAGATGATGACAAAGGAAACAATCCAGCATAACGTAGATTGCTTCAAGGTTCAGATGAGTAAGTTCATAGACTTCTCAGATGACAAGGCATTACTGGTCAATAACGCAGACTGGCTCCTTGACCTTAACTATGTTGAGGTTCTTCGTGAGGTTGGCGCATGCTTCTCAGTAAATAACATGCTTCGTGCAGAGTGCTACAAGCAGCGTATGGAGAAGGGATTAAGCTTCCTTGAGTTCAACTACATGATCATGCAGAGCTATGACTTCTATGCATTATTCCAGAAGTACGGCTGTAACATGCAGTTTGGCGGAGATGATCAGTGGAGCAACATGCTTGGCGGTACAGAGCTTATCAGAAGAAAGCTTGGTAAGGACGCACATGCAATGACCATCACACTTCTTCTCAACTCAGAGGGCAAGAAGATGGGTAAGACCCAGAAGGGTGCCGTATGGCTTGATCCGAATAAGACGTCACCATTTGAGTTCTACCAGTATTGGAGAAATGTAGCAGATGCCGACGTTCTTAAGTGTATCCGTATGCTCACATTCCTTCCACTTGAAGAGATCGACAAGATGGATTCATGGGAAGGCAGCCAGTTAAATCAGGCAAAGGAAATCCTTGCATACGAGCTTACAAAGCTTGTTCATGGCGAGGAAGAGGCAAAGAAGGCTCAGGATAGTGCAAGAGCATTGTTCTCAAAGGGCGTAGCTGCTGACATGCCGGCAGTAACACTTACAGCAGAAGACTTCAAGGATGGCGAGATCGATATCGTATCAGTGCTTGTTAAGTCAGGACTTGTTGCTTCACGTAACGAGGGCAGACGTGCCGTAGAGCAGGGCGGTGTAGCCGTTGATGGTGAGAAGGTGGCAGATATCTCAGTTAAGCTTCCTGAAGAGAAGTTTGATGGCGAAGGTATCGTAGTAAGACGTGGAAAGAAGAACTTCAGAAAGGTCAGCAAGTAAGGAAAAGCTGCCAGTGTGGTTCTGATAAGTGAACATTAGCTTTCAGATATAAATTCATGCAAACATGATGTTTACATGAAGGATTATTGTAGAAAAGGACAGTAGCTTTATGGCTGCTGTCCTTTTTCTGCGTTATGGATTTCTTCAATATCTTTTCTGACTAATGAACGCTTTCTGAACGGATATATCAGAAAAGTGAAGATCAGATATGCTGATATTAGTACCGGAGCAAGAATTAAATTCCTCAGACAATTCATGTCCCACACCGCTATACTGAAATAAGTTATCAATATACAGATGAATATTGCTGTGATCAAATGCATTTTCTGCAGCATAATATAGGAAAGGTGATATCTGTCATCAACCGGCTGCAGCTTATCTGCAGGAATCCCTTTCTCGTACATACAGAAATTATAGTTATATATGCCTCTGGCAATATCAATATCCGAAATGTTGCCGGAGTAAATGTTATGCCTGAATAATCTGGCGAATTCCTCAGAACTCATATTTGTACTGCCGGCATAATATGAGAACTGAGCCAGCTTCTGATAGTGATTTTCCGAACGCAGTAAAATCAGGATGTTTAATATTCCATTTACCAATATTAAAATCATAATGATGGAGTACATCATGGATTGGTTCGGAATATGAAAATACTTAACATCAGGAAATGCAAGCTGCATAACCTGAGCCACTACGCCCACAGATGAAAGTATCATGATAAATGCTGTCAGCAGTTGCCATGAAAACTGACAGGTATCAGCTACCTGGTTGTAGATGTGCCTTATACAGTCCTCACTGTAATTGCTAAGTCTGTTGATGTCGTTGTGACGGAAATCATGCTCCCTGTAATCGTAGTCCCACCTGCATATTCTGGCAAGCCCATGCCTTGCTGTAGGCTGGTGACCGTCTGTCTTAGAATTATTGTAATATCCGTCGTATTTCTTGTAGCTGACCATATCGTGCATGAAGTTGTCCAGGAATAATACCACTGCAAATGTAGCTGCTACAAGGGCAACAAGTATAGGAAAGCTGTTAAGCACAAATGATATGGCGACATAACATACACTTAGTGAGCAGAAGATAAGTATTATATTCCGCCTGTTTCGCCGGATGTGTTCAAGTGTATGGGAACAGTTCTGAAATCTGTTCAGGGACACACTGTATAATTCGTTGGTTTTCTCAAATATCGAGTGCTCAAGTATGAGACTCAGTTGGGCGTATTTCTTCTGAAGCGCAAATGGAATAAAACGCAGGGCAGTAAGGATAATGGTAACACACAGCAGTATCACGTTAAACATAATGTTTTCCATGCTGGTATCACTCCTGGGATCACTGTATACATATGAGATAATGGCAAGCAACATCTGGACAGCATAGGCTATCACCAGAACATAGCTTATGCAGCGCTGGTATATATCGGTTGATCTTAATTCGCTGGTAAGCTTCTGTAAATGTGAGTTGTCAATATTCGCAGTGATACCATTGGATGTATGCCTTAACTCATCAACTACCTTATTCTCCCGCACATATAATTGGAAGTTCTGCTCGTCAAACAAAGCATATAACAGGAAAACAGCAATATATTCATCCGGAGAAGAACATTTCAGTGTACTGCAATGTTCTGCCAACATATTGTCACATGATAATATATTGTGTATGTATGCTTCGATTTTTGTGCTGAATTCTGGCACGGTGTCACACTTATTCTTTATCAATATATCAATTCTCTTACACAGCTTTCTATAGTCTATAGAATTTAACAGCTCTCTTATGGCAGGCTGCTGACTGTTGCCGGTGTAATTCTTCTTTATCATATTAGAGAATAATACGCTTAACTTGGAGCCTGTAGGAAAGCTTTCATCGGGATTTATGATGAAATAAATAGGATTCTTGGTGGAGAGGGCTTCGCTCTTAAGCCGGTCAAGATCAGTGTCCTTAAATACAGATAACTGTAATATCTCGTCAAGATTCATGGATGGATCAATATTTTGTGAGAAAAACAGCTTATTAAAAGTATGTCTGTTGGAGTATGTGGAAGTCTGAGGCACTATAGGTATAGAAAGTCCCAGATGTTCTGTAAATAACTCCTCAAGGGAACATATATCCTCGCTTATTCTGGTTCTGTACTTCATGTAAATCCTCCCTCTTGTCTTAAAGTTGATTATCATAATGCTTCACATTCTATTTCTATGGATGTTCCCGGATAAAATATGATCTGCACCCACCGGGAAATGATATCTGTCAGAAATTATGTAAGAATAATCTGACAACATATTTAGGATAAGGGATGATTGACCATATTACAATAATTAATAATGTCGAGATAATATCAGATTTTGACGTGGTTAAAGTATCAAAAATGACTGAATGACAACAAAGTGTTCAAAAAGACATTGAAATGTTCCGATTAGACATTGCGACATGTAGAGCAGACAACGCAAATATTCCCGGTCATATTACTTCAACTTCCTATAGGCCTGGTAATAATTGTTTTGATAGACAAAATTCGATAAAGTTAAGACGTTGACATATTTAACCAGGTTGAAAGGAGATTTGGGGTATTATTATGAAGATAGGCGTATGTGATATAGATAAAGAATGCATGTACGATACTGTAACTATAATATTAAAGGATAGACCAAGTGAAATGGATTTGTTACCGGTATATATGGTGGATAGAAATTAATAACTGTTGTGGTGAGTGTTAGTACCAGCATACAAAGTATAAATTATATAGTTAATATTAAAAACGATGTATAGATAGCCATAAGCGGAGATGATGGATAAATTGAGAAATATAGAAAAGTGGAAAATATTTGCCATATTAGGTGCACTTGTTGTAGTTGCTTTTATATTGATTGAGATTGAAAATATGTACATAAGCAGAAAGTGGGATGATAGTCTTGGAGAATTGCTGGTGGGAACAACTTTAGAGGTTAAGGACGAGGATGATCATAACTTGACGGAAGAAATTGAGTCGGCAGATCAGATAAAAGTTGTTGAACTTGATCTAAAACATGTTGGCATACTTAAAAACAAATATGTTGCAAGGGTAGATGTAGAGACAGAGACAGGAATAATTAAAGATGTATGTGTGGATGTGGTTGTTCCGTTTTTCTTCGTGAAAAAATCTGTGAAATGGTATTATACATGTGATGATGATGGAAAGTCAGAAATTAGTTTTAGCACAGAGAAGATACCATCAATACGTGTAAAGGATGTTATGGATAGCCTTGGGGCTTCTGAACCATACGATATCATGGCAGTAGATACAACGGGAATAAGTAATAATTATGACGCAATAGAATATTGTGCAATTTATAAGGAAAATGATGGTGCACCTAAGGTATCGTGGACACGATTGGAGTATAACTATAATTCAAAAGAATGGGAATGGTGTCAGGCAGTTGATAAAAGCGTTGAAGGCATAGGAATAGCATATAATAACCTATATAATTTTGGCTTCAGCGCTCAGAATGAAGTTTATCCGCTGGATGAAATAGTTAATGTATCTGCATTTTGGGCTGGTATATTAGAATAATATGGACTATCGCATATGAATATAAACCTTAATCGTTAAATGATGCCAATTGAATTAGAACCAATTGAGTTAGCCTCCTGAAAATGATTTCGAAAGTGCCAAATTGTGACTGATTAACAAAAATAATCATGCAAATTAGTGCAAAAAAATAATAAAAAATCACAGATTTTTACACGAATATCTGCTATACTATGATTAGTACCTTTAAGGAGGACGGATTATGTATAGAAAGATTATGGGCTTCTTGGAAGCGTGGAAAGAAAACAAACATCGCAAGCCCCTTATTTTGCAGGGGGCAAGACAGGTGGGAAAAACCTATTCCATTCTGGAGTTTGGACGCACATACTATGAAAATGTGGCATATTTCAACTTTGAAACCAATCCAAAGCTGAATGAAACCTTTGAAGAAAACATCAGTCCAGATTATCTGATTCCGATTTTATCACATATCGCAGGTCAGACCATTGTAAAAGAGAAAACCCTGATAGTATTTGATGAGGTTCAGCTCTGCGAAAGAGCATTGACTTCTCTCAAATACTTTTGCGAGGACGCTCCGGATTATCACATCATTGTTGCAGGAAGTTTGCTCGGAGTTGCGGTTAATAGATCAAAATTCTCTTTCCCTGTGGGAAAGGTCGATATGAAAACTCTTTATCCTATGGATATGGAGGAATTTATGCTGGCTCTCGGTGAGAACGATTTGGTTGAGCAAATAAAAAAGTGCTTCCATACTGACACTCCACTGCCGTCTGCCCTGCATGCCGCCGCAATGCAACTATATCGTCAGTATCTTGTAGTCGGCGGTATGCCGGAGTGTGTACTTCAATTTGCTGAAACAAAGGATTATATCCTTGTTCGTCATACACAGGATACGATACTTGCAAGCTATCTCAATGATATGAGCAAGTACAATAATTTGAATGAAATCAAGAAAACCAGACTTGCTTATGACAATATAACCGTTCAGCTCTCAAAGAAAAATACCCGTTTTCAATATAAGCTGATCAAGAAGGGCGGACGGGCTTCCGAATTTGAAAATGCAATTGAATGGCTCTGCTTGTCTGGCATCGTGTCACAGGTTTATAAGGTGGAGCAAATCAAAAAGCCACTTGAAAATTACCGTGACATTAATGCGTTCAAGATTTATGTATCCGACTTAGGGCTGCTCTGTGCTAAGAAGGATTTAGCCGCTAATGACATTCTTTATATGGTCGAAGAAATAAACGACTTCAAAGGTGGTATGGCGGAGAACTATGTCAATGTGCAGCTCTCCATTAATGGTTACCGCACTTACTATTGGGAATCCGAGCGGGGAGCCGAGATTGATTTTGTCATTCAGCGTGATGGGCAGCTCATTCCTATTGAGGTTAAGTCTGCCGACAATACCAGAGCCAAGAGCTTAAAGGTCTATATGGACACTTACAAGCCTGCTTATGCTATCAAGCTTTCTGCTAAAAACTTCGGCTTTGAGGACAATAAAAAAATCGTTCCTCTCTATGCCGCATTTTGTATCTGAAATCAATATTGTAACGACAACGCTCACAGATATAAGTGTCAATGAAAAAGTCTACCAGTGAGGGTCAACTATTATAATAGCGTTTACAATAATCTTTTGCATGAGATTGTAAAATATCACAAAAGCGGCATGTTAGTCCATTTGAACCAACATGCCGCTTTATTTATGTCGTATACTCTTATACACATACGGATTATTATTTTTACTGGCCAGTGTCCCTAAAAGTGATTCTTGGTATCATTTACCGTCCTGTATCTCACTTATATATTTCTGTGCTTCGCCCTGGGAGATCTCACACTCATCAGCTATCTGGGCAAGAGATTTACCCTTCTGGAGTTTCTTTGCTATCTGCAGTAATAAATTTTGTTTTGCACCTTTCTCCATCCCCTGCTTAATTCCTTGCTCAATTCCCTGTTGTATAAGCCTGTCACTTAATGCTACATAATCTTCGTCACCCATTTCAGTCACCTTCTCCCTGATAAGATCGTCATTGTTTAACAGATTGTCCTCTATGTTGTGCAATGAGGTTACTAATAGTTCAACTTCATTTGCATTAAGTATACCATTCTCATGGAGATTATCCAATTCCTTTTTTGCGTCAAGCTTAAAATGGTACAGGGCTTCGGCGAGCTTTAATTTTGTTCTTTCTGTATAGTGTTTTGCTTTTAACATACGGCTGTATAGCTGCACCTGTTGGAAGGGGATTAAGAGATACATTTTCTTTCTTGAAAGCTCGGATACGGTTTCGCTGGCGGATATACAGGGAAGTTCATAAGTGACCATCTTACCATCCGGCAGGTGCAGGTTGACAGTTATCGTATCCTCTTTATTGGCACCTGCCAGGAACACCACAGCCTGCAGAGGCATTATTATCTCTATTTCATATCTGCCGTCTGAGACTCTGGTGATATCTCCATTTTGTCTTAGACCGCGGATGGTTTCTTTCATGCCGTATTCCACCATTCGTATAGCCATATTACCTTCTAGTAACTGGTATTCGATGTGGTATCGGCAGCTTTCAATTTCAAGAAACATATCCATATAGGTTGTATTCTTGCCGGAATCAATGTTTTGCTCCTTGTCAAGAAATATTATATCTGCGTCTTCTGAGTGATGTTTTGAAAAAAAAGAATTGATCATTAGAATTAACAGCCTGGGGCATGATTCACATACCCGCTTGATTTCTCTGTCGTAAAATGCCAAGTCCTACCTCCTTAAATCAGTGATAATTAATTGTGTTTGTTTAATTTAGATTTGATCAAATAGATCCAATTTGAATCGCGATTACTTTGATAATTATCATATCCGTACAATAATATATCTGCATATTAATGTCAAAAGTCAAGTGACTATCTGAACGTCATTTAGCAGAAAAGAGATATTTTCGTAGAGAAGCAATTAATAAGTAGGAGAAAAAATTCAAGAAAAAGTACTTTTTTCATCTAAAGTAACACAAATATAGTACACCTGCCTTGAAATTATGAAGTGCAACTGTTAATAGAAATTTTATATCTATACATATTGTATAATGACTAGGTATGTAAGATGTTGAAAATAAGGGAAAGGGCATTTGAGGATAATACATTTTGTACTAAAAAGCAAAAAAGTAATAAAAATAACTGCATGGAATTTCAAAGTAAAAATATTTCCTGAAAATAATGATTGGATGACATCATCATCCCATATTTCAAAACACAACTTGTGTAACCAGCTCATCCCTCATCCCTAAACGTGATCGTAAACACACTTCCCTTGGGGGCGTTATCCTCTACCGTCAACTCTGCATTATGCAGGTCGGCAATGCTTTTGGCGATGCTAAGCCCCAGACCGAAGTGAGGGGCAAGGGTGTTGCGGCGGTGGTAAAAGGACTCAAAGATGTGTGGCTTATCTTCATCGTTTATGCCATGACCGGTATCTGCCACCATGTAATACAGATGTTTATTACATGAAGATACGGACAGAGTGACTTGTCCCTCCGAAGTGCAGGATATGGCGTTATCAACCAGGATGGACAGGCACTGGAGCATCCTGTCTCTGTCCATGGAGATGAGAGGTAGTGGTTCCTCAGGCAGTGAAACTGTAAAGTCCAGCTCCTTTTGCAGGGCGACGGCCTCGAAACGGTTATAACAGTCTATGAGAACATCCTCAGGATGGGCGTTTTTGAAGTTGTCTTTCCCGGATTTTTTTATATCTGCAAATGTCAGAAGATTGTTTATCATATCGGTCATCCTGTCACATTCCCCGGTGGCGGTGGTTATGTAGTCATTTTCTTCATTGCTTAGCTTATTTCCGGACATTCCACTTAAGCAGGATTTTACAATGGTCAGGGGGGTTTTTAACTCATGGGATGCCACGGCTATGAAGAGATCCTGCTTCTCATAAGCGTCTTTTACCGGGGCAAGAACCTTCATTATAAAGAAGTAAGAGAAGACAGCCAAAAGTAGTATGGCAGCCAGAGTTACAACGAAAAATAATATGCTCATCTTTATTTTATAATCGGTGATGAGCTTATTATTGAACAGAGTATGGACGGTGTAATAGGTACTGCCAATATTAACGATACTGTAGCTGTTCCAGTATTTGATGCGGTTATAGCTTACTGTGTAGAAATGTCGATATGTATTTCCTCTGTTGATGGCACTGTAATAATCATCCCAGTACCGAGGCTGGTTATATGGAGTTCCGAGGTCAAGAATAGAACTGCTCTCCTTAAAAGCATTAGTTGACATAACTACATTGCCGTTCCGCAGTATATCTATGTTGATGTTATTGGCTTTGTATTCATTTAGGATATTCATATCTATGGAATTTGACTGCTCGAGATACGAATATAACAGATTTGCATCTTTGGAGTATGAGGAATATGAGCTGTTAGTGTGTTCCTGTATTACGGTGTGCAGAAGCAGTGTTGCCATTACGACAAGGATCACAGCAATAACCGAAGCCAGAAATATAGTGAGTTTTTTTCTAAGCTGTTCTATCATATGCTGGCTCCTCCTTTCATTAATTGTAATCCCCATAGAGTCCCATTTTTCAACAACAGCAATCCTCATAGAGACCTCTTTCTTCAGCAACAGCAATCCCATAGAGCCTTCTTTTTTATTAACTGCAATCCAAACAGTGACACTTAACTATTCATAGCTATATCTGTCTGCTTTGTTTTATGGCTGCTATCATTCCTTCATTTTCTCTCCTTCATCCACAAGGGCGTAGCCGCTTCCGTAGACACCCTTTATCACAAGCCTGCTGTTTATGGTCTTTAATCGGTTTCTGAGAAAATAAACATAGTTAAGGATATTGCCATTTCCCACGTTTGAGTTGAGGCCCCATATGGCATCAATTATCTCGTCGTGGGTTACCAGCTTACCTGCAGATCTGAGTAACAGCTGGAACAACTGGGCTTCACGGTTTGTAAGCTGCACCGACTGGTTGCCGTGTCTGATGGTGTGGCTGTCTATAAGATATTCAATATCTCCGTATGAATAGTCAAATGAATGTACTTTGTTTGCCCTTCTATACAGGGCAAATATCCTGGCAAGCAGTTCGTCAGGTTCAAATGGTTTCACCACATAGTCATCGGCACCCAGGGAAAATGCAGCAGTTTTATTTTCAAGGGTACCAAGTGCCGTGAGCATTATTACAGGAATTGAGATCCTGTCAAAATATAACTGATTAAGGATATCGAGACCGGACATGTCGGGAAGCATCCAGTCAAGCACCATAATATCTATGTCAGCACCGGAATATATAAGCTCGGTGCACTGCCTTCCTGTGCCACACAGAGTTACGATAATTCCTTTTTCTTCCATTTGCCTTTTTAAAATATTTCCGAGATTGATGTCATCTTCTACAAGCAGCAGCTTCATGCAGATCTCCATTTCTATAGTGTTGTGTGGGGTAGCCAATACCCTGTTACCATACTAATCTATTTTAACGATGTTTAAAAGGAATATGTGCAAATTAGATGTTTTTTAGATAATTTACCCCTGGACAGATGATACAATCTGAATAAAGAAAGGGTGTAACACATGCCAATCTGTCACCGAGAGATTGTGCACATGCGTTGAAAACCCATATTGGAATAGAGACACCAAATAGGTAAATTTTAAATGGGCTGATGTTGAAAAAAGGGGGAGGTAACTCATGAAACAAACAGGAAAAATGACAATATTATTTCTATTGATATTTATGATCGGACTGCTCTGCGGCGGTTGTGGTGCAGGGGGCTCGGAAGATACGGATAAGACAGGAGCGGCAGCAGAGATGGCTTCATACCAACAGACACAGCTTGCCCTGAGGCAGATCTGTGGCTTTGGCAAGGCAGGAGATCAGTATGTGATAGTGGGAGCTGATGAAGATGGTGAGTACATAAGGCTTACAGGAGAAGCACTTGACGGGGAGTTTAAACAGGAGAAGCTGGAGCTTTGGGAACTGATGTCCGGGACAGATATGCTCTCGGCGGCATATATCTGTCAGGATGGCAGTATTTACCTTGCAGCAAGCAGTGTGGGTACAGGAAACAACATAACAAGCAGGATCGCGGTGATCACACCGGAGAATGATCTCCGTATCCTGTCAGAGGGAATTGACGGGAATGTTGACAGTATAAGGCTTCTTGATGACAACTCAGGCTATGTGGTTTCCTGTTCCGGAGACAATATACATTGCTTTGATATAAAGGGGCAGGAGAGATGGGATATAAGTGATGTGGGTTGCACAGACATGTGTGTTGCCGGAGACAGACTGGTGGTCCTTACGGAACGTAACATGCTTGTCTATGATGTAAGCAATGGAAATCTTGATGCTACGATCTCATCCTTTGATGGTACCATGGCGGAGGGACTGTCAGAGACTGCGGCTGAGAAGGGAAAGGACTCCTTAAGTTGCAGCAATATCATGAAATATGATGAAGGGACGGATCAGCTATATGTTGTGTTAAACACGGGGATATTTGCCTATAAGATGTCAGACAAGCTGGGCATAAGGATCACAACCTTTAAGAACACCGGCAGAATATATGACTTTGTAATGGAGGCAGAAGATACGTTTGCAGTGGTGGAAGCCGGTTTAAATAACAAGAAGAATATTGTTGTGTATTCCTCCTCTGGTGAGTATGCTTCCGGAGAAAAGGGACAGGCACAGACGGAGAAAAAGCAGGTTACCCTGTATTCCTTATACTATTCCGAAACCTATGAAACTCTCGTGTCCTGGTATATGGGGGATAATCCCGACATGGATGTAGAGTACATCTGGGGTGTTGACGATCAAAACGGCATATCGGAAAGCGATGCCATAAATTCTCTTAATACACAGCTTCTGGCAGGGGAAGGGCCGGATGCGCTTATTATGGATGGCCTGAATGTTAAGAGCTATGAGGATACGGGAGTGCTTATGGAGCTGTCCCGGGTGCTTGAAGATATACAGCAGGAAAATCCTGACTGCCTTGAAAATGTCCTCAATACATACCGGAATCCGGACGGCTCGATATACGCCATTCCTGCCTACGAGACATTTACGGCGGTGGTGGCACCGGACAGCGAGATAGGAGATCTTACGGATGTGGAGTCACTTGTGATATACATGAACAGTCAGGATAAGCCTGCAAATGAAAGTGATATGTCATTTTATTACTGGGAGTGTTATTTTGACACATTGTATCCCCTTTATGCGTCAGACATTGTTGATATGTATGGGACCTACAACAGGGAAAAGCTTAAGGGATTTCTGACAGATCTTAAGTCCCTGTATGATGCCGGAATGGCGAGGACCACTAAAGAGCAGATAGATGAATGGACCGCAAAATACGGAACCTATAAGGAGCAGACGAAGAAGGCTGTAAATAGTGCTTATATGACTTCATTGTTCAACAGGGAGTGGTCAGGCAGGAGATTTGCCCTGGTGGACATGAAGTCTGAGCTGGAAATCCAGTATTTCTACAGCATAAAGGAGGATGCCATAGTGGGCGTGGAAGAGAACACTGCAAATGCTGATTATGAATACAGACTGTGGGGGAATGACGAAGGTGCGGTGTATAAGCCAAACACAATATTTGCAATAAATAATAAGGAAGACAACCGGGACAATGCGGTCCGGTTTGTTAAAGACATGTTCGGGGTAGATGTGCAGAAAATGTATTATGGCATTGATGTTGCAAATGCTGTAAATATAGACGGCATTCGGGCAAGTAATGAAATGGCTCTGGAGATGGGAACTCCGGGAGGCGGGATCAAGGTAGGCGAAAATGAATACCTGGACTGGTCCTATTGGCGTACCGACGAGTACCTTGAGGATTATATAGCCAAGCTCAGACAGCTTAAGGTGCCGTCAAACACTGATGCCAGGATCAGAAATATGATAAGGGACAATATGTCTGACTACCTTGAGGGTGGTGCGAGCCTTGAGGATACAATGGATGCCATAGACAGTGCACTTTCAGTTTATTTGAGTGAGTGATACATATGAGGAAAAAAGACAAAATGTACCCATTCATAGTTCCGGGATTTATAGGTGTCATGATCTTTATAGTGCTTCCTCTGGCGGATGTGTTCATATCATCCTTCAGGAGAGGTGGTCAGGGAAGCTTTGTGGGTTTGACAAATTACAGTGTAGTTCTTGATAATCAGGCATTCGGGCTGGCAGCAGGAAATTCTCTGCTTTTTGAACTGGTGGGTGTTCCATTATTGATAGTTGTATCGTTGGTGGTGGCTATAGAGGTTTATGAAATGAAGGGCAATATAGTGAAGTTCGCTTTTCTCATTCCTCTTGCGATCCCCTCTAATTCCCTGGCAGTGGTATGGAAGATCCTGTTTGCTGAAAATGGAATAGTAAATGGATTGATCACGAAGCTTGGGGGCACTCCCATAAGCTTTTTTGATGGAAGGGCGGTGTTCCGGTTATTTGTGGGGACATTTGTATTTAAGAACATTGGCTACAATATGCTTATATGGCTTGCGGGATTATCTGCCATACCTACGGAGATATATGAGGCAGCCAAGGTTGACGGAGCCGGAAGATTTACAAGGATATTAAGGATCACCCTGCCTAATATGAAACGGTCGTTTTTTATAGTAGCAATGCTGTCGGTGGTGAACTCTCTTAAGATATTCAGGGAGCAGTATCTCATGGCGGGAGGATATCCGGATACTGCCATATATCAACTCCAGCATGTATTCAACAACTGGTTTGAGAAGCTGGAGCTTGGCAAATTAACTGCCGGGGCGGTTATGACGGCGGGGGTGTTCTTTGGAGTCATACTTGTTATAAGAGTTATCTGTCTTACGGACCGGCATACGATCTATACAGGCCTGTATGGAGGAAGAAAGCATGATCAAGGAAACAGAAAATGCAACTCTGGAAAATACATACATGTAGCATATACGTTGTTAAAGGATGTGCCGGCGAAGATCTTTCATATCCTGCTCGGGATATTTGTCATAGCTGCGGCGGTGCTGTCGGTTATGCCTCTTGTATTTCTTATATGTGGCACATTCACCAATGAAGTGGAGCTGGATCAGATACTGGCACCTGTTATAGGAGATGGCATGGGCTATGCCACATGGCATTTCATACCGCTTTATCCTACTGTTAAAAATGTGGTTGAACTGTTATTTGACACTCCTGAATACTATGTGCTTTTCTGGAATTCCGTGAAGATAGTAGGTGTTGTGATAGCGGGGCAGCTTTTATTTGCAGTGCCGGCGGCATGGGGACTTGCCAGGAGCCACAGCAGATGGGCAAAGATGATATTTGGACTTTATATGTTCTGTATGATACTGCCGTTTCAGGTTACTATGCTATCTCAGTATATAGTCCTTAACGGTATGCATATGGTCAACACCCACTGGGCAATAATATTGCCGCTGGTGTTCTCTACATTTCCTATATTTATCATGTTCAGTGCCTTTGAACGGGTACCGGCGTCAGTGGTGGAGGCTACAAGGCTTGATGGAGCAGGGGGATTTATGATATTTGTTCACATGGCTGTACCTATAGCAAAGAAGGGGATACTTTCGGCGGCTATATTGGGATTTCTTGAATACTGGAATATAGTTGAGCAGCCGGTGGTGTTCCTCAGGGACAGATCATTGTGGCCGTTGTCGGTGTACCTGCCGGAGGTGTCGGCAGGGGGGGGCGGCAGAGCATTTGCATTTGCCCTGTTTAGCTGCATACCGTCCCTTATTGTATTCTATATAGGAAGAGATGTGTTGGCAGAGGGAATATCCATAGGCTCCGCTGATGACTAACATAAGGAGGCGAGATTATGAGACATAGAAGGATAAAAGGCTCAAATGGGAATTGCGGAAGCTCCGGTAAAAAAAGAATTGTGAGGATAGTGGCGGTATTTTTTGCTGTGGCGTTTGCCGGTACGGTTATGGCAAGATGGGCAGCCACTGCACTGACCCCCAGGGTGGAGGTCATGTATGGGGCGTCTGGAACAATATCAAGGGATGTGCTTCAGGAGGTAGTTGTTGAGGGGGATAAGAAAACTCCCGTGTATGTGTATCCGGAGCTTATGGTCAGTGAGATATATGTGTCCCCCGGAAAGCAGGTAAGCAAAGGGGACAGGCTCTTGAAGGTGGATCCCCACGAAGCCAGATCCCTGTATCTTGAGAAGAAGCTTGAGCGTAAAAACCTTATGGATGGGTATTGGTATACCTGGGGAGACGAGAGAAATGTAATGGATGACAAGCTTGCAGTCCTTGATGCACAGCTTCTGGAGCTTGAGACTATTATGAAAAATGAGGGACTGATCAGCTTGGAGTTTGATGGAGTTATTTCAGAGCTTAGACTTGAGGTCGGACGCAGGACCACAGATGAGGCGGCTATAGTGATTATGGAGAAGGCGGATGAGTACACTCTCAGAATGTCTGTGACTGAGGGTGAAAAGCAATACATAGAGACCGGAGATAAAGTGACGGTACAGATAGATGACAGAAAGGTGAACACTGAGGTTTCTGCCGTGTATAAGGATGGGACAGATGATCAGTGCTATGTGGTTGAGGCGGTGATCTCCGGAGATATGTTTAATGTTGGTGACAGTGTGCTTACAGATATATCCCATCAGTCTGATAAGTATGATTTTGTGGTGCCTGTATCAGCCATACATGCGGACACCCTTGGTTCCTATGTGTTGGTGGAGCGGCAAAAGGACACTATCCTCGGAACAGAGACTGTGGCAGCCAAGGTATACGTCAAGGTGGGAGATACAAATAATTATGATGTGGGAATTTCAGGTGAAGCCCTGACATCGGATGATAAGATCATAGTAAGTGCTGACAAGAAGGTGAAAGCAGGTGACACGGTTCTTGAAAAGACAGGTGAATAAATATGAAGAAAATGGTGACATGGATTATTCTGAGCATGTTGGTAGCTGCCGTGGCTGTATGGAACATTGCCGGTGGCATATCTGAGAGCTACAGGTATCGTCTTGACAGGGATTATGCCATCATGACCACAGGCCAGGTGGAGTATTCAGGAATGAAGAATGAAAACTATATAAAGGGAACCTATTATATAGAACCGAAGCTTACCGTTATCGGTGCAGGAGTATACCTGGAGGTAAAGGCGGATATAGTCACAGTGGATTTTACTGTTGAGGACATGTTTGATACAGGCGGCAGCCTTTCGGTGGATGATAGCTATGGCTGCATAGTCAGCAGCGAGCTGGCATATGAGCTGTTTGGAAGCACGGAGACAGCGGGATGCAGTATATCATTTGGAGACCAGGAGTATGTGGTGAGAGCTGTGATCGACTCCGGGGATGCATTTGTGATAATACAGGGGAAAAATGAAAATAGGCATGATGATGACTTGAAATCTGTTGATAACAAAATAGTAAATGGCGTCATAATTGATGTATCAGAAGAAAATTACAGGGGAGAATATGCCTTAGAGGTGGCAGGGCACCATGGCTATGATGGAAGCGGATATTATTATGTGGCTGATTATCTGGATATATTTCCCCATATGATGCTTCCTGCCAAGTGGTCGGATTTCGATTTCTGGAAGGATGTATCGGATGAACTGGGGGAGATATCCGAAAAGCGTATATACGATGATAAGGATGTGATAGAGAGATTTTACTATAGACAGAGGCGGAAAATAAACGGATACCGGCTACGCAGCCTGGTGTCGGTGCTGTTGTTGCTTCCATGTTTTATTGCATTAAAACAATACCAAAAAAAAATTAAAAATATTAGCACTCACTATTGACGAGTGCTAACAGAAGTGATATATTGATACTCGTAAAGAGAAAATGTGATGTTCAGAGTGGTGAATGTTACATGTTGAACAGCCCGTTTGTATCTTCAAATGGGCTGATTATATATAAGGAGGCGAGTGTTATGGATATGGATAGATATACAAGGAAGTCTTTGGAAGTAGTTGAAAAAGCTAAAGAGAAGGCATTGGAATTTGATAATCAGGAGCTGACACAGCTTCATTTGCTGGCAGGACTCCTTGAGACAGACGAAAGTCTTATTCCTAAGATTTTCGAGAAAATGGATGTAAATGTCAGCGCGGCAGTAGACCGGGTTGAGAATAAGCTTGCTTCGTTACCTAAAGTAAGCGGTGGCAATATGTATGCCGGAAATGAATTTTCAAAGGCTCTCATACAGGCAGAAAAGGAAGCAAAGCAGATGGGCGATGAGTATATATCTGTTGAGCATTTGTTCCTGGGAATCATCAGCAAGGCTGACAGGGATGTTAAGGAGCTTTTAAAGGTTTGGAATATAGACAGGAACAGTTTTCTTACGGCATTGGCGTCCATCAGAGGAAATAAAAAGGTGGACAGTGATACTCCGGAGAACGGCTATGAGGCAATGGAGAAGTTCGGCTATGATCTGGTGGCAAGGGCTAAGGAGCAGAAGCTTGATCCTGTTATCGGCAGGGACGGCGAGATAAGAAATGTCATAAGGATCCTTTCAAGGAAGACCAAGAACAATCCGGTCCTTATTGGTGAGCCTGGTGTAGGTAAGACTGCAGTAGTTGAAGGACTGGCACAGAGGATCGTGCGTGGCGATGTACCTGAGGGGCTTAAGAATAAGAAGATATTTGCACTGGATATGGGTGCGTTGGTGGCCGGAGCCAAGTATAGAGGTGAATTCGAGGAGCGTCTTAAGACAGTCCTTGATGAGGTGAAGAAATCAGAGGGAGAGATAATCCTCTTCATAGATGAGCTTCATACTATTGTAGGTGCCGGTAAGACTGACGGTGCCATGGACGCAGGCAATATGTTAAAGCCTATGCTTGCCAGAGGTGAGCTTCACTGTATAGGTGCCACAACTCTTGATGAGTACAGGAAATATATTGAGAAGGACGCGGCTCTTGAGAGACGTTTCCAGCCGGTTACAGTAGATGAACCTACAGTTGAGGATACTATTTCAATCCTTCGAGGAATAAAGGAAAGGTATGAGGTGTTCCATGGCGTTAAGATCTCTGACGGCGCCCTGGTAAATGCCGCTGTTCTTTCAAACAGATATATAACAGACAGATTCCTTCCTGATAAGGCAATAGACCTGGTGGATGAGGCATGTGCCATGATAAAGACAGAGCTTGATTCAATGCCTGTTGAGGTGGATGAGATCACAAGAAAGATAATGCAGCTTGAGATTGAGGAAGCTGCCCTTAAGAAGGAAGAGGATCACTTAAGCAGGCAGCGTCTGGCTGATATCCAGGCAGAGCTTTCAGAGCTTAAGGACAAGGCCAATAATCTTAAGGCAAAATGGGAGAATGAAAAGGCGAGTGTAGAGAAGATCCGTAACCTCAAGGAGGAAATGGAGAAGGTTAAGGCTGATATCCAGATGGCTCAGAGAAATTACGATCTTAACAAGGCGGCAGAGTTACAATATGGTAAGCTTCCTGCCATCAAGAAGGAGCTGGAGGCCCTTGAGGCGTCTGCTTCCGACAAGGAAAGGGAGCTGGTACATGAGGTTGTATCCGAGGAGGAGATCTCCAAGATCGTATCAAAGTGGACCGGTATACCTGTATCGAAGCTTACCGAAAGCGAGAAGAGCAAGACTCTTAACCTGGCAAATGAGCTTAAGAAGAGAGTCGTTGGACAGGACGAGGCTGTAACCAAGGTTACAGAAGCTATTATCAGGTCTAAAGCTGGTATTAAAGATCCAAGCAAGCCAATTGGCTCATTCTTATTCTTAGGACCAACTGGTGTAGGTAAGACAGAGCTTGCAAAGACACTTGCAGAGAGTCTGTTTGATGATGAGAATAATATAATAAGGCTTGATATGTCGGAGTATATGGAGAAATATTCAGTATCCAGACTTATCGGAGCTCCTCCAGGATATGTAGGATATGATGAAGGTGGACAGCTTACAGAAGCTGTAAGAAGAAAACCATATTCAGTTGTTCTTTTTGATGAGGTTGAGAAGGCACATCCAGATGTATTTAATGTCCTCTTACAGGTACTTGATGATGGCCGTATTACTGATTCACAGGGAAGAACTGTAGATTTCAAGAACACTATAATTATAATGACCAGTAACATTGGTTCTTCATATCTTCTTGAAGGTATTAATCCTGATGGTTCAATTAAGCCAGAGGCAGAGGCAGCTGTTATGGGTTATTTAAAGAATCATTTCAGACCTGAATTCCTTAACCGTCTTGATGAGATAATTATGTTCAAGCCTCTTACTAAGGATAATATCAGCAATATTATCAATCTTCTCGTTGCAGATGTTAACAAGAGACTTGCAGATAAGGAACTTGAGATTGTTCTTACAGATGCAGCCAAGGATTTCATAGTTGAGAACGGATTTGACCCAATGTATGGTGCAAGACCGCTTAAGAGATATGTTCAGAAGACAGTTGAGACACTGGCTGCCAAGTTAATACTTGCAGGCAATATCAATACAGGTGATGATATTGTTATTGACCTTGTAGATGGAAAGCTGACAGCCAGAGCCGCTGCGAGGGCTGTTCAGGGATAAAGCCTGATATTGAAATAAAAGCCTACTAAACTATTGTGTAATGCAAGTTTAGTAGGCTTTTTGAAAGCAAACCAGCAATTTATTCTTTGAATTTCTGACAGCATGCTTTCACAGCATGCTTTATAAGCAAACCGCAATTGCGGTATTGACAAAAACTTATATTAATTGTATAGTAAAAATGA
>ENA-UERC01000436-UERC01000436.1-human-gut-metagenome-genome-assembly--contig:-NODE-436-length-31476-cov-18.250740_pt1 | contig 31476 bp, 30 predicted proteins | sample MGYA00242955_ERZ507955 | MGnify/ENA primary metagenome ERZ507955 (study PRJEB26167, sample SAMN06115394) | human gut metagenome | host: Homo sapiens | place: China:Hubei | collected 2016-04-27... | reverse complement strand
CGCGCCGCCAGCGTTCGTCCTGAGCCAGGATCAAACTCTTTATAAATGATATTTATCACTTAAAAAGTGTTAAATCTTTTTTCGCTCAGTACGCAATCGCTTGCGTCCTGTGTGAATTACTTTGTTTGGAATTGTTTACCGTGTTTTTCCAACACGAAAATAGGTTCCGTTACAAGTTTTTCGATATTGTTCAATTTTCAAGGTCCTGTGCGCCTCAGCCGACCGGCTGACAGCTTAATTATTTTATCACAGAAGTGATTTTTTGTCAAGCACTTTTTTCGAAGCATTTCGAACATTTTGAACTTGGACTGCTTCCGATTTCTCAGAACTGACTGGAATCTTTCAGCGTCTATTGGTTCTTTTCTCTCGCTTCTCAGCTGAGATCTCAGAAGTCATTCTTTTGTCTCAGCGCTTGGCGCTCAAGTATAATACCATACACCGGGGTGGATGTCAACACTTTTTTACAAGTTTTTTCAAGCAAATTTGAATTTCCTTCATTTTCTTGGATTTCATCTTCTATCCAATCGCGGCAAAGTGCATCAGTTGGGCCGCTTTTCGGTGTTTTGCAGCGTTTTTTCTCAAAATTCCAGCACCGGGCTGACCTCATTCCGCCGCTGGGTCTGGACGACGCAGTCCTTTTCGGGGATGACACCGGCCGCACCAAAGGTGTTGAAGACCGTCTGCAGCGCGAGCATGGGGGTATTATTTTCCTGCGAAAGATGGCAGAGGGCAAACTTCTTGCACCCCTCCTGCACCAGTTCCAGGAGCTTTGCTGCGCACTCGTCGTTGGAGAGGTGGCCGCGGGTGGATTCGATGCGGGAGCGTAAGTAATAAGGGTACGGCCCACTGCGCAGCATGTGCAGGTCGTAGTTGCTTTCCAGCGCAACAAGGTCACAGCCGGAGAGTGCCTCGTGCACCGGCGGCGTCAGGACGCCGAGGTCGGTGGCGATGGTCATGGTCTTGCCGTCCGGGGTATGGATGTGGTATCCCACGCAGGGCACATCGTGGCTGGTGGGAAAAGCCGTGACGCCGAAATCGCCGATGTCCTCTTCCCCGCCGGAGACGCTGTGCATCTCGCACGAAACGGGCACGATGCCGTTGGCGTCCAGAAAATCCAGCGTAGCCGCTGCGCCGTAGACCGGCAACGGGTTCTTTTTCAGGAAGGTGGAAAGCCCCTTCACATGGTCGCTGTGCTCGTGGGTGACGAGGATGCCCGCACAGTCGCTGACGTTCAGATCCAGTGCTTTGAGGGCCGCGCCTGTGGTGCGGACGCCTTTTCCCATATCCACGATGAGATATCGTTCGCCGCAGCGCACCACGCTGCTGTTGCCGGACGAGCCGGAGTATAATGAGATAAATTCTGCCATTGGTCTCCTCATAAAAGCAGCCCGCTGCAAAGACGCAGCAGGCTGGTTCAAATTCTGTGATTCTCTGTACAACCTCTCCGTCGGGCTTCGCCCGCCAGCTCCCCTATCAGGAGAAGCGGCATCCCATCAGCGATGGCGGAGAGGTTTATTCCGTTACATGGCCGATTCCAGCGCAGCGGGCGCACGGTCCACCTTGCTGATGTCGGCACCCAGGCCACGCAGTTTCTCCACGATGTTCTCGTAGCCGCGCTCGATGTGGCCGATCTCCTCGATCTCGCTGGTGCCGTCTGCCATCAGGGCCGCCACGACCATGGCAGCACCTGCACGCAGGTCGGAAGCGCGCAGCGGGGCCGGGCTGAGCTTGTCCACGCCCTCGAATACAGCGACCTGGCCGTCCACCTGCACGTTTGCGCCCATCTTACGCAGCTCGTCCACATAGCGGAACCGGTTGTCCCACACACTCTCCGTGATGGTCGAAGTGCCCTTTGCCACGCTGAGCAGCACACCCATCAGGGGCTGCATGTCAGTCGGGAAGCCAGGGTGCGGCATCGTGTTGATCTTCAGGGGCAGGATGTCGCCGGTGCGGCGGACACGGACAGAATCGTCGAACTCCTCCACTTCCACGCCCGCGCGGCGGAGCTTGGCTGTGATCGGCTCCAGATGCTTCGGGGTGACGTTCTCGATGAGAACATCGCCGCCGGTGGCCGCAGCAGCCACCATATAGCTGCCCGCCTCGATCTGGTCCGGGATGATGCTGTAGGTGCAGCCGTGCATCTGCTGAACGCCGCGCACCTTGATGACATCGGTGCCCGCACCGCGCACATCGGCACCGCACATGTTCAGGAAGTTTGCCAGATCGACCACGTGGGGTTCCTTGGCGCAGTTTTCCAGAATGGTCTGACCCTCCGCCATGACAGCGGACAGCATGCCGTTCATGGTCGCGCCGACGCTGACCTTATCAAAGAAGATGTGGGCACCGGTCAGGCCCTCCTTGGCGCGGACGGTGATCATGCCGTAGTCCACGCTGTCCTCGGCGCCCAGAGCGCTGAAGGCCTTGAGGTGCTGGTCGATGGGGCGGGGGCCAAGGTTGCAGCCGCCGGGCATGGCCACCTGCGCCTTGCCGAAGCGGGAGAGCAGCGCACCCAGGAAATAATAGCTGGCGCGCATCTGGCGGGACAGATCGTCCGGCACATTGGTGCAGCTGATGTGGGTGGTGTCGATCTCGTAGGTGTTCCGGTTCAGCATCTTGATCCGGGCCCCCAGGACGCTCAGGATCTTCAGGCTGACGGCCACATCGCTGATGTCGGGCAGGTTCTCGATGACACAGACGTCCCCGGCCAGAATGGTGGCAGGCAGGATGCCCACAGCCGCATTTTTTGCACCCGAAATGGTGACCGCACCGTGCAGGGGCTTACCGCCCGTAATAACAAATTTTTCCAATTTTATGATCTCCTTGTCGTGGGGCTTGCGTGTGCGCCCCCAAAGGGCTTTTGTTTCTCGTCACGTTAAAATCCGATGCACTCCATTGGGCATACGCTCTCAAGATATGCTATCTTATTATACACGACTTCGGCCAAAAAGCAAAGACCCATTTGCACAGCAGGGATTATTTTCTGTTTTGCCCAGAAAAAGCGCAGATATTCAGTTATTTTGTTTGTTTTTTCAAAAATTTTACAAAAATCTTGTCAGGCTGCACGAAGCAGGCTGCCTTTACCAGATGCAGTCTTCGCAATGTGTCTCCTTGAGCCAGCCCAACTGATAGGCCTTGACCAGCTGTTTCAGGTCATACACCCGCTCCCGCAGCACCTCGCCCTCATCGGTCTCCTCCACGAGGATGCGGTGGTTCTCGGTCTCCAGGATGTTTTTCTGCGAGAGGATGTCGATGTTCTCATTTACGGCTTTTTCGGTGCTTTCGAAGGGCTGGTGGGTGCGCAGAGACATGGTGCGGCTGGAGTAGACCAGCGTATAGCCCGCGATGCCGGTCTTGTCGTGGTAGGCGCGGCAGAAGCCGCCGTCGATGACGACGAGACGGCCCCCGCCCTTGACCGGACTCTCGCCGCTCTTTTCGCGGACGGGCACATGGCCGTTGACGATGTGGCTCGCGCCGGGCAGGCCGAACTCGGACAGGATGCGGCGGCAGGCGGCCTCCTCGTTGTACCAGGTATAATAGGGGTCCTTGACCTCCTCGTGGGTGGCGGGGTCGGCAATGTAGAGCCGCTCAAAGGTGGTCATGGCGCTGCGGCCGAACAGCGGCGACAGCTTGCCGCACCACAGATACCACAAAAAGTCCTGCCCGCTCTGGCGCGCAAGAGAGCCTTCCGGGCCAAAGTAGCCCCGGCGGGCGCGCTCGTCGCAATAATCCATAAGGGCGCGTCCGGAGTAGCTGTGCCCCTCGAACCGCTCCACGGCAAAGCTGCCGCTGCGGGTCATAGGCACGACGCCGTGATAGAGCAGGTTGCCGTTCTCGATGTGGTAGACGCTGCCCTTGGCGTAGAGGAACTCGATGTGCTGCTGCAATTTCTCGCTCTGGCGGAAGGACTGGACCAGCTTGTCCAGCACCACCTGCTCGTCCGGATTGAGCCGGGCGGGGTCGGTGGGGTCTACGGTGGGGAAGCTCGTATCCCGCAGGGGGTATGAACTGCCGTTTACGGTGACGGTCCCCTTCTCCCAGTCGATGTGGCGGAGGAAGTCGCGGCCCTTCATCTTAAAATCGGGGTTGCGGTCGATGACACAGCACTCCATCTTGAGCATGAGGATGGTGACGGCCTTGTGCATGACGGCGCAGCGGTGGAGCATACCGGGTGTATAGGGGCCGCGAGCCGCATCGGTGTGGGGCATCCAGAGGGACAGGTCGTCGTCGCCATAGAACTGCTCCGCCATCCGCTGCAAATGCCGCAGGTTGATGCCATAGCAGTCTTCGAGCATCCCGTGGTTGTGGTAGGCCAACGTGGTCTTCAGCACGGTGCAGACGCAGATGGGGCTGCCCGCAGCCGCGCCCATCCAGACCACGTCGTGGTTGCCCCACTGGATATCGACATTGTGGTGGCGCATGAGCAGGTCCAGGATGATGTCCGGGCGGGGGCCGCGGTCGAACAGGTCGCCGACGATATGTAACTTGTCCACAGCCAGCCGCTTGATGAGTTCACACAGGCGGACGATGAACTTGTCAGCCCGGCCGTTCTCGATGATGCTGCCCACGATCTGGCCGTAGTACAGATCTTTATCGTGGTCTTCGAAGTGGGCGTGGAGCAGCTCATCCAGAATGTAGCCGCAGCTTGCGGGCAGGCATTCGCGGACATGCTCGCGGGTGTGTTTGGAGGAGACCAGACGGCAGATGTCGATGAGGCGCAGGAGCGTCTCGGTATACCACTGGTCCAGCCCGTCCTCATCGGCGCAGCGGGCCTTGAGCTGGGGCAGCTTCTCGTTGGGATAATAGATGAGGGTGGCCAGCTCGGCGCGGGCCGCCTCCGGGATGGTATCTCCCAGCACGATATCGACTTTTTCGCGGATGACGCCGGACGCCGAGTTCAGGATGTGGACAAAGGCCTCGTTCTCGCCGTGCAGATCGCTCATAAAGTGCTCCGTACCCTTGGGCAGCTTGAGCAAAGCCTGTGTGCTGATGATCTCGCTGGCTGCTGCCGCCTGCGAGGGGTAATCCCGCGCCAGCAGGGCCAGATATTTCAGGTGGTCTCGGATCTCCTCATTTTCAGTGCGCATAGCGTCCTCCCCCATTATGCAGTATTCTTTCATCGCATGAAATATTCAACCATAGTATACCACAACTGCGTCCAAAAATGGTATAATAGAAGCGAGCAATTTGTTCAAAACTTTCGCAAAGGACTTGGATAGTATGCCCAAAACCACCAACTTCGCACCCGAAACCTGCACACTTTGCCCCCGGCAGTGCCGCGCGGACCGCGCCGCCGGGCGGATCGGCTTCTGCGGGGCAGGCGGTGCGCTGAAAGCCGCCCGCGCCGCCCTCCATTTCTGGGAAGAGCCCTGCATCAGCGGCACACGGGGCAGCGGCACGGTGTTCTTTTCCGGCTGCACCCTCAAGTGCTGCTTCTGCCAGAACTACCCCATCAGCGCCGAGGGGCTCGGCAAGGAGATCTCCGTCGGGCATCTGGCCGAGATCTTTCTGGACCTGCAGGCGCAGGGCGCGCACAACATCAATCTGGTCACGCCCGGCCAGTGGCAGCCGTGGATCATCGCGGCGCTCGACCTGGCGCGGGCGCAGGGGCTGCACCTCCCCATTGTCTGCAACACCGGCGGCTATGAGACGCTGGAGAGCATTGAGCGCTGGCGGGGGTATATCGACATCTGGCTGGCCGACCTGAAGTACGTCTCCCCTGCCCTGTCCGCCGAGCTTTCGGCCGCGCCGGATTACTTTGCAGTGGCCAGACCCGGCATCGAAGCCATGATGGCGCAGGCCGGGCACCCGGTCTTTGATGCGGACGGCATCCTGCAAAAAGGCGTCATCCTGCGGCATCTGGCCCTGCCCGGCCACGTGGACGACAGCTTCGCCGTACTGGACCAGATGGCCGCCTGGAATCGCGCCGACCCCGGCTGTTTCCTGCCCAGCGTCATGAGCCAGTACACACCTTTTTATAAAGCCGCCGACCACGGCATCGGGCGGCGCATCACCACCTACGAATACCGCCGGGTGGTCAACTACGCCATGGACCTCGGCCTTTCGGACGGCTACATGCAGCAGAAGAGCAGTGCCAAGGAGGAGTATACCCCCAGCTTTGATCTGACGGGGGTGTGACCCTCTCCGTCGGCGGTGCGCAGACAGCCTGTTCTCAGAGGACAGGGCCCGGCGCTTTGCGCCCAATTGGGCCCAAGCGAACAGCACACCTTGCCCGGCCTGCCAAGGGCTCCCCCTTTGGGGGAGCTGTCACCGAAGGTGACGGAGAGGGTTCGTCAAAACCGCCAAAAATCCCCGCTTATTTTCTCTTTTCATCTGCGGCATTTGCTTGCTATCTGCTTTGGGGTGCGGTATAATGGATACAACAATGTGTTCTCACATCGTTACGGTATAAAGCAACGACTTTTTAGGAGGAGCGTTATGGAACACTACAATCCGATCCTTGGCAGCGAGACCAGCGGGCAGAAGTTCATTACCTGCGGTGAGATTATGCTGCGCCTGACCCCGCCGAACTACGAAAAGATCCGCATGGCTTCCAGCTTCGAGGCCAGCTACGGCGGCAGCGAGGCCAACATCGCACTGGCGCTGGCAAACCTGGGCGTGGACAGCACCTTCTTCAGCGTAGTGCCCAACAACAGTCTGGGCAAGAGCGCCGTGCGCTGGCTGCGCTCCAACGATGTCCACTGCACCCCCATGATCCTGACCGAGCCGGACGAGACCCCCTCGAACCGGCTGGGCACCTACTATCTGGAGACCGGCTACGGCATCCGCGCTTCCAAGGTCATCTACGACCGCAAGCACAGCGTCATCACTGAGTATGACTTTTCGCAGGTCGATCTGGACGCTCTGCTGGATGGCTTCGACTGGCTGCACCTGAGCGGCATCACCCCGGCTCTGGCCCCCAACTGCCGCGGCCTCATCATCGACATGCTCAAGACCGCCAAGAAGAAGGGCCTGACCGTCAGCTTCGACGGCAACTTCCGTTCCACCCTGTGGAGCTGGGAGGAAGCCCGCGACTTCTGCACCGAGTGCCTGCCCTATGTGGATGTGCTGCTGGGCATCGAGCCTTACCACCTGTGGAAGGACGAGACTGACCACTCCAAGGGCGACTGGAAGGACGGTGTGCCCCTGCAGCCCAGCTATGAGCAGCAGGACGAGATCTTCCAGCACTTCATTGAGCGCTACCCCAACCTGAAGTGCATCGCCCGCCATGTGCGCTATGCCCACAGCGGCAGCGAGAACAGCCTGAAGGCCTTTATGTGGTACGAGGGCCACACCTTCGAGAGCAAGCTGTTCACCTTTAATATCCTCGACCGCGTGGGCGGTGGTGATGCCTTCGCCAGCGGCCTCATCTACGCCATGCTGCACGACTACAAGGCCATGGATATGATCAACTTTGCCGTGGCCAGCAGCGCCATCAAGCACACCATCCACGGCGATGCCAACATCACCGACGATGTAAGCTCCATCCGCAACCTGATGAACATGAACTACGACATCAAGCGTTGAGTTTCGCCTCAGCGCTTCCGTCTGCCGGGAACCGACCGCTGTACGTTGGTTTCCGGCTTTTTTTATGCCGTCAGCACCACAAATTGACACCATTTTCTCATTCTTCACGAAGGATGTGACAAAATCTCTTGACAGAACCTTACAAAATATGTTATCTTTTGTAAACATCCTTGAAAAGGTATGACCTTTTCTGGGGGCCGAACACAAACCGATTTTTCTCTGGAGGAAAGACCCATGAAACAGGAGATCATCCGCAAACTGAGCGCTGCCGTGGCCATGAGCCTCGTTGTTGGCGTCTCTCTGGCCGCCTGCGGCGGCAGCAGCAGCTCCACCGCTGCCGGTGTGACTAAGACCGGCTCTGCCGAAGGCTTTGGCGGTGCTGTCACCGCCACCCTGACCGTGGATGCCAACGGCACCGTTACCGACTGCAAGCTGGAAGGTGCACAGGAGACCGAGAGCATCGGCGGCGCTGCACTGGAAGAGCTGTCCAAGCAGGTCGTGGCCGCCAACGGCCCCGCCATCGACGGCGTTGCCGGTGCCACGGTGACCACCAAGGCCGTCCGGAAGGCCGTTGCCGCCGCACTGGGTGTGGAGCTGGCCGAAGAGGTTCCCGCCGACTCTGCTGCCGCAGCCCCCGCTGAGCCCGCCGCCATCGTCCCGGTGGAAGGCGGCATCCAGATCGGCCAGGCCTATGCTTCCGCCCACGGCACCAAGTGCTTCACCGAAGCGGTGGCTGTGGTGAAGGATGACGTCATCCTCGCCGCCTACCTCGACGATTTTCAGTTCACCAGCACCGATGCAGGCGTGACCGCCGTGCCCAACTCCGACTCCGACTTTGCCGCAGGCTACGCCGAGGGCAAGGTGCTGATGTCCAAGCGGGCCAACGCCGATTATTACAGCAAGATGATGGCTGAAAAGGGCGGCTCCACGGTCGCTCTGGATGCAAACTTCGACGCCATCCAGAACTTTGCCGTCGGCAAGACCATCTCCGAGCTGGAGGATGTAGCCGCCAAGGGTGCCGAGGCTGTGGACGCCGTCTCCGGCGCAACGCTGGTGGATACCGCCGGTTATCTCTCTGCCATCGTGGATGCCGCCAAAAATGCCCAGGCCACGCAGGCCGTGGAGTTCAACGGCAGCTCCGAGGACCTGAAGCTGAACGTGGTCTATGGGGCTGCCCACGGCACCAAGTGCTTCACCTCCGGCGCTGTCGCCACCGCCGGGAACACCATCGTGCTGAGCTACATTGACGAGTTCCAGTTTGCCGGTTCGGACGCCGGGGTCGTCGGTGTGCCCAACTCCGACTCCGACTTCGGCGCAGGCTACGCCGAGGGCAAGGTGCTGATGTCCAAGCGAGTCAACGCCGATTACTACAGCAAGATGATGGCCGAAAAGGCTGGTTCCACCGTTTCGCTGGATGCCAACTACGACGCCATCCAGAATCACGTGAACGGCATGAGCATTGCCGACGCCGAGGCTCTGAGCAAAGATGAAAAGGCTGTGGACGCCGTTTCCGGTGCCACGCTGGTGGATACTGCCGGCTACGTTGGTGTGCTGGTGGATGCCGCAAAGTAAGGCAAGAAAAATAACGTTCCTCTGAGCACAGCAGCGCCCTCCGGGAGATCTCCCGGAGGGCGCTGCTTTATTGTATGGTATTGGCTCCAGAACAGTCCGCCTGAACCGAGGGCCGTGCTGCGCGCTTCTGACGTTCCTTTTCCCTGTACATCCGGTCGTCGGCTTCGCGGAGGAAGGCGGGCAGGTCTTCGACCAACGACTGCCAGAACGAGCCGATGGCTGCATCCACCTGATGGCGGACCAGTGCCGCCCGCAGAGCTTCCACCTGCTGTTCAAATTTTTCCTGCGTGACCGGGCAGCAGATGACCACGAACTCGTCCCCGCCAATGCGGCAGGCTTCACCGGGGAACACATCGTTCAGTGCGTCGGCCGCACGGCAGATCAGGGCGTCGCCCGCCGCATGGCCGAAGCAGTCGTTGCAGCGCTTCAGGCCGTTGAGGTCCATGTAAATGCCGCCCACCTGTTTCAGCGCGTTCTCCTTCCCTGCCTCCAGCAGCTCCATATACCGGTTGCGGTTGTCCAGCCCGGTCAGGGTATCCCGATAGCTCAGGCGATACAGCTTTTCCTGCACCTTTTTCTGTTCCAGACTGTTGGTGACGAAGAACTGGAGGGAGGACAGCAGCGTCGGGTCATGCGAATGCTCTCTGGGGTTATCGACGCCCAGAAAACCGATGATGCGCGTTTCCCGCCGCAGTGGCACCGCCAGCAGGCGCTGCACATTCTGCCGCTGCATCATCGCGTACAGCTCCGTGCCTTTTACCTGCCCGACATCCTCCATGAAATAGATCCTGTCCCGTTCAAAGGCCTCCAGCCAGGAGGCAATGATCTCCACCGGGATCTTCTGCAAGTTGTCCTTTTCGGCGCTCACACCGTCCCGGACGAACTCGTGGGTATTCACAGCGATGCCGTTGGCTGCGTCCAGCTCATAAACATAGCTGCGGTCTGCACAAAAATAGTCATTGATGACGCCCAGCAGGTCATGGGTTGCCTTGTCCAGATCGTGCCCGCCGCCGGAGAGCTTCTCGACGCAGCGGTTCAGCACCGTGGCGATGTCCAGCTTTTCCGCCAGATGCGCCCGGCTCGTTTCCAGCCGGAGCATCTCTTCGTTCTGCTCCTTGATGGAGACCAGGAACATCAGGACCATCGCAACGCTGATGGCCAGATCGACCAGCGCCAGACCGTAGTGCACGACCTGGATCGAGATCGCGAGCAGCGGCAGCACCAGATAGGACCCCGTCGCCAGAAACATGCCCCGGCTGATGCGCGCCCGGTATTGCAGCAGCAGGCTGCCGTCCAGTGCCATGGCCACCATCGGAACGATCATGGAAATGGGATACCCTGCAGTGCGGTGGTAGACATTGGACGCATCGAACGTATAGTACAGCCCGGTGAACTGCGATACGATCACCAGTGCAAGGCCCACACAGCAAATGGCCCGCACCACCTTCACCCGCTTGAGGGCTGCGTTTTCTTCCGGCGTCAGGAGCATTGCACAGATGTAATAGTGAAAAAGCAGCAGCGTCAACTCCACGAGGAAAAAGGGCGTCCCACCCATGCACAGGCAGGACGCCCCCTCCTCAGAATCAAATCAGGACAGGATCATGCGGTCGTTTGCAAACTCGCCGCCGCTGGCGATCTGGAACTTGGCCAGCAGGTCGGAGACCTGCAGCTTCTTCTTCTCCTCCCCGGAGACATCGTAGATGATGTGGCCCTCGTACATCATGATGAGGCGGTTGCCGTACTTGATGGCATCCTTCATATTGTGGGTGATCATCATGGTGGTCAGGTGGTTCTCCTCCACGATCTTGGCCGAGAGGGTCAGCACCTTGAGCGCCGTCTTCGGGTCAAGAGCGGCGGTGTGCTCGTCCAGCAGCAGGAGCTTGGGCTTGTTCATGGTCGCCATCAGCAGGGTCAGCGCCTGGCGCTGACCGCCGGACAGCAGACCCACGCGGGCGGTCAGGCGGTCTTCCAGGCCCAGGTCCAGGCTCTTGAGCAGTTCGCGGTAGCGCTCCCGCTCGGCCTTGGTGATGCCGACCCGCAGGCCGCGCCGCTTGCCGCGCCGGGCGGCCAGGGCGAGGTTCTCTTCGATCTGCATGGTGGCGGCCGTGCCGGTCATGGGGTCCTGAAAGACGCGGCCGATGTAGGCGGCGCGCTGGTGCTCGCTCAGTTTGGTGACGTCGATACCGTCGATCAAAATCTTGCCCTCGTCTATAGGCCAGACACCGGCCACCGCGTTCAGCATGGTGGATTTGCCCGCACCGTTGCCGCCGATGACGGTGACGAAGTCGCCCTCGTTCAGCTTCAGGTTCAGCCCGTTCAAGGCCGTTTTCTCATTGACGGTACCTGCATTGAAGGTCTTGGAGACATTCTGGATCTCAAGCATTTTTCGCACCCTCCTTCTTTTTTGCAGTCGGCTTTGCGAAGTACCGGCTCTTCCAGTAAGGCACCGCCAGGAAGATGGCCACCACGGAAGCGCTGAGCAGCTTGAGCAGGTTTGCGTCAAAGCCGAGAGTCAGCACCAGCTGGATGACGATGTAATAGATGATCGCACCCAGCGAAACGGACACCAGCTTGAGTGCAAAGTTCTGGAAGATGCGGCCAAACACGGCCTCACCGATGATGACGGCAGCCAGACCGATGACGATGGCACCGCGGCCCATGCTGACATCTGCAAAGCCCTGATACTGGCTCAGCAGCGCACCGGACAGTGCGACCAGACCATTGGAGACGGCCAGACCCAACACCACATTGAAGCTGGTGTTGATGCCCTGTGCGCGGGACATGGCGGGGTTGGAGCCGGTAGCACGGATGCCGCAGCCCAGCTCGGTGCCGAAGAACCAGTACAGGACCCCGATGAGTGCCGCCGTGACGAGGATGACCATCACGATGGGGTTGTGCAGGGCAAATTCCTTGACCCAGCGCAGCGAGAGGAGCAGGTCGTACTTGTCCACATTGATGGACTGGTTGGCCTTGCCCATGATCTTCAGGTTGATGGAATAGAGGGCCAGCTGGGTCAGGATGCCGGCCAGGATGGCCGGGATGCCCATAAAGGTATGGAGCAGGCCGGTAACCAGACCCGTGGCAAGGCCCGCCAGCAGCGCCACGAAGAGCGCCGCCCAGACGTTCATGCCGGAGAGCAGGCACATGACGCAGACCGCGCCGCCGGTGCCGAAGGAGCCGTCCACCGTCAGGTCTGCGACATCGAGGATGCGGTAGGTCAGGTACACACCAATGGCCATGATGCCCCAGATGAGGCCCTGTGCACAGGCGCCGGGCAGCGCACCGGGCAGGTTGGCAAGTCTAGCAAGCAGTTCCAAAATAAAACCTCCAAACGATACACTTTTTTCGTTCCCGCATTCATACGGGAAAAGCGGAGAAGCGCATTTTCCGCTCTCCTCCGCTGTATTTTATCCGGTTTTCCGCAGCAGCAGAGCCTTTGCTCTGCCGCCCGCTGTGCGGATCACCCCTCGATGGCCTCGTAGCCTTCCGGAACGGTCAGGCCCAGATCCTCGCAGATGGTCTTGTTGTATTTCTTGGTCACATCGGTGTACTCGATGGGCATCTCCGAAATGTCGGCCTCGCCGGTCAGGATCTTGGCGGCCATCTCACCGGTGGTGTAGCCCAGATCGTAGTAGCTGATGGACAGGGTGGCCACGCCGCAGCCGGAGCAGATGCCCTCCTCACCGGCGAACACGGGCTTCTTGGCCGGGCGGCAGATGCCGTCGATGATGCCGGTGTTGGCAGCGCAGGTGTTGTCGGTGGGGACATAGACGGCGTCGTTCTCGTCCGCAGCCTTCTGGCAGACGGAAGCCAGGTCGTTGGAGTCGGAGAAGGAATACTGGGTAGCGGTGACACCGGCAGCCTCCAGATACTTCTGGACCTCATCCACCTGATACTGGCTGTTGGCCTCGGCGGAGCAGTAGAGCAGGCCGACCTTCCTGGCGTCGGGCAGCCACTCGGTGATCATCTCAGCCTGCTGGTCCAGCGGGGCCAGGTCGGAGGTGCCGGAGACGTTGCCGCCCACGGTGCCGTCAAAGTCGGTCAGACCCAGCGCCACGCCGTATTCGGTGACGGAGGTGCCCAGAATGGGAATGCTGTTGGTGGCAGCCTGTGCAGCCTGCAGAGCAGGCGTTGCGTTTGCCATGATCAGGTCCACGCCTGCGGAGACAAAGCCGTTGGCGATAGTGGCGCAGGTCGCGGAGTCGTTCTGTGCATTCTGGAAATCGAACTTCACATTGTCGCCGAACTGCTCGGTCAGGGCGTCTTCAAAGCCCTGCGTTGCAGCGTCCAGAGCGGCATGCTCGACCAGCTGGCAGATGCCGATGGTATAGCTCTTGCCGTCAGCTGCGGCCGAAGCGGCCGTGGAAGCCACAGACGAAGCCGTGGAGGAGGCTGCGCTGGAGGCAGAACCACCGCAGGCAGTCAGAGCAGCCGCTGCGCCGCAGACAGCGGCAGCAGACAGGAACGAACGACGAGTGATTTTACGCATAATGATTACTCCCTCAATTTCCGTTTCGCGGCCACAGGATGCCGCAGGAAAGCGTTTTCTCAAGCGGTTTTCCACGTCCGCTTTACACTCGTGAAGTATAGCACATTTCCTGCCCGAATACAATCCGTCCGCAGCCCAAGTTATCGATGGAAGTAATTTTATCGTTCGATTTTTTCAATGGATTTATCAAAACGCACGTTCCTTCGCCGTTGCAGCGCGGACAGCTTTTCGAGTTCCGTCTCCAGCCAGACGAGATTTTTCTCCAGTTGGGGCAGGAACGGCTGCGTGATCTCATATTGATAATAGAGCGCCTGCCACAATTTCTGCTGCATTCGCCGGAGGAAGACCGGTTCAAAGAGCGCTTCCAGCGCCTCCACCCGGTCTTCCAACGCAAGGCAGGTCTGCGCCCAGCGCACATCCGTTGCCTCCCGCGCCGGGACATCGTACCGGGCCAGATAGTCCCCCACCCTTGCTTCAAACACCTGCCCGCCGCAGCGGGTGGGCTGCAAAAAGTAGCCGACCTCCCCTTCCCTGGTGATCTCCTGTGCCAGCGGATAGAGCGCACAGACCAGCGGTTCCGCCTCATGGATGGCGCAGTGGTCTTCGGTCAGGAAGGGGCAGTTGTTCCCCTCCTCCCGCACCGGAGCCAGCCGCAGCACCGGCAGACGGCTCACCTGCCCAATGGACGCCTTGCAAAACGCCCGCGCCACCGTCCGCGTCGGCAGCCGCAGCCGCGCCGCGATCCGCCACAGATCGAATCCGGACAGCACGATGTCCTCCCGCCCCCTGCAGCAGTCCCCGCAGCCCGCGCAGGCAAACGAAAATGCCTCGTCCCGCCCCAGTAGCGGCACTTCGCGGGTAAAATCCACCCGCCCGCAGAGGTCGATCTGACTTTGTTTGAGCATCCTGGTTCTCCTCACTTCCGGTTTGACGGCCCGCCGGGGCCGTACAGTTTTGATTGGACTCGCTTCCAGCTTACCGCACTTTTCCGGAAATTACAACCATTTTCATCCCCTTCCCTTCGCCGCCTCACAAAACTCCTTGACAAACTCTCCAAAAAGAGGTAAACTAACAGCGTCGCAAATCATCTTGTCAATATGGGCCTATAGCTCAGTTGGGAGTGCAAGCGTATCGCTTTTGTGCCCCACAGAGTTGTGGGCTTTAGAATGGGGAGTATGTCGGTTGGTCGCCCAACCGAGTTACGCCCCTAAATATGGGCCTATAGCTCAGCTGGGAGCCCATGCGGTCCTTAAACAATCTGGAGTTATATACCACGCGCCCCCAAGCGGTTTTTGGGGGCTTAAATATGGGCTCGTAGCTCAGTTGGGAGAGCGTTCGGTTCGCATCCGAAAGGTCGAGGGTTCGACTCCCTTCGAGTCCATAAAACGCCGTATCGTGTTAAACGATACGGCGTTTCTTTTTGCCGTTCTTTGCAAAATCGTGCATCATTCGTCTTGACAGCGCAAAGTGACGTGTGCCGAACTTTTCGGCATAATGTTCATAGCTTCACCAGAAGTTTTGTCAAAAACGACGATTCCCCCATTCGGAGTACCCAGCCCCCTAACGGGTGCTTGTTTAAGGTCCGTTTTCCGCCCACTCGGAGTACACACCGAGAGTGAATGACTCTTAAATTCTTCAAACTCCTCCAGTGGAACATTGAGGATGATCTCAATATCATAATCCCGTCCAACACGGACTTCCTTGATGAACTGGTTGAGGATTGCCTGCCGCTGCTGAAAGGATGCGTTCTGATAGGTGCTTGCCCAAGTGAACAGATTGCTGCAATCATTTTCAGCTTTCTTGTTTTCCTGCTCAATCTCCTCCAGCTTGTTCTGTGCAGCGGTCAGGGCGTCCTGTGCTGCTTGGATCGCAGCTTGATTTTCATCCAGAAGCTGCTGGATCATATCACGGTCAATGCTGCTCTTTCCCCGGATGACGCGAATCATTTCATCCTTCAATGCATTCCGTTCGTCATCCTTGAGGTCGAGTTCACTCTTTGCGCGTGATACTTCTTTCTGCGCTACTTCCATGTCCTTGCGAAGCATATCCTGAAGCAGCTTGCTTTTGGAACACTCTAAAATCTCCGAAAACTTGGTGCATACGATACTCTCTACGATTGCGTCCAGTTTTGTTACACCGTAGCCGGACTGTCCATCGCATTGACCCGGATGCCGTACATTATAATGGCAGCTATAACGGAACCGCTTTTCCTTCACCGTGGAGCCATCCGCACGCAGTCTGGTGCGTCCGCTGCTCGTGATGTTCAGGCGATTTCCGCAGTGTGCACAGAACACCTTCCCACAAAGCAGAGCATGAGGACTGTAACTATCAGAGTCTTCGCCCTTCTCTCTGCGACGAGCATCCCGCAGCTCCTGAGCCTTTTCAAATACTTCCGGCTCGATGATCCTCAATTCCGGGCATTCCTTTTCGACGTTGCCGTTGATGAGGTAGCCCAGATAGGTTTTATTTCGCACCATCCGAACCAGCGTCGTGGTCGGGATGTTCTTGCCGTTCCGTCCCATGATGTTGTTCTCTACAAGGTAGTTGCAGATTCGCTTTACACCGTAGCCTTCATAAACGTATTTCTGGAATATCAGACGGACGATTTCTGCTTCTTCCTCGTTGATTTCCAGCTCACAGACTTCCTGATTTTTCTTGTTCACGCGACCCTTTTTTACACGCTTGTATCCGAAAGCAACCGTTCCACCGGTATAGTGACCTTCCTCTGTAAGCTGTTCTATACGGGTGCGAGTACGGATAGAAGTTTTGATACTTTCGCCGGATGCCTGCCAGTAGCGGATGTAGTTCATCAGCTTATCGACATGGGAATCAAACCGCTGCTGACCTTCATTTACGCTCCAGACCTCGACCCCTTGCTTCGTGAACCATTCCACGATAAAGGGCGTTTCGTCGTCACGCCGACCCAGACGGTCAAACATGAACACCAGCAGAACATCAAACTCTCCGGCAGCAGCAGCCTGCTGAAGCAGCTGGAGCTGATCGCGGTCTTTTGCAGATTTCTTAAAACCGGAAACGCCTTTTTCGGAAAACTCCTTGACGATTTCCCAGCCCTGCCGTTCTGCAAATTCGTGGCAGGCTTCTTTTTGCATGGGTATGTCATCCTTTTCGACCTGTCCAATGGTCGAAACGCGGTATAAGGTATATACACGTTTTTTCATCGTTGTCACTCCTATGTAAAACTAAAACAACGATACTGTGCGCACACTCGTTTGTTTGAATTGGTTGCTGCATCAACTGTACCATTATTTTAGTGCTGGACTATCCTTGTTGCAAGGATGTCGATTCAATTGTAATTCTTGGCTTCTTCGCGGAGGGTATCATGAATCAGTTTCTGAAGAACCTCCATGCTGTCACCATCTTCTGCATAAGTGATTTTCACTTTGCAGCCATTAACGATATACGAATCCTGCGACACAGGAATCACATTCATATTGGTCATATCTAGCCCTTCTTTCAAAAGTAGCGATAGCGCGATATAATTATGTAATAAGAGGCACCCACAGCTTGCAGGTGCCTCTTGGCATAGGAAATATGTTTTAGAACTTCATCGGCAAGGCGTCCTTGCGGCCTTTGCCGTTGTAAGCCATGTAGATGGGAAAAACGTATTTCTTCCATCCGGGCAGCTTTGCAGGGTTATCCCTGCCAACACGGTAAATCTCCATGGGATGGACGCTGCCAAGCGCACGAACCAGCCGTTCCTCGCTGAACTCGCCGTGATACAACTCCACAAAGTGCATCATACCACGCAGAACAGATGCACGAAACGAATCCGGATTACCTCCCCAAGCAGCCACAATCAACCGCAGGGCTTCGCAGTAGATCTTTTCGCCCATCTGATTGTACAGCTTGAGAGCGGTGCCCACGCAGCTGATACGGTAATCGCTCAACTGCAAACTGTCATAGTTGAATGCCAGCCCCACCCGGTTGGTAGCAGCGAGAAATTCTTTGGAAGGAGCATCATCGCCCGCAACCTTTGCTCTCAGCTTGATGCCCGCAGACAAAGGGGCAGAATGGCCGTTCTGCTCGGCAAAGAGCAGAGCTTCCTGCTGCATGGTCATACCGGTGTAGACCTTGCAGAGAATCGGCAAGGCTCTGCCGCCGTTACGAAGGATGCGCGCTTCGATGGTGTGCTGGCCATCCACCACATAATACTTGCCGTTGCGGAAGCTGATCTTCGGCTCATTCGCAACGTATTCGTTGAAGTCAGCAGCAATCAGTTCCACCCGCTTACGCTGCACACCCCGCTGGTAGATTTCACGGGGATAGATCAGCTTACTGCTGTGAATCACCCTCATTTGGTAAGGCGGGGTGATATTGAAGGAAGCTGCAAAATTTTCAGTGTCATTCTTCAGGCGCATCTGATTTCCTCCTTAATTCGCCAAATGTATTTTTCAGCTTCGGTCAAAATCTCAGTCACTTGCTTCTTACGCTTCGGGCTGGTGAGCAAGCTGGGATTAAAGGTGAAGCTGTATTCGAGCCGCTGGATCATTGCGTGAACAGCGGATTGCAGTTCGGTGTATAACATCATTTCTTCGACTGTTCCTGCATCCTCAAAATCGGATTTGATAGGAGTGTAGGGATAGACAGGCGGCTTACCGTCAACTACTTCTGGCGGTGCGTAAGCCGCCGTAGAACGGACGATAGGTTTGAGCTTTTGGATGCTTCCCATTGGGTTCAGAGCAAGGCTGATTTTCACAGCATCATCGACCCGCCCCATCTCTTCTGGGGTGAGGTGTCCGACAAATCTTTTAACACGGCTTTTGTCGATGGTGAAGATTTGCTCAGCCTGAACGATGGACGGCTCCAGCCCCTCCGGTTCCACCAGACAATGCGTCGGCTGCGTAGCTTTCTTTTCTGTCTTACTTGTCAAAGTCGCAACGATCAACGTCGGTGAACAGGAGTTTCCCACATCGTTTTGTAAGATGACCGCTGGACGGGTTCCGCTTTGTTCGGAACCCGTGCGGTTGTCAAGTCGAACGAAGTAGATGTCTCCGCGTTGGAATTTCAAAGTAGATTCCAAATTGCGAAACCTCCGTTTGGATATGTAAGAAACCCACTGCACCTCCTAGGCAGCAGGTTTCTGTTGAAGTATGGGAGCAATTCTTTTTATACGATACACATCATCTCCTTCGATGACTGAGATAAAGCACCGGTATCAACGGTGCATTACAACATAATCGTAACCACGCCGGGTCTGACAGACAGTGCAAGTGTCCATGCTGTTGTCTGCACTCGGCACGATAGCAATTTTGAAAGCCTTGGCTTCTACGAAATGTCGCAGACAGGTTGCACAGAGGGTTCGGATGGACTTGATCATTTCCGGGGTCAGTTCCATCTCCTCGTAGATCTCCTGTTCGCGCACCGTAGGATTCAACTCATCCATTTGAGCAGTCCTCCGTGTTAGAAAAAGTGAATGGCGGATAAATATGTAAAATAACAGGAGTGACCGGAGACCGAAAACGGCATCCGGCCGCTCCTGTTAAAATATGTTAAGGTCTCGCATATTCGCCCTCGGCCCCCTGCGAGTGGGGAATCATTCGGCAGCGGATTTGTACCGCTTCATTGGCATCTCAGCCACCCCGCCTGCATTCTGACCGGGCCGCGAATTACGGAAGTATCATTATCTAAGTACCGAACAACTGAACTCTTCAATTTTCAAGGTTCGCAAGTGCGGACGTTTCGCCAGCGGCAGGAGCCGCTTTGGTGAATTGTCCTCTCACTTGGTAGCCGACGAAAACGGTCAAATTGTTACCCGGAAAAGAAAAAAGTTCAAAACTTCTTCAAAAACATAGTGATTCGTTCGATTCTCTTATGAATCGTAATTCTTTTTGATTCTAAAGCTCTTGCAATCTCGGATTCGGTGTATCCATCATAAGCATAGAGTGTGAGAATCTTCAGATCGAGGTCGGATAAGGTTTCAAGTGCGGAAAGCAACCGTTCATTCTCGATTTCTCCGATCCATGCAAAGCTGCGCTTGGTTTCGTGGTATGTATCTGTTGTGGTAATGGCTTCCTGATAGCGCAGCATCAAAGGCGATGCTTCTTCCTCGGAGCTTTCATACGCAGGTGCCGTGAATTCCTGTGTCCGCTCAATGCAGGTACGTTCCGAATTGAACTGCTGGCGGTCATAGTCGTACATCTTCTGAATAGCATCACCGGCCATTCCTGCCGCCGCGTATTCGATGCGCAGCTTTTCCCAGTGTGCTTCAAACTTTTTCAACTCATAGCCCTTATTAAAAGCCATCGTAAACCTCCAAATTTTCGATAAAGCGTGAAAAGTCGAAAATTTGGAGTGCTATGGATACCGTGCGGCCAGTTCCAGCCACGAAAAAAGGCCAAAAAGAAACATGAAGTATCCTTTCCGCCGGATGCGGAGGTTGAGGACACTTCACCGCTGTACAGCTTGCGGGCTTTTCTTGGCAACAAAAAAGAGATGCACTAAAGAAAAGGGTACCGACACTGTTTTCCATCCGAAAATGGAAAGCGGTATAAGTATCCCCGGCCTTTAATGCATCTCAGGCTTCGATATGTTTTTGTTCTGACGCATCGAAGCCTATAAAAAAGAAAACCGCCGTGCGATCAGCTTACAGGGCATCGATTCGTGCCCTGTAAGCATATCACACGACGGTGTTATGAAAGTCATCTGGCGGTGTTATGAAAGTGTTATGGAGCCATTTTTGCCCCTTTCTGAAAAATTTTAGGTGTTATGAAAGTCACATGAAGGTGTTACGAAAGTGTTATAGGAATTATTCTCACCAATTGACTCCAAATGCAAGGGTTTCTTCGTATTCTTCCGTGGTCAGATGTTCCTTTGCTGCAGCCAACTCATTGGTGGCAAGTTCATTCATTCCCTGCGCTTTCAGGGAGCGGATCAGCCAGCAGTATGCTTTCGGATTATCCGGAGCGATGGTCAGAGACTTCATGGCGTACTGATTGAGCAGGTCATAAGAATGCAGCGAATCCAGCTGCTTCAGCAGTTCACTGACAGCACTCATATAGGAAAGATGGTATTTTGTGGCAAACTGGATGAGCCAATGTTCTCCGTCTGCGGAGGACAAGATCTTTCCATGGTAAAGGTCAAGAGCATTTTTGAGGATGTCCACTTTGTTGATTACGGAGGACGCTCTGACAGCGGAAGATACAAGTTCATCAAAACGCTGATAATCCGTCATAATATGGAGTTCCGGGTTGAGCTGGTATCCGGATGCGGAGGATAAAACCAATGGCTCATCCGAAATGATACTGAACTTCTGGCGTAAACGGTAAACCAGCCCCTTGACGTTTTTGACAGGCTTGTCTGAATCATCCGGCCAGAGTGTTTGGGTGATCTCCTGTGGAGAAATAGCATTTTTGCGGGAGATCAGAAGATACGAAATCAGTCGGCTGATTCTCGGAGAATTAAAATCGGCTTCTTTCAGAACGCCTTTGGATGTACTGATGCTCAGCTCGCCAAACAGACTGACATAGATGTCCTTGCTGTTTTGAATGGAAGTGGGAATGTTTGCCATCTGGAGCCGATTCAGCATTTTTTGTTCGTTGTACGATGCAAGCAGCACATAGGCCAGAATCCGCAGCATACTGGTCTGCTGGATATATCGTTTGGGATTGCGGACGGCAAGCAGAGCGACCGGGCGCGGTTCCAGAGAAACGGCAATGACAGACCGGATGCCAAGCCGCTGATATAGATCGTACTCTGCAGGATAAGCTTCTTTTGTCACCTCGGCATCCGGAACGACCATCGGAATCCCCTTACGGACAGCCTGTACCCACCGATCCAGAAATTCAGCAGATTCATATTCTTCGGTCAAAAGCGTCGTTTTATCCGTTGCACCCGTGTTGAACCACCAGAAAGGTGTCCACAGGCTCAAATCCAGATCGACCTGAATCAGACCGCACCAGTCCGCATCGTAGAATTGACAGGTGGCTCTCAGCACCTGCTGGGCAACTTCCTTTGGGGAAAGACGCCGGTAATACAATTGCGCTTCAAGATCATTCATACTGTTCTCAAAATCAATTGCACGTTGAATATCTCCAAAACTCCGTTCTTCGTACTCATGATCAGACTGCCGCATAAAATTTCACCTCGTGTCAAATAAAAAAGCACAGCATCAGGGATTCACTCGCTCTGTACGGTGAATCCCAATGCTGTGCTGGTATCAATCATGCAACCGCAAGAGCTGAACAAAGCTACATCGTAGTGTGGTTGGGCGGCTCAAGCAAAAATGAATCTCATTTCGTCAAAAATCAACCAGAAAATTATTAAAGGAGTCATTCAAATGAAACGAAATCAGAATTTCGACCATAATCACTCTCAAAAAGTGTTTTCCTGCCGCTACAACATGGACACCAACCGGGTGGAAGCCCGATTTGAAGATGGCACCACTCTTTCCATTGATTGTATCGCCATAGAGGACGAGTACAGCAACACTCCGGCGCAGCGGGCAGAACTGGACTGGCCACTATATAACAAGCCCTTGGAGTATGCCCAACCTGTGATGGGTGATGAAGTTGAGCATTATCTCTCACTTGGCTGCAATCACGGCAGACTGGAAGACTAACCGTTAATTAAAATATCCAAAGCAAAATAGCAGCCCTCTACTTGCAGTCGTTGCAAATAGAGGGCTGTTGGCTTATTTTAGGTTTTCTAATAGTGTATTTAAAAATAATCCGATGTTAAGCATTATAATCGCAAGCAAAACCTGTGCATACAATTGATATTTTTGGCTTTCCTGTTTATCTGAACTTTTAAGTGCCGCAATAAGCACTTTGGGAAATAGAAACCCGCAAACAACTATTACGATAATGGCAAAATATCCCATCGCACGCTCCTTGATTATTATACGTTAGGTGCCACTTCGAAATCTTGACTATTATACCAGAAGGTTGCATGTCCTTCTGCGATAATAGTTGTACGAGGCTGAGGGATGAAAGAAATGCTCATCCCAATTTTATCAAAATCGAGTGAGACTTCCCAATCAAAAGTTGCCTTAACGGTCGTGTGAGCATAAGCAACGTAAATTTGGACAGTATCAATGTTGTTGGAATCTGATTGAGTACTTATATTGATAATACCACTTATATGTTTTCCATATGTGGAAGTATCAGCATGATTTAAGAGCGGTGCAGTGCAAATAACGACTCCGTTTTTACTGGTGTCTATATTGACATCACTATATAACAATGCACTATCTTCAGTTGCAGAGTAAAAGTAAGCTATTTCACCAGTTACATCATCAACTTTAGTGACAACTTCAATAGAGTTTTCGTTTGCAGCAATCCATCCAATGCCAAAGCTATCCGTATACGCTAATATAGGACGCTCCGACCATTTAATATCATATGCAATCGTAACCGCTCTTGTACCTTCATTTCCCGCAAGACCATAAAGGAAACGGACAGTTGCATTAGATCTCATAGCACCAGTGGTTTCATCCGGTGTATACAAGTAGTCAAAAGCATCTTCAGACTCGTTGTATTCCTTTATGATATCAATTTGGGACTCACTATATCCTCTCGATTGCAAATCCGTTACAGCTTGCTGCTTGAGAGACAGCAGCTGTTCATTAAGATCTGCACGAGTTAGTTCACCACTCATAAGCATTGCTTCAATTGCTTCTTTTTCTGTTCCGACTGCTTCCTGAACAGCGTCCATATCGTCAATCGAAACTAACTCTTTTTTTCCATCAGTCGCATATGCGGTAGGTGATGGAAGAATTTGAAACACGGAAGTCGCCATGCTAATGCCGATGATTTTCAAAAATTCTTTACGCGCTATTTTTTTCATAGATAGTCCTTCCTGCAGCTGATTAACTATTATATCTAGTTTTTAAAAAGCTCGACTGATTTAATCCTGCACCGGAATCCCCCTTTCATATTTTAAGAATTAAAAATAGAAACAATAATACAGATATCGACTATAAGCTATATTTTTATCCGTTGGAAATTGTTACATCTGTCTCAATTTTCAGATTAATCATTGATAGAATCAAATCACAAAAATCAATCGCTGTCCATAATTTTGTAACAACAGAGAGAAAACTTGTAACGAAATCGGTGTAGCTGCAAATAATATGACCCTCAACACTGGGCATCCAGTATTGAGGGTCATATCTAAATAATCTTTTTGTACCAGCACTTTATTGAAAATCAATCGTTAACCAAAGGCTTTTATTATGTCATGAAGAATTTCCATCTGCTGCGGCGAAAGATCATTTCCTTTTTGACTTGGTGAAAGCAATTCATCACGGAGTTTAATCAAAGTTTTCTTTTGCGCTTCAGTCAATCCAGAAAGAGATAGTACTTTTGGCGCATCCAGTCCTAGGAGTTCATCTGTTGAAATGCTAAATAAAGACGAAATGCTTGCAAGAACATCCAACGGAATTGCATGTGCATCACTTTCATATCCACTGACCGTGGATACAGCCTTATTTAACCGTTTAGCCAAGTCCGCCTGCGTCCAGCCACGACCTTCTCTCAGCTTTTTTAGCTTTTCTCCTAAATAATGCTCCATTCCAGTACACTCCTATCCTATATAAAGTGTACTATTTGAAATTTCAACATAATCGTACTATACTACATATAATGTTCGATTATGTTGAAATTTGATTGACTTGTGAGGAGCAGGGCTGTATGTTGTGTGATAAAAAGCATTCCCATGTGCAATGGAGGGATTTCAAAATGAATGTCTTGGTTTGTGACGATGACCAGCAGATCGTTGATTCTATTATTGAAGAACTCAAAAAGAAAAGCGAGGAAACGCATGTATCATCAAGATTTTATGGCTTTTCTCAACCAAGTCAAATAGACTTATCACTTCCTTATGATATTGCGCTTCTGGATATTGATATGGGCGAAACAAATGGAATTGAGCTTGCCAGAAAGTTACGAGCAGAAAATGAAAACATAGTGATTATCTTCATCACAAATTTTATTCAGTATGCTCCAGAGGGATTTGAAGTTCAAGCCTTTCGCTACTTACTAAAATCTGATCTCTCTGCAAAACTTTATTCCTACTTTGATTCAGCTGTCCAAGAAGTGCTTCAACGGAAACAGCTTGTTACAATTTCGATAAACTCTGAAATTATCGATGTACCTGTAAATGACATTCTGTATCTAGAATCTCATCGAAGAATCATTGTTATGCACTTGTTGGACGAAAAACGCCTAGCATACCAATTTTACGGCAACATAACGGAACTATCCGAAAAAATCGAGCCACTCGGTTTCCTTCGTATTCAAAAAAGCTACCTTGTCAATATGCACTATGTCGAAATCTTTCAATTCAATAAAGTCCAATTGCGAGGTGGTCTTTGTCTGGCTCCAAGCGAAAAGAATTATAGTGAGCTAAAACAGAAATATTTACATTGGCGAGGTAAAAGTAGATGGATGCTTTAATCAGTTTGGTTTACACAATCATTGACTCAGTCTGCGTATGTCTGTTTTTAGACGCTTTTGCTTCGCACCGTTGGAAGGATCATAGATTTCTTGTTGGCGTAATAGTTCAAACCATTTTAATGTATGCGTCCATTGAATTCAATGCTGCTTTCTTAAACCGAAATCAAATTATCAAGATTCTTTTGATTTTGCTATCCTGCTTTATTGCTGCCAGAGCCCTATATAAAAACATTACAGGAAAGTTTTTGCTGTTTCTTATCATTATAGAATATCTTTTAACATACAGTTTGTCTTTTGCTGCTGGAATGCTTGCAACTGCAGTTTGTGGGATGGATGCTCAGACGTTTCAAGCTGACAAGACGCTATCTCTAATCTATGGAATCTCTTATTATTCTGCCGAATTATTTATTATTGCACTGTTTCGCAAAATAATGCTTCAGCGCATGACAAGCAGACCAAGAAGCCATGCTCAACATTCGCAGCTGATTCTTTACTTTCTATTTCCATGCGCATCGTTTGTAATGCTTGTGATTCTACTTTACGTTACAAGCGGACACAATATAGAAGAATTTGTTTCTGCTGGCTGTTGCATTCTCATTTTTATTTCAAACATCGCAATCCTCTTTTTATTGGAGCGAATGGAATATGCCGCATCGGAAAGAGAACAGCTGTTGACACTTAATCAGCAGATTCAGCTACAATCGAAAAACATGACCTCAGCAAGCGAACTTTATTCAGCTCAAAGGAAGAAAGTTCATGACTTTCGGGCGCACCTGAATGTTCTAAATCAACTAATGAAAAGCCAAGAGTATTCTGCTGCTGAAGAATATCTTGGAAAAATCACCGAACAGCAAACAGATCGACTATTCCTTGTCAACACACACCATCCTATCTTGGATGCACTTTTCAACACAAAAGCTGCCGAAGCAACTCAAAAGAAGATCAGTATTGATTTTGAAGTGAATGATCTATCAAATCTTCCATTTGCTGCCTCTGATATAGTAGTGCTTCTATCAAACCTCTTGGATAATGCCATTGAAGCGTGTCAACGGTACGATAAAGGTGACAAAACGATTCATGTCATGGCGGTTGCGCAACAAGACTTTTTTATCTCTGTCCGAAACACATCAGAACCTGTTACAATTATAAACAGTTCCATTCCAACTACAAAACCAGAACCACAGCTGCATGGTTTTGGACTTGCGAACATCCGACTGATTCTTGAAAAATACAGCGGCGAGTATACCATGTTCTATGAAAATGGGTGGTTCCAGTTCACCGCTGATATACCGCTCACTCCGATTTCGTGACAAAAAAAGTCCATTTCGTTACATTATTGTGGAAATTGTAGCTCAACTTGTGTATTCTTTCTTTCAAGAAAGTTCTTTTAATGAGGATTGTCGCAATGAAAGATTTTGCAATGCAATTAACGCAAAAGTGCGTGTCGATGGGATTGCTTGATGAATCTTATTCTGAATGGTTTGCATATAGCATCGAAAAAAGAGTGACAACCTTATTCACTTGGCTTGTGCAGTGTCTGATTGGCGGTTTTTGCTTTGGCTGGACCTTAACGATTTCATTTTCTGTGTTCTTCCTCTTAATTCGGAAATACACAAACGGTTATCATGCTGCTACTTATAGTAAATGCCTGTTCTGTTCCATTTTATTAGAAGTAGTTCTTCTTGCTTCAATCTCCTACGTTTTCCGTACAGGCTTGGCGTTGCTTTTCTTAACTATAGTTTCTGATATTACAATTTTGTATATTGCACCAGTTAACAATAAAAGCATTCACTGGTCAACAAATGAATTTAAGGCTGCAAAAATAGCTGTTCGTTGGTTATTATTGATTCTAAATATTTTCGCAATTTTGTTGGTGGGAACTCAAATCGCTCCTTCCATACTACAAGGGTTGGTCGCAGCATTGACTGCTGATGCAATAACATTATCCATTTCACGCTGTCAAAATTGAAAGGAGGGCATACAAATGAAAATTCAAGTCAAACAGTTCGCCAAAAAGAAAATTGAAGCTCTGGTGAAGAGGGATATGCAGGAGTGGCCTCCGGTTTGTGCGGGCTGGATGTATCAGCCGAAACGTCCCTGTGTACCTGAGAAGCATCTGCAAGAAAAACGAAAATAAGTTTAATCCTGAGATGGCATGGTTGCTTTCCTGTTTCAACAACAAAAAGCACTATGCCATTTTTCTTTGTTGGTGACTCCGATTTCGTTACGAATTTTCTCCATCTTATTACAGAAACGTAGACAATATTGCTTGCTACGTATACAGTGTAAGAAAGGATGGCACAATGCACAAATCGAAAGGAGTTACTCCAATGCAGCAATATAGCTTTGAATGAAATTCAAACTTATCAATTTAATAAGAAAGGATTGCTTATTAACTCAGCAACAAAAATTACGAGCCAAACTCTAAGAATTGGTCAAACTGGATGGACGAGTAACGGATATCGAGAGCAGACCAAGGATTTTGACATTCCTGCATCTCAGAAAGACTGGACAAAATACCCTGATTCCTCTTGGGCTGGTGTTCTGGTAGATGCAACAAATCGCGTTGGCTGCTACTATGTTGTCAATATTGCTGCAAAGACCGGAAAGACTTGGTATGTTGAAATATCAAATAATATCCGATAACCGTTTTTGAGCAAGGAGTTTTTATGCTACCGTTTTTTAATCAAAAAGAGTTGGTGGTTTGCTCAAATCAATCTCAATACCAAAAATGCACATCTCTTTTAGAAAAAGAAGGAATCGGATATCGAACAAAAGTACGCGATTTATCATCGCCGTCTTTGTTTTCGATGGGAACCCGTGAAAGAACTGGAACCACATTTCAAAAGGTCAATTGTCAAACAATCTACACAATATACGTTCGCAAAGTTGATTACGAACGTGCTGTTCACGTTATCATTGTTTGATTAAACCGCCAAAACCATATACGCTTTTCCTCGCCAAACAATCGGTTGCAAGCAGGGCTTTTGTCTATACAAATGCCATTTTTGCTTCGCAAAATGCTTGTTGGGCTGTGCCCAATCCCCTTCATTCTGCACCGTTCCGATGCAGGCTGCGCGTTTTTTCAAAACGCTTCTATGGTGTTGTACAATAAAAGTTGACATAGCCACTCATTAATTAAACGATTTCAAATAAAAGTAGGTGCTACCAATGCAGATATGAAAATCACAGATAATGGTTTTTCTAGTCATGGAAGATAATTTGAAGGAGACAAAAATGAAAGACCTCAATAGACGCACTTTTATGAAATGCATGGCAGCCGCAGCGACTACTGTAGTTGTAGGTCAAAATGTTTCATCAGCTTCTGCGCTAAACAGTTCCATTATAGGACGATTAAATTCAGCTGATGGTGCCTATGCTGAACAGCTAGCCTTTGAAATTACTAGCGATTTCAAAAAATCTCCAAAGAACTTCCTTTCACAGATATCTGGATTCAGAAAAAGCGACATAAACCAAATCACCGGGCTTCTGTTCTATGGATACTCCTATGAGAATATCAATGACTTGTGGGTGATTTTAAGTGATCTTGGTGAAACAAGCTCGGATCTGGAAGTTAAAACTTTGTCGCAATCAATGTCTAAGAGCTTAATGCTTTATGTTGAATCCCAAAAACAGATTATATTATCTTCACATCCAAGTTTCACCAATAAGAATATCGGTATACAGCCCCGATCGAGCACATGGAAAATCAGTGTTGTTTTGCCAACAAATCGGAACTATAAAGGGACATTAGAAATTTATTCATCTTCAGGTTCAAGAGTGTTATCCTGTGCTTGTTTAGGCTTAGCAGCAGGGAACGGTTCAATGTCCCAGTATAAAGGAAACACGCCGACAGGTACTTATGATGCATGGCTTGCCGGGCCACATTCAAACACGACTTCTTATGGACCATATAAATATGTCGCAACAACTCCAAAAAGCGGTGTGGTTTTTGATTCGAACAGATCGGGAATTTGGATTCATGGTGGCGATCCGGCTCCTACATCGAGCAAAGGCTTGCCGAGGTATCCACTAAGACCTACATATGGATGCGTTCGCGTCACCAATGGTGATCAATTAGTGATTCAGAACGTTCTCAATAATCAAAGTCAAAAAACGGGAGTGCTTGAAATTATCGAGAGAGATACCTAAGATATGATGCTGGAGGAGCGAGATGAAAAGGTTTCAAATTCTAATCCTCGCAATCATGCTGGCCAGTTTATCTGCCTGCGCAACAAATTCGCTACCGTCATCCTCCACCGAATCCTCTGTTTCCATATCGGTATCAAATCCACAAGATTTTTTATCAGAACTTGAGGATATGGAAACGAGTCAAATATTAGAAGAACTTAAAATTTCAGATGGCGGATATACCGAAGATTGTTTTTCGGTATTGTCTAAGCGGCTTGTTGAATTTCCAGAAGATACGCTTTGTATACTGAATCATAACAAACTGATGGCTGATACGGATTTTGAAGCGCTTGTCATAACTGGAATTGGAGCAGAACTTCCTTATATTGGGGCGGCAGAAGAAAAAGATACTCTTTACAAATATTTGAAATCTATTTCTACAGATGAAGAATATGCTGAAATAGCATCAAGAATCCTAGACGAATGGCTGTCGGAAAGTGATGGCTCCTAATTTTATCAAAAAAGTGGTGATTCCAATGCAGAGTTCCGTCTTATAAGGAAAATGCTTGAAAGAAGGATAAAAAATGAAATTCCAAACAAAACTCACATTATGCAAAGCTGTATTCATCTTCATAGCAATAGTCGTATGCGCACTATGGGCATTTGAGTTTCGTATAGCAGCTGTTGTTGTACTTTTGATAGACTATATTTTTGATTTTATAACACGTCGTTGTCCTTTTTGTGGGAAGCACTTTTCAATTGTACTAACAGTGAAAGATCGTTGTCCATTTTGCGGAAAATTATTCGAGTAAATATTTTATGGAAGCAGTGGGTATTCCATGCAGAAATAAATGTGTGTGCTATAAAATGTCAGCCAATTATAGGAAGAGACCTATATTCTCTGTAATGGACAATGGTCAATTATGAAAACTATTGCAAAATGAAAATACGATAGCAATCGTACAAAAACAGAAATCCGGAAACTTTTTTGAGTTATTATGGTTCAAAAAAGTTTCCGGATTTTCTGTAATGCTTTTTGAAGAGCCATTCTGTAACAGCCAATCACATTTCTATGAAAAAAGGTCAATCTTCCAGTCTGCCATGGTCGCAGCCAAGAGAGATAATATTCAAACTTACTACTCAGCAAAAGCTAGGCACACTCCAAGAATTTATTATAGAGGGTGAATATCCCGCGCTTTGAACAATTTAACGATGAATATATTGTGCGATATGGAGAATTTCATTTGCGCGTTCACCTCGAATTGACTTGCAACGCAAAATACGTTACAATAAATCCGAGGTGATAACCATGGAAAAAACAATGACGCTCAATCTCCGTGTGAACCCTACCGTCAAGCAGCAGGCCGAGGATGTGCTGAAGCAGCTCGGCATCCCGATGGCAACCGCCATTGATATGTACCTGCGCCAGATCACCCTGACTGGCGGCATCCCCTTTTCTCTGTCCCTGCCGAAAGCTCCTGCGGCTCTGAATGCTGACACCATGACCGATGATCAGCTTCATGCAGCCTTGCAGGTAGGCATTAAGGAAATTCAGAACGGTGATACCGTGGATGCCGCAAGCGCATTCGCACAGTTCAGGGAACAGCACCGATGAAGCAGTATGACGTAAAAATCTCCCATGCAGCCCTCAGTGATATGGAGCAGATTTACAGCTACATTGCTGACCGCCTGCTGGAGCCTGACACGGCCATGGGGCAGTATAACCGCATTGCAGAAGCTATCCAATCGCTGAACATCCTGCCGGAACGCTGCGCGCTGGTGGAAAGTGAACCAGAGCGCACCCAAGGGCTGCGGCAGATGCTGGTGGACAACTACTCGGTGTTCTACATTGTGGGCGGGGATGCTGTTTCGGTGGCTCGTGTGCTGTACAGCGCATCCGACCTTGTGCGCCGCCTGCGGAGAATGAAGTGAAAGGGGTGTTTGCATGACCGCCGTGATTTACGCCCGCTATTCCAGCGATAACCAGCGCGAAGAATCCATCGAAGGGCAGATTCGTGAATGTACGGCCTACGCCGAAAAGAACGGCATTACCGTGGTCAAACACTACATTGACCGTGCCCTTTCCGCCAAAACCGATAACCGCCCGGACTTCCAGCAGATGATCAAGGACAGCGAAAAACGGCTGTTTGACATCGTGCTGGTCTGGAAACTCGACCGTTTTGCCCGGAACCGCTATGATTCAGCCCACTATGAGTACCAGTTGGAACGAAATCATGTCAAGCTGGTATCTGCCACGGAGCCTATCTCTGACAGCCCTGCGGGTATCATGGTCAAGAGTATGCTCACCGGCATGGCTGAATACTACTCGGCAGAACTTTCTGAAAA
>ENA-UERC01000435-UERC01000435.1-human-gut-metagenome-genome-assembly--contig:-NODE-435-length-31546-cov-22.324383_pt1 | contig 31546 bp, 25 predicted proteins | sample MGYA00242955_ERZ507955 | MGnify/ENA primary metagenome ERZ507955 (study PRJEB26167, sample SAMN06115394) | human gut metagenome | host: Homo sapiens | place: China:Hubei | collected 2016-04-27... | reverse complement strand
AATCAGTGGGCCCAGGGTTCGAGTCCCTGGAGGTGCACCAGATATTGAACGTCAAATCGTAAGATTTGGCGTTCTTTTTTGTTATGTAACCCCGAAAAATCGGGGTTTGCACGGTCAATGCACGGTTTTTGCACGGTCGGCGTTTTCGTGGGAATCCTCTGCATGGGCTGGGATTGCTTTGAAATGCGTGGTAAATTTTGCATCAGGTCAGCAAAGCCAGACGGAGCTGAGCCTTTACTTCGGGGTCTGCATTCTTCAGCAGTTCCAGCAGAGCAGTCATAGAGATGGTCGGTTCGCCTGCGGCGGGTACAGCCTGCGGGCTGGGGCGTTCGGACTTAGCATAGAAGCCTTCCTCGAACTTCCTGCCCAGCTCTACACGGGAGGACTGCTGGATGTGGGCGTAGGTGTTTACCAGCATATCTGCCGTAGCGTGTCCTGTGGTGCCCTGAACGGCCTTCACATCGCCGCCGGAGATCATCAGCTGGTAGGTGGCACTGGAGTGACGCAGACCGTGGAACACGATACGCGGGAACTCCGGGTGTGCATCCTGCCATTTGAGGAACTTCTTGCGGATCAGCACAGGCTCTACCGCCAGACCGTTGGGCAAACGGAACAGCATTCCGCTATCATGGTAGCGTGCCGGGTCTTTCCTCTCGTCTGCCGCCAGCTGATTCAGCCACTTCTTCAATTCCTCTTTCAGTGCGGAGGTCATGAAGATTGTGCGGCAGGAGGATGCGGTTTTGGTGCTTTTCAGGATGAGGGAAGTGGTGCTGCGCTCCAGCTTGTCCGGGAATATCTTGATGATGCAGCCATCGTCCACTTGATTTAGGGCTTCTTTCCGCACCCGCTGCATGGACTTGTTGATACGGAAGGTTCCGATGCCATCTGCTGCGTCAAAATCGAAATCCTCCGGGGTCAGACCTACGATCTCGCCCTCTCGCAGTGCGCCCACCAGTGTGAGGTGGACTGCCAGATGCAGGATGGGGTCCTCCATGCTGTCCAGTGCCGCTCGCATTTCCTCAACTGTCCAGATGGTACGTTCCTGCGTGGACTTCTTGGGGCTGTCCACGGGAACAGGGCTTTTGACAAGGATGCCCCACTCTACGGCATACTGGAAGGCTGTACCCAGCAGCCGATGAACCTCGTGGATCGTCGTGCCGGAAAGGAACCGCTGCTTCTGCTTTTCGGTCAGTTCCTGCTTCTTGCCCTCGATATACGAACCACAGGGCGTTTTGCTCAGGGTCGTGTAGAGGTTCTCCATGTGGTAGGGCTTGAGCTTCTGCATCTCCATGCTGCCGATATAGGGGATAATAAGGTTCTGAATGGTGGAAAGGTTGGATTCGTAGGTTTTGGGTGCCCACTTGTGTTTGCTGCACTGCTTGGGCAGCCAATCCATGAGGAACTCTGCTACCGTCACAGAGGACGGAATCAGGAAAGTACCAGCCGCCAGTTCATGCTCGATTTGCTTTTTTCGGTTCGTTGCCTCCTCTTTTGTGGGAAAGCTCTCCCATTTGTCGCAGCTCTTGCCGTGCTCATCTTCGTAGGTGTATCGGACGCTGTAAGAGTTGCCGCGCTTCGTAATATATGCCATACTGTTGCCTCCTTATCAAGCTGCCCGATTGAGCCACGCATCGAAGCTATCCTTCGGTACACGGATGCTTCCGCCTACCCGCAGGACACGGAATTCGGTGGTGTTGTTGCACAGGTTATAGGCAGAGCGCAGGCTGATGGCCAGCATTCGTGCGATCTCTTCCACCGTATACACTAGCTTCGTGGTTTTCGGGCTGTCAGTCGGAGACTTGACGGCATTGGTTTGAGTGACCACCTCCATTGTAGTGGGATTCGAGTCCTTTTGCAAGAACTTATTCGTATAATTTTCGGATTTCACAGTTTCGGTCATGTCAGGCCGATTTAAATTCATAGGCAGACCTCCAATTCCTTGTAGCCGGGTGACTTTTGCACCCGGCAATTTTTGTTTTCCAATGTTTTGGGTTTATCCAATCAAAAGTTTCATGCGTTCCAGCTTTTCCTGCGCTGTTTCTTTGCGGAAACTGACCCCAATGCAGGAAACAGGGATGCACGAATTTCTGCCCGCAGCTCGTCCGGCTTTTTCAGTTGGCCACTTTGACCAACTGATTTTTACGGAGTAGGAGTGACGTGTTACAGATAAAGCCGAAGTTCTCAAAAAGATAACTCCGGTAGCTCTGCCACGGATTTTGACCAGTTGATATTGGGTGTGCCGTTCTCCCTGCGTGGATTTCCTGCCCCCTTCCAGCGGCGTTTTCCGGCTCTCCCACTTGGGGGTCATTGCCGGGTATCCCATGCAGACGGTCATGCGGTTTTCAAGGTTCGTTGCTGATTTGGCAATAAAAAATCGCCACACAACAACCTGAACCTGACCATCCCTTCCGGGATAGCCTTGGTTCGGGTTCGTTATGTAGCGATAAGAAAGTCAAAAACTTGCTCCGACTCCTTTGGGAGCCGAGCTGGAACTCTAAGTAAATATGTTATATTAAATTGTTGGAGTAGACTACCACAAAATCGAGCCGTGTCAACAAAAAGATTTGAAAATACGCCACTTTCGGCGGGTTGCAAGAAAAGGCGATGAAAACTTTGGCAAAAAGAGAGAGGACTGGATGGTACCAGCCCCTTGTGGGTCATAATGCCTTTAGAGGATAAGATGCACAGTCAGCGCAATTTTGTGCTGAATATCGGGTTTGGGCGAAGCCCAACAAGTATTTTTGAAGTCGGATTTGAAAAATCTGATTCAAAAAATTGCGAGTTGGTACCAACTTGCCCTGCTTGCTACGATTGCAAATGCAAAAATTTCCTGAACAGAAAAATAACCGTCCGCTTCAAGTTGAACTTGAAAACGGACGGTCTCAATTGCAAAATGATTTTCAAATCTGGGGAGCGCATTGAGAGGCTTCATAGCGCCCGCAAGCAGTGTCTTCGTATATACAAAGACCATTTTTGCATTGCAAAATACTTGTTGGGAACACCCAAACCCTTGAACTGCATCCGATGGATGCAGGCTGCATGATTGCATCGCAGGAGAACCGCAGACAGTACGGATGAAAAATCGTGAAGCAAGATGAATTTTTTGGATTGTCATAAATAGCACGACTTTTTGACTGACAACACAAATTTTTGCACCCTTATTCCGTGGGATTCCCTTTATAATTAAGAGCAGAGATCAAACGGAAAAAAGGAGATGTGGATGATGCAAGCAACAAACCTGAAAACGAATCATCTGACCCAGCCTCTCGGCATAGATGCCGGGACGCTGTTTTTATCGTGGCAGTGCGCCGAAGGTGTGCGCCAGACCGCCTACGAAATCGAAGTGACCGCCGGAGCTGAAACACTGTGGGCAAGCGGAAAGATCTTGAGCAGTGTGATGCACACCGAAACGCCCACCCCTGTGCCGCCCAAGACGCAGGGACAGTGGTGCATCCGGCTGTGGGATGAAAACGACCAGCCCGGTGCGTGGAGCGAAGCCGTCTTTGAAACGGGTCTGCCCTTTGCCGACTGGCAGGGCGTGTGGGTCTGCCCGGAAACGGAAGAGCCGGATATCGATTGCACCGATGCAATCAACGCCTTTGCAAAGCCCAACTGGGAGCAGAAGCAGGCTGCACTGGAAGCCTCCGGCAAAGGCACGGCGCAGCCGTATCAGCCCCACCGTCCGGCAAGCTATCTGCGCAAGGTGTTCACAGCCCCGGCAGGAGAAGGTAAGCGGCTGTATATTACCGCCAAGGGTCTGTATACGGCATGGCTGAACGGCAAGCGGGTCGGCGATATGGTGCTTGCTCCCGGCAGCTTTACCGCAGACAAGCACCTTGGCGCACAAACCTATGATGTGACTGCTCTTGTCCACCCCGGTGAGAACGAATTGCTCATCGCGCTGGGCGATGGCTGGTACCGCAGCACTTCCGGCGTGGATGGTGACCGCGACCTGTTCGGCAAGGAACTGGCTGTCCTGTTCCAGCTGGAAGTGGATGGAACGCCCATCTGCGTTTCGGATAAGGCCATGGAAGCAACCCAGTGCGGCCCCATCCGCCAGAACGATCTGCAGCAGGGCGAAGTGTACGATGCCCGGCTGGAAGGAAAACTGACCGGCTGGCACGGCGTGAGGACTGCGCCCAACACGCTCCCCCTCATTGGCATGAACACCGTGCCCATCCGGGAGCAGGAAGCCTTTGCGGGCAGGCTGTTCCGCACACCCAATGGAGAAACGGTTCTGGATTTCGGGCAGAATATGGCAGGTTATGTAGAAATGAAGCTGACTGCCCACGAAGGTCAGAAGATCCGTCTGCTCTGCGGCGAAACGCTGGACGAGAACGGCAACTTCACCCAGGAGAACTTTCAGGATCGGAACCGCCACAAAGAGGGCGGCACGGCACAGCTGCTGGAACTGATCTGCAAAGAGGGCGAAAACCACTATAAGCCCAGCTTTACCATCATGGGGTTCCGGTACGCAAAGGTGGAAACGGACATCGACCTGACCGGCGCAGAGTTTACCGCCCATGCCGTCTATTCGGAGATGCCGGTGACCGGCAGCTTTGGGTGCGGCAATGCGGATGTGAGTCAGCTGGTGCAAAACAGTGTGTGGAGCCAGAAGGGCAACTTCTGCGATATCCCCACCGACTGTCCTACCCGTGAGCGTGCCGGCTGGACGGGCGACATGGGGGTGTTCATTGAAACCGGTCTGACCCTGATGGATTGCTACCCGGTGGTGGAAAAATGGCTGGCAGAATGCCGCCTGAACCAGTACCCGGATGGGCGCATGGCAAACATTGCCCCGCCCACCAGCCGCCCCGGTTATATGACCCCCATGCTCTGCATGTCGGCGGGCTGGGGCGATGCCGCCATTCTGGTGCCCTACGCTCTTTATCAGCGTACCGGCGACCGCAAGATCCTGGCAGACAACTACGAGATGATGCAGAAGTGGTATGCGTTCCTGCTGGGTCGTGCCCAGCAGACCACCGAGGAGCAGCAGACCGGGGCATACGCCAAGTACACGGTGCTGAACGGTCTGGACTACGGCGAGTGGTGTGAGCCGGGCATTACTCCCATGCAGGCGATGATGAACCCGCGCAAAAGCGTGGGTACGGCGTATCTGGCTTATTCCGGGCGGCTTCTGGCAGAAATTGCACAGGCGCTGGGCAAGGCAGAGGACGCAGCGCAATACCGCGACACGGCAGAAAAAGCGGTCAAGGCATACCGTGCCGCCTTTACGGACAACGGGAAAATTACTTCTGACCGCCAGTGCGAATACGTCCGCGCCATTGCCTTTGCGCTGCTGGGCGAGGAGGAGAGCCAAGCCGCTGCGGATACCCTGAACCGGATGGTGGTGGACAACGGCTACCACCTGAACACCGGCTTCCTTTCTACGCCCTTCCTCTGCGAGGTGCTGGCAAAGTACGGTTATGCCGACACCGCCTATAAGCTGCTGTTACAGGACACCGCTCCCAGCTGGCTCTATGAGGTCAAGCAGGGCGCTACCACCGTCTGGGAGACATGGACGGGCATTGACGCAAACGGCCACCCCAGCGAATCCCTGAACCATTACTCCTACGGTGCCATCTGCGGTTGGTTGTTCGGTGGCGTGTGCGGCATCCATCTGGCGGGCCAGACCCTGACCATCGCTCCCACCCCGGATCCTGCACTGGGTTGGGCAAAAGCGGTGTACGATTCCCCGGTGGGGCGCATTGAAAGCGGCTGGCAGTATGCAGGCGATGCCGTGACCTACACCATCACCGTGCCCTGTAATCTGACCGCAGAAGTTATCCTCCCGGATGGCAGAAACCTGACCTTGCAGCCGGGAACCCATACCCTGTAACGCAAAAATATTTCCCGCAAAACACAGCGCCCCGCACCGGAAGGAGTAACCGGTGCGGGGCGTTGCTTTTATGGGGATAATGAAGAAGAAAATGATGAGGAATGGCAGATCAGAATTTTTGTGCAAGGTATTTTGCACTGAGCTGGAAGCTCTTAACAGGGGAATTGTCCACCCAGTTGCGATGGCTTTCCAGAATGATGGCATCTACATTCACGGAAAGGGCCTGTGTCATCAGGCTGTCCAGATCCATGTTGCCGGTGCCCAGCTCCATACTGTCGGTTTTCAGAATGGGGGTAATGGCGCTGCCGGTGATGCGGGTGCCACGGTCGTTGATGTGCCACAGCTTCATGCGCGGGCCAAGCCGCTGCATCCACGCCAAGGCGTTTGCGCCGCCCTCGGTGAACCAGTAGCTGTCAAACTCAAAGTTGACGAAGGCCGGATCGGTTTCCTCTAAAAGAATATCGTAAGCGCGCTTTTCTGCGTTCACAGGACGCAGCTCGCAGTTGTGGTTGTGGTAGAGCAGGTGGATGCCCTCTTTTTGCAGGGTCTCGCCCGCCTTGTTCAGCCGCTGTGCCAACTGGTGCATCGTGGCTTCATCGCCGTAATCAAAGCGGTACATCCCGGTGATGACCACATACTCCGTGCCAAAACTTTTTGCTTCCTCGGCCACTGCATGGGCATCTCGTTCCAGACTGCCAAGGTCGGTGTGCAGGCTGACCACCTTCAGGCCGGCTTCCTGCACCAGCTTGTGCCAGTCCAGATTGCCGCCCTTGCCCACCGGCATTCCAGCGGCTTTGGTCAGAAGCTTTACCACAAAGCCAATGGGATGAATCATAAATCCACATAGTTCAATGCCGTCGTACCCGGCGGCTTTCATGGCGGCAAGGGTCTCTTTGGCCTGCTGTTCGTTGTTCAGTACAGTGCCCAGCATAAATTGCTGCACGGCTTTGATGGGCATGATTTACCCCTCCAGTTTGAATGTTTTGCCCGGCGTGATGCCATTTTCGTTAAAGCTGTCCACGCAGATGTAGTATTCCTGCCCGGCGGTCAGGGTGGAAAGGGTCACTTCGTCTGCATCGTAGACCAGCCAGCTCAGATAGAGCTTGTCGGGAGCAACGCCATAGCGGACATTGCAGCCCTGTGCGTTTTCGATGTGCTGCCAGCTGATCGTTGCGTCCAGTGCATCCACACGAATCCCGGCGGCTTCTGCCTGTGCGGGCTTTGCGCCTTCGCCGTTGCCGAACACCCGCAGGCCGCTGATGCGCAGCGTCTGTCCGTAGGGCAGCGCACCGCCGGTCACCCGGACATACCGTGCCCGGATGCCGTCCGCAAACTCAAAGTAGCCGTTGGAGCACTCCCGGTCAACCGTTTCGCGGATCGTCCAGTCTGCTCCGTTCACACTGGTCTCTACCGTGTAATGGGAGATCTGCGGCCGGGTCTCGATGTGGCGGGTCTTGCGGGTATCGCCGTAGCTGTCGGCTGGGAAGTCCACCACAAGCTTTTCATCTGCCATATTTACCTGAATGGCGCGGATATCACTCTCTTTGCCAAGGTCCACGCAGAGCCATTCGCCCGGCTCTGTACCAGCGGCACTCCACCAGCTGCGGCAGTCCTCGTTGACGGCCAGTGCCGGGCTGCTGCCCTCGGCAGTGCTGGAAGCCGTGACCGGCTTTTTGTAGCTCAGCAGCATCCATTCCGGCTGCTGGCTGGCGGCATCGAATTTGCCAGCCGGGATGCAGTGCGGGTAATCGGCAAAGTTCTGGTTGCAGTAGAGAACCCCGTCTTTGTCGAACCCGGCAGGGAACAGCCCCACCCGGCGCTCAAAGTCATAGTTGACAGAAATGCGCATGGTAGAGGCGTGCCACCAGTTGCCATAGCGGTCGGCAATAGTGCTGCCGTGGCCTGCGCCGGTGATGAATCCGCCAGGCTTTGCGGAAAACGGGTTGGATACCTGCCGCACAAAGGGACCCAGCGGAGAATTGGAGGTGTATACACCATCGGCGTAAGTGTTGTACTGGGTGCCGGGGCAGGCGTATTGCAGGTAATAGGTGCCGTTGTGTTTTGTCATGAACGCGCCCTCGATATAGGGTTTGCCCACGGCGTTGAACATGGCAGTCAGGCTTTCGACACTCAGGCCGGGGATGTTTGCCATCTGCGGCGGCAGATCCAGCTTGCCGGTTTCCGGGTTATAGAACTGCTTCATGGACTGGTACAGCACGCTGGCTTCCCGGTCCACAATGCCGTTGTTGCCGGGGCGTTCGTAGCCCAGTACGGTTTCATTGCCGAAGATCAGCTCCTGCTTTTCACCGATGGGGGTCATGGTGTCCGGGTCGATCTCCACGCCGTAGATGGGCGTAGTATTGGAGCAGCCCCAGTAGAAGTACACCCGGCCATCATCATCGCAGAACAGATCCGGGTCCCAGAAAGCAAAGGGCGCAGATACTTCGGTAAACGGCTCGGTCAGGGGGTCGGCGGTGCGCAAAATGGGACAGTTGCGCCCCTTGCGGCTGGCGCAGAAGTACAGGGAATTGCCCACCTGCCGCACATCGGGGGCATAATCGTAAATCAGCAGATCCGGGTCTGCATGGAAGTCCCAGTGCAGCAGGTCGTCCGAATACCAGAAGCCTGCCGACATGGAAACAAAGAGGTAATATTTGCCCTTGAAGGATACCAGCGTGGGGTCTGCACCCTCCCGGAAACCTGCTGTACGGGGGCCTTCCTTCATGTGCTGGTAACGGTAGCCCAGATCAAGGGGATTACAATAGGTTTGTTTCATCGAATCACTCCTTGGAAATGCCCTGCAATACACGGTTCAGCTGCTTGATGTCCTCTTCCGAAGCGCCGGCCTGCATCAGCATGGATTCAATGGTCATCCGCCGCATGGCACGCTCCATCATCGCCACCAGAGCCGGGTTGTCCTTCACGGCGGCGGCAACATCTCCGCGGGCAGCGGCGGCTTTATCAGAGATCTGCTTCAGGATGGGACCAACTTTCGGGTCTGCCGTGGCGGCAGCCATGTTGTCCTTGACCGACCAGCAGCTTTCGTCCAGCTCGCCGTCAAACCAGTTGGTCACGTTCTTGCGGTTGTCCATAGCGTAATCCGGGTTGGGGGCGTCCACCTTGTTCACCAGAATCACGCTGCTGTGCTCGCCGGAGCGTGCCTCAATGCTGTGTTTGCCGGTGATGGGCAGCTGGAAGGTGAACACCTTGTCGCCCTTACGGGTCTCCACCAGCTGGCCGTCCTTATACAGCGAGACCTCCGGCAGATTGGAGTAGACCTTGATCTCAGTCACATCCTCGGCGCGGTCTACATAGCGGCTGCCGCACAGGTGCACGAACGGCTCCTTGCTCCAGTAGGCCTTGTAGAGATAGAAGGGGTCTTTTTTGAGCTTGCGGTCAAAGGTGACAAGGCCCTTCTGGTTCTCGCCGTGCTTGCCGCCCTCATCACGGCCATCGGCGGCAAAATCAAACATATTCCACACATGGGTCGCCCACAGCCATGGACGATCGGCGATCATCTTTGCGATATGTTCATGGTAGACGCACTGATAACTCTCGGTGTAGTCGCCTTTTTCCGGGTGGCTGCTCTGGTACTGGGGGTTGGCATCTGCGCCGTACTCCGAAAAGCCGATGCAGCGGTCAGGGTAATCGGCGTGGTACTTGTCAAAGAACTCGTCGTTCTGCTCCAATTCGCCCAGATACCAGCCGAAGTAGAGGTTGTAGCTGTTCACATCGGGAATTTCCAGAATGGGACTGGTGGTCTCCAGCATAAACACGTTTGCCATGGTGGTCTTGCGGGTGGGGTCCAGCTTGTGCGCCAGCTCGTTCAGCAGACGGTGGTTTTCCAGCAGATCCTCGTTGACAGCAGAAGCAGCGGTGATCTCGTTGGACAAGCCCCACACGGCAATGCAGGGGTGGTTGTAGTTCTGGACGATCAGCTCTTCCATCTGGGTCAGGGTGTTGGCACGGCCGTTGGTCATGTGCATGGTGATGTAGGGGATCTCTGCCCAGATGACAAGACCCTTTTCATCACACAGGTCGTAGAAATACTGTGCGTGCTGATAGTGTGCCAGCCGGATGGTGTTGGCCCCGATTTCCAGAATGAGGGCAATGTCCTCCTCCATCATTTCGTTGGTCAGGGCAATGCCCGCACCTTTTCGGTCCTGATGGCGGGAAACGCCGCGCAGCGGATATTCCCGGCCATTCAGGATAAAGCCCTTCTGGGGGTCGATCTCAAACTTGCGGCAGCCGAACCGGGTGGAGGTCTCCTCGCCATTGTCCAGCTTGGCAGATACAGTGTAGAGGAAGGGGTCGTCCACGCCATCCCACAGGTGGGCGTTGTCCAGCGTGAAAACAACCTTTGCGGTGCCCTTTTCCACCGGGGCGGTGAGGGTCTGACCCTCCAGTGCAAAGGTCACGTTCTGTGCGCCCACCACGGCGGCTTCCACGGTGACCTCGGCGGTCTTGGCAGCAAGGTCGGTGACGATGGGGGTCACCTTCAGTGCCGGTGCGCCATTAGCGGGCAGGGCAAAGTGCTCTGCCGGGACAATGTGCAGGGTCACATCCCGGTAAATGCCGCCGTAGAAGGTAAAATCGGCTTTCTGGGGATACACGGTGTCGTTGTCGCGGTTGTCCACGGAAATTGCCAGCAGATTTTCCTCTTTGAGGTGGTCGGTCAGGTCTACCCGGAAGGTGGAGTAGCCGCCCTTGTGCTCGGCCAGCTTTTCCCCGTTCAGGTAGACGGCGGCGGTCATGGCTGCGCCGTCCAGCTGCAAAACAGCCTTGCCGCCTGCCGGGATGGTGGGATTTGCCAGGGCCAGCGTATACCAGCAGGTGCCGCGGTAGTAATCGTTGCCGCCGTCCTGACCGTCCACGGCGTTCCATGTGTGGGGCAGGGTGACGGCCTCGCCCATAACGGCGGCGGGGATGCCGGGGTTCTCCTTGGTAAAATGCCAGTCGCTCTGATTCAACAGGATGGTCTTGCTCATGGTAAAAACTCCTTTAAAAAAAATGGATGGAATCAGCAAAGACCGAAAGAGCGTATGAGCCCTTTCGGTCTTTGCAGGGTGTTACTGCATCTGTTCTGCAATTACTTCATGACGAAGGGCGTCTTTCTTATCTGCGATGCGCTTCTGGACGTTGACCATTTCTTCCTTGGTCAGCGGGCAGCCCAGCATGGCGATCAGGGTGATGGCCCAGCCCAGCATGGGCAGACCGAACTTGATGGCAAGGGTCATCCAGAAGATGCCGCTGGTGTAGGGATCTGTGGGCTGGGGCATGGTGGTGGTGTAACCCAGAAGGGCGACTGCACCGGTGGCGATGACAGCAGCCACCGAGGTGATGAGCTTGTCCACCAGACTGTAAGTACCAGAAACGACAGCCGGGATGTAACGGCCGCTGCGGTCCAGCTCGTAGTCGATGGTATCGGCCATGTAAGAAGTGTTGGAGGTGGTAATGCACATCATGGAACCATTCTGCAGCAGAGTCAGCAGGACGTAAACGATCATGTTCCAGCTGCCGATCACACCGATCTGACGAGTGTCGGTAAAGATGAAGAACAGGAACAGCACAGAGGCGATGGCCATGCTGACGCAGGTCCAGGTCACGATGCCCTTCTTGCTGCCATTTTTGCCCACATACTTCGCACCGAAGGCGGCAAAGAAGATGGAAGGCACCATGCTGATCACGCCAAGGGTGGTAGCAAGACCCATGTTGCCGATGAGGATGCCGTTCAGCATCGTGTTGATGATGGCCTGGCTGCCTACCTGCTGTGCCAGCTTATCGGAAGCGTTGGAGGCGATGTAGCACTGCAGGGGCTTGTTGTGCTTGAGCACCTCAAGAATATCCGCAGTTTTCAGCGGCTCGTGTTTTTTGCTGGTGCCCTCGAAGTTTTCGGGCTTATCGTAGGCGGAGATACCGGCGCAGACGATCAGGGTGCCGATGCCGGCAATGATCAGCACGATGGTGCAGACCGTGCTGAGGAAGTCCTGATTAAAGGTGCCGCCGCACTTGGGCAGGATGACGGTGTAAATCAGCATACTCATGCCCATGGGCACGAAGTAGTTCAGCGCAGTGCTCCAGACACCGATGGTGGGACGCTGGCGGGGATCGTTGGTCATGATAGCCGGCAGGGTCTGGGCGGTCATGTTGGTGACGGTATAGCCGATGATGTAAATAATGTAGGTCAAAACGAACACCGGCAGGCCGAAGCCTTTGCTGGAGCACAGGTTGAACATACACAGCAGACCGACAGCCTCGATCAGGTAGCCGCTGATCAGCAGAATACGCAGCTTGCCGAAACGGGTGTTGACGCGGTCGTAGATGAACGCCAGCATCGGGTCGGTAAAGCCGTCCAGAATGCGGGCCAGCATCAGGATGAGACCGACGGTTGCAGTGGTGATGCCGTAGCCGATGCTGGCCGAGTAACTGGCCATACCGATCAGGGAATAGATGCTCATGCCCACAAAAGCGTTGCAGGCGTAACAGATGATCTGCCAGAGCTTTGCACGGCGGTACTGGACGCCGTCTACTTCACTGGCACTGGGTTTCTTTTGGAACATAATGATTTTCCTCCTTTTTGTGTGAACGGAGTTCCGCTTTCTCTGACACCAGAATAACAGAATGCAACAGCCACTGCCGGATGAAAAACGATAGTTAAGGATAAAAATTCGTGCAATAATTTGTGGTGCGTGAATTTGCGCCCGCATTCACGATTTATTGTCCCATAGAGGCAAAACAGGTCTGCTACAATAGCCTCAACAAGCAACACGCAGGAAGGGAGAACCATCATGCAGAAATTTGAAAAAGGCTTTTTCATCGGTGCTGCAACAGCAGCCCATCAGGTAGAAGGCAACAATACGAAGAGTGACTACTGGGCACAGGAACAGCTGCCCCATTCCAGCTTTACGGAGCCCAGCGGCATTGCCTGCGACCATTATCATCGGTACGAAGAAGATATCAAGCTCTTGGCCGATGCCGGGCTGAACGCCTACCGCTTTTCTATCGAGTGGGCACGGGTAGAGCCGGAGGAAGGAAAGTTCGATCCGGAAGCTATCGAGCATTACCGCAAGGTGATCGCCTGCTGCAAAGCGCACGGGGTAGAACCCATCGTCACCCTACTGCACTTCACCAGCCCGAAATGGCTCATCTGCAAGGGCGGCTGGGAAACCGAAAGCACCGTAGAGGATTTCAAACGTTATGTGACCTATGTGATGGAACAGCTGGGCAGCGAGCTGCGCTATGTCTGCACCATCAACGAGGCCAATATGGGCTTGCAGCTGGCCGCGATCTCCAAGCGGTTCCGTCTGATGGCAGAACGGGCTGCCCAAAATGCCGCATCGGCCGGAAAGTCTGCCGAGGGCACGGTGCAGGTGGGCATGAACTTCCAGAAGATGATGGAAAACATGAAGTATGCCGCCATGGAGAATGCACAGGTGTTCGGTACACCCCAGCCGCAGATCTTTGTCAGCGAGCGCACCCCGGAAGGTGATCTGCTGGTGATGCGTGCCCATGCAGCCGCACGGGATGCCATCAAAGCCCTCTGCCCGCAGGTCAAGGTGGGTCTGACCCTCTCGCTGCACGACTTGCAGGCACAGCCCGGCGGCGAAGCCTTTGCCGAGGCCGCATGGCAGGAGGAGTTCACCCATTATCTGCCTTATATCAAAGACGATGATTTTCTGGGTGTGCAGAACTATACCCGCACCCTTTATGGCCCGCAGGGGCAGCTGCCGGCACCGGAGGGCGCAGAACTGACCCAGATGGACTACGAGGTCTATCCGCAGGCACTGGAACACGTCATTCGCAAGGTGGCAGAGGAATTCAAGGGTGACCTGATCGTGACCGAAAACGGCATTGCCACCGCCGATGATACCCGCCGTGTGGCATTTATCCGGCAGGCACTGGATGGTGTGCAGCACTGCATCGCCGACGGCATCCCGGTAAAGGGATACTTCCATTGGAGCCTGATGGACAACTTTGAGTGGCAGAAGGGCTATGCTATGCAGTTTGGTCTGATCGCCGTGAACCGCGAAACGATGGAGCGGACAGCAAAGCCCAGCCTTGGGGTGCTGGGGGAGTATTGCGGGGCTTGAGAGCGGCTTTGGAAATGAACAAGCTATGCCTTGACCGAAACGGATGAAGCCCTGTTCATCAAAAAAGCAAAAAGTAATTTTGAACCAGAAAAGCCGCGCAGAGCTATCGTTTTCGATAACATGCACGGCTTTTTTCAGCAGGAGAATGGAATGGAACGGACACCATCCGCAACCACGGCGGCGATCACATCAATTTGTTTTTGTGCCAGTTTTGCGTCGGTGTTCAGAAGCCCGGAAAGACCGTTCATTACAAAAATCAGGATCGCACCGACATTTTCATATTGAGAAGGCTCGATGTTATCACTTTTGATCTGTTCCAGAACGGCATCCCGCAAATGCTGTGTAAAGCGGTTCATCGCTGATGCAGGAACCACACCGAGATAATCGGTTGCCTGTTGGAGAGAAGCAAACATCTCCCGCACAAAAGCCTCCGGCGCATCCAGCAGCTGCTGTGCGCCGCCCATATTGTCGCAGACGAGCTGGACCGTTTGCCGCTCCATTTCGGCGGTGAGGGCATCCAGCGTTTCATAGTGGGAATAAAAGGTCGTTTTGTTGATCTCGGCCCGTTCGGCAATTTCTTTGACCGTGATCTTTTCGATCGGCTTCTCCCGCAGCAGGGCAACAAACGCTTTCTGAATGGCACGCTTCGTTTTTTTGACCCGGATATCCATAGAATTCCTCCATCAATTGATTTCATAAAGGGTGCTTAACCAACGCTTTGAACGTGATTCGTTGCTTAAACACCGGATACGCCGGAAACTGCTGATTGCGGCCCCTGCGGCGCAGTGCTATTATAGCACCATGGAGATGGATAAGCAACTCACAGTTGAGTATTTGAGAATGAAACATCAAGTGGAGGCATTTTATGGATTTTAACAGTGTCAAAGGTAAAGTGGCCATCGTCACCGGCGCAAGCCGCGGCATCGGCCGCGCCATTGCCGAGTGCTTTGGCGAAAACGGCATGAAGGTGGTCTGTGCAGCCCGCAGTGCAGAGCAGGGGCGGGCTGTGGCAGATGGCATCTGCGCCAAGGGCGGCGATGCCATCTTTATCCAGACCGATTGCAGCAAGGCTTCTGCCATCAAAGAACTGGTGGATAAGACGGTGACGCACTACGGCAAGCTGGATGGCGTTGTCAGCAACGCAGGCATCGGCATGGGCGGCACACCGCTGCATGAGTATGAGGTAGAGGATTATGAGAAGATCTTCTCCCTGAACAGCGAGGGCGTCTTTGCCGGGATGAAGTACGGCGCAGAGGCCATCCTCAAGAGCCACAGCGAAGGCGGATTCCTCATCAATGTGGCATCGGTGGCGGGTCTTGTGCCCCAGCGTGGACAGGCGCTGTACAGTGCCACCAAGTTCGGCGTGGTCGGCATGACCCGCGCAGCGGCGCTGGATTACGCAGAATACGGCATTACCGTCAACGCCATCTGTCCCGGCTACACCAGAACCAGCATTTTCGGGGATGCACCGGCTGCGGCCATGGACTTCTTTGCATCCGACTGCCCGGCAAAGCGGATGGGCGACCCGGAGGAGTGCGCTGCATTGGCACTTTTCCTTGCCAGCGGTCTGGCACGGTACATCACCGGTGCAGCCATCCCGGTGGACGGCGCACTGTCTGCCGGACACCAGAGCATCAGCAGCTGGAAGCACCCGGAAATTTTGACCGGCGGCAAGCTGAACAGCCAGAGCACGATTGCAGCACTGATGGAAAACGAGGCCGCAAAAGCCATCGTGGAGCAGTACCTGCCCGGTTTTGCCGATAACCAGCAGGCAAAAGCTGCCTACGGCATGACATTTGGCAAGATCGGCCCTATGCTGGGTCTGCCGGAAACGGCGCTGAAAGCACTGCTGGATGCGCTGGACAACCTGTGACCGAAGCAGCTCGGAAAGCCTCTTTGACAGGGGCTTTCGTTCTGCCTGCGTGCGGTTGATTTTTGGGAGGAGACCATGAAAAACGAAGCACTTTTCCGTACCGGCTCTGTCTGGAAATCCATCATTTCCATGGCGGTGCCCTCCATTATCATTATCCTTGTCATGGTGCTGTACAACATGGCGGATATGTTTTTTGTGGGCTGTCTGGGCGATACCGCACAGGTGGCGGCGGTCTCCGTTGTGGGGCCGGTGTTCTCGATCCTTTCGGCAGTAGCGACCATGCTTGGCGCAGGCAGCAGCGCCATCATTGCACGCTGCTTTGGCGCAGGCGAGATCGAGCAGGGCAAGACCTGCTCCTCGCTCTGCTTCTGGAGCAGCTTTTTTCTGGGCGTTCTGGTCAGCATCGGTCTGCTGGTGAGCAGAGTGCCGCTTCTGGGGGTGCTGGGCTCAAATGCAGAATTTTTTCCCTATGCAGAGCGGTATCTTCAGGTCCTTGCACTGGGTGCGCCGCTTTTTATCCTGTCCAACAGCATGGCGATGCTGGTGCGTGCAGAGGGCGCAGTAAAAGAAGGCTTGATCGGCAATCTTCTGGGCACGCTGGTCAACTGCATTTTTGACCCGCTGTTCATTCTGGTGCTGAACTTCGGCGTCAGCGGTGCGGCTGCTGCCAGTGTGCTGGGCAATCTTGTGGCAACGGGCTGTTATCTGCGCTACATCGTCAAACACGGCACGGTGCTGACCATTGATCTCCGTCCTGCCCTGAAAAAACCGCAGATGCTGGGTGAGATGCTGGCCATTGGTCTGCCCAACGGGATCAGCAGCCTGCTGGCAGGGCTTGCCTCCTCCTTCAGCAACCGGCTGCTGGTGACCCACGGCACGGCGGCGGTCGCAGCCATGGCAGCAGCGGGCAAGACGACCATGATCATCAGTATGATCGCCATGGCGATCTGCATGGGGTGCCAGCCGCTTCTGGCGTACAGCTACGGTGCAGGCGACACGAAGCGCCTGAAGCAGCTTTTGAAGGATCTGATCCTGCTGGCCGTTGTTTTTGGTGTTCTTGCCGGGGCGGCCAGCTTTGCCGGACGCAATGCCCTGATCGGGATGTTCATCAAGGAAGAAGGGGCATTCCGTCTGGGGACGCAGCTGGTGATCTATCTGGTGCTGGGCAGCCCGGTGATCGGTCTGACCTATCTGGCAACCAGCCTGCTGCAATCCGTGGGCAGGGCAAGTGGTGCGGTGGTGCTCTCCCTTTTGCGGCAGGGGCTGCTGCTGATCCCGCTGCTGTACCTGATGAATGCGCTTTGCGGGGTGCAGGGCATTGCGGCGGCGCACCTGATGGCAGACGTGGGCGCTGCGGTCATCTCCGCAGGCATTCTGCTGCACTGGCTCCGGGCATCGGTAGAAAAAACGGCAGAAGTATGATATACTGTTTCCATCAATGAGCCGGAGGGATTAGGCATGGATGTTCTCCAGAATATGATGCTGTTTTCCGAGCTTGTCAAGTGCGGCGGAAATGTATATACATGGTGCTATGATGCACAGGGGAAGCTCTTGCGGAGCAACTGCCCGGACGAGGCCTTTCTTGCCAGTGCATTTGAACTGTTCGGCTGCAAACAGCGGATGCTGGAGCATGGGGATCGGGACGATGTACCTGTTACCTTGGGGACGGCATTGGGTCTTTTGTGGGGCGCAGCCTTTGAAAAGGAAGAGGGAAACCTGAAGCGTGTCTGGGTCATTGGGCCGGTGTTCTATCAGGATGTGACAATGCGCGGGATCGAGGAAGGGCTGAAATATTACAGCAAGCTGGAGATCAGTGTGGCATGGACGATCCAGCTTTACAAAGCCCTTGAAAAAGTTCCTACCCTGCAAAACACTATTATGAACCGCTATCTGCTGATGATGCACTACTGCCTGACCGGGCAGCGGCTGGAGCTGAGCAGTGTGAACAGCAGTACAGCACAGGACGAACGGCTGAAAAGCGATGCCATTCCCCATGACCGGCATAAGATCTGGATGGCGGAGCAGGGAATGCTGCAAATGGTCCGCACCGGAGACCTGAATTACAAGCAGGCACTTTCCAACAGTATGAGCATGAGTGCAGGCGTGCCGGTGCAGAGCAGCGATGTTCTGCGCCAGAGCAAGACTTCCATCATCGTGTTCACCTCGCTGGTGTGCCGTGCCGCCATTGAGGGCGGTCTTTCCCCGGAGGAGGCGTACTCGCTGGGGGACAGCTACATTCAGACGGCGGAAGCGGCAAAATCGTTGGATGAACTGAGCCCGCTTGCAATGATGATGTACGATGATTTCATTCGGCGTGTCCACAAACACCGGACGAACCCCAACCTCAGTATGCAGATCCAGAAATGTGTGGATCATATCGAGATGAATCTGGACAAAAAGATCGTGGCGAAAGATCTTGCCGCTCTGGTGGGCTACACGGAATACTACCTCACCCATAAATTCAAGGAAGAAACGGGTCTGAGCGTCACGAACTATGTGAAGTTTGCAAAGGTCGAACGCGCGAAGGTTCTGCTGAAAAGCACAACGCTCAGCGTCCGGGAAATTTCCGAGCAGCTTGGCTTTGCCACCCGCAATTATTTCAGCGCAGTCTTTCAGCAGGTCACCGGAAAAACACCTATGGAGTTCCGGGAAACATAAAGCAGAACAGGCATCCTGCGTTACCGTTTGGCGGTATCGGACAGGATGCCTGTTCTGCTAGGATGAAGAAAAATGGGGGAAAATAGCTCAGTTAAGGAACTTCTCGTTCAGGGTCACGCCAAAGTCGCGGGCAATGGCGCGCAGGTCATCGTCGGTGATGGTCTGCCGGATGATGCCGCCGCCCATGGAGAGCACCTTGACGTAGATCTCAGCACTCTTTTCGATGGTGTGGGCAAGACCAAAGGTGATGTCAAAGTCCGGACCGGAGGCAAACAGACCGTGCTGCGCCCAGACGGCTGCCTGATAGTGCTTCATCAGCTCACTGGTGGCCATGGCAATGTCCGCCCCGCCGGGCACCATCCAGGGGCAGACGCCCACACCCTCCGGGAACACCACCGGGCACTCGGTGGCGCTCTGCCACAGGGCACGAGTGAAGTCCCGGTCGGTCAGGGGCAGGATGTAGGTCAGGGCAATGACATTGGTGGCGTGGCAGTGGTAGATGACACGGTTTGCACCATTGGTGGCAGCCTTGCGGACGCTGTGGTTCATAAAGTGGCTGGGAAACTCGCTGGTAGGCTTTGCGCCGCCCTCCAAGCCCCAGACGATGCGCCAGCTGTCGCCCTTTTCGTTGATCTCCACAATGCCGATGCTGTGGACAGGGTCCGGCTCCACGTTGCGGAAGAACTTGCCGGAACCGGTGGTGATAAAGTACTCCCCGGCCAGATTGTCCGCCTGCACGCCCATGTTCACCCACTCCCGTGGCTGCGGGTCAAAGAAGGGGCGGCACTGGGCCACTTCCCCCTCCTTCATGCGGTAGGTCAGGTTGCCGCCGTTGCGCTCGTGCCAGCCTTGCAGCCAGCCATCGTTGCACATCCGCATAAAACCTTTGACGATATCAATATCCAGAATACCCATCTTCAAAACCTCTCTCCTTCAAATGCGCTTGCACAGCACATTCTGCTCGTATTTCTTTACTTCCTCAAACCATGCACCGTCCACCGGTACACCGTTCCGGCGGCAGTATTCGTCCCAGACCTCCCCAAAGGGCAGGGTCTTCAGCTCCTCCTGCCGCACCATCAGCTCGGTGAACTGGTTGGTGTCCTGCAGCTCCTTCAGTGCCGTGTGGGGGGCGCACAGAGCCGACAGCAGGGCCTTTTCCACGTTGCGGAAGCCCATCGTCCATGCGGAAATGCGGTTGATGGAGGCATCAAAGTAATCCAGTGCAATGTTCACCCGGCCGTCCAGACCGCAGCAGCGGACGATCTCCTTGCAAATTTCCTTCGTTTCATCGTCGAACAGCACCACGTGGTCGGAGTCCCAGCGGATTGGGCGGGTGATGTGGAGGGCAATCTCCGGGAAGAAGGCCAGCAGGGCAGGGATCTTATCGCTGACCACCTCGGTGGGGTGGTAGTGACCGTTATCCATCAGGGGAATGCACTTTTCCCGGTTGAAGGCGGCATAGCTCAGGGCAAACTCAGCGCTGCCCACGGTGTAGGCCTCCACCCCGATGCCAAACACCTTGCTCTCGATGCAGGGCTTTACCAGCTTGAAGTCGTAAGGCTCGCTCAGGATCTCGTCAATGCTTGCCTTATAGCGGTCGCGGGGACCTTTGCGGTCCGCCGGGATGTCCTTGAAGCCGTCGCCTGTCCAGATGTTCATGGTGCAGGGCTGCCTCAGCTCCTCTGCCAGATACTGGCTGATGCGGATGCAGGCTTTGCCGTGTTCTACCCAGAATTTCCGGGTCTCTTCGTTGGGGCTGGCAAGGGTCAGAGGGTCGCACTTGGGGTGGGAGAAAAAGGTGGGGTTGAAGTCTGCGCCCAACCCTCTTGCCTTGCAGAAATCTACCCATTTTTTAAAGTGTTTCGGCTCCAGTTTGTCCCGGTCCACCCACGGGTTTTCCTCGTCAAAAATGGCGTAGGAGGCATGGAGATTGATCTTTTTAGTGCCGGGGCAGAGGGACAGTACCTTGTCCATGTCGGCCATCAGTTCTTCCGGGGTGCGGGCACGGCCGGGGTAGTTGCCGGTGGTCTGGATACCGCCAGTCAGGGGCTTGGTGGGGTCGGTATCAAAGCCCCGGACATCATCGCCCTGCCAGCAGTGCAGGGAGATAGGCACGGTCTTTAACCGGGCAATGGCTGCTTCGGTGTCCACGCCACTGGCGGCGTAGCGGGCTTTTGCTTCTGCGTAACTCATACGGTTCCTCCTTCAGGAATGTTCATCTGGATCTTCAAATTGCCGATGGCGGTGGCCTCAATGGGCAGCGCCACCACCTGTTTCCCGGTATAGTGAGCGGTCAGTTCGTTCAGGGTGACGTTCTTTGCGCCGCCGCCTGCGATGTACAGCTTATCCCAGTGCTGCCCGGTGAGGGTTTCCAGCTCCCGGAATGCTTCCCCGTAGCAGTACGCCAGCGAATGATAGATGCTGTTGATAAGGTCGGCATCCGTGGCAGGAGCTTTGCCGGTCTCGGCAAGAGCGGAGCGAATCTCCGCGCGCATATCCTGCGGGGCAGAGAAGCGGGCAGCGTTCACATCAAAAATGCGGGTGTAGGTGCTGGTTTTTGCCAACTCCACCATCTGGGCAAAGGAGATACCCAGCTGCTTTTGCACGCACTGGATGATCCACAGACCCATGATGTTTTTCAGGTAGCGGATGTACCCCACGCCGCCCTCGTTGGTAAAATTTGCACGGCGGCTCTCCGGGTTGGTGATGGGCGTTGCCAGCTTGACCCCCAGCAGGCTCCATGTACCGGAGGAAAGGAACGGCGCATCCCCCTGTTCCATGGGGATGCCCTCCACCGCGCTGGCGGTGTCGTGGGTGGCGCACAGCACCACCTTGGTCTGCCCGCCCACCTCGGCGGCAATGTCGGGCATCAGCGGCCCCAGCACCGTGCCGGGTGCGGTCAGCTTGGGGAACATCGTTTGCGGCAAGCCCAGAGCCTGCAAGATCTCCGGGTCGTATTCCCCGGTCTGCGCATTCACAAGGCCGGTGGAGGTGGCGTTGGTGTACTCCCGCGCCTTCACGCCGCAGAGCTTCCACAGCAGGTATTCCGGGATCATCAAAAAGTCCTCGGCTTCGGCCAGCCGCCCGACTTTTTTGTCGGCATACAGCTGATAAATGCTGTTGAAGGGCTGGAACTGGATGCCGGTGCGTGCATAAAGATTTTCAAACGGCAGAATGCTATGCACCTCGTTCAGCACTGCCTGCGTCCGGCTGTCACGGTAGGCATAGACAGGGGAGAGAGGCTGCCCATCTTTCAGCAGCACATAGTCCACCGCCCACGTATCAATGGAAAGGCTCTCAATGACCGGGTACTTGGCAAAGGCTTCCCGGATGCCCTGCTTCACGTGGACGAGCAGGCTGTCGATGTCCCATTCCAGATGACCGTCCACCCGTTGGACGCTGTTGGGAAAACGGTACACTTCCTCGGTGCGGAGAACACCGTTCTCCATCCATCCTACAATGTGCCGCCCGCTGGACGCACCAATGTCGATGGCAAGATAGTTTTTGTGCATAATGCGCCTCCTGTGTGGCTTTGACTGCTACCAGTATAGCCCCATGATGCCGCCGATTCCATCCGCAAAGGTGACGCATTTTTTGTGAAAAGTCTACTCTTGCACGGCAAAGGCTGGTGCGCTATACTGAACACAGAAAGTGAGGAACCGGAAAATGTTGACTTATAACATGGATGTGACCCCGGAGAGTGTATGGAAACGCACTACCCCCAGCGAAGCAGAGCTGGCACAGCCCTACTACTGCACCGAGGCGGGTGTGTTTTACGCCCAGCAGTATTTTTCCACCGCCCGGACAGATAAGGAAAGTTACATCCTGTTTTATACCCTCCGGGGTGCAGGGCTGATCGAGCAGGGGGAAAGCCATGTGGTGCTCAGCACCGGGCAGGCGCTGCTGCTGAACTGCCGCACGCCGCAGAGCTACTGTACCGCCTCGGGGCAAAGCTGTTGGCATCATTACTGGGTGCATCTGGACGGCGCAGGGGTCGCCGCTATGGAGCCGCTGCTGCTGCCGGGCAAAAAACTGACCCCGGTGCAGCTCACCGGGGTCAAGATGCAGGAATATTTTGAGACGCTTTTAACGCAGATGGAGCGCAGCACCGTGGACAGCATGGTGACCACCGGCTTGGCGCTCCACGAGATGCTGGCCCTGTGCGCACTGAGCATCCTTGCACAGGCTGAAGCCACCAGCGCACGGCAGGTCATTTTGCAGGCGGCGGAGACCCTGCGCAAAAATTACCAGCAAGAACTTTGCCTTGCCGACCTGCTGGCAGAGGCGCACATGAGCAAAAGCTATTTTCTGCGCCTGTTCCGGCGGTATATGGGCACGACACCGTATAATTATCTGGTCAACTTCCGCATCACACAGGCAAAGGAACTGCTTGTCCTTACCGACCACAGTGTCAGCGAGATCGCCCAGGAAGTAGGCTTTGGGGATGCCAGCAATTTTTCCACCCGCTTTGCAAAAGCCACCGGGCAAAGCCCCCTGCAATACCGCAAAAGTGCGCTGAAGCCGCTGGAGGGGGCACGGTGAGCGGAGGAATTGTGTCAAAATGACACAATTCCTCCGGGTGCTTTGAGTAGCTTGAGCGAGCGACAACCACCAGCTCCGCTGGTGGAGAAGAAAATGCTTTAGCTATAAGATTCGAGCGAAGCGAGATGACAAAGAAATTGTCATCTTAGAAGATGCACTTTATGATACTGCTCGTTAGAGCAGTAGGGCAAGTAATGCAGATGAAAGATGCTTGCTCGTGGCCCCTTGCAGGGGCTTTGCTAGTATTATGCCCTTCTAGGGCTTACTCAAGCCACCGGCTCAGCCGGTGGTTTTGACTGGGTAGCTTGAGCGAGCGACAACCACCAGCTCTGCTGGTGGAATAAAAACGGCTTTAGCCCTAGACAAAGAGAAACCTCCCCGTAGAATAGAGTGTGGGTTTGCCAACCACATTCTAGGAACAGGGAGGTTTATCTTTGAAATGAAAGATAACAAAGACGTAGATAGTTTAAGCCATACCACGTGGAGATGTCAATACCATGTAGTGGTTGCACCGAAATATCGGAGAATGGTAATTTACGGTCAGATCAAAAAGGATATAGGGCAGATACTGCGCCAGTTGTGCGAACAAAAAGGTATTGAAATCATTGAAGCGGAGGCCTGCCCTGACCATATCCATATGCTGATAAGTTTTCCACCGAAGTACAGCATTTCCTACGTCATGGGATATCTCAAAGGAAAGAGCAGTCTCATGATTTTCGACAGACATGCAAATCTGAAGTATAAGTATGGCAATCGGCATTTCTGGGCCAGGGGATACTTCGTGGATACGGTAGGAAAGAACAAAAAGAAAATCCAAGAGTACATTAAAAATCAACTGCAACAGGACCAGATTGCCGATCAGTTGAGCCTTAAGGAGTTCGTGGACCCGTTTACGGGTAGCAAGGAAACTAAGGCGTAAATAAAAAGGCCCCTTGAGGGGCCTGCCACGAGAAAGGAATGCAGTTGACAGACCCATTCGTGGCCCCTTAAGGGGCTTTGCTAGTATTATGCCCTTCTAGGGCTTACTCAAGCCACCGGCTCAGCCGGTGGTTTTGACTTGGGTAGCTTGAGCGAGCGACAACCACCAGCTCCGCTGGTTTGTATGGAAAAAGGCTGTCGCTCCCTGTTCAAAAAATCTTGCCTTTTCCCCAAAAAAGGCTTACAATAGCCTCGGCAAACCGAAAAGACAAAGAAACAATTTCGGAGGACAGAGCAATGGCTTGTACTACAATTTTAGTCGGCAAAAACGCATCATACGATGGCTCCACCATGGTCGCCCGCAACGACGATTCGGGTTCGGGGCATTTCACGGCCAAAAAGTTCGTGGTCGTGCAGCCGGAGGAACACCCGGCCGTCTATCGGTCGGTGATCTCCCATGTGGAGGTGCCGCTGCCCGGCCATGCGCTGCGGATGACGGCCATGCCCAACGCGGTGGAAGGCGAGGGCATCTGGGCGGCAGCGGGTGTCAATGCGGCCCATGTGGGCATGACGGCTACCGAGACCATCACGTCCAACCCGCGCGTTCTGGGCGCAGACCCGTTGGTGGTGTATCAGCCCGCAAAAGGGGAACGGCCGGAAGTGCCCGGCGGCATTGGCGAGGAGGACATCGTCTGCCTCGTGCTGCCCTATATCCGCTCGGCCCGCGAGGGCGTGGTGCGCCTGGGCGAGCTGCTCCGGACGTACGGCACCTATGAGATGAACGGCATCGCGTTTCAGGATGTGAACGAGATCTGGTGGCTGGAGACCATCGGCGGCCACCACTGGATGGCCCGCCGTGTGCCGGACGACAGCTATGTCGTGATGCCCAACCAGCTCGGCATCGACAGCTTCGACTTTGCCGACGCCTGCGGCGCGCAGGAAAACTACATGTGCTCGGAGGACCTGAAGGCCTTTGTGGACAAGCACCACCTCGACCTCTCGCTGGACGGCAGCTTCAACCCGCGCGATGCCTTCGGCAGCCACGACGACGCCGATCATGTGTATAACACACCGCGCGCCTGGTTCATGCTGCGGCATCTGAACCCCAACACCTGGGTCTGGGAAGGCCCCGATGCAGACTATACCCCGCATTCGGACGACCTGCCCTGGTGTATGGTCCCGGAGCGGAAGATCACACCGGAAGACGTGAAATACCTGCTGTCTTCGCACTATCAGGGCACCCCGTATGACCCGTATGCCGCCTATGGCGACCCGAAGAGCAAGGGTGCATACCGTACGATCGGCATCAACCGCAACAGCTTCATGGCGCTGACCCAGATGCGCCCGGATCTGCCGGAGGAGTTCCGCACGGTGGAGTGGATCGCCTATGCGTCCAATGCCTTCAATACGATGGTGCCGTTCTATGCCAATGTGGACACCACCCCGGCCTACCTCGCCTGCACCACCGGCGAAGTCTCCACCGAGAGCTTTTACTGGGTCAGCCGGATGATCGCTGCCATGGCCGATGCCGCTTACGGCAAGTCCATCTTCCATGTCGAGCGCTACGAGGAGGGCGTCCTCTCCGCCACACGCGCCCTGCTGAACGCCTACGACGAAAAACAGGCCCAGGAGGCCGACCCGGCCCGCCGTGCCGCCCTGCGCACGGAGGCCAACGAGGCCATCGCCAGAGAGCTGAAGGCCCGCGCCGCCGATACGCTGGACAAGGTCCTCTTTGAACTGAGCTGCACTATGAAGAATGCCTTCTCCCGCTCGGATGCCTGAGCGGACAAACAAATAAGGGAATAAAAGGGAGCGCCCCGTGAACCGCACCCCATTTGTTGGACAGTATGGTATACTGTTTAGGAAATGGGGCGTTTTTGTATGCCAAAGGGAATACCACAAAAAATATAGTGGGGAATTCAAAATAAAAGTAGTGGAAACAATGCGTGTGGAACATTTAGCATTCGTGAACCAGTCCATACAGCCGTAACTGGTGTGATGGACAAATGTTTTCAATAGAAAAAGCCAGAGCTTTCTGAGAGAAAACTCTGGCCTATGTAACAGTATGATTGGAAATGTGCATTGTCTTGTAAAAGGAAGGGTCTTATGGTATTCTTACGGGAGTAAAGGCACTGGATGCAAGGAACTTTGCGTGATCTTAGGAGTGTGCAATGGAAAAGAAATTTAATATTGTAGTCGGTGAAGATGGACCTGTAAAACTCCCGGATGAGGTTCTGGAAAAACTTGAAGTCAAACCCGGAGAGGAAGTTCGATTCGAGGTGGATGACAATTTCTATGCAGTCAGGCTTCTATCGCGGATAGAAGCTGAACGCTTGGATTACTTGAATTGGATGCATAATAAACATTGCCCCTCTATTGAGGAAATGATTGCGGAGTCGAGAAAACAAGCCACCCAGAACATTGTGATCTCCCGTATCCTTGATGGAATGCCGGTAGAAAAAATTGCAGAAGACTATGAAGTTTCACTCGACTATGTAAAACAGCTTGCCCATCAGCTGAAGATGGATATAGAGGAAGCTAAGGCGAAAAAACACAAAGAAACGGGATCATCATAAAACAAGCAGCGGCAGATTTCCATATACGGAAACTGCCGCTGCTTATGTATAGAGATTTATAGGTTTTTTGCAAGATTTTTAATGAGTGTAGCCATAGAGGGGTCAGCCAGCAGTTTGGCAAGAGCTGCTGCCGCATCTGTATCGACTGGGCTGGCTTTGGGAGCGGATTGCTCTGCGCGAGGGAGAACTTCAGGCTCTGCACCATGATGCTGATAGAAGAAATCGTCGAATCGCTGTGCATTCAGACGCCGATCATCATCCAAGATATGTGCATACTGCTCTGTGACCATCGAAGCCTGTGCATGACCTGAATCGCCCTGCACGGCTTTGATATCACCGCCGTTCAGTTTGAGTTTGTATGTAATACTGGAGTGTCGGAAGCTGTGAAAGACCACTTTGGGGAGATTGTTTTTCTCAATCAACCGCTTCAATGCACCGTTGATGGTAGACTGCTCGGTTGGCATTCCCAATGGGCCGGCAACTACAAGATTGTAGTCCGTATATTCTGCACCCAGTGCTTCCTTTGTCATATCCTGCTCTGCTTTGAATTCAACGAGCATTTCAGCAACTGTTTTGGGGAGAAAGATGGTTCGGATACTGCTGTCTGTTTTGGGGCTTTTCAGAACCTGAACCGTGGTACAGCGGGAACTCAGCGAGGGAAAACGAGTGATGACATTTTTGTTTTCCAAGGCGTTTAGCGAAGCAATGTCTACACGCGGCAATTCCTTATTTATGTAAATGGAGGCTCGCCCGGCTTCGATGCTTTCAGGAGAGATATCCACGCAATCCCAAGTCAAACCGAGCAGTTCGCCAAGGCGCAGAGAACAAGAGAAGGAGAGGTTGATGCAGAGCCGGAGCCGTGGATCATCACAGACTTCTAAGGCATGGAACAGGGTCTCGGCAGTCCAGATATCACGCTTCTTTGCAGTGTATTTGGGCAAGGTGGCATAAATACAGGGATTCTTTTCCATAAGTTCCCACTTTACAGCCTGCTCAAAGGCGCTCCGCAGAATCTTATGAACCGAACGGACTGTACTGGGGGAAACAAACTGGTGCTTCCGCTTCCCACACATAGGGTCAGCAGCCTCATATTTGAGCAGCCGCTGATAATACCCCTCGATCACACGAGTGGAGATATCCTGCAACTTCATCGAGCCGATGAGCGGAGCTATGTAATTGGCAATCAGTGCAGTGTTTGCCTGATAGGTTGAAAGTGCCCATTTGCTTTTTCCATAGAGGGCAACATATTCAGGAAGCAGGTCGTTAAGGGTTTTGCACTGCGGAACTACAAAGGTTCCAACTGATTCCTTGTATTCGACCTCTTTCTTGCGATTTTTGGCATCCGAAAGATCGGTGAAGGTTTCCCACTTCTGCTTGGGGGTGCCATTTGCATCCTTATAGGAATAGACAACACAGAAATTATTGTTGCGCTTGATAATGCTGGCCATTATGTATCTCCTTCCACTTTACGTTTGGATTTCAGAACATCATCGAATACATCTTTTCGGACGCGTTTTGCCCGCCCTACATCAATTGTGGGGATTCCTTCCTCACGAATCCATGTTACAAGCGTGGTGCGGCTGACACCATAGAAATCCTGAATCTCCTGAAAACTGTAATACTTTCCGCTTTTAGGACATTTCAGTTCCAGCGGTGGTTCTTCATGCGCTTCCATGATTGGTTCTTGGAGTCGATATGTAGATTGGCTGTTGAGCCATATTTCAAAACTTGTTTTGGTAATGCGCGGCCTGTCGGCCACGCGCTCAATGACGAAACAATCTCGGTATTTTTTGCAATCAAGAATCCCATAAACATTCTTGCGTGGGATACCGAGTAGTTTTGCCATTTCCGGGATGGAGATGGTTTGCGCTTCAATCTCCCGGTCACGCTCCCGGTCAGCTGCTGTGCGGTAGCGGCTTTGTGACCGGTACCACCGCTCAAATTCCTCTTTGGGAATCCTCATACAGAAGTCTGTCGTTTCTGTTTTCAACTTGCCCTGTCGGATGAGTGTATAGATCGTTTCGGGTTTCACCTTCAATATCTCGGCGGCGTCAGGAACGGAATAGGACCGTTTGCAAAGTTCCTCGCCCGGTGGCGAGCCATTGACCTTATGATATTTGACCTGATTGGCATACCATTTCTCAAAGCTGGAAATAACGATACGCCTTTTGTCGTTTATCAGAATGACTTCAAAGAAATTCTTATGAAGCAGCCAATAGCTATCCGTTTTGCCGAGACCGAGAAGATGCTGCATCTCACGAACCGACATGGTGGTTTTAGCGGTGGCAGGTTCAGCTTTTCCGTATAAGGAAGCCTGAGTATTCCGCATATCATCCATGAAAGACACCTCTCTATCTATGTAAAAGTTTAGCCGGGATTTCTCATCCCGGCTAAAGAATAGCAGATTTCGCTTGAAATGTTGAGGATGTCAAACAGCAGGATTGCGTTCAACAGTGCCATCGTACAGCCACGCATCGAAGCTGGTTTTGGAGATACGATAGGCACCACCAACTTTGAACCAGCGGAATTCATTCTGCTTCAGCAGACGACAGACGGTGGGGCGGCTTAAAATCAGCATTGCCATCAGATCTTCGATCGTGTAACAGCGGGTATCCTGTACTACGGGCGTGGGGGTGGAAGATGCAGTAGGTATTTTTTCTTCGCAATTATTCATTGGATAAAACCTCTTTGATTATACATTAAGTTAAAACTTGAGCGGCAGTGCAGCCCGGCGGCTTCCACCATTATAAATAGTATAGACCTGCTGAAGGTACTTCGTCTTGCCGGGAAGGCTTACGCCTGCGGTTCGAGCAAGGCGAAAAATCGTGAACGCATCGACCTGCCGCAGTTTGGCAATCAAGCGGCCTTTGTTATATTCGGAGTGATACAGTTCTACAAAGCGGCAGATGCCGAGCAGGTTTGCGGAACTCATGGAATCAGTTTCGCCGTTCCAAGCGTTCAGCAAAACATCAAGGGATTCGATATACAGTTCCGGACCCAGCCGGATGAATTCGTGATAGGCGGTTGCAATGCAGCTGATCCGCTGCTTGCCTCGGCCTTCTTCAAAAGAAAGATGAACGCCAGCCAATTCGGTGGCCTGCTGGAATGCAACGGCAGCAGGCTCCCCTGCAAAAATCAGGGCACGGAGCTTCTGCCCTGCACTCAGCCGTTCCGAAATGCCTGTCTGCTGTGCAAACAGGAGGGCTTCTTCTCGTTCTGTCATACCAAAATAAACCTTGCAGCGAATCTGCAAATCTTCGCCGCCGCTCAGAAATTTCCGTGCAGCGATGGTGTTCTGTCCGTCCATCACATAGTAGTGACCATCCCGGAAGCTGATCTTCGGCTCATTGGCAACCCGCTCATCGAATTCTTTTGCGATGCGGGCAACACGAGCGGGGTGAAGAGCACGCTGGTAAGTGTCGCGCGGCACGATCAGCTCACTGCTGTTCAGGCACATCTCATGGTAAGGTTTTACAACTGCGTTCATCATAAAGGAACCTCCTTCTTCTTTTGCAGAAAATCAATTCCTGATTGGATAATCAAACCGATTTTCTTCTTTTCGTTAGCGGATAAGCGGAAACTGGAATACCGTTCATAACAGATATTCCAGCGGAACATAAGCGATTGAAGGGCATCATCCAGTTCTGCGACCATGAACTCAACAGAAGATTCCGTCGGGGTGGAGAGCATCCTTTCCGATATCTGCTCAATGCTATGTAGATCGCCTTTTGTGTGCTTGGCGAGAGCAGGGGGCTGACTGTTCAGCACCCGAAGATTCTGAAACTGCTGGGATAGCAGCTTTTTTGCAGCGGCGAGAACATCCTCCTGCGGAGGAGCCGTAAGGTATTTTCGGAATGACTTGTATCCAATGAACCCAAAGCTGTATTGCAGACACACTGACACTTGCCGCATTTCATATTTGGACAGGTGCCCAAGGTAGCTTAACACTCTGGATTTATCTGCGGGGCGCGGGCTTTCGCAGATCGCCATAGATGGCGCACTCAAAAAACGATTGTGCAGAATAAAATGCGTTGGCATATTTCGCTTTTTGATCTGTGTTGTCAGCGGAACGACCAGAAGAACATTGGAATAAAAATTACCGTCATCGTTTTGGACAACAATGGCAGGTCGGATGCCGCCTTGCTCGGAACCGCTGTAAGGATTCAGATCCATCATGTAGACATCCCCGCGCTTGTACATCCAGTTTGCGGGCATAGGCGGATACTCTTTCTCTTTTTTACCTCGTGTGGCCAATTTGGATTTCTCCTTTCTATCCGTATATGTAACAGTGGGCTGCTCGCACAGCCCACCCTACTATCTCAAACAGCAAATTGCTGTGATTTATAGTTCTATACCTTTCCGTATTTGTCCCCGACATCCCCGGAAATCGAAAACTCTGTTTTCGTGTGGGAAATCTTTCAGCCGTCCGGCAGCGTACCGAATCCATAGGGTTCTCACCTCTCCGTGGTTCTCACCGAGCTGCCCGAAGGCAGAAGTATCATTATTCTGTGATGGCTCTTAGCTATGGAGAAGCTGTCATCCATTTACCGTCAACCTACCGCTCATTCCCTCAGTGGGAGATCATCGCATTTGTTACGGACGTGGCTCATCATCACAGGAACGTGACTGAAGAATGCGTGTTCAATTTTCAAGGGGCGGGATAGCTTGAGGGCTGCTTTGAACGCTTGCCGAAGCTATGGCTGTATTGTAACCGATGCGGAACGAAATGAACAGGAACTCAGAGTTCACAATTTTTGAGGAAAATAGGAAGTATCGTTCCTGTTTCTCGATGAGCCGTCAAAAATATATTTCCTGACTTTATTGATCAGAAATGTTGGCATCAGCAGCTCTGCTGCAAGGGTATCCGCCTGCCATTCTTCCCACGAGGCCTTTCCGTTTCTCTCCCGATAGGCAATGTGCCCACGGCACTTGACTGCTTTTCCGTAGTCGTTCGGAAACAGATCAGCCAAAATCTGATGTGCTGCTTCATGCGTTATTGTGAAATTCCGGCATCCAGTGCATCTGTCTGCCGCAAGAGCAGAATCGATTA
>ENA-UERC01000433-UERC01000433.1-human-gut-metagenome-genome-assembly--contig:-NODE-433-length-31710-cov-4.903013_pt1 | contig 31710 bp, 23 predicted proteins | sample MGYA00242955_ERZ507955 | MGnify/ENA primary metagenome ERZ507955 (study PRJEB26167, sample SAMN06115394) | human gut metagenome | host: Homo sapiens | place: China:Hubei | collected 2016-04-27 | study... | reverse complement strand
GTACTAGTCACACACGATGAATGAAAAATTTTTCAACCACTACTCAGCGCTAAGAGAAGGAACAGGAGAAATCCTGTTCTTTTTCTTTTTTTAAAACCGTATTTTAGGGTTTGCGAAGTTATCCACAGTCTGCTAAAATATAAAGTAAATATTTTTCGCAAAAAATAGCAATGTACGACGTTTAATAGCTACTGCAAGCATCTAGGTCGTCGTTTTTGTTTTAATAAAACTATTGCAGGAAAGGATGTTCCCTATGAGTTCCTACGATTTAGCTGAAATCTGAGTAAAATGCCAGGATAAATTTAAGGAATCAGCCAACGAAAAAATCTTCAACGCTTGGATTCGGCCAATTATTCCTTTAGAAGTTACTGACGATTATTTTAAAGTCGCTGTAAAAAGCGATTTCTTCAAAAATTTTTTAGAAGATAACTACGCCTCCGTTCTGGAAGGCATTCTCGCGGGCATTATGGGCAAAAATATTAAGCTGCTTATCGAAACTATAAATAGCGGCATTACTGAAGCTAGCGAGCCCTACCCTCAGCATCCACAGAAAACTCAACAGCAAGAGCTTTTTCCGGAAAAATCCTCGGAACAGGAAATAGACGAAAGCAATTTAAATCCTAAATTTGTTTTTGAAACCTTCGTTATCGGCAATTCCAATCGTTTTGCCCACGCCGCTGCCAAAGCAGTAGCCAATAATCCTGCTCATGCTTACAATCCGCTGTTTTTATACGGAGGCGTAGGTCTCGGTAAAACTCACTTAATGCACGCTATCGGCAACCGCATTAAGCAAAACAATCCCAGTATGAAGGTACTTTACACTACCAGCGAAAAATTCACCAACGAAATTATTAACTCCATTCAAAATAAAAACACCGAAGCCTTTCGTCAAAAATACCGCAATATAGATTGCCTTATCATTGACGATATTCAATTTCTAAAGGGCAAGGAACAGACACAGGTAGAATTTTTCCATACCTTTAACGCTTTAAAAGACGCAAATAAGCAAATAATAATTTCCAGCGACCGTTCGCCCCGCGAAATCGAAACACTGGAAGATCGTCTGCGCTCCCGTTTTGACCAAGGTCTTACAGCGGATATTCAGCCACCGGACTTAGAAACGCGTATGGCAATTTTACGCACTAAAGCAGAATCTGACCACATTCAACTGCCCAACGATGTAATTACCTTATTAGCTACCAACATCTCCACTAATATCCGTGAAATCGAGGGCGCCTACACCAAAATTGTCGCCTATACTTCCTTAATGGATATGCCAATCACTGTAGAAACTGCCCAAAAGGTTTTAGCAGACATGGGTAACTCCGTTAAAACACGCGTAATTACCTTTGAAGGTATCACTAAGGTTGTAGCTGAACATTACAATATTAAGCAAGAAGAGCTTTTCAACAAAAAGCGCACGCAAAATATTGCTTACCCACGTCAAATTGCCATGTATCTCTGTCGCGAGCTGGCAGACCTCTCTTATCCAAAAATTGGCGAGCTATTTGGCGGACGTGATCACACCACCGTTATTCACGCCTATGAAAAAATTAGTAAGGCTAAAGCTACCAACTTAAATCTGCAAACAGAACTGCAGAAAATGATAGATATTTTACGTCAATAAAAGTTATCCACAAAAACTGTTGATAATTAACCAAAAAACTGTGTATAACTTTTTCCTACAGTTGATAAATTTTTGAGCTGTGAAACCTGTGTAAAATATTTCCCGCTTATCCACAAGCTTATATACATACGAAAAATAGCGTCAATAAACGCTTATAAACACTTTTCCACATTACTAACATGTATTACTACTACGTCGACTACTTTTTATAAATTATTAAAGTAATAAAAACCAAGGAGGACTGTGTACAAATGATAATTGCCTGCAATACAAACGAACTTAGCAAAGCTATTCAAACCGCTCAAAGAGCCATCGTTTCTAAACCAAGCACACCTATTTTTTCTTGTATCCATATTTTTACTAAAGAAAATAAATTAGAAATTCAAGCTATGGATTTAAACATGGCTATTTCCTGCACTATTGATGCAGAAATTACTGAACCTGGGGAAATAGTAGTTTCTGCTAAACATATTTCCGAATTAGTACGCAAATTACCTAGCGAAACAGTAATTATCAATCAAAATGCAGAAAATAATACTATCAAGCTCACCTCCGGAAGCTCTGAATTCCAGCTTCTTATAATGAACGCGGATGATTATCCAAAATTTCCCACCTTTGACGGTAACAAAACAATCACTATTACCGACGAAAAAATTAAAGAGCTAATCAAAAAAACTATTTTCTCTTGCTCCACAGACGAAGCACGTCCTTTATTCACCGGTATTTTAGTTGAAAGCAAAGACGATAAATTGACCTTTGTCGGTACTAATACTCATCGTCTGGCGATAAAAGCCATAGCTCAAACTACTAACGAGCCTATGAGCATGATTATTCCCTCCAAGGTTTTAAACGAAATTTCCCGTAATTTAACCAGCGAAATGCCGCAGGAAGTAAAAATTTCTCTGCTTAATAATCAAATCATGGTTATTATTGATGATATAGTAATTGTTTCCCGCTTAATTGAAGGCAAATTCCCCGATTATAATAAGGTAATTCCGGCAAAATTTGCTGTTAAATGTAAAGTCAATGCTAAAGAATTAGCCGGTGCAGTAGAGCGAGTAGCACTGTTTTCCACCGAAGGCGATTACAGCATCGTAAAAATAAGCGTTGAACAAGAAGAAATGATAATTACCTCCAGCAGTCCGGACATTGGAACCGGTCGCGAGGTTATTGCCTGCGCTACCGAAGGCGACGCTTTAAACGTAGCCTTTAATTCTAAATATATTTTGGATATTCTTAAAAATATCGACTCTGAGGAAGTAACCTTAGCCATGAACACTTCTTTAAGTCCTGTATGCATTACTTCCGAGAAAGAAGAAAATTATACTTATATCGTTACGCCGGTACGCGTAGTATTCTAAGGAGCTGGCAATAATGCAGAAAGAAAATGTAACTATTACCACAGAATTTATTACTATGGATAAATTACTGAAATTTTCCGGCGTCGCCGACACTGGCGGCCAGGCTTTTCTCATGGTTGAGGACGGCGTAGTTAAATTAAACGGTAAAACTATCACGGAAAAACGCAAAAAGGTTTTTCCCGGTGATATTGTAAATATCGACGACCAAATTGAATTGACTGTCATCAGAGAAGAACAATGAAAATCACCAGCCTATACGCGGTAAATTTTCGTAATTATTCTAGCTGTCAGCTGCAGCTTCCAGCTATGATCAATGTTTTTTACGGCAAAAATGCTCAGGGAAAAACTAATATTTTAGAAGCTATTTTTTACGGAGCCTTTGGCCTATCCCACCGCACTAATACGGAAGAGGAGCTTTTAAAGCTGGGCAGCGACGCTATGGCAGTTGGTATTGCGTATGAAAGCTTCAGCGGCGGACATGAAGTAAAATTAAAAAAATACCGCCAGCAGCAAAAGTGGAAAAAAGAAATTTTTCTGGACGGTGCTAAGGTACGCCCCAAAGAGCATTATGGCTCCTTGAATACGGTAATGTTTTCGCCGGAGGATTTGCAGCTTGTTAAAGGCGAGCCTGCTTTAAGACGACGTTTTTTTGATATGCAGATTTCGCAGACAGATCCGCTTTACTATGATTTGCTGGTGAAATATAATCGCGTTTTGCTGCAGCGCAATCGCCTTTTAAAGGATATTCGCGATAACGGCAGCAAGCGTGAAGCCTTGCAGCCTTGGAATCAAGAATTTATGAAGCTGGCGGCTGCTATTACCCGTAAGCGTATGCTGGCGTTAAATAAGCTGGAAAATATCGTCAGCGAAATTTACGGCTCTATTGCGCAAAATCAGGAGCAGCTCAAGGTTCGCTACGAGCTGAAAGCTAATAACGGCGAATTGCTTTACCCTACTAATACTGCTGCTATCAGCGAAGATTTTTATGGGGAAAATTTAGCGCAGCGCGAGCATATTGATATTTTGCGCGGTAACACAGGCATCGGTCCCCATCGCGACGATTTACAGCTGCTTTTAAATAATATTTCTCTGCGTTCCTTTGGCTCGCAGGGACAGCAGCGCAGCGGAGCTTTAGCTTTAAAGCTGTCACAGCTGGAATATGTGCATCGAGAAATTGGCGAATTTCCTGTGCTGCTTTTGGATGACGTTATGAGCGAGTTGGACGACAGCCGTCGTGCGCAGCTGTTATTATTTATTGACGGCCGCGTGCAGACCTTTATTACCGTTAATGATAGAGAGTTAATTCCGGATTTAGCAGGCAACGCTTATTTTCGCATCGAAAATGGCGTAGTGTGGCAGGCGTAATATTTAGGTATTTTGTATGTATGAAGATAAACTAGTAAGTACAGATGCTGTGATTGAGCATTTATTCGACCCTCGCTTTAATAATAAATTTGTTCCCATGCAGGGAAAATATTTGTATTTGCAGCATTATTTGATGAAAAAATGGCCCGAAATCTGCGGCTTGAATCTTGTAGGACGCTGCTGTGTAGAAAAGCTTGTTGCCAATGAGCTGCATATTCGTACAGTTAATTCTCTGTTAGCTAACGAGCTGTATATGTTTCAGGATTTATTTTTGCAAAAGGTGAATGCTTATCTTTGTGGAAGAGTCATTATAAAAAAGCTGTATTTTCATAGCGGCGGTTATTACAAGCGGCAGGAAAAGCAAGAGCAGCAGAAGGAAGCAGCGCCTGTTTATGAATATACCAGCTGTCCTCAATGTGGTGCGCGCATGCTCAAGGGCTTGGAGTTATGCAGTGTGTGCGAGCGTGAAAACAAAAATAAGCTGCGCCAGCAGCTGGCAGAGCTTTTGCGCATTCAGCCGTGGTTAACCTTTAAGGATTGTCTAGCTTACTATAAATGTGATAAAATATTATTTACGGCTGTCAAGGACAGATTGAAAAATTATTATTTTGAAAAAGTGCGCTCAGGTTACGCCAGCAAAACAGAATCTATGCTGGCTGTACTTTTTTTACTGGAAAAGCAGCCTGAAGACATAACAGCTGCTATGTATGATAATGCCATAGCCTATTTACGGAGGGATCAAAGTGTACTTGCATTTGGGAGCCGATTGTATGGTAAAAAATAGTGAGATAATCGCTATTTTTAACCTTCGCGACCCACAGTCGTTAATCTATGAAGATTATGTGCTGAAATACGGTCAAAATTATCAAATCGTTGACGCTGCCGACGGCGAAGCTTATGCAAGTATGATTTTAACTGGTGATACCTTGTACTTGTCTGCTATTTCGGCTATAACTTTGAAAAAACGCGCCGATACCGGTTTTATGGTGGGTGCAGTCTATACTAATTTATAAATTTTGTTACGGAGGTAAATATGACCCAAGATATTGATATTGAAGAAGCTACTGCCGTCAATGGCAGCTATAATGCGGATCAAATCCATGTTCTCGAGGGCTTGGAGGCAGTTCGCAAAAGACCTGCTATGTACATTGGCAGTACCTCTGCCCGCGGTCTGCACCATTTGGTTTATGAGGTTGTAGACAATAGTATTGACGAAGCTTTGGCTGGTCATTGTGATGAAATTAAAGTAATTATTCATGAGGATAACAGTATTACGGTTATTGATAATGGCCGCGGTATTCCCGTGGATATGATGAAAAAGGAAAAGAAGCCTGCCGTTGAAGTTATTATGACTGTGCTGCATGCCGGCGGTAAATTTGGCGATGGCGGTTATAAGGTTTCCGGCGGCCTGCACGGCGTTGGCGTTACCTGTGTTAACGCTTTAAGTGAAAAAATGGAAGTCGAGGTTCGCCGTAACGGCAAGTGCTACGGTATTGAGTTTAAGCAAGGCAAAACCAGTAAAAAGCTTTATGAAAAAGGCTCTACTGAAACTACCGGCACCACCGTTCATTTTAAGCCTGACGCTTCTATTTTTACCGAAACAGAATACAGCTACGATACTCTGCGTTTGCGTATTCGCGAGCTGGCATTTTTAAATAAAGGCATTACCATTTCTTTGATTGATGAACGTCCTGAAGGACGCAGCGAAAGCTTTCACTTTGCCGGCGGTATTATTGAATTTGTAGAATTTGTTGACCATAACAAGGATAAAATTAATGCCAAGCCCATTTATTTAGAGGGCGAAAAAAATAATATTATCGTTGAGGTGGCTATGCAGTATTGCGATACCTACAACGAGAATGTTTTCACCTATGTAAATAATATCAATACGGAAGAAGGCGGCACTCATTTAAGCGGCTTCCGTAAGGCTTTAACCCGCACTATTAATAATTATGCCCGCGCTAATAAATTGCTCAAGGATAACGAAGATGCTTTAAGCGGTGATGATGTACGCGAAGGCTTGACGGCAGTTTTAAGCTTAAAGGTTCCTAATCCGCAATTTGAAAGTCAGACAAAAATTAAGCTGGGCAATAGCGAAGTTATGCCTATTGTTGATAATTTAGTCGGTGACAGCTTGACTGAATTTATGGAGGAAAATCCTGCTGTAGCTAAAAAGATTGTTGAAAAAGGTATTATTGCTGCTCGTGCGCGTGTGGCTGCCAGAAAGGCGCGCGAATTAACGCGCAGGAAAAACGCTATGGATATTGGCGGTTTGCCCGGTAAACTGGCAGACTGTAAGAGTCGTAATGTAGAAGACACCGAAATTTATTTGGTCGAAGGCGATTCTGCGGGAGGCAGCGCTAAGCAAGGACGTAATTCTGATTTCCAAGCGATTTTGCCTTTGCGCGGTAAAATTTTAAACGTAGAAAAAGCGCGTTTAGACAGAATTTTAAGTAGCGAGGAAATTCGTAATATGATTACTGCCTTTGGCTGTGGTATCGGTGATGATTTTAATTTAGCTAAGGCTCGTTACGGTAAAATTATTATTATGACTGATGCTGATGTCGACGGCGCTCACATTCGCACCTTACTGCTTACTTTCTTTTATCGCTATATGCAGCCGTTGATTAAAGAGGGTCACGTATTTATTGCTCAGCCTCCTCTTTATTTAATTCGCAAAACACAGAAAGAGCATTATTACGCTTATAGCGACGAAGAATTGCAGCAAATACTTGATAAAATTGGCCGCGACAGCAATCCTTATGTACAGCGCTACAAAGGTTTAGGCGAAATGAATCCGGGACAGCTGTGGGAAACCACTATGGACCCGGAGGCGCGCACTATTTTGCAAGTACATTTAGAGGATGCAGCCGAAGCCGATAGTATTTTCTCCATTCTCATGGGCGATAAGGTGGAACCTCGCCGCCAGTTTATCGAAGAAAATGCGAAAAAGGTTAGAAATCTTGATTTGTAATATAAATTTTTAGTGAGGTTTTACAATGGTTAAAATAAAAAAAGGTTTATCCGACGCTGATATGCTGAAGGGATTTAGTGAAAATATAACCTTTGAAAACGGCATGTATGCGGAAGAAAAGATTCAGCACAATAAAATAAAAAGCAAGACTCCTGCTAAAAAAGAGCTTTTGTTGCCTAGTGAAGCTCAAGAACGTCTCAATCGTTTTTTACTGGAAATCAGCATGGAGTGCCTGCAAAAAAATCACGGCAGCTGCACTTGGAAGGTTTCTCGTGAAAACGATCAGATAATTATTAAACCAGTGCCTTTGACAAAAAAATGACTTCTACTTTAGTTTTTCAGCTGCCAAATATAAAAATAATCTGTCGAAAAATTTTGCAGCAGCAAGAAATGTTTCACGTGAAACATGCGCCGCAAAAAAATAATTTACTTTTAGCCGGAGGACGAGCTCCTCAAAAAGCTTGGCTGAAAAATTTAACGGCAAAGGAAAATTATAAAATTTTTTGTGCTGATAAAGGGGTAAGCTATGCTTTAGCTGTGGATTTGTCCCCTACTCTTGTAGTTGGCGACTGTGATAGTACGGATGTAGAAGCTTATAAGTCAGCAGAAAAATTAGGATCTGCTTTAGATATTCATTCACCTGCTAAGGATGATACTGATTTGCAGCTTTTATTACAGCAGATGCCAAAGGGAAATATTTTAGCAACTGGGATTTGGGGCGGACGCTTCGACCACCTTTTCAGCAATGTGTATTCTCTTTTGACATTTAAACAACAACGCTGCTGCCAGGTTATTATGGCAGATGATAAAGAATTTATGATATTACTAAATGCTGATGAAGCAGTGGAACTATTGCTAGATGTACCTGAAAAGGTACAGGCCATTTCCTGGCTGCCTCTTTCTGAAGCAGCACGTGTTAGTATTGACGGCGTTCAGTGGCCTTTGCATAATGCAGAGCTTACCCAAAAGCGTCCTTATGCTATAAGTAATTTGCCTACGCAGAAAAATGTTGTGTGTCAGTGCTTAAGCGGCAGCGCAGGCATATATATTCGTTGGCATGATGAAAGATAATATTAAAAATAAGATTTGAGGGGACTTTGTGGAAAATTTTACAGCTTCGTTAGATACAGTAACCGTAGTTTTTTTAATAGTGGCAGGTTTTATTTCAGCCTTTATTGATTCGACAGTTGGCGGAGGCGGCTTGATTTCTACTCCCGCTCTTTTAAGCTTAGGTCTGCCTGTTCCCTACGCTTTGGGAACCAATAAGGTGGCGGCATCTATGGGTTGTTTGACAAGCGTAATTTCCTTTTGGCGGGCAGGCAAAATCAAAAAAATGGCTTTCGCTTTAATGCCCTTGTCCTTTTTAGGCTCTGCCTTAGGTGCTTATGTAGTTTATCTGCTGCCAGAAAAGCTTATGAAAAATATTATTGTTGTGCTTTTAGTTGCTGTTGCTGTATATACCTATCGCCGTAAAGATTGGGGCGATACTTCGGCAGTGCAGCAGCTTGGAATACATGCTTTAATTGGAGCTATTGCTATGGCTTTCGCCATTGGCTTTTATGACGGCTTTTTTGGTCCTGGCACCGGTTCGTTTTTAATCTTTGGCTTTTTATATTTAGGTTATGATTTTGTTACTGCCGCAGGTAATGCCAAAGCGTTGAATTTTGCCAGCGGTATCGGCGCTCTTATTTCCTTTGCTGTCAGCGGTACCATAATTTGGTCCTACGGTATTATTATGGCTTTGTCCATGATTGTAGGCGCTGTTTGCGGTTCCCGCTTAGCTATAAAAAAAGGCGCAGCTTATGTGCGTCCGTTGTATTTAGTGGTAACTACTCTGCTTATCGGTAAGCAGGTTTATGAAATTTTGTTAAAATAAAATTTCTCATATAAAAAGTTAGCTGCAATTTATGAAAGAAAGGTGATTGAATGGATAATTTAGAGCCGAATACCGGTAAGGTTCTGCCGGTATATATAGAAGACGAAATGCAGAAATCATATATTGATTATGCGATGAGCGTAATTGTCCAGCGCGCTTTGCCTGATGTACGCGACGGTTTGAAACCGGTACATCGCCGCATTCTGTACGCTATGCAGGAAGCCGGCATGACGCCGACTAAGCCTTATAAAAAATCTGCGCGTATCGTCGGTGAAGTTTTAGGTAAATATCATCCTCACGGCGACATCTCTGTTTATGACGCTATTGTACGTTTGGCGCAGGATTTTTCTACCCGTTATCTGATGGTTGACGGTCATGGCAACTTTGGTTCTATCGACGGCGACAGCGCTGCTGCTATGCGTTATACGGAAGTGCGTATGGCAAAAATCGCTGAAGTAATGCTGGAAGATATTGAAAAGGATACGGTAGATTTTGTACCTAACTATGATGAATCCTTAAAAGAGCCTTCCGTTTTACCGTCTAAGGTACCCGCGCTTCTGATTAACGGCAGCGCCGGTATTGCCGTTGGTATGGCGACTAACATTCCGCCGCATAATCTGTGCGAGGTTGTTAACGGACTTGTTATGCTTATTGATAATCCGGAAGTGGAAATTCCTCAGCTGATGACTGCCATTAAAGGTCCGGACTTCCCTACCGGCGCTTGCATTCTTGGCAAGGAAGGCATTACCAGCGCTTACACCACCGGCCGCGGCGTAGTAAAAATCCGCGCGAAAGCAGAAATTGAGCCAGGCAACAAGGGTAAGCATAATATTATCATTACGGAAATTCCCTATCAGGTAAATAAAGCTAATTTAATTAAGGATATCGCTCAATTAGTTAAGGACGGCGCTATTGAAGGCATTACGCATATTGACGATTACTCCAATTTGAAGCATGGTATTCGTATTGTTATCGAGCTGAAAAGCGACGCCGTTCCTGATGTAGTTTTAAATCAGCTGTATAAGCACACTGCTCTGCAAAGCTCCTTTGGCATTATTATGCTGGCTTTGGTCAACGGACAGCCGCGCATTCTGAATCTCAAACAGATTTTGGAATATTATTTGGCGCATCAAAAGGATGTTATTACCAGACGTACCCGTTACGAATTAGGCAAAGCCAAGGACAGAGCGCACATTTTAGAAGGTTTGAAAATTGCGCTGGATAATTTGGACGCTGTTATCAGCACCATTCGCAACAGCGCCACTGCCGATATTGCCCGCGCAAATTTAATGGAGCGCTTTAAATTGAGCCAGCGTCAGGCGCAGGCAATTTTGGATATGCGCTTGCAGCGTTTGACAGGCTTGGAGCGCAAAAAGATTGATGACGAATATATTGACGTGTTAGAAACCATTGATTGGTTGGAAAGCGTTTTAGCAGACGAGCATAAAGTTATGAACATTATTAAAGAGGATTTGTTGGAAATGAAGAAAAAATTCGGCGATGCACGCCGTACCGAAATTTCCCATGATTCCTCTGATATGGATGTGGAGGACTTGATTGCGGAAGAAGACATAGTTGTTACAATTAGTCATCAAGGTTATATTAAACGTCAAACCTTAGATAATTTCCGCAACCAAAAACGCGGCGGCGTAGGCAAAACAGGCGGCAGCGGCAAGAAGGAGGATTGTGCAGAGCATTTATTCCTCTCCACCACTCACCACAATATTTTGTTCTTCACCAATAAAGGCCGCGTATATCGTCAAAAGGGCTACGAAATTCCTGAAGCTAGTCGTACTGCTAAAGGTACTGCCATTATCAATTTGCTGCCCTTAGAGCAAGGAGAAAAAATTACGGCTGTAATTCCTGTAAAAGAATTTGTCGACGAGCAGTTTATGTTTATGGCTACCAATAAAGGCACTGTGAAAAAGACTAATCTTAAGGATTTGGAAAGCGCCCGCAAGGCCGGTTTAGTGGCTATCAATTTGGATGAAAATGAAGATTTGATAGGCGTTGAGCTGACTGATGGCAACAGCGAAATTATTTTAGCTACCCGCAACGGTATCGCCATTCGCTTTGACGAGCAGGATGTGCGTCCAATGGGCAGAACTGCTCACGGCGTAAGAGGTATTTCCTTAAATTACGGTGACGAAGTTGTAGCTATGGACAGCGTTCCTAACGAAAACTATGAGGTGCTTACCGCGACTGAATTTGGCATGGGCAAACGCACTGCTGTAAGTGAATATCGCAAGCAGACCCGCGGCGGCAAAGGCATTATCAACATTAAGATTACGGAAAAAACCGGCTTAGTAGTTGGGATGCGCGTAATAAATCCCGCGCAGGAAATTATGATGATAACTTCTGCGGGAATTATCATTCGTATTGATGTGGACAGTGTTTCCCAATATGGACGCAATACTCAAGGCGTCAAGCTGATGACCTTAAATGATAATGATAAGGTAGTTTCATTGGCTGCGATTCATCACGAAGAGGAATAAAAAAATTGAGGCGTTCCCTTTAAGGGAGCGCCTTTCATTATAATGATTTAAATCATAGGTATAGATTAAGCAATGAAATGGTTATTTTCAGAGTACAATAAAAAATATCTTAATATAGCTATTCCTGCTGCTATGGAAGGAGTCTTTATGTCAATTCTGCAGGCTGCAGATTTGATTATGGTAGGAGCGTTAGGCTCTGCGGCTATTGCTGCTGTAAGTATTTTTATTCCCTTAAGATTAGTGTTGCTGACTGTAGCTCGTTCTATGGCATCTGCGGTAACAATTTTGACTGCCAATAAATTCGGTGCTAAGGATTTTTTCAGCATTAAAATTTTATTAAGACAAGCCTTGACACTGTGCTTTGTGGTTATGGGAGTTTTTCACATAGCCTTTTTTTGCTTTTTTGAAAAAATAGTCTTACTAATGGGCGCAAAAGCAGATTATGTGCAAATGGCCATTGATTATGGAACTATTGTTATTTTTGCCGTTTTTATATCCTGTTTATCCTTAGCATTACAGGCAGTGCAGCTTGGTATTGGTCAGACCTCTTCTATTATGAAATGTAATATTATTGGTAACGTGACTAATATAGTTTGCAATTTTTTTCTGATTACGGGAATTGGTTCTTTTCAAGGCTTGGGCGTGAAAGGCGCCGCTTGCGGAACGGTAATCGGTTCTTTGGTGACTCTGTTGATAACCATGTGGATTATGGGCAAAAATAAATATTTTAGCGATGGCTTATTTCAGCTGCCGGATAAAAAATTTTGGCAGGAATTTAAACCTGTTTTCAGCGCTATTTTTAGCGAGCTTGGAGCGGAAAGAATCGGCATGGTGATTTATGCACGCATTACGGCGGATTTAGGCACTTTAGCTTTTGCCGTACATTCGATTTGTTATAGCGTCAGCGATTTCGCTTGGGATTTTATTTTTGGTTTTGGCAAGGCTAATATGGTATTAGCAGGACAATCTTGCGGCAAGCAGAATTATCAGGAATGGAAAATATATCGCAGCCTTGGTTTAAAATGGGGATTTATTTTAGCTACACTTTTTGGTGCGGTGATACATATTTTTTGGCAGGAAATTTTCACTCTGTATAATAAGGATGCCGCAGCGTTGGCATTAAGCGACAGCATTATGCTTTTGGTAGCCTGGCATTTTTATTTAACAGCGCAGGTGATTATTACGGGAGGAATATTGCGCGGCAGCGGAAAAACCGCTGTGGTTGCAGTCTACTCCTTTGTACTGATAACAATTTTGCGTCCTTTAATGACTGCGGGCGCCGTGTATTATCTACATTGGAGTATTGTGGGAGTGTGGCTGGCAATTTGTCTTGACCAAATTTTCCGCTCCGCTTGCTTCACCTACATTTTGTATAAAATAAAAAGCTTACCGAAAATTGTGTAATTAAGGCGTAAAAAAAGTATGCGGTGCAATTTTGCTCCGCATACTTTTTTGTATTATCACCATCCTACTCCAATCCAAGGTCCATGATGATGGTGATGGCCACCGCCAATACCGATACCTATGCCGATAGGAAAATGCACGCCGCGGCGGCTGGCTTTTTCCCGCTGAATTTTCATAAACCAAAAACGGTAAATTTGCTTGCCGTTTTCCAGCTTGCGCGGTTGGTCCACGTCGGTAATAATTTTGTAGCCGTCAAAATTAGCGTTATCGCTTTCGTAATCCAAAAGCATTCTGCTCATTTGCTCGTAAACTGCTTTGTTAGTTGTATATAAACGCAGCATTTCCGTATTAGGCAGGCTTAAAATAAGCTGCTTGCGCAGGGAACGGCTTTTACCCATATCTTGATAAACTTCTACTTCCTCATCCTTGAGCTTGACATAAAGCAAATCATCGCTTGCTTCTCTTTCGCTTAGGCGTTGCTCCATTTCGTCTATGGTAATTACAGCACTGGGAAGCAGAATATTTTTTGTTTCATTTTGCTTGTTTTCTTTAGCTAAAGCCGAAAAACTAAAACAGCAAATAAGAAGCATGATGCAAATAAAAATTTTGCGCATCTTCCCCACCCTTTCTTGTATAAATATCAAATATGTTTTGCTAAGGAAAGCAAAGAAAAATACAGTTAAGATCCTTAATAATATGTTATCATATAACTTGAAAAAAGTGTAATGAAGTTTTAGAAAATATTTTTTAGATGCTATTGGTAACACTTTTGTCCCACAAGGGACAATTTTTGCTAAAATATTTAAAAAATCTACTTAGAACTGCTTTCTAGCAGTTCTTTTTTTAGTTAATTTGTGATAAAATTTACTTGTAATTGTTAAGAAAATTCGGCAAGGAAGTGACAGAATGGAATTTATAAAATCCGCTGATGTAGTCGTTATTGGTGGCGGCATTGTGGGTACTGCTGTTTTGCGTGAGCTTTCCAAGTATGATTTAAAATGCGTACTGGTTGAAAAAGAACCGGACGTTGCTTTGGGTACTACTAAAGCTAACAGCGCAATTCTGCACGCAGGCTTTGATGCTCCTACCGGAAGTTTGAAAGCTATTACTAATGTTCGTGGTAATAAATTGTACCATGAATTAGAAAACGAGCTTGATTTGGACATTAAATGGACAGGCTCCTTGGTTGCTGCAACCACTGATGAAGAAATGCAGACTTTGCAGGAACTGATGGCTCGCGGCCGTAAAAATGGCGTTGAAGGCTTGCAAATTTTAAGCCGTGAAGAAGTTATTGAGCAGGAACCTAATCTGACCACCGTTAAGGGTGCTTTGTGGGCTCCCAGCGCCGGTGTATGCTGGCCTTTCGGCGCAGCTATTGCTTTTGCGCAGTGCGCTGTACAAAATGGTGCAGAAGTTATCCGCGATTGCAAGGTTTTGGGCTTCGTTAAAGAAAACGGTAAAATTATCGGCGTAGAAACCTCTAAAGGTGTTATTGCCGCTAAATATGTTGTAAACGCTGCTGGTGTTTATGCTGATGAAATCGCAAAGCTGGCAGGCGACGATACCTTTACCATTACTCCGCGTAAGGGCGAATATATTCTTTTTGATAAAACTGCCTGCAGCAGCTTGGTTTATGGCGTAGTATTCCCCTGCCCCACTAAAAAATCTAAAGGTATTTTGGTATGCACTACTACCCATGGCAATACCTTCATTGGTCCCAATGCTAATGAACAAGATTCCAAAGAAGATCATGCAGTTACCACTGAGGGCATGAATGAAATTATGGCTTCTGCCCGCAAATTGATTCCTAATCTGCCTATGGGCGCAGCTATTACAGAATTTGCAGGCCTGCGCGCAGTATCCAGCACCGGTGATTTTATTATCGGCGCCAGCGATAAGGTAGAAAATTTGTATAACGCTGCCGGTATGCAGTCCCCAGGTTTGACCTCTGCTCCCGCAGTAGGAGAATTGATTGCTAAAGAAATTGCGCGTGTAAGCGGCGCTGCTGCTAAAGCAGATTTTAAAGCTGCTCTGCCTAAAAAGAAAGCTTTTGTGCGCATGACTGCTTCCGAACAGGCTGCAAAGATTGCAGAAAATAAATTGTACGGCCGTGTAATTTGCCGCTGCGAAACCATTACCGAAGGCGAAATTGTGGAAGCAATTAACTCTCCCGTTGGCGCTCGCACTGTTGACGGCGTAAAACGCCGCACTCGCGCAGGTATGGGACGCTGCCAAGGCGGCTTCTGCGGTCCTCGCGTAACCCAAATTCTTGCCCGCGAACTGAATATTTCTATTCCTGAGGTACTCAAGGAGCGTGCAGATTCTAATATGTTCTATGAAAAATATCCGGTAGACGGCGGGGAGGAATAAAGATGAGTCAATTATATGATGTAATTATTGTCGGCGGCGGCCCTGCCGGTCTTTCTGCTGCTTACAGCGCATGGGAAAACGGCGCTAAGAAAATTATTGTTATCGAGCGCGACCGCGAATTAGGCGGTATTTTGCAGCAATGTATCCATAACGGCTTTGGTCTGCACCATTTTAAAGAAGAACTTACCGGCCCCGGCTATGCTCATAAATGTATCGAGCTGGTAAAGGATAAACCGGAAATTGAAACCTTAGTTGATACTATGGTGTTAGATGTGCAAAATAACAAAACTGTTATTGCCGTAAATCCTGAAAAGGGATTAATGAAATTAGAAGGTAAAACAGTTATTTTGACTATGGGCTGCCGTGAACGTACCCGCGGCGCTATCCGCATTCCCGGCGAGCGTCCTGCCGGTGTATTTACTGCCGGCGCTGCTCAGCGTATGGTAAACATGGAAGGCTATCTGCCCGGCCACAAAATTGTTATTTTGGGCAGCGGCGATATTGGTCTAATTATGGCTCGCCGTATGAGTTTGGAAGGCTGCAAGGTTCAGGCTTGCTTAGAAATTTGCCCCTTCTCCAACGGTTTAACCCGTAATATTGTTCAATGCTTGAACGATTATAATATTCCGCTGTATTTGTCTCACACCATTGTTGCTATTCATGGTGAAGAACGCGTTACCGGCATTACCGTAGCTAAGGTTGACGAGCGCATGACGCCGATTCCGGGTACGGAATTTGATATTGAATGCGATACTGTGCTGCTGTCTGTTGGTTTAATTCCTGAAAATGAATTGAGCCGCGGTTTGAATTTGGATATGAATCCGCTGACCAACGGTCCCGTTGTTGACCAGCACCGCGAAACCAGCTTGGAAGGCTTCTTTGCCGCAGGCAACGTAGTGCATGTGCATGACCTTGTTGACTTTGTATCTGAAGAAGCAGAAATCGCCGGTAAATATGCCGCTTTAAAAGCTCAAGGCAAATTGTCCGCTGATAACCGTTCTGTAAAGGTAAGCGCTGTGGACGGCGTGCGCACCTGCGTACCGCAAAGAGTTACTCTGCCCGCAGAAATTCCTGCTGACGAAAAAATTAAACTGTTCATGCGCGTAGCTGCTCCCCACCGCAAGGTTAAGCTGGTTGTTAAGAGCGGCGAAAACGTGCTTTTGAGCAGACCTCTGCCTGTTGCTAAGCCCAGCGAAATGATTGCCGTAGAAATTCCGGCTGCAAAATTCAACCAAATCGGCGACGAAATTACCGTTGGTTTGGTACTGTAAGGAGGGTATAAAATGGCTGTTGAAACTCGCGTTATGAACTGCATTATGTGCCCTATGGGCTGCGAATTGACCGTTACTATTGAGGATGGCGTTGTTACTAACGTAACCGGCAACACCTGTCCTCGTGGTCCTATTTATGCAAAGAATGAAGTAACTGCTCCCAAACGTATGCTGACCAGCACCGTTGCTATTGAAGGCGGCGTACTTCCCTTGTTGCCCGTTGTTTCTGCCGACGTGCTGCCGAAGGAGCGTATTTTGGACTGCGCTTGCTATCTGCGCGGCGTAAAGGTACAGGCTCCCGTAAAAACAGGCGACGTTATTGTAGAAAATATTCTCGGCTTAGGCGTAAATATTATCGCCAGCCGTGACATGGAATTGCACGAACAATAATTGTTAATGACAGACCTCTCGTTAATTTTGAGAGGTCTGTTTTTTTATTTTCTAAAGAAGATTTTTAAAACGAACGCTTGTTCCTGTTGCGTTTCGTGACATGAAGGAGCGCTCATACGTTAGAAAATTATAAGTACGTTGGAAAATTATAAGGCGGATATATTATCACTCGCTCAGCTCGCTTTTTTTACGCCAGCTTCGAGCAAAAGCATCACGAAATCTCGCAAAACTCGCTGCGCTCAAACATTGCTCGATTTCTATGCTTTTAAGCTCTTGCTGTCTAAAAGCTCGAATCTTCGCTCCGTGATAATATACTCGCCTTGTATGTACTACTTACTGTTCACTGACATCATGCCACAATCTGCATAGTGTTGGCGTGCAAATCTACGCTCTGCCCGTTCACTTCTTTCTCTACCAGCCATACTATGTCGCTGGAAAGAAATTCGTGGTAATCCGCATATTTTTTGTTCGTTTCTATTAAATATTTGGCGCTGGGGTCGCCGTTTAAGGAATAAATTTTGCTGTTGATGTGCAGTTCAGAGATATCCAGCATTTTGCTATCCGTCGCCGGGTCGCTGACGTTTTTATTTTTGTTATCCACTTCGCTGGCAACATTTTCTTTGGCCAAATAATCCGTGCTGTATTGAGATTTACTATCGTCTACTTTTTTATTAGGCACATCCCATTTTTCGCCGATTATATGGTTTTCACTGTCAAACTTTACATATTCGTCGCTGGCCGGAAGTCCGCCCGCCTTGCCCTGCGCCTGATACGTTTTGTTGATAACTTTTTCTGCTTCAATCTTTACTTTGCCGCTCGCGCCCAAAAGGCTGCGGCGTTCGCTGGCTGCTCCTTCTGCGTCATACATGGTGTGGTCAAAATATGGCAGAACAGTTGTGCCGTATTTCCAGTGGCAGCCGATGTGGAATCTTCTGTGCTTTTTATACTTCCAGTAATGGTTATCCTGCCCGCGGTCGTAATAATGCACCGTCCCCTGGTAGCCCTCGTTTTTTACTTCGGCAGCTTTAACTGTCAAATCGCCGCCCGCATTTATTTTGCTATACTGATTGGCTAAATTTTCGCCTAAAGTTATCTCCATATTGCCGCTGGCGATAATATTGGCGTCGTCCGTTTCTTTATCTATAACGGCGGTCAAAATCTGCCGGTCAAATTCGCGCATGGCATCGTAATAATTGGGCGCGTTTAAATGCGGAATTTTATAGGATATTTTTTCGTGGCTTTCGTGGAAGCTGGTCTCGAAAATTTCCTTTTTATTTTGCAAATTTTTAGCGCTGATAGTTATATTGCCTGCGCTTTCGATATCGCTGGAGCTAGTTACTTTGTTTAAATATATCCACTTCATTTAGCAACGCAAGCCTCATTATATTTTTACAATAAAACAACATATGAGATTTCACAACTACTTATATTTTAGCCAATACTATTATTTATATCTAAATCGTAGCGCAACACCTGTCTTATATCTTTCCACTTCACAGTAATACTTCTTATCATCTTTAATAAAATTTATTATTTTACTATTCTTATTTATAATTCTTTCATTTTTTTTGCTCCAACCTGCTATCATAAATTTTGTTGATATAATTTCTTCTATTCTTTCTTGAGGCTTCGTTATATTGTCTCTATCTTGAAATTCATAGTACACTAAATAGGTATCTTTACGTACAAACTCCCTCCTTTTTTCTACAAGTTCAACAATTTTTAGATTTTTTTCTTCAGAACTAAAAATCTTTTCTTGCTCATATACACTGGGAGTATAACTATAAATATTTACTCTAAAGAAAATTACTATAATCAAAATTAATATTCCAAAAACGCCATACCCCCTACTCATAAATATTACCTACCTTACGAGCATGTCTTCTAGATAGTGTAATACCAGCAGAGGTTTCTACTCCAATTTCTACAACTAGAATCATACTATCCTCACTAACCGAAACACTACTACTAACAATGTTACTTACACCTATACTGCTACTATTACCACTAATAGCATTTATTATGTTATTGCCTTCGGTATTTTTCCAATTAGTATCTATTGTCCCTTTCCCATACCCAACATACACAGGTGGAGCAGCACCTGCACCACTTTGCTCTTGGTCGAATATATATACATTTCCTTGCTTATCAAGAATATAGCCCAAATTAATTGATAATGTTTTAGATATACCACCACCAACATAAGAGTAAACATAATCTGTAGTCATCTTTTTAGGATCAGGAATAATATCTGCTTTGATTGCTAATTTGCTACTTTCTACAATAGCTTTCTCTAACGCCTTTCCCTCATAAGCTTGATATAAAACGCCTTTTTCGTCTATATAGTATATACTACCGTTAGGCATCTCAAGAATTTGATTATTTAAATCGGTACCATCTATAATATTTCTTATAGTTTCGTCACCTTTAACAAGATTCATACCCGGAGTTAAAATAACTTCATCACCATTCAAATCAACCCCAACGCTTGTTGCTCCTTGGGTAGATTCATTATTCATCTCCAGCCAAATATAGTCTTGTAAAGCGTCTATAGCTTCATATTTTTCTCTTACCGCTTTTTCTTTTTCCGGATCGCCATTGCAATCAGCCAATTCTTTTTTATAATCAAGATATTGTTTATGCGTCAAATAGTTATTTTTCGTTGCACTAGCAGCCGTGCTTGCGCCTGCATGTGCATTATTGGCAACTATTTCAGAAACTACTCCGCCTACTAAAGCGCTTGCCCATTGGTGCATTGCCGGGTCATCTTCAAACATATCGCTAAGCTTATCCTGAATCATTTCGTTAATCATTGCTCCGCTTGCGCCTGCTAAGAAATCGCTGCCCCCAAGTTCGCTCATTATGCCGCCTATCAGCGCGTGCAAAGCGTTCTTTTCTGCGCTGCCTTCTTCCCAGCCGTTTTTAATTGCCAAATCGCCAACTGCTTTATATGCAAGCTCGCCAAATAAGCCTGCCAACTCCTGCCGTTCTTCAATTTTTGTCTTATCAAAAATTTCGCCCAGTTTATTCAAACTATTAGCAGTATCACGGTTTAAGTCAGCAATATCCTGCTTTTGATTTTCCTTGTCTCTAATTTCAATCGTAGCGTCAGAGATAGTCGCTTTGGTTGTGCTTTCTGCTTCGTCACTAGCAGGCATACCAATATTCGGCGTTACGCCAGCATCTTTCTTTTCGGCATCTTTGCCGGTGTCAATGTTTACGCCTATACTTCCGGCTTCGTATTCTGCTTTGTTGTGAATATCTTCAAAGGTCAGCGTACCGGTAGAAATTTTGTTCTTTTCTGCTTCGGCTTCACTTGTAATAATGCCGCCTTTCAAATCGGTATTATTTTCTACGCGGATATCAAAACCGTCCTTGCCTGCGTAAATGCCGCTCTGCTCGGTAACGCTATCGTAATTGCTGTCGATCTCGCTCTTAGAAGCTCCACCAAATACGCCTGTCTTGTTGGGAGTATCTTTTCCGTTTACAGAAATTCCTACACCAAAACCGGCAGAGGTATTTTTTTCTTCGTATCTATTGCTGTCCTGCTTGCTTGCAATATTCAAATCGCCGCCCACGTTGCCGTTTACTTTTTCACCGCTAAGCTTGCCGCCTTGGATATTTGTGTCGCTGCCGCTAGTGAAATCAAACTCCTGTTGCGCCGTAACAGTGCTTTCGTTATATGTTGTGCTGTTAGCATCCACCTCGCCTTTGGCTTTGCTGCCGCTTATGCTAATGCTGTTTAAGCTGCCTGTTGCCAGATCAAAACCTACGCCTATGCTGCCGCTGCTGGATTTGGAATTTTGCTCTGTAACATTTGTATTTTCAGACGCAGTTATATTAAGATTTTCTTTCGCATTTAAAGCAATATTATCTCCGGACACACTGCTGCCTTTAATGGTAATATCCTTTTCTGTAGCAGTAATATTTACATCACCGCCAGCTTTGACGTTGCTTTCGTTAGCAATTATAGTTGTGCTGCTGCTTTCGCTTTTACTCTTGGTTGTGCCAAGGCTTACATTAAGAGAAAGGTTATGCGCCGGGTCTTTGGCTGCATCTTTTATTTTATTCATATTTTTATTTATTGTATCGTAAGCTTCATAACCGTGCAGTGCTGCCAGTCGTTTATCTTCTACTTGCGCTGCGCGCTCTACATGGTTTACCGCTTCGTTTACTTTGTCTATTGCCTCTCCACCAATAGACACACTAAGTCCGCTGCGCTCAAATTCGTGCTTTTCCTGCGCGTTATAAACGCTGGTTGTGTTTTCTATGCTCACGTTCTCGCCGCTAATATCAATGTTTTCTTTAGCAATTACGTCGCTGCCTTTAATGTCAGCGTCCTTGCCAGCTTCCAGGCGCACGCTGCCCTCTATGCTGCCAATAGTGCTGCCTGCTTGCTCGCTGTTTTGGTTGGCGTATTGATCTTTTTGTTTTTCTTTGCCAATAGTAAAGCCAAAACCGCCGCCGCTCAAAAGGCCGCTCTTTTTTACTTGCTTCATGTATTCGCTGGCGCTGGTCTGTTCTGCGCTTTCTATGTTCAAATTTCCGCCCGCGTTTATATTTACATCTTTATCGGCAACTACGCTGCTGCCCGTAATATTTGTATCTGCGCCGCTCATTATCTCTGCCTCGTTTGCGGATATATTGCTGCCTACAACCGCGTTCACGTTATTGTAGTCAAAAATATCCGTAGTTTTGCTGCTCAAAATTCCGCTTACCTTCTCGTGCTTTTCGTGCAAGCGCTCGTGGTATTCGCTTTCGTTTTGCACATTAACGTTATTTTCGGCGTTCAGCGTGGCTTTTCCTGCTTCGCTTGCCAGATTGCTGCCTTTTATGTTAATGTCGCTGCCGCTGGTAACGGTAATATTTTCTCCGGCCGCAATATTAGTTCCTTTTACAGTTTCATCCACTTGTTTATTGTGGTTGTAATAGCTGCCGCCGCTGCCGTACTTGTTAGCGAAGCCGATAAAAATAAAGCAGTCAGAGCAAGTGCCAAGATTTTTTTTGAGTTCTGCAACATCTTAATCACTTCTTTCTTTTATTTTGTAATTAAAGTATAAATGTTAAGTGTGGCAGAATGATGTTTTTTCGGGCTTGATGAGGAAAAAGAAAATAAAATTTTATTTATCGGCATCCAATTCTTGTAAAAGCTGCGTAAGAGCGTTGTCGCTATCGCTTCTGCTGGCAGAACTATCCTGTTCTTCTTCTTTGTGAATTTCTATACTTAAATCAGCGCCAAAGGTTTTCTTAAACCAAGCAAGATGAGATTTGATTTGGTGCATTTCAATGGACGGGATGTTATCGGCATAAATTTTGAGGACAGCGTTCTTTTTGTCGAAGCTCGTGCTTAAACCACGCACCATACGCGCTTCGGAATAATCTAAGCTTTCGCTTAAGGCTAACAGCAAGGCCAGCTTATTGATAAGCTTCCAGTTGCTTTCCGTAAGTATTTCTTTATAAAAGCGGTCCTTAAAATAATTTTTGGAAACGCCGTTATGCCAGCCGGCAATGGCGCTGGTGATAATCTGCTCCTTATGCGTAAGGCCAAAAAGCTTGGCGTTTTGAATCATATAAGCGCTGTGACGGGCGTGGCTGTAAAAATTGATGGTAATACCAATATCATGCAATAGCGCGGCCGTTTCCAGCAAGCGTCGGTAACCCTTGCGGATTTTATGCAGCTCCGTCCAGCCGTCAAACATAGTCAGCGCCAGCTTGGTAATATGATGAGCGTGTCTTGTATCCGCTTCAAAAAGATTGAGCGTATTTTCTCTGCTGCGCTCTAAAATATTTTTGGCGATTAAGGCTACGTTATTGGATTTGGAATAATAATCGTAAAAAAGTCCTTCGCGCAGGCCGCAGCCGCTGGTAATCAGCTTTTTGGCGCCGGTAGCTTCTAACAGACAGCTGATGATACTGCTGCCTGCTAAAATAATGTCGCTGCGCTCGCTGCTTAAGCCGGAAATTTTTTTACGCTGTTCTAAATTAGTCGTGCGCAGCTTGTTGAAAAAGCTGCGGAAGGTTTGGAGAGGATAAGCGTAATTATGAATTTTGGTCGCGGGATATTTTTTTGCCCGCTGGATGATTTTGGCTACGGTACGAGCGGTGCCGCCTACGCCGATTAAAGGCAGATTTTTTTGCTTGAGCCACGGATATTTCGCTAAACAATCCATAATAAAGGTGCTTAATTTAGTGAAAACTTCCGGCGGCATTTCGTTGCGGATATTGAACATACTTGTGGTATTGACTGCGCCTAAAGGAATGGAAACACTTTCTAAAATTTTACGGTTTTTAAAAAGTATCAATTCGGTGCTGCCGCCGCCAAGGTCAAAAATAATACCGTTTTTTACATCAAGGGTATTGATAACGCCAAGGTAGCTGATATACGCTTCCGTTTTGCCGGAAATAATGTGCAGCCGGATATCAGTTTCCTGCGCCGCACGCGCAATAAGCTCCTTACCGTTAGCGGCGTTGCGGATGGCCGCAGTAGCCACAGCGATAATTTTATCAGCCTGATAAATTTTGCACATGTGCGCAAAGCTTTTAAGGGTGTCAATGGTACTGGTAAAGGCTTCTTCCGTGAGCATATTTTGCCCGTCTACCTTCTGACTTAGACGCAGCGCTTCCTTTTGATTATAAACCATATTATAAGCGCCGTTTTTATAGATATGGCTTACAACTAAACGAGCCGAGTTAGAGCCTATATCTATGATTGCTATTCTCTGCATTTTTTTCTTCTCCCCGTGGCGAACCACATTATTACTATATATATTACGCACAAAATAAAAAACTCCTGCGACGAATTACTAAATTTACGCAAATTTTACACGTAAACGCAGGAGTTTATAGATAAAACAAGAATATATAATATATATGCTAGTTTGGAGGCAGACTTTATGAAACGTAAAACACATACAACTTTTGCTGCCATTCATCTAGGCTCGGAAAAGATAAGCATGCAGATTACAGAGTACAAAAATCTTGACCGATATAAAATTATTGAGCGTGTTAATCGCCGCATACGCCTTGGTGAAGCAACCTTTAAAAATAAAATTATCCCTTACGAGCTGGTATCGGAAATATGCGATATTTTGCAGGGCTTTAAGCGTTTAATGGTAGAATACGGAGTTGAAGAATATAAGCTGCAGGCGACTACTGCTGTACGCGAGGCCAGCAACCAGATTTTTTTGCTGGACCAAATTTACAGCAAAACCGGTTTGGTAGTTGATGTGGTTGATATGCCGCAGGAAATTTATACTAAATTTGTTTCTATTCGCCGAACCTTAAAAAATGCCAAAATCAGCAGCGAGCGCGAAGGTATGCTGATGATGGATATTTCTTCCGGCGGTTTGGGAATTACCTTGGTGCAGGACGAGCAGATTCGTTACCAGCAAAATTTTCATGTGGGCATTATCAGAATTAACGAAAGCTTTGCCCGCAATCGCCGTGAAAGTATGAATTTTAATAAAGCGCTGACAGAATTTTTAAGCAGCACGATTGGTTCCGTGCGTCAGGAATTAAAACAAAGCAGCGTGCAGTATCTTGTTTTATCAGGTACGGAGACTGAACTTTTACTGCGTATGCTGAAGCTGGACGAGGGACAATTAGTGCACCGCATTAAGGCAGAAGATTTTCACGCCTTTTTTGATAAAATGCGCCGTATGAATATGCCGCAGATTATCAGTGAATACGATATTCCGGAGCATGTAGCGGAGCTGGCTTTACCAACAGTGCTTTTATATGAACAGCTGCTGCATCTTGTTCCTGCTAAAGAAATTGTTATTACCGGCGATAGCTTTATTGACGGTATGCAGCTTTTACATATTGGCCGCAAAACAAGTCCGGCTTTAGTAAAGGGTTTGGAGCAGGAAATTATCAGCCTATTCCATTGCATTGGCCAGCGTTATTTATACGATAAACACCATGTACAGCAGGTGGAGCGTTTGGCTATAACTATTTTTGACGCTGTAGCTAAAAATTACGGCATGGGTGAATATGAGCGTCTGCTGCTGCGTGGTACTTGTATTCTGCATGATATTGGTAAATATCTGTGTATGCGCAGCCATTCTATTTATACCTATCAGCTGGTCTGTTCCACAGATATGCTGGGTTTTAGTGACAGAGATAAGCAGATTATTGCGTTGGCTTCGTATTATCATGCTAACAAGCTTTTTGACCAAAGTAATGTGCTGGCGCCTAAGGTGCCGCGGGATATGGTAGCTACAGTGGCGAAATTGGCGGCTATTGTACGGCTGGCTGACGCTATGGATAGAAGCTATCTGCAAAAAATTCGCAGCTGTAATGTTATAGTAAAGGATAATGTGCTGAAAATTCAAGTTGTCAGCAAGGTTGATTTGGCGTTGGAGCTGTGGACCTTTGAAGATAAATCGGCTTTCTTTGAAGAAGTATACGGTATGAAACCGATATTGGAACGGGTGGATAAGTAATGAAAAAATTAGATTTAACTAAGCCTGAATATTTTTATAATCGTGAATTAAGCTGGCTCAAATTTAATTTGAGAGTTCTGAAGGAGGCCATGTTTAAAGAAGCGCCTTTGTTGGAGCGTTTAAAATTTATTGCTATTTCGGCATCTAATTTGGATGAGTTTTTTATGGTGCGCGTGGCGGGTTTATGGAATAATTATGAAAGCGGTATAGATAAGCTGGACGCAGCAGGCTTATCTGTAAAAGATCAATTGGAGGCTATTTCAGAATCTGCTCACGAGCAGGTGCGCACACAGACAAAATATTTAATGGCGCTTCTAGGTGAGATGGATGAGATTGGCTTACATTTTCGCCGCGTAAATGATTTGTCAGAAGTAGCTAAGGATTGGCTGGAGGAATATTATAACGAAGTAATTTATCCTGTATTAACACCTATGGCGGTAGATGCTTCGAGACCCTTCCCCTTTTTGGCGAATAAGACGCAAAATCTTGCTGTGGAATTGGTTAAGGCTGATGGCGAACACAGCATGGGCTTGATTCAGGTGCCTTCTGTTTTGGACAGAATTTTAGAAATTCCGCCTGATAATAAGCGTACCTTTGTGTTTTTAGAGGATATTATTGCCAGCCATTGCCAAGACTTATTCAAAGGCTGCCAAATTTTAGATGTAGTTCCTTTCAGAGTAACGCGCGACAGCGATTTAGATTTAGAGGAAGAAGAAAGCGTTGACCTGATGAAAGAGGTTGAAGAATCTCTGCGTAAGCGTAAACGCGGCGCTACTGTGCGTTTAGAAATTTTTAAAACTAATAATAATCGTATTAAGAAATTTTTGGAAGAAAATCTTGACGTAACTGCTTTAGAGGTTTATGAAATCAACGGACCTTTGGACCCAACGTGCTTCTTTAAATTTACCGGCTTAAAAGGTATGTGGCCTTGGTTGTATGAGCCCTTTGTTCCCCAGTGTCCCTTAGAGCTGCCTGAAGACAGCGATTTGTTTGCAGCCATTCGCAGAAACGATATTCTTCTGCACCACCCCTACGAAAGCTTTGACCCTGTGGTGAAATTGGTCAGCGATGCGGCGGACGACCCGCAGGTTTTGGCTATTAAGCAGACCTTGTATCGCGTTAGCGGCAACAGTCCTATTGTTGCGGCTTTGGCTCGCGCTGCGGAAAACGGCAAGCAGGTTACGGTTTTAGTAGAATTAAAAGCGCGTTTTGACGAGGAAAACAATATTTTGTGGGCGCGCCGTTTGGAAAAAGCAGGCTGCCACGTAATTTACGGCTTGGTAGGTTTAAAAACTCACGCAAAAATTATTTTGATTGTGCGTAAAGAGGATAACGGCATTAAACGCTACGTGCATTTGGGCACGGGCAACTATAACGACAGCACTGCAAAATTATATACTGATTTGGGTTTAATGACTGCCAACGACGAATTTGGCAGCGATGCTTCGGCATTTTTCAATCTGCTCAGCGGTTACGGCGAACCGCCTATTTGGAATAAGCTGGTTATGGCACCGTTAGGTCTGCGGGAGAAAATTTATTCCTTGATTGATAATGAAATTAATATGGTTAATTTGGGTAAAGAGGGTCATATTATTGCGAAAATGAACTCTCTAATTGACTATCCTGTCATTCAAAAGCTGTATGAGGCTTCTGCGGCAGGCGTGCATATTGATTTAATTGTGCGCGGTATCTGCGGCTTGCGTACAGGTATCGAAGGTATCAGCGAAAATATTACGGTGCGCAGTATTGTGGGACGCCAGCTGGAGCACAGCCGTATTTTTTGGTTTGCTAACGGCGGCGAAGCGCAGTTGTACCTTTCCAGCGCCGATTGGATGCCACGCAACCTTAACGACCGCGTAGAGCTGTTTTTCCCGGTAGAAACTGAGGAGCATATCAACCGTATAAAAGGTTTGTTGGATTTATATTTGCGCGATAATGTAGGCGCGCATATGATGCAGTCTAATGGCAATTATCGACGCGTACACAACAAGTTGGAGCCTGTAAGCGCGCAGGCAGCACTGTATGAAATGGCGCAGCTGGCTGTGACCAGCGATAAGCTTCCTATGGAGCAGCGATTGCAGCCTGTATTTAGCAGACGATAGAATTGCGAAGCTGAAAAATTGTTACTTGTGAGTTTAACTGTCTAATTAAACCCGCGTGTTGCAATACTAGCGCCAAATTGCTATAATATTTAGCAGCAGAGGGGGATTAAAAATGAGTACATTTGCTGTTACCTTGAACTATAATTGTAATTATGGCTTTGTAGAATATAATGAAGAAAGTAAAACAGCATCAGTCACCCTGCCAGTGGCAGAGGCTAGATGTGCTGTGGAGCAATTTTTGGCTGCACCCTTAACATTGGATGTGCCCCACGGCGATACCATCCGCGATTTTGTTACCGAAACCTTGGAGCCGTTGGCAAGCCTAGAAAATTTTAAGGTGTGCTTAACGCGTTTGTGGGGCAAAACCGGCGTGCGCGTTGAATGGAGCATGCCTCCGGGAATGGCAGAAAAGTTATAAAAGACTTTTTAAAATTATAACTGTTATACAATTTTATAATAGAAAAGGGTTCCGTAGCTCAGTAGGATAGAGCAACCGCCTCCTAAGCGGTAGGTCGCCAGTTCGATTCTGGCCGGGATCACCAAGAAAATTTAACCGCTCTCAAAATTTTTGAGAGCGGTTGTTTTGTATATATGAAGGTATAATGTTTTTTACTTGACTGGTTACTTAATTTATATTAAAATCGGTTTTAATAAAGGAGGTCATCAGTATGCCTTTTGAGAGTAATATCATTGAAGATATAGTAAATGAAGCAAGAAGACATCCTGCTGAATTACCGTGGATTGAATTTAAAACTAATAATTGTAATCACCAAGCAATTGGTGAATATGTTAGTGCCTTATCTAATACTGCTGCTCTTTTTAATCAAGAACATGGTTTTCTTATTTGGGGCGTGAATGACACGACACATGAGATTTGTGGTACTACATTTGTTCCGTCTAAAGAAAAGCACGGAAACCAAGGGCTTGAATTGTGGATTGCAACTCAATTAGAGCCGCAGGTTCAATTTTATTTTCATTCATGTGTTATAGATAATAAAACCGTTGTACTAATGGAAGTTAATGCAGCTTTCTCTACTCCGGTAAAATTTAGAGGAGTTGATTATATTAGAATTGACTCTCATAAGAAAAATTTGAAAGACTTTCCAGATACAGAACGTGAATTATGGGCAATATTATCTCGCAGATCTTTTGAAACGATGTGTGCAATGGATCATGTTACAGGTGATAATATTTTGAGGCTTTTGGATTATGTTTCTTATTTTGAATTATTATCAATGGATTTACCAAGCGATAAACAAGGCATATTAGATGCTTTAAAAGAAGATGGAATGATTACGAAAAATGAGGCAGGAAATTATAACATTACAAATCTTGGAGCTATTTTGTTTGCAAAGCGATTAATAGATTTTCCTTCCTTGGAACGTAAGTCAATTCGTGTTATAGAGTATGCTGATAATAATCGCATGTCTTCGGCTAGAGAAAAGCGTATCGGGAAAGGATATGCTAGTGGATTTGAAGAAACGATAGGATATATCAATGACATTTTGCCAATAAACGAAGTTATGGGAAAGGCATTGCGTAAAGACGTACCTATGTATCCTGAACTTGCTGTTAGAGAGTTAGTTGCAAACGCAATCATTCACCAAAATTTTTTCCTACAAGGTACAAGTCCTATGGTTGAAATATTTACCGATAGAATGGAAATTACTAATCCTGGTATTCCTTTGATAGAAAAAGAACGATTTCTTGATCATCCGCCCATTTCTCGTAATGAAAAACTAGCATCATTTATGCGTCGGATAGGTGTTTGTGAGGAACGTGGCAGCGGATATGATAAAGTTGTTTTTCAGACTGAATTTTATCAGCTACCTGCTCCAGAAATAGATATTTATAATAATCACACAAGAGTATCACTATTTTCATATAAACCATATGCTAAAATGTCTAAAGATGATCGTCAAAGAGCTTGTTATTTACATGCTTGTCTCAAAAGAGTCAACCGTGAATACATGACCAATTCATCATTAAGAGAACGTTTTCATATTGAACAAAAAAATAGTGCTATGATGACACGGCTTTTAAATGAAACTTGCGATGCTGGATTGATAAAAATATCAGATGATTCAACGTCTGATAGAAATAGAAAGTATTTACCATATTGGGCATAAAATTTACTTGATTGGTAGTTGATTGGTATGTACCATTCTACGGTAATATTGTTGTAATAACAGTGTTTAGCTGAGAATTTTACTTGACTGGTAGTTGACTGGTATGTGCGATTTTACGATAATATTGCTGTAATAACTGTGTTTAGCCGATAAATTTACTTGACTGGTAGTTGATTGGTATATTACGCCAGTTCGACTCTGGCCGGGATCACCAAAGAAAAATTAGCCGCTCTCAAAATTTTTTGAGGGCGGTTGTTTTTATTGGTTTGGAATGTAATTGGTACGCTAAAAATGCAACGAATTATCTTTGACTAACTTCTTTACATTGCTTTTTTGCTGTCAATAAGTTTATAATATAAATTAGAATGAGTATAGATAAAGTTTATTTTTATGTGATAGTTTGAGGTAATTTTATGTGCGAAGAATTAACTAAAGAATTAGTTGACGTTCAAGAAAATAAAATTATAACACTGAATCCTCTGCTGTTAGACGAATTGCTTAAAGACCGCACGACGGGAAAAAATATAATTTGGGCAACAGATGATTATAAAAATTATGGTGAAGGTTACGGCTTTTTTGATGAAATTCGCTCTGAATTGATTACGGGCGCGCGCGGTAACATTATTATGCCTCGTTCTGTAAAATCTAAATTAGCGCAAAACGCTCGCACCCGCAATATGGCGGAAGTTTTTACGCCTACCTGGATTTGCAATAAGATGAACAATCTTGTTGACAATGCATGGTTTGAGAAAAATGATGTTTTTAACAAAGAAGACGGTAACGCTTGGAGTATTAGTGAACAAAAAATAGTTTTTCCGGATTATGATAAACATCAACCTAAAGGCTGGGAAAGCTACATTGGCGCTAAACGCTTAGAAATTACCTGCGGCGAAGCCCCCTATCTTGCCAGCCGTTATGACGCTGTTACCGGAGAACCAATTCCTATTACAGATAGAATTGGTATTTTGGATAGAAAATTGCGTGTGCTTAACGAAAAAATTAGACTTCGCAAAGACAAAACAAAAGCTTATAAAAGATGGCTAGAATTGGCAAAAAAAGCTTTAATGAGCACTTATGGTTTTGAATGGCAGGGCGACAACGTGCTTATTGCCAGAGAAAATATTCTTTACACAGTAATGGATTATTTTGCCGCGAAATTTGGCGAACCGCTGCCGGAAGCATATTTAGCACCGCTGGCAGAAATTATCAGTTGGAATATTTGGCAGATGGACGGTTTAAAATGCGTCGTGCCAAATTCTTGTCATGATTATAAAAAGCAGCCTAAAGCAGTCTCCCCCAACCTTTTTGACAAAAAGGCTTTTAGCAGCAGTATTTTGAAACGCAGCGTAAGCGTTTGCGACGTGCAAGAGGAAGAAATGCAAAAATGCCAAGGATGTTTAAAAGATAATGTAGATTTGCACAATGGTGTGTACTGTAAAATTAAAAATTGGAGTACAGGAAAGATTTTTAAGTTTAAAGATTTATTAAGCCAGCAAGGAAGTGAAAAGAACATGAGTAAGGATTTTAAATTTGATGTAGTAATTGGCAATCCGCCGTATCAAAAAGATACTTTAGGTGCAGGTAGACAAGCAAAACCTATTTACAATTTTTTTATTGAACAATCTAAACTTTTAACTTCTAAATATATTGTAATGATTACTCCATCAAGATGGTTTTCTGGCGGTATGGGATTAGATTCTTTCAGAGATAGTATGATTAACGATTCACAAATAAAGGTTATAAGGGATTATACTAATGCTAAAGATTGTTTTCCCAATATCAGCATTGGTGGTGGCGTGAATTATTTTTTGTGGGAAAAAGGCTATAATGGTTTTTGTTCTTTTACTAACGTAATGAACGGAACCGTTACCTTTACCTCTTCTTTTGAATGGGGCGATTCCA
>ENA-UERC01000427-UERC01000427.1-human-gut-metagenome-genome-assembly--contig:-NODE-427-length-31940-cov-8.341901_pt1 | contig 31940 bp, 29 predicted proteins | sample MGYA00242955_ERZ507955 | MGnify/ENA primary metagenome ERZ507955 (study PRJEB26167, sample SAMN06115394) | human gut metagenome | host: Homo sapiens | place: China:Hubei | collected 2016-04-27 | study... | reverse complement strand
AAAAACGCGTTGAACGAGTGATAATAAATCGCTTATCACTATCAATCTCTTTGTTTTTATAAACCATTGCGCAATGAGCGTGAAAAAACGCGTTGAACGAGTGATAATAAATCGCTTATCACTATCAATCTCTTTGTTTTTATAAACCATTGCGCAATGAACGAAAAAACCGCGTTGAACGAGTGATAATAAATCGCTTAACGATGTCAATCTTTTTGCTTTTTATATAATAATCTAAGCAGACGCAAAAAACAAGAAAATTATACCAATCGTTACATGTTTGTGAAATCCCTTGTCCGCACATAAAATCTACTTACACGGAGTTTCTAGATGTGTTATAATAAAATCAAGGAAAATCTACCTGGTTTTGGTATGTTGGAGGTGTCCTTTATGAGTTTGGAATTTAATAAAACTACTTTTTTAAAAATATATACCGGCGAGGACGTAATCTGCAACGATATTCCTTTGTACAAGGCTATCCTGCGTGAGGCGCGCCGCTTAGGCTTGGCAGGCGGCACGGTAATGAGAGGCATTGAAGGCTATGCCACTAAAGTACGCGGCGTGGGACGCGCTGTGAACACTTTCATCAGCGGCAATGCCAATCTGCCTGTGGTTGTAGAAATTGTTGATAAACGCGAAAATATTGATAAAATCCTGCCCTGGCTTGAGAAAAATGCGACCAGCGCTTTGGTGCTGGTAGAAGAAAGCACCTATATGGTTACAAACTATATGCGTGAAAAAGGCTATGCCGACAAAGTTGTCAATGCTGCGCCGGCAAAACAGCAGATGCAGCAACAGCAATAATTTTTATATAAGCAAAAACCGCAGTCCAAAGGTTTTGAGCTGCGGTTTTTTGTGGCGTTCCGAAAGGAGTACACTATGAGTGAAGAAACCAAACAAAATGCAGCTGAGGAAGAAGTAAAAACCGCTGAAGTTATTGACGACCGTATGCGCGAGGAAGAAGCGGAGAATTTGTGCCGCTGGGCAGCAGCTCGCGCCGGTGTGATTGTAGTAGCACCGCTTTTGGGAACTATGAGCTTGGTGGCTAACGAAATTTATATGATAATCAAATTAGGTAAGGTTTATGGTGAAGAAATTTCCGAGCAGGCGGCTGTGAGCGTTTTAGGCAGTTTAGGCGCATATTTTGTAGGCAGCACTCTGTCCACGCTGATTCCTTTCCCGCCCTTGCAGATTCCTGTGGCAGTAGGCACTACTTACGCTTTAGGGCGTGTAGTAACCGAATGGCTGAAGGCAGGCAAGCCCAAGGATATGAGTCCTTTTAAAACCGTTTATGATGACGCTATGAATATGGCGAAGAAAAATCTTGATATTTTCAAAAATAACCCCCACAAGGACGAGCCTTTGGGCAACGAAAAACAGCATTACGATGTGTAAAAGCTACAAATTTGGGAGGAAATTATGTACGATATAGCTATTATTGGCGGCGGACCGGCCGCGATTTTTGCAGCCTATGAGTTTGCTCTGAAATATCCGTCGCTGCGTTTGGTGATGTTGGAAGCAGGTAATGCCATTGATAAGCGTTTTTGTCCCTTGGCTTCTAAAAAGGTTGACCATTGCATTAACTGTAAGCCTTGCAGCATTATGCGCGGCTTTGGCGGTGCCGGTGCGTTTTCTGATGGTAAGTATAATTTTACTACGGAGTTTGGCGGCTGGCTTAACGAATATCTGCCGGAGGAAAAGGTTATTGAACTCATAGATTATGTGGATGAGTTAAACTGTCGTCACGGTGCGCCCGGAGAATATTTTTCTACTAAAAACAGCGATATTGGCCGTCAGGCGCTGAAATATGATTTGCATCTTTTAAATGCCAAGGTGCGTCACTTAGGCACGGAAAATAACTTGGTTATTATGGAGAATATCTATAAATTTTTGCAGGGGAAAATGGAAATCCGCTGTAATACTGCTGTAGAGCAAATCAATGTGCAGGAGGACGGCAGTTTCGTGCTGGATTTGGCGGATAAAGGCCAAATCGCCTGCAAATATCTCATTGCCGCCCCAGGACGCGCAGGCGCCGAATGGTACAGCGAGCAGTGCCGCAGCCTGGGACTTAGCTTTATCAATAATCAGGTGGATATTGGCGTGCGCGTGGAGGTGCCGGCAGACGTTTTTAAGCATATTACCGACGAGGTTTATGAGGCGAAAATTCTTTACCGCACTCAGGTGTATAACGATATGGTGCGTACCTTCTGCATGAATCCTTACGGTTATGTAGTGGCGGAAAATACCGACGGCATTATTACGGTTAACGGTCATAGCTACCGCGACCCCAAGCTGCACAGCAAAAATACCAATTTTGCGCTGTTAGTCAGCAGCAAATTTACCGAGCCATTTCATGAGCCGCTGCAATATGGCAAGCGCATTGCGTCCTTCTCCAATATGCTTGGCGGCGGTGTTATCGTGCAGCGCTTTGGCGATTTAATCAAAGGACGTCGTACTAACGAAAAGCGCATTTTAAAAAGCTTTACTAAGCCGACCTTGAGCGCTACGCCGGGAGATTTAAGCTTAGTCTTGCCTAAACGTCAGTTAGATGATATCATTGAAATGATATATGCCTTGGACAAAATTGCTCCGGGCATGGCCAACGCAGATACGCTGCTGTACGGCGTGGAGGTTAAATTTTATAGCGCCCGCTTAGAGCTGGACGGCAATTTGGAAACGAAAATTCCCAATATGTTTGCTATCGGCGACGGTGCGGGCATTACTAGAGGTTTATCCCAGGCCAGCGCTTCAGGCGTGTGGGTAGCTCGAGTGATTGGCCAAAGAATTGAGGAAGGTGTTTAAACAGTGAATTTTGAGTTTTTTGCATTTTTAGTATTCATGTCTTTTGTATCCTTTGCCACGGCATTTTTGGCTTATGGAATGGTAGTGCGCTTTATGGGTAAGGAAGGTACCTTCGCTCGCATGGGACAGGTAATTTTGGTGCCTGCCTGCGTAATATTTTATGACTTTATCTGTATGGCCGCTCCCGAAGGCTACAGATATTTGTTAGGCGGCCTGCCGCTTTTAGCCGTAGCCGGCTTGGCTTTATATTATCGCTTTGTCAAGGGCGAGGATTTTGCTAATCCCGAAAAAACTCCTACTGAATTGGCGCAGGCTAATAATGAGCCGAAAAAATTCAGTAAAAAATCTGCCCGTATCCACGCTGCCAGAAAAAAACGCGGCCGTGAATAAAATTCTCCCGGCAAGCAGGAAAATCTGTTAAGAAAAGCGAATATATTCTATAATAGATAAATCTTTGAATTAGTAATCTGCATAGACATGGAGGTGTCGGTTATGTTTAAAAAAATTCTTGTTCCCGTAGATGGCAGCGAAGGTTCTTGGAGAGCATTGAGCACTGCTGTGCAGCTTGGTAAAAAGTTTGATAGCGAATTATTGGTTGTTAATGTTATCCAGCCTTATAATAACGCCGCTTTGCTGGCTATTCCCTTGGATAACGCTACGGTAACCCAGGGCAACAGCGAGCTGGAAAAAATCGGCGACAAGGTTTTGGAAATGGCAGAAGATCGTTTGGCTGATTATCCCTTTAAGACGGAATATAGTTTAGAGGTAGGTCATCCGTCCGAGCGCATTATCGCTTTGGCTAAAAAAGCTAATGCCGACGCTATTGTTATTGGCAGCCGCGGCTTATCCGGTATCGCCGAATTTTTCTTAGGCAGCGTCAGCTCCAAGGTTTCTCAATACGCAACCGTACCTGTTTTGATAGTGAAATAAAATGCTGCGGCGGATACTTGTGCCCATTGATGGTACTGAATGTTCTTGGCGTGCTTTGGAATATGCCTGTGAGCTTGTACGTTTTACTAGCGGCAGCCTAGTTGTTATGACCGTCAACAGCGGCAGACAGAAAGAAACTGTTCTTGAGGTTGCCGGGGATGTTCTTTTTGCTCAAATCGGCAACGAAGTTTTGGACGCTGCAAATGCTGTCTTAGCCGGAAAAAATATAGATTGTACTTATCTATTGGAAAACGGCGGCAATATAGCAGATAATATTTTGCGCACAGTGGAGGAAGAACACTGTGATGGTATTGTTTTAGGCAGCAGAGGCTTGGGAATTTTGGAAGGCTTTTTGCGCAGCAGCGTCAGTCAAATAGTCTTAGAAAATGCTTCTGTTCCTGTGACAATTGTAAAATAATTTATATGAGGAGGTGCCTGGCTTGAGGTATCTCCTTTTTTTCACATGTGTAAAAATTATGTATACATTGTTATTTCAAGGTGCTTTGGGTTTTACAAAAGAGCGTAGATAGTGTATACTGAATTTGTCAGTAGAATATATTTCGTGCTGAATATCAGAAAGTTTTTATTATATTTTATAGAAAGAAGGGAATCTCATGGTCAAAATGAAAACTATGGATGGCAACACAGCTGCTGCATATATTTCTTATGCCTTTACTGATGTTGCTGCAATTTATCCTATTACTCCTTCCTCTCCTATGGCAGAGGTTGTTGACGAATGGTCCGCTCAAGGAAAGAAAAATATTTTTGGTCAATCTGTAAAGCTTTTGGAAATGCAGTCTGAGGCAGGTGCTGCAGGTGCGGTACACGGCTCCTTACAATCCGGTGCTCTTACTACTACTTATACTGCTTCTCAGGGCTTACTTTTAATGATTCCTAATATGTATAAAATGGCCGGCGAGCTGCTGCCTGCTGTTTTCCATGTATCTGCCCGCGCTTTAGCAACCAGCTCTCTGTCTATTTTTGGCGACCATCAGGATGTTATGGCCTGCCGTCAAACTGGCTTTGCCCTGTTGGCTGAGGGCAGTGTGCAAGAGGTTATGGACTTGGCTGGCGTAGCACATTTGTCTGCTGTTAAAGCTCGTGTGCCGTTCTTAAATTTCTTCGACGGCTTCCGTACCTCTCATGAAATTCAAAAAATTGAGGTTTTGGAATACGAGGACTTGGCTAAGCTGCTGGATATGGAGGCTGTGGCTGAATTCCGTAAACGCGGCTTGAATCCTGACAATCCTGTTATCCGCGGTACTGCGCAGAATCCGGATATTTATTTCCAAACTCGTGAAGCTGTCAACGGCTATTACGACGCTCTGCCGGAAATTGTAGAAAGCTACATGGGTGAAATCAATAAGCTTACCGGCCGCGATTATCACCTGTTTAATTACTATGGTGCTAAGGATGCCGAAAATATTATTATTACCATGGGTTCCAGCTCCGAAACTGTGCGCACCGTAGTAGATTCTTTGAACGCGCAGGGACAGAAGCTGGGCGTATTGGTAGTGCATCTGTATCGTCCTTTCAGTATTAAGCATTTTATGGACGCTATTCCTGAAACCGTAAAACGCATTGCTGTTTTGGATCGCACCAAAGAGCCAGGTTCCTTGGGCGAGCCTTTGTACTTGGATGTGCGCAACGCTTTCTATACCAGCAAACGTAACCCGCTTATCGTTGGCGGCCGTTATGGCTTAGGTTCCAAGGATTTGCTGCCCGGCGATATTGTTGCCGTATTCAATAATCTTGCTAGCGACGAACCGAAAAACGGCTTTACCATTTCCATTACCGACGACGTTACCAATACCTCTCTGCCTTGCGTTGAGGGTGTGGACGTTACCGCAGCCGGTACTAAGGCCTGCAAATTCTGGGGACTTGGCTCTGACGGTACCGTTGGCGCCAATAAGAGCGCTATTAAAATCATCGGCGACTATACCGACATGTACGCTCAAGGCTATTTCTCCTATGATAGTAAAAAATCCGGCGGCGTAACCGTTTCCCATCTGCGTTTCGGTCATACTCCGATTATGGCTCCGTATTTAATCAATATGGCTGATTTTGTTGCCGTACATAATCAATCCTATGTACATAAATATGACGTTGCCGCAGGCCTCAAAAAGGGCGGCACCTTCCTCTTAAACTGCAACTGGACTGTCGACGAGCTGGACGCACAGCTGCCAGGTCAGCTGAAACGCTATATCGCGCAAAACGATATTAAAATGTACATTATTGATGCAGTAAAAATTGCTCAGGAAATCGGTTTAGGCGGCCGCATCAACATGATTATGCAGTCTGCATTCTTTAAGCTGGCTGATATTATTCCTTTGGCAGACGCTGTAAAATATCTGAAAGACGCTGTTGAACATTCCTATGGCAAAAAAGGCCAAAACGTTGTTGACATGAATAACGCCGCTATTGATAAGGGTATTGACGCTATTATTCCGGTAGAAATTCCTGCGGCTTGGGCTAACGCAGAGGATACTCTAAGCGCAGCCGAGACCGGCAACGAATTTGTGGATAAGCTGCTTGTTCCCATGAATCGTTTGGAAGGCGACAAGCTGCCTGTCAGCGCTTTTAAAGAGCATATGGACGGCACCTTCCCCAGCGGCACCGCTGCTTACGAAAAACGCGGCATTGCTATTGACGTTCCGGAATGGCAGATGGATTCCTGCATTCAATGTAACCAATGCGCCTTTGTCTGCCCCCATGCAGCAATTCGCCCGGTACTTTTGACGGAGGAAGAGGCTGCCAAGGCTCCGGCAACACTGGCTTCCAAGCCTGCTATCGGCGCTAAGGGTCTGCGCTTTGCTATCAGCGTATCTCCGCTGGACTGCGCAGGCTGCGGCAACTGCGCTCAGGTCTGCCCTGCTCCCAAGGCTAAAGCTTTGGTTATGAAGCCGTTGGAAACTCAAATGCCTAAGGCCGAGGCTTGGGAATACAGCCAAAAAGAGGTTGCTCCCAAAGCTAATCCTTTAAATAAGAAAACCATGAAGGGTATTCAATTTGAGAAACCCTTGCTGGAGTTCAGCGGTGCCTGCGCAGGCTGCGGCGAAACTCCTTATGCTAAGCTGGTAACTCAACTGGTTGGCGACAGAATGATGATTGCTAATGCAACGGGCTGTACCTCTATTTGGGGCGCTTCCGCTCCCTCCATGCCGTACACCAAAAACAGCGCCGGTCACGGTCCTTCCTGGGCTAACTCCCTCTTTGAGGATAACGCTGAATATGGCTTAGGCATGTTCTTAGGCGTAAAACAATCCCGCGAACGCGTTGCTGAAAAGGTAAAGGCTATGCTGGCTGGCGAGCTGCCCGAGGATTTGCAGGCCGCTTTGGCAGACTGGCTGGAAAATATGAACGAAAGCGAAGGTACCCGCCAGCGCGCAGACGCTTTGACTGCCGTACTGGCAACCTATAAGGATAAATGCGCTAAATGTGCTGCCCTTTACGCTGAAAAACAATTCTTTGTAAAACGCAGTCACTGGATTTTTGGCGGCGACGGTTGGGCTTACGATATTGGCTACGGCGGCTTAGATCACGTGCTGGCTTCCGGTGAGAACGTTAACGTTATGGTATTCGATACAGAAGTATATTCCAACACCGGCGGTCAATCCTCTAAATCTACTCCGACTGCTGCTATCGCTAAATTTGCTGCCAGCGGCAAAAAGACCAAAAAGAAAGATTTGGGCATGATGGCCATCAGCTACGGCTATGTATATGTGGCACAGGTTGCTATGGGCGCAGACAAGAACCAAACCTTAAAGGCTATTGCCGAAGCTGAGGCTTACGACGGACCGTCCCTGATTATTGCTTACGCACCCTGCATTAACCACGGTCTGAAAATTGGTATGGGCTGCAGCCAGCTGGAAGAAAAACGCGCTGTTGAGTGCGGCTATTGGGCAACCTACCGCTATAATCCGGAGCTGAAAGCAGCAGGTAAGAATCCGTTCATTCTTGATTCCAAAGAGCCTACCGCCAACTTCCGCGAATTCCTCATGGGCGAAGTTCGTTACAGCTCCTTGGCTAAAATGTTCCCGGATACTGCCGAAGCACTCTTTAACAAGACCGAAAACGACGCTAAAACTCGTCTGGAAGGCTATAAAAAATTGGCAAGCCAAGAATAAAATAGCTTGATAACTGTATAGAAAAATCCCCACGGATAACTATATCTGTGGGGATTTTTTGTAGCTTAAACATTATTGGTAAACAAAGGTAAAGCTTATTTTTAATCTGCAAGCAGAAGCTAACTTAAATTATAAATTAGCTTAAACTTTTCACAAAATTCTCTTGACAAACAAATAAAGCTGATGTAAACTTTATTGCGTAGTTAGAAGCATCTAACTACATATATTTTTGCAGTGGAGTTAGCTTATGCTTACAGAAAATATTTGGAGGAAATGATGATGCCTTTACTAATGGCAGGATTAGGAGAAACCAATAAAATAGTTACCGTTCAGGGTAAAGACGAAACTAAACGCTTTTTAGCAAGCTTAGGCTTTATTCAAGGCGCAGAGGTTACTGTTGTAAATGAGTTTGGCGGTAATTTGATTGTGAATGTCAAAGATGCCCGCGTTGCTTTAAGCAAGGTGATGGCAGCGAAAATTTTTATTTGATTTAGTGTAGATTTTAAGGAGGGTGCTATGAAAACATTAAAGGAAGTCGCCGTCGGCGAAAAAGCAATCGTCAAAAGATTGACCGGTGAAGGAGCGCTGAAACGCCGTATTATGGATATGGGTGTGACTAAGGGCGTAGAGATTTATGTGCGTAAGGTAGCTCCTTTGGGCGATCCTATGGAGGTTACGGTGCGCGGTTATGAGCTGAGCCTGCGCAAGGGCGAAGCGGAAAACATTTTGGTAGAGTAAGGAGGAGCGGTAATGAAGGAAATTAAAATTGCGTTGGTAGGCAACCCTAATTGCGGCAAAACTACTATGTTTAACGAATTAACCGGTTCCAAGCAATATGTAGGCAACTGGCCCGGCGTTACCGTAGAGAAAAAAGAGGGACGCCTTAAAGGCCATGACCAGGTTATCGTAACAGATCTTCCGGGTATCTATTCCTTGTCTCCGTATACCTTGGAGGAGGTTATTTCGCGTAAATATCTGCTGGAAAATAAAGTAGACGCTATTTTAAATTTAGTTGACGGTTCTAATATCGAGCGTAATTTGTACTTGACTACGCAAATTGCAGAGATGGGCGTACCTGTTGCTATAGCCATGAATATGATGGATATTGTGCGTCAAAATGGTGATCGGCTAAACTTAAAAAAGCTTTCTGAAGCATTGGGCTGTCCTATTGTGGAAACCTCTGCTCTGCGCGGCGAGGGTATCCGGGAGGCTGCCGAGACCGCCATAAAGATGGCGGGAGCTGCTGCTCCTAAATATATGCATTTTTGTGATGAGGTAGAAGCTGCGCTGCAGGCTATTATGCAGCTGGTAGGTCATAAAATTGCGGGTGCCGGTGAACGTTGGCTGGCTGTAAAAATTTTTGAGCGTGATGCCCAAATTATGGAGACGCTTAATTTTACCCAAGCCGAACAAGAACGCTTGGAAGAAATTATTACTGCCTGTGAGGATGTGCTGGACGATGACAGCGAAAGCATTATCACTAATGAGCGCTACAACTATATTACAGATTTAATCAGTAAAACTGTTGTCAAAGGACAAATTGGTTTGACGACATCTGACAAAATCGACCGCATTGTGACTAACCGTTTTTTGGCGCTGCCCATTTTTGCCGCGGTTATGTTTTTGGTTTATTATATTGCCGTTGATTCTCTGGGCACCGTTGTAACTGATTTTACCAACGATACCTTGTTCGGCGAGTGGATTATGCCTTGGGTGCAGGAAAAGCTGGAAGCCGCAGGTACCGAGAACTGGCTTGTTTCTTTAGTAGTCGACGGCATTATCGGCGGTATCAGCGCTCCGCTGGGCTTTGCTCCGCAAATGGCTATCGTATTTTTGCTGCTTAGCTTTTTGGAGGACTGCGGCTATATGGCGCGCGTGGCTTTTATTATGGACCGTTTCTTCCGCCAGTTTGGCATGAGCGGTAAAAGCTTTATTCCCCTGCTGATTTCCTCCGGCTGCGGCGTGCCCGGTATTATGGCCAGCCGTACCATTGAAAACGAAAAGGACCGCCGCTTGACCATTATGACCACTACCTTTATTCCCTGTGGTGCAAAACTGCCGGTTATCGCGCTCTTGAGCGGCGCTATTATGGGCGGTGAATGGTATATGGCGCCCATCATGTACTTTATCGGCTTCTTTGCCGTAGTTACCTCCTGCATTATTTTGAAAAAGAGCGAGCTGTTCGCCGGTGAGCCTGCACCCTTTGTTATGGAAATGCCGCCGTATCATTTGCCCGCTGCGAAAAACGTGCTGCTGCATACCTGGGAGCGCGTAGCAGGCTTTCTCAAAAAGGCCGGTACGATTATTTTCCTGTGCTGTGTAGCTATGTGGTTTTTGGCTAGCTGCGGCTTTGTGGACGGCAGCCTGACTATGGTAGCAGAAACCGAGCAGAGCTTGATTGCCGTAATTGGCTCCGGTTTGGCGCCTGTTTTTGCTCCCTTAGGCTTTGCCAGCTGGCAGGCTGTGGCTGCCGCTTTTTCCGGCTTTGTAGCTAAGGAAGCTATTGTCAGCACCTTGGCTATTCTTGCTGGTTTGGCTGAGGCTACGGAAGAGGAGCCCGATTTGTGGAATGCCGTTATGGCTATGTTCCCCAGCGCTGTGGCCGCCTTCTCCTTCTTGGTGTTCAACCTGCTGGATTCTCCGTGCCTGGCAGCAATTTCCACTATGAGTCAGGAAATGAACAGTAAAAAATGGACTGTTTGTACTATTTTATTCCAAAACCTGTATGCTTATAGTGTGTGCTTGGTAATGTACCAGCTGGGGCGTGTGTTTGTAGGCGGAGAAGCCTTTAACGCGGGAACAGCGGTAGCAGTAATGTTCTTGGTTGGTTTTGTGTATCTTTTGGCGCGTCCTGCCAAAAAGAGCGGCAAAAGCGTTTTGAGTGCAGAAGCGTAAAATTTATAGATAAGAGAAACGAGGTGGAAGCATGGCGAATTGGATAGTAGCGTTAATAATTATCGGCGCCGTATATTTGGCGGCAAAAAATATTTGGCATACGCATAAGCAGGGCGGCTGCGTGGGCTGCGACGCCTGCACTAAGGGCTGCTGCCATTGCACCAATATCAAAATGTCTAAAATGCAGTCTGCAAAGCAGTAAGTTGTAGTTTGTGACTGTTTTAGACACTAGATATTGTGGTATAAAAGAAAAACTTCTACACCATCTTGACAACTGCATATAATAAGCTATAATAGAAGTACAATCTAGAACAATACAGATTCCTGACGGATGAGTGGAGCTTACCACGTGGGCTGTATTGTGATGTAGCCGACCGTCTGGGCAAGCACTTGCTGCCCAGACTTTTTTTATTGCTTTATACAAAGCAATAGCAAGGTCCGGGGGCGGTGCTTCAATTTTATTTATCATAAAGAAGAGAGGTAATCACAATGCAGCAAAAGAAAAATAAATGGCTCATAGTTTTGGCAGCTATCGGGATTCATATTTCCATAGGATCTGTGTATGCGTGGAGCGTTTTAACCCGTCCCATTATGGAGGCGATGGGCTTTAGCTTACAGCAGGTAACTTGGACCTTTAGCTTGGCAATTTTATTTTTGGGCACTTCCGCAGGCTTTTTAGGCACCTATGTGGAGCGCATGGGACCGCGTAAGAGTGGACTTATTGCCGCCGCTTTTTTTGGTACGGGTATGCTGGGCACTGCCTACGCTTTAACTCAGCACAGCTTAATGCTTATGTATTTGTTCTACGGTGTTATCGGCGGCATTGGCTTGGGAACAGGTTACATTACGCCGGTGTCCACGCTGGTAAAATGGTTCCCAAATAACCGCGGCTTAGCGACAGGCCTAGCTATTATGGGCTTTGGCTTTGCTAGTCTCATTGCCGGTCCCTTAATGCAGCTTTTGATTGCCGAATATGGCTTGATACAAAACTTTATTATTTTAGGCTGCATTTATATTTTGCTGATGGTTTGCTCCGCTCTGTATTTGGAGCCGCCCAAAATGCCGGAAATTACTGTTAAAGGTACCTATAAGGTACAAGCAGATGTTAACCAGCCTAAGCAGTACACTGTTAGCGAAGCTATGAAAACCTGGCAGTTTTATGCTCTGTGGTGGGTGTTCTTTACTAATATTACCTGCGGTATCGGTTTATTGGCAGTGGCTTCTCCCATGGCGCAGGAGGTAATTAAAATGTCACCTATGGCTGCGGCTTCCATGGTAGGTATTATCGGCCTCTTAAACGGCGGCGGACGCATTTTCTGGTCTACTATTTCTGATTATATTGGCAGACGTAATACCTACATCGCCTTTTTCGCCATTGAGATTATTGCTTTCTATATGCTGGCAGGCGTAACGGACAGCTTTTTGTTCCAAACTCTGATTTTCTTGATTATTACCTGCTACGGCGGCGGTTTTTCCTGTATGCCTGCCTATTTAAGCGATATTTACGGTACCAAGCAGTTAAGCGCCATTCACGGACGTATTTTGACGGCCTGGGGTTTGGCAGGAATTGCCGGCCCCTTGCTGCTCAGCCAAATTTACGAGCGCACCCATAGCTACAGCGTGACGCTGTACTTTTTCAGCGCTTGCTTTGTTGTAAGCCTGGCTATTGCCGTGGTGCTGAAATACAAAGCAGAAATTAAATAAAAAGCTGCCGCACAAGAAAATTGTTGACACCTGCGCGGTAAATTGCTAAGATATAATGTATAAAATTTATATACCTAAAAGCAAGGAACGGAAGGATTTCTATCGGTAGGCGCTAGAGAGAGGCAGCGGTTGGTGCAAGCTGCGCGCCAAGATAAAAATTGTAGTCCGGGAGCCGTCCCGCTGAAATATAAGTAAGCAGGAACGTTTGCACACGTTACGTGTTTTGAGTGCTTTGCGTTTGCTGCGCGAAGAAGATAGGTGGTACCACGATAATATGCGCCCTGTCCTTTTGAGGACGGGGCTTTTTTAATTAAGGAGGATTTACAATGGGCGAGGAGCACAATATTCCTAAAGTTTATGACCCTGCTGCCGTTGAGAAAAAATGGTATGAGTTTTGGGAAAAAAATCGTTATTTTCATGCAGAGGTAGAGGAAGGCAACAAGGCGTTCAGCATTGTTATTCCGCCTCCGAACATCACCGGCCAATTACACATGGGTCACGCACTGGACAACACTTTGCAGGATATTTTAATCCGCTGGCACCGCATGATGGGCCACAATACTTTGTGGATGCCCGGCTATGACCATGCAGGCTTGGCTACACAGATTAAAGTAGAAGAAGTAATTAAAAAAGAAGAGGGCAAGACCCGTTACGATTTGGGACGCGAGGAATTTTTAAAGCGCGTTTGGGCTTGGAAGGAGCAATACGGCGACCGTATCATCAACCAGCTGAAGCATTTGGGCGTTTCCTGCGATTGGGAGCGCAAACGCTTTACCATGGACGAGGGCTGCTCCAAGGCTGTGCGCGAGGTTTTCTGCACCCTGTTTGAAAAGGGTTTGATTTATAAAGGCACCCGTATTACCAACTGGTGCGTAAACTGCAACACTGCACTTTCTGATATTGAAGTAGAGCATAAGGACGATCCGGGTCATTTGTGGTATTTCCGTTATCCGGTTGTGGAAGAAGAAGGCACCTACCTGACCATTGCCACCACCCGTCCGGAAACCATTCCCGGCGATACTGCTGTAGCAGTAAACCCTGCAGACCCCCGTTACGGTAAATTAGTAGGCAAGCATCTGCGCCTGCCTGCTAACGGACGCATTATTCCTATTATTGCCGACAGTTATGTTGATTTGGAATTTGGTACCGGCGCTGTAAAAATTACTCCGTCCCACGACCCCAACGACTATGAAATGGGTATCCGCCACAATCTGCCCAGCGTGGTAGTTATCGGTATGGACGGCAAAATGACTGCCGAAGCCGGCAAATACGAAGGTCAAACCCGCGAAGAATGCCGCAAAAATATTGTTGCCGATTTAGAGGCAGAAGGTTATCTGGTAAAAATCGAAGAGCACGCTCATGCTGTTGGTCACTGCCAACGCTGCGGCTGCGTTGTAGAACCTTTGGTTTCTACCCAATGGTTTGTAAAAATGGAGCCTTTGGTTAAGGCTGCCGTAGACTGCGTAAATGACGGCCGCACTCAATTTGTGCCGGAACGCTTTACCAAAACCTATACCGGCTGGATGGATAATATCCGCGACTGGTGTATTTCCCGTCAGATTTGGTGGGGTCACCGTATTCCCGTTTGGTACTGCGACGACTGCGGCGAAATGTCCGCCAGCCGTACCGATTTAACCGTATGTCCCAAATGCGGCAGCGCGCATATCCATCAGGACGAGGACGCTTTAGACACTTGGTTCAGCAGCGCTTTGTGGCCGTTCTCCACTATGGGCTGGCCGGATAAAACTCCGCTCTTAAAGCAATTCTATCCCACCAGCGTCTTGGTAACCGGTTACGATATTATTTTCTTTTGGGTTGCCCGTATGCTTATCATGGGTATGGAATTTATGAAGGATATTCCTTTTGACAAGGTATTCATCCACGGCTTGGTACGCGACAGCCAGGGACGCAAAATGTCTAAATCCCTGGGCAACGGTATCGACCCCTTGGAGGTTATTGATAAATACGGCGCCGATACTCTGCGTTTTATGCTGATTACCGGCAATACTCCGGGCAACGATATGCGCTTCTACTGGGAGCGTGTGGAGGCAACCCGCAACTTTGCCAATAAGATTTGGAACGCTTCCCGCTTTGCCTTGATGAATATGGAGGGCTATGACCCCAACGCTAAGCTGGCTCCGTACACCTTAGCTGATAAATGGATTCTTTCCCGCCTGCAGCACACTTCTAAAGACGTTACAGAAATGCTGGAAAAATTCGAACTGGGCGAAGCAGGCCGCATGATTTACGACTTTATCTGGGGTGAAGTATGCGACTGGTATATTGAACTGGCTAAACCGCGTCTGTACAATAAAGAAAACGCTGAAGAACGCGCTACGGCGCAGCATGTTTTGGCTAAGGTGCTCACCAGCGCTATGCAGCTTCTGCATCCTTACATGCCGTTTATTACGGAAGAAATTTATCAATGCCTGCCCCATGAAGCAAGCAGCATTATGATTTCTAAGTGGCCGTTTGCCGAAGAAGCGCTGATTGACGACGAAGCAGAACGCCTGATGGGCGCTATTATGGAAAGCATTAAGGCTGTCCGCAATATGCGTGCCGAAGTAAACGTACCACCCGGAAAGAAGGTTCCTGCCATTATGCTGGCAGCGGAGGATTTAAAGGCTGGCGTAGAAGCTAATGCTAATTATATTCATCTGATGGGCGCTATCAGCGAGCTGACTGTTTTGGCGGATACTGCCGCTAAACCGGAAAACGCTATGGCAGCTGTAGTTTCCGGTATTGAGGTATATCTGCCGCTGGCAGGTCTTATCGACGTAGAAAAGGAAACTGCACGTCTGAACAAGGAGCTGGCTGCTATCGACAAAGAATTGAGCCGCGTAGAAGGAAAGCTGGGCAATGCAGGCTTCCTGGCCAAAGCGCCTGAAACCGTTATTGCCAAAGAAAAGGCTAAAGCCGAAGAATTAAACGGCAAAAAGGCTGCTATCAACGAGCGTTTGGCTTATTTAAAAACACTGTAATTAAAATTTTCTGAGCAATTTAGTGCTCACACCGGCGGGCGACTGCTGCTGTGAGCATATAAATTGCTCTTGTGCTTTTCCTTACTTATGGAGGGTAATATGAATTATACGGAAAGCCTAGGCTATTTGGACAGCTTGGGGAAATTCGGCATTAAGCTGGGTATGGAGCGTATTGAAGGCCTTTTAAAGGAGCTGGATAATCCGGAGCAGAAAATTAAAACCGTACATGTAACGGGTACCAACGGCAAAGGCTCTGTTACCAGCATGATTACCAATATTTTGCTGGCTGCTAATTTAAAGGTGGGTAAATTTACTTCGCCCCATTTGGTGAAATACAACGAGCGCATTACCCTAAACGGCGAGGACATCAGCGACGAGGATTTTGCTATGATTATCAGCGCTGTCAAGGTGGCTGCCGACAGCATCGTGAAAAAAGGCGTATGTGAGCAGCCTACCCAGTTTGAGGTGTTGACTGCCGCTGCTTTTTTGTATTTTTATCTGCAAAAGGTAGATTACGCTGTTATTGAGGTCGGTATGGGCGGCTTGTGGGATTCTACTAACGTAATTACGCCGGTGGTTTCAGTAATCACCAACGTGGCTTTGGACCATACGGACCGCTGCGGCAAAACCATTGAGCGCATTGCCATGCAGAAGGCAGGCATCATCAAAGAAAAGGTGCCCGTCGTTACTGCCGCCGAGGGCAACGAAGCCTTAGGCCCGATTATCAGCTTTGCCATGTTTAAGGAAGCGCCCGTATATCTTTACGGCAAGGCCTTCCGCGGCGAAGAGGTTTCCGGTTCTATGGACGGGCAGAAGTTTACTTTGTACGCAGGCACTACTTACAGTTCAGTTTACGAAATTAAATTGCCGGGCGAGCACCAAATTAAAAATACCAGTCTTGCTATTGTGGCGGCGAAGCTGGTTTCTAAGCAGGACGACCGCATTAACGAGCTGGCACTGCATATTGGCGTAGCCAACACTGTTTGGCCCGGGCGTTTGGAGCGGATTCAGCAGCAGCCTGATATTATTTTAGACGGCGCTCACAATCCTAACGGTGCAGAAGCGCTGCGCAAGGCTTTGGATAAATATTATCCGGAGCAGAAAGTGCATTTTGTTTTTGGTATGATGGGCGACAAGGATATGAGCGGCGTTATCAAGCTGCTGATTCATGCAGATGACGTGGTGTATACGGTGCGTGCCGACCAAGGCTCCCGCGCTGCGTCTGCGGCAGATTTGGCTAAGCTGGTAGGCGGCAACGCTATGCCTGAGGATAGTTTGGCAGAGGCTTACGGCAAAGCCTTACAGGGAGCGGGTAAGGACGGTATTGTTTGCGTCTGCGGCAGCTTGTATCTTGTAGGCGAGTTTAAGAAGATGCTGCTGGAGCAGCGTGAAAAACTTAATTGATACGGTGATGTATTCGTGATGATAATAATTTCCGTCGTCAGGTGAGGTTTTTAAACGCCAATTTCGTTGGGAACAATAACGCAGCTGCGGTCAAAATTTGTTCGCAGAAAGATGTAGTTTTTCGAGACACTTGCTGCTATTGTTCCGACAACTCATTGTCTAAAACCTCAATTCCTCCGGAAATTATATATCATCACTGAATTTACGTTACGATTAAAATTAGTGGTAAGTATGATTGATTAACGCTAAATTTAGTTGGGAAGAATATTTTAAATAAGCATGAAACGATTTGCGGATTTTTTAGATAACAAAATATATTATATGCTGCTGTTTACGGTGGCGGTGATTCCGCTGCATCAGGAGTTTACGGCTTTCTGCGTAGGCGCAACCTTTTTGGCGGCGCTGTTAGTCGCTTTTACCAAAGGCAGGCAGCAGTCCTGCGTGCTGAAACGATGGCAGCAGGGATTGCTCTATCTGCTGCTGGCGATAGGCGTTATATCCCTGAATTTTTCGCTGAACAAATTTATCTCCTCGTGGAATTATCTTTATGTGGCGGGACAGTACAGCGCGCTGTTTTTTGTACTGCTGCGCTATGGCCGGCAGGAAAAGCAGGCGATGGACGCAACTTCTGCGGAGCAGTTTTTGGCTGAAATCAAGGCTGATTTTACGCCGAAAAATTTGTGGCGGCATTTTAGTATGCTGCCAAGACCATTGCAGCTGATAATGGCGTTTTTTGCAGTTTCCGTGCTGGTCAGTGTTATTGGTATCGCGCAGAAGGTGTTTGACGTAACGGCGGAAGGCATTTGGGTAGATCCTAAGCAGTTTCCGGATTTGAAGGTGCGGGTGTATTCCACGCTGGTAAATCCCAATATTTTGGCAGGCTATTTGGTGCTGGTGATTGCTTACAGTACAGCCTTTTTTAACATGACAAAAATTTATAAAAAATGGCGGCTGGCTTTTTTAGGTACCGGTCTCTTGGCGGCTCTGTGTCTGCTGTACACCTATTCCCGCGGTAACTGGTTGGCTTGTGCCGTAATGCTGTTGGCGTTCTGTGTGCTTTTTTGCCGTAAAGCTTTTATACCTGTCTTAGGCGGCGGTTTAGCGGCTTTGGCGCTGGGAGGGACGGCGGTGATGCAGCGGCTGGCGTCAATTCAGGGTGGCTATGGCGGCGATACTTCTATTGCGCTGCGTATGGCTTATTTAAAAAGCACCAAGTGGATTATTGAGGAGTTCCCTTGGGGCGTAGGCTGGTACGGCTATCGCTTTGTTTATCCCACCTATAATTTTTATTTGGCAGATAAGAGTGTTATTATGTATCACTGCCACAATATTTTTCTCAATGTCTGCGCAGAGTTGGGCTGGCACGGACTGCTGGTTTTTCTGTGCATTTGGTGGGGAATTTTTCTGCCTAACGCCTGGAAGCTGGCTTATCGTGGACGCAGGCTGTGGCTCAAGGCTATGGGACGCGGTTATGTGCTGGCGACTATCGGCATTATAGTGGGCGGGCTGACTGACCACGTATATTTTAATACGCAGATGGGACTGCTGTTTTGGCTTTTGGGCGGTTTGACGATGCTGTGCGCTAAGATAAACGGCGAAGAAAAATAAATAATTTTAAAATCAGGACATCCTGCGGGTTGACGGTTAACCTGCGGTGATGTCCTTTTTGCTTGGTGCAGAGTTTAGTTTATATTACTTAGAATTAGATATAATATAAGTTCTACACCCTAGGATGAATTTACTAATGTAAATTCTATGGATTGGAAGAGGCAAGAAGAAAGGCAAAAGAAAAATATATAAAAAGAAAAGGAAAGAAGAATCTACTCTATTAATGGCAAAAAAGTACGGAAATCTTAACATTTTTTTAGAAAAAAATAAAATAATCTCACTCGCCTATGTGGAAAGTGAGATTATTTTTTATCCCTTATGCCAAAAAGTATTTCTACAGCTTTACGTCTTTCTGCACTCAAGGCACGCAGTTTGTTGCTTTATCCTGTTAGACTTGACTATATACATATTGATATTATACTCCTTTGGGAGTATAATATGGTTAAGAATGGAGCTGGTTAAAGCATGTTCAAAAAAATATATCATGGTTCTGTAAACATAATAAAGCGTCCGATATTCGGTTATGGCAAACCCTATAATGATTACGGACTGGGGTTTTATTGTACTGATAGTATAGAAATGGCTAAAGAATGGAGTGTGGGCAGAAATCAAGACGGCTATGCCAACTGTTATGAAATTGATTGTGCTGGATTAAATATTCTGAATTTGAATGGCAAAGATTATAATATTCTCCATTGGCTTGCGGTTTTGTTAGAAAATCGTGAATTTGATATACCGTCAAGTCTGGCTTTAGAAGCCAAAGAGTATTTATTAGCTAATTTTTATGTCAATTATCAGGACTATGATGTGATTGTGGGTTATCGCGCTGATGACAGCTATTTTTCCTTTGCGCAGGATTTTATAAATGGCACGATATCATATCGGCAGCTTAACAATGCAATGCATTTGGGAAAGCTTGGTCAGCAGTTTGTGCTGAAAAGCAGATTGGCTTTTGAACGTCTTGCATATGTCGGCAATGAAATTGCTAAAAACGAAGAGTGGTATGCTAGGAAAATACTTCGGGATAAAACTGCAAGGCGTGAGTATTTTGATGTTGAACGCAATAAACGCCAACGTGGTGATCTTTATATTACACAAATTTTAGATGAGGAGATGAAAGCTGATGATCCGCGCTTACGATAAGGTTTATTTAGATAAGGCTCGTACTGCTTTAGGCCGTATGTTGGATTTTGCTGTGTATGAGTTAAAGTATGATCTTACAGATTTTTTTGACTTATTTCTTAAATCAGGAGTGGCGGAACGTTTTGAAACAGGTGATTTTACGCTTTTAGTTGGCATGTCGGGCGTAGAAATTGCTTATGAGGTATTAGAAAAGTCCGGTATTAAAATTGAGCGCTTTAAGCCTAGATATACTGCTAACCGCAGCGAAGAATATTGGACAGGTTGGGCTTTGGCGTACTACCAATGGGCAACTTCTATGAGCTTTACAGAAATTGTTCGCTATGTGCCTATTACGAAGATTAGAGACTTATATACGCCTTACCATGAAATGGATATACGTCAATTTGTCGATAAGATGAATAGCCTGTATCAAGAAGCAAAACCTGAAACTAATCTAAAAATTTTGCGTAAAAAGATGGGTTTAAGCCAACGTGAGCTTGCGGAACAGTCCGGTATACCTATAAGGACAATTCAGCAATATGAGCAGCGGCAAAAAAATATTAACAAGGCTCAAGGAGAAAGCCTCGTTATGTTAGCGAAAATTCTCTGCTGCAGTGTGGATAATTTAATAGAAAAATGCGGTTAATTTGTCAGTGGGAAATTTAAGCAAATATAAATTTCCCTCCCCCGCCCAAACCGTTTTGCTATTTACTTTCACACCTAATCAGAGTACAATAAAATAGAGTTACTATGGATTATCAGGAGCGATGAAAATGAACCTAAAGGATGTACAAAGGCTGCTGGATGCTAAGGTATTGGCGGGTGAGCAGTATCTTGACCGTCAAATAGAAACCTGCTGCGGCAGCGATATGATGAGCGACGTTTTGGCCTTTACTAAACGCAACACCTTGCTGTGCACCGGCTTGACTAATATGCAGGTAGTGCGTACTGCTGATATGACGGAGCTGGGAGCGATAGTTTTTGTGCGCAGTAAAACACCGGACAGTGAGATTGTGGAGGCGGCTGCCGAGGATATGCTGCCGGTTTTAGTTACGGAGTATACCATGTTTGAAGCCTGCGGTATTTTATACGGAGCAGGTATCAGCGGCTGTAGTAAACGAGGTAAGAAAAATGAGTGAGAATAAATCTGTGAAATTGGCTTTTGATTGTGCAGGCGGAGATTTTGAGCGGGCAGGTGAGGCGTCTGCCAAGATTAAAAAAATGCTGCAGCGTTTAGGCATTCCTGCCGACTGCGTGCGCCGTATTGCCATCGGGACCTATGAGGCGGAAATGAATGTTATAATCCACGCAGGCGGCGGCAGCGTAGCGGCAGAGGTATTTCCTGATGCAACGGTGATTACCGTCAGTGACCATGGCCCCGGTATTCCGGATATCAACAAGGCATTGCAGGAGGGTTGGTCCACTGCTCCAGATTATGTGCGTCAAATGGGCTTTGGTGCAGGCATGGGTTTGCCCAATATGCAGAAATGCTCTGATGAATTTGATATTCAATCCAAGGTAGGCGAGGGTACGGTTATCGTCATGAAATTTAAGCATCAGAGCGAGGATTTATAATATTTATGGCTCAGATGAAATATTACCACTCAGTACAATTACAAAGCGAAAAATGCCAGGGCTGCGTATCCTGCGTCAAGCTTTGTCCGACGGAAGCTATCCGCGTGCGCAACGGCAAGGCGGAGATTTTGGCTGACCGCTGCATTGATTGCGGAGCCTGTGCCGTAGGCTGCCCTTACCACGCCTTTGCCGTGAAAATGGATGTGCTGGAGGATTTAGCGAAATACGCTTATAATATCGTGCTGCCTGCGCCTTCGTTGTACGCCCAGTTTCCCGTCAGCGTGCCGCTGGAAGATATTTGGCAGGGTCTGCATAATTTAGGCTTTGATGAGATTTTTGACATCTCCTTGGCGTCAGAATACATTGCTAAGGAAATTGAGGACTATTTAAAAAATTATACCGGCGGACGTAAGCCGTTGATTTCCAGTGCCTGTCCGGCGGTAATGCGCCTGATTCAGGTAAAATTTCCCGAGCTTATTAAGCAGATAGTGCCGGTGCTGGCTCCCGTAGAAGCGGCTGCGATTTATGTCAAACGAGAAGCCGCTGCCCGTAAAAATTTGGCTCCGGAATTGATTGGCGTATGGTTTATATCGCCATGCCCGGCCAAAGAAACCAATATCCGTCAATCCGTAGACGTGCAGCAGACGGCGTTGACCGGCAGCTTTAACATGAGCGATATTTATGGCCTGCTGTTGAAAAATTTAGGCGGCGAGCATCAGCTTAAGGTGCGCACAGGCTCCTCCTATGGCCTTGGCTGGGGCACCTACGGCGGCGAGCTGGCTTCCATAGGCGTAGCTAACGGTCTTGCCGTACATGGAATTGAGAATGTTTACGATATTTTAGAGCAAATATCCATGAACAAAATGCCTCAGCTTGATTATGTAGAGTGCAGCGCCTGTCAAGGAGGCTGCTTAGGAGGACTATTGGCGGCGGAAAATAAATTTGTGGCTGAATGTAATTTACGCCAGCGTATTATGGAGCTGCAGCAAGCGGAAATCGGCGACAGAAATGCGGTGATGGCGAATACAATGGTGCTGGAGGAATTTCCTCATTCGCCCGGCTACCGCAAAAAGCTGATTCCACGGCCTATGATGCAGCTGGATGACGATATCATGGAGGCTATGAAAAAGTTTGAGCGTATGGAAGAAGTGCTGTGCTCTTTACCTGGCTTGGACTGCGGTGCTTGCGGTGCGCCCAGCTGTCAAGGCTTGGCAGAGGATATTGTGCAGGGCAAGGCTCACGAAATAGACTGTATTTTTAAACTGCGCGCCAGTGTACACAAGCTTTCCCAGGGAATGCTGGAGCTGGCAAAGCAAATACCCATATACCACGAACCCCAAATATTGAATAATACGGAGGATGATAACGATGAAGGTTAAAGAAATGCTTGAAAAATTAAATTTACAGCTCCTGACTAAGGATGTATCCGAGGACGCACTATACGCAGAGGTTGAAGGCGGCTATGCCAGCGATTTGCTGAGCAATGCTATGGGACAGGCACAGCCTGGTATGGTGTGGGTGACTATGCAGGGGCATCAAAACGTAGCTGCAGTTGCTTCTCTGATTGGTTTGTCCTGCGTTATTGTGGCAGGCGACGGACCGGTGGCGGAGGAAACGCTGCACAAGGCTAATATGAACGATATTGTTATTGCGGCAACCAAGGAGCCTGCTTTTGACGTTATCGGCAGGTTATACGCTTTGCAAGCAGAAAAATAACCGTAAAAAAATGCTGTTTTTGCTGTGACTGCATAGTCAAAAGTGCAGAACAGAAGTAATTTACGAAAATTATTGGAAAAGTATCAATCGTACCTGTTTGTGAAATAAGAAAACATATTCCTCTACACACAAATAACTTTTGTCCGATGTGCAAAAACAAAACGTTCAAAATGTCTTTATAGTCCTGTTGAAACAATACAAAAAAGCTATTCATACACGGGAATTGCCGGGAAAAATCGCGAATTTGTAAAGAAAAAGCTTGCGATGTTACAAATTTATTGGTATTATAATAGTCATTGAGCGTAAAAGACAAGATAATATTTTCTGTTTCTAAGATAGTAAGATATAAAATTTTCCTGAAAATGAGTGAATTTTTAGGGAAAATGTGTTATAATTGTATCAGAAAAAATAAAAATAAATTAGAAAAAATTCCGCAGATAAGCAGGAGTTTTTCTAGTCATGTCGAAAACAGTATATAGCAAATTATGAAGTCTTTGTGAAATAGTCACATAAGGCAGTACCTTGTCTGGGGGTTTGACTTACGGAACCTGCAGATGAGTTATAAGCAGAAAGGGATATCCCTTTTATAAACACAATGTCCTAATTATAAGGAGGAAGGTAACATGATCGACATTAAAGATCGCATTTGTGACGTAGTAGCTGGCAAAGTTATGAGCGCTGAAGCTGCTGCAGAATTCGTAAAAGATGGTGACAACGTAGGTGTCAGCGGCTTTACTCCGTCTGGCTATCCGAAAGCTGTTCCTCTGGCTCTTGCTGAGAGAGCAAAAACAGCTCCTTTCAAAGTTAATATTTGGACCGGCGCTTCCGTAGGTCCTGAAATCGATGACGCTATGGTTCAAGCCGGCTGCATCGATCGTCGTCTGCCCTATCAAACCAATGGCACCATGCGTAAAGCTATCAACGCTGGTAAAGTAAAATATGCTGATATCCATCTGTCCCACATGGCTCAAATGGTTCGTTATGGCTTCATGGCTAACCGTAAAGGCGTTGACATTGCAATCGTAGAAGTTTGCAAAATTAACGACTTGGGCGACGGCAAAGTAGGCCTGATCCCGACCACCTCCATGGGCAACAGCTCCTCTTATGTAGCTGGCGCTAAGAAAGTTATCGTAGAAGTTAACACCACCCAACCTGTAGGCTTGGAAGGCATGCATGACTCCTATGTTCCTCTGGATCCTCCTAACCGTCAACCGATTCCGGTTTGCGCTCCGGAAGACCGCATTGGTACCACCTATATTCCTTGCGAACTCGACAAGATCGTTGCTGTAGTTCCTTGCGACATCACCGATAAAGTTCGTCCTTTGGGCGAAATCGACGAAGACGCTAAACATATGGGCGCTAACCTGGTTAACTTCCTGAAAAACGAAGTTAAAGAAGGTCGTCTGCCGAAAAACCTGCTGCCGCTGCAATCCGGCGTAGGCTCCGTTGCTAACGCAGTTATCAATGGTCTGGTTAACTCCGACTTTGAAGATCTGACCGTTTATACCGAAGTTATTCAAGACGGTATGTTCGACCTGATCGACGCTGGCAAACTCCGTGTTGCTTCCGGCACCGCTCTGACTCCGTCTCCTGAGTGCCAAAAGAAATTCTATGAGAACGTTGACTTCTACAAGAAATACTTGCTGCTCCGTCCTCAAGAAATTTCCAACAGCCCTGAAGTTGCTCGTCGTATCGGCGTTATCGCTATGAACACCGCTATCGAAGTTGATATTTATGGTAACGTTAACTCCACTCACGTTTGCGGCACCAAACTGATGAACGGTGTTGGCGGTTCCGGCGACTTCGCTCGTAACGGCTATTTGACCGTATTCTTCACCAACTCCTTGGCTAAAGGCGGCAAGATTTCTTCCGTAGTTCCTTTCTGCAGCCATATTGACCATGCTACTCTGGACGTTGACGTTATCGTTTCCGAACGCGGCGTTGCTGACCTGCGCGGCCTGAGCCCGAAAGAAAAAGCTCCGATCATCATTGATCAAATTGCTAACCCGAAATATCAACCTTGGCTGTATGATTACTTCAAACGCGCTTGCGAAGCTTGCGGCAACAGCCAAACTCCGCATATCCTGGCAGAAGCTTTCGATTGCTACAAGATGTTCAACGAAACCGGCTCCATGGAAGGCATGGTTAAATAATCTAAAAAACTTTTCAATACCTCTTGAGAAGTTGCTCAAAATAGGTTAAACTATGTAAGGTACTTGCCGATAGGTGTGAGTCCTATCGGCAAGTATATATAAAATGTTGACGAGGCCTTATGGCTTTGCCATATACCGTCTTTGACGGACACTCTCACCATCATTTCGGATCCGTCCAATCCGAAATATGCAAACCAAATATTTTAAGGAGGATTTGAGAATGGCATTTGAAGAAATTAAAGCTGGTTTAGCAAAATACAACGCTGACGTTGAAGCTAAACTGGTAAAAAACCCTGAACGCGCAAACCTGGTTCCTAACAGACTGTACACCCCGATTGATCTTGGTGAAGGCTTTGACTACATGACCAAATTGGGCTTCCCTGGTGAATATCCTTACACCCGTGGCGTACAACCCACCATGTATCGTGGCCGTTTCTGGACCATGCGTATGTATGCTGGTTTCTCCACCGCTGAAGAATCCAACAAACGTTATCGTTACCTGCTGGCTAACGGTGGTTCCGGCCTGTCTTGCGCATTCGACCTGCCGACCCAGATTGGTTATGATTCCACCGATCCGATGGCTGAAGGCGAAGTTGGTAAAGTAGGCGTAGCTATCGACTCCCTGGCAGATATGGAAATCCTGTTTGACCAAATTTCTTTGGACAAAGTTTCCACCTCTATGACCATCAACGCTCCTGCATCCGTACTGTTGGCTATGTACATTGCAGTTGCTGAAAAACAAGGCGTTTCCGCTGACAAACTGCGTGGTACCATTCAGAACGATATTCTGAAAGAGTATGCTGCTCGCGGCACCTACATTTTCCCGCCGAAACCCTCTATGCGTTTGATCACCAATATTTTCGAATATTGCTCCAAGAACGTACCTCTGTGGAACACCATTTCTATTTCCGGTTACCACATTCGTGAAGCTGGTTCCACCGCTTCTCAAGAAATTGCATTCACCATCGCTGACGGCATTGCTTATGTAGAAGCTGCTATCAAAGCTGGTTTGGACGTTGACGCTTTCGCTGGCCGTCTGTCCTTCTTCTGGAATGCTCATAACAACGTACTCGAAGAAGTTGCTAAATTCCGTGCTTCCCGTCGTGTATGGTCCAAAGTTATGAAAGAGCGTTTTGGCGCTAAAAAAGCTAAATCCATGATGCTGCGTGTTCATACTCAAACCGCTGGCTCCATGCTGACCGCTCAACAACCTAACAACAACATCGTTCGTGTTGCTCTGCAAACCGCTGCTGCTGTTATGGGTGGTACTCAATCCCTGCACACCAACTCTAAAGACGAAGCTTTGGCTCTGCCGACCACTGAGTCTGTAACCATCGCTCTGCGTACCCAACAAATCGTTGCTTACGAATCCGGCCTGGCTGACACCGTTGATCCGTTGGGCGGCTCCTACTATGTAGAAGCTTTGACCGACAAGATCGAAAAAGAAGCTTGGGAATACATCGAAAAGATCGACGAAATTGGTGGCGCTCCTGAAGCTATCGCTAAAGGCTACATCCAAAAAGAAATTCAAGATTCCGCTTACAAATGGCAAATGGAAATTGAAAAAGGCGACCGTATCATCGTTGGCGTTAACAAATTCACCCAAGAAGAAGAAGCTCCGAAAAACTTGCTGCGCGTAGACGGCTCTGTAGGCAAACTGCAAGCTGAAAAGATCGCTGCTCTGAAAGCTCGCCGTGACAATGCTAAAGTTGCTGAAACCTTGGCTGCTCTGGAAGCTGGTTGCGCAGACGAATCTGTAAACCTGATGCCTTTGATCCTCGACGCAGTTCGTGCATATGCTACCGAAGGTGAAATCTGCGGCGTTATGAGAAAAGTATTCGGCGAATATCAACCTCATACCACTCTCTAATTTGTAAACACTAACATATACGGAGGTATTTTACAATGGCTAACATTAAAGTTTTAGTTGCTAAACCCGGTCTGGACGGCCATGACCGCGGTGCTAAAGTTGTAGCTCGTGCTCTGCGCGACGCTGGTTTCGAAGTTATCTACACCGGTATCCGTCTGACTCCGGAACAAATCGCTGAAGCTGCTCTGCAAGACGACGTACAAGTTGTTGCTCTGTCCTTGCTGTCCGGCGCTCACAACACCCTGTTCCCGAAAGTTGTTGAACTGCTGAAAGAAAAAGGCTTGAACGACGTTCTGGTTCTCGGCGGCGGCGTTATTCCTGACGCTGATATCCCTGGCCTGAAAGCTGCCGGCATTGCTGAAGTATTCACTCCTGGCACCCCGACCAGCAAAATCGTTGAATGCATCAAAGCTAACGTTAAATAATTTTATCCCTAACCTATATAAGTGCAAGCCGGGTTTGTCCCGGCTTGCCTTATAAAATATTCACAATCTGACAAGGCGGTGTGAACTATGGAAATAGTAGATAAATTATTAAGTCATTCTCGTCTTGCATTATCTAAGGCAATCACTGCTGTTGAAAATGAATACGATGACGCTGTCAAAATTATGACAGAGATCTATCCTCATACTGGTAATGCTTATGTAATTGGTATCACCGGCCCTCCGGGTGCTGGTAAAAGTACATTAACTGATAAACTCGCTAAAGAATATCGCAAACGCGGTAAAACTGTAGGTATCGTAGCGATTGACCCCACTAGCCCGTATTCTGGCGGTGCTATTCTTGGTGACCGTATTAGAATGATGGATCTGATGGCTGATGAAGGCATCTTCGTTCGTTCTATGGCTACCCGTGGCAGCCTCGGCGGCCTGTCCCAAAAAGCAGGTGACGCTGTTAAATTAATGGATGCTTATGGTATGGATGTTATTATCGTTGAGACCGTAGGTGTAGGTCAATCTGAGGTTGATATTGTTAAAACCGCAGATACCACTATGGTAGTTGTTATCCCTGGTATGGGCGACGATATCCAGGCTATTAAAGCAGGTATACTTGAAATCGGTGACCTTTTCACGATTAATAAAGCTGACCGTGAAGGTACAGACAAGCTCAACATTGAGATTGAAATGATGCTCGAATTAAATCCCGAACATGTTGGCTGGCGTCCTCCGATTAACAGGACCATCGCTAGCAAGGGTGAAGGTATAGAGGCTGTTGTGGACTCCATTGAGGCTCACAAGGCATATTTGATTGATTCCGGTAAATTAAGCGATATCCGCAAAAAACGTATTAAAAACGAAGTTGAGGCTATGCTTAACGACCGAGTTAATCGCTACATCGACAAGGAAGTTATTCAAACTCAAGGCTTTGACGATCTTGTAGTTAAGATGCAGAGCCGTGAAATTGAACCTTACTCTGTCGTTGATGATATTGTTGGTAAAGTTTTAAAATAAAACCACCAAAATGAATTTTTTTAGGAGGAATTTATTATGGCATTCAAGACTATTTGTGTTGACCACATTGGCGTAGCTTGCTCCGGTACTTTGGAAGAAGCTGCAAAAATTTACACTGAGGTTCTCGGTCTTAAAGCTACCGGTACTGAAGAAGTTAAAGAACAAGGCGTTGCTACCATTTTCGTTCCCTGCGGCGAAACCCTGATTGAGCTCCTTGTTGACATTACCGAAAACGGCGATGGCCCTATCGGCAAATATGTTGCTAAAAATGGCCCTGGCATCCAACATATGGCTCTGCGCGTTGATGACATCAAAGCTGCTATTGCTGATATGACTGCTGCTGGCGTTCGCATGATCGACAAAGCTCCTCGTAATGGCGCTGGCCAAATGAAGATCGCTTTCGTTCATCCGAAATCTGCTGGCCTGCTGCTCGAAGTATGCCAACCGATGGCTACCTATGTTGACTAATTAAAAACCTGTTTTTAGTTAGTTAGGTAATTTATTATTGATACATTGTGCTGAAGGCACACAAGTGATGTGCCTTCAGCATATGTATATAAAATTTGTTCTCCCAAATATGATGGAGGTGTAAGATTTGTCTACTCAAGAAAGAATTGAGAAAATGCTCAAAAAAGCCGAAGTAATTTTGGCTGCTGGCGGCGAAAAACGTGTTGCTAAACAACATGAATCCGGCAAAATGACTGCTCGTGAAAGAATCGCTGCATTGCTCGACGAAGGTACCTTTGTTGAATTGGATCGCTTCGTTCGTCATCGTTGCTACAACTTCGGTCAAGAAAAGAAAGAACTTCCTGGTGAAGGCGTTACCACCGGTTACGGCACCATCGACGGCCGTCTGGTTTATGTATTCGCACAAGACTTCACTGTAGAAGGCGGTTCTCTTGGTGAAATGCATGCTGCTAAAATTGTTAAGGTTCAACGCCTGGCTCTGAAAATGGGTGCTCCGTTGGTTGGCCTGAACGATTCCGGCGGTGCTCGTATCCAAGAAGCTATCGACGCTCTGGCTGGCTATGGTAAGATCTTCTTCGAAAACACCATTGCTTCCGGCGTTATTCCCCAAATTTCTGCAATCATGGGTCCTTCCGCTGGCGGCGCTGTATACAGCCCGGCTCTGACCGACTTCATCTACATGGTAAAGAACACTTCCAAAATGTTCATTACCGGTCCTGCAGTAGTTAAATCCGTAACCGGTGAAGATGTAACCCAAGAACAACTGGGTGGCGCTATGACCCACAACAGCACTTCTGGTGTTGCTCACTTCGCTGCTGAAAACGACGAAGACTGCCTGCAACAAATCCGTTACCTGCTCAGCTTCCTGCCCTCCAACAACGTTGAAGGCGCTCCGATTGTTGAGACTGGCGATGACCCGATGCGTACCGACGACAGCCTGAACACTCTGCTGCCGGACAACTCCAACCAAGCTTATGATATGTACGATGTAATTAAATCCATCGTAGATAACGGCGAATACTATGAAAACCAAAAATACTGGGCTAAGAACATCATTACCTGCTTCGCTCGTATGGATGGTCAAACCGTAGGTATTATCGCTAACCAACCGAAAGTAATGGCTGGCTGCTTGGATATCAACGCTTCTGATAAATCTGCTCGTTTCATTCGCTTCTGCGATGCTTTCGGCATTCCTCTGCTGAACCTGGTTGACGTTCCTGGCTTCCTGCCTGGCTGCAACCAAGAATACGGCGGCATCATTCGTCACGGCGCTAAGATGCTGTATGCTTACTCTGAAGCAACCGTTCCTAAAATTACTTTGGTAACCCGTAAAGCTTACGGCGGTTCTTACCTGGCAATGTGCTCTCAAGACTTGGGCGCTGACCAAGTTATTGCATGGCCTACCGCTGAAATCGCAGTTATGGGTCCTGCTGGCGCAGCTAACATCATTTTCCGTAAAGATCCTGATGTTGAAGCTAAGACCAAAGAGTATATCGACAACTTCGCTACTCCGTACCAAGCAGCAATGCGCGGCATGGTTGACATGGTTATCGAACCTAAAAACTCTCGTCCCACCATCATCAACGCTCTGCAAATGCTGGAAAGCAAACGCGAAACCCGTCCGGCAAAACGCCACGGCAACATTCCTTTGTAATTCACAAGCTGCTTAGCGCTTAAAAAACCTATTTTTAGATAAGATGAGGTGAAATAAATGGGTCCTGTTACCACTAACCCTTGGTTAATTGCTATTATCAACATGACCATCGTATTCGGTGTATTGATTGCTTTGGGCGTATTGATGAGCTTAATCCAAGTTGTAGATCCGACTAAAAAAAAAGTTGCTAAACCGGCAGTAGCTCCTACCCCGGCAGCAGCTCCCGCACCGGCAGCAGTTGCTGCCCCGGTACAAGATGATAGCGAAATTATCGCTGTTATCGCAGCAGCAGTAGCAGCATGCGGCTGCAGCGTTGAAGACATCGCTTGCATCCGTCGTGTAAAATCCAGTGCTTGGAATATCAATGCTCGTGCTGAAGCTATTAGCGTTCGTAAAGAATGCTTCTAATGCAAATTTGCAATTTTAATTTTTTAAAAAAATCGAGATTTTAAGGAGGATTATATCCATGAAAAAGTATACTATCACCGTTAATGGTACCGCATACGAAGTTGAAGTTGAAGAAGCTGGCGTTGTAGCTTCTGCTCCGAAAGCTGCTGCTCCGAAAGCTGCTGCTCCGGCTCCCGCTCCGAAAGCTGCTCCGGCTCCCGCTCCGAAAGCTGCTCCGGCTCCCGCTCCGAAAGCTGCTGCTCCTGTTGCTGCAGGCGCTACCACCGTTTCCGCTCCTATGCCTGGCAAAGTTCTGTCCGTTAACGTTAAAGCTGGCGACGCAGTTAAAGCTGGCGACGTTCTGATGATTCTGGAAGCTATGAAAATGCAAAACGAAATCATGGCTCCGGCTGACGGCACTGTATCCGACGTTCGCGTTTCTGCAGGTCAAACCGTTGGTACTGGCGACGTTATGATCGTTATGTAATTCTTAGTTGATAGTTCGCAATATCACTAAGTTTTATAATCCTAAAATCTATGGAGGGCCTCTAACTCCGAGGCCTTCCACAAATTAAATATTGGGAGGATATTAAATGGAAGCATTTTTAGTTGCACTCTCTTCCGTATGGGCAGATTCTGGCTTCCAAGCTTTGACCGGTGGCCACGTTATTATGATTATCGTTGGTCTGGTACTGCTCTATATGGCTATTGTTAAAGGCTTCGAGCCTTTGTTGCTTTCCCCTATCGCATTTGGTTGCATTCTTGCAAACATTCCTAAAAACGGTTTTGAACAACCTGGCGTTATGTCCGTAATCGCATACGGCATTCACCACGAAGTATTCCCTCCGTTGATTTTCATGGGCGTAGGCGCAATGACCGACTTCGGTCCTTTGCTGGCTAACCCCAAAACCCTGCTGTTAGGCGCTGCTGCTCAAGGCGGTGTATTTATCGCTTTGTTGGGCGCTATGCTCTTAGGCTTTAGCGTACAAGAGGCTGCTGCTATCGGTATCATTGGTGGTGCTGACGGCCCGACCTCCATTTACCTGGCTGCTAAGATGGCTCCCCAACTGTTAGGTGCTATTGCCGTTGCTGC
>ENA-UERC01000422-UERC01000422.1-human-gut-metagenome-genome-assembly--contig:-NODE-422-length-32030-cov-51.718618_pt1 | contig 32030 bp, 29 predicted proteins | sample MGYA00242955_ERZ507955 | MGnify/ENA primary metagenome ERZ507955 (study PRJEB26167, sample SAMN06115394) | human gut metagenome | host: Homo sapiens | place: China:Hubei | collected 2016-04-27... | reverse complement strand
TGTACACGCAGCCAATAGCGTTGCCGCTGCTGCAATAATGAAAAACCTCATGTTCATTGTCATAATCTTGTTTTTTTGATTAAAATATTTATCGTCAGTTAGCATCCCCATTGCCGCTTTCTACCTCGTTCCAGCCCGTGATGGTTGCGCCCGTTACCCCGGCCTCTACGGGCAAAAGCAGATTACCCGTGAGTTTAACCGGTTTGGTGCCGTTATTGAAGTCCCTTATGGCCTCGGTAAGGTCGCTCACTACCCGCTGCGTGTCACCGTTGTTGAAAGTGATGTCCACCGTCAGCGTATGCGTTTCCGTCGGGACGATGCCGAGCAGTCGGAAAAAGATTGTGAACTTGTTGTCGTCCTGCCTGAAAGCGTTTGTTACTTGTGCCGCTACACTCCGGTCGCCTGTTGCCATATCCGCTGCCGAAGCCACGCCGGAGAGCGTTGCCGTAGCCGACTGTACACGGCTGTAGTCGCCTTCCGTGGCGGTCAGTTCGATGTCGAGCCTGCGCACGTATTGTCTCATCGGGGCGGTGACGTGCAGGGTGTCGTCCGCCACGACGCTGATGTCCTGGTGCGAGGCGAAGAGGTAGCCGGGGTGCGGCTCTATTGCACCCGTCAGATCCACCGGATTCACCGTTGCCTTGTTTCCGTCGATACTAATCCCCTCCGGGGAGTTGTACACCGTCAGACCGTAGCCACCGGGCGCGAGCAGCGCGTCGAACACGTTGGTCGCTGCGCTCACGTTCTGTTCCCTCCCGCCGATGCGCAGTGTGTATGCCTGCGGTATGTCCGCCTCGGTGCTCTTTCCGCTCCAGTCCGTGGTTACGACCACCGCCCCACGGTCGGGGTGCGGCGTGTCATAGAGGTCGTCCTTCACGCACGAGGTCAGTATGGTCACCGCACCTATTAGATATAATAAGGTATAAGCCTTTCCGTATGCTCCCATATATTCCTTTATCTGTCGTATGATTGTCGTTGTATTCATTGTTCCTCCTTTCCGCTAAAAGATGTTCCACACCAGGGTGACACCCGCCGAGACGGGGCCCCACCAGTTCTTTGTTTCGCTGCCGCGCCTTACCCTCACGCCGTTGATGACCACATACTTGTCATAGTCGGCATGGATATAGCCCAACCCTAAGGAGAAGTCCATCGAGAGGGCATTGTTCAATTTCAGTTGGTAGCCTCCGGTGATGCCTCCACCCGTAAGGTCTCCCTGTTTGCCTGTCGCGGAGAGCTTATAATTGAACTGCCCGGTCTTGAACATTACCCCAAGGTAGCCACGCTTCTCCTTACCTATATAATGGCGGAATTCGGGAGCCACTTCCCAAAGGGCGTATCTTCTGTCCTTTTCATTCCACGACCACGAAGTCCACGATCCGTTCACGGATATTCCCCATGACGGGTTGATGCGCCACTCGATGCCGAGGTCGGGCGTGAACGTCGCCCAACGCAGCAGGTTGGCACGCCGTCGGAAACCAAAATCACAACTGATTATCATCTCTCCCTGCGTGCCAACCTGCTGCGCTGGGCTACCTTGACACCAGATTTAGGACTTGAATGGCGCATCTGTCCATCGTGGGGCATTGCCGTAAACGGCTCGTGGACTTCTTGGAGCTGGAGTGACAAAGACCGCCGCTATGCACTCTGGGAAGTGGCTCCCGAAGTGCGTTACTACATGGGCGAGAAGAAAGCCTGGTATCTGGGTGCGATGTTCAAGGCAGGCGAGTTCAACTACAAGCTCTCCGAAACAGGCAAGCAGGGCGACCTGATGGGTGGCGGCATAACTGCCGGCTACCGGCTGCGGCTGAACAAGGCATTAGATCTTGATTTCAACCTCGGCTTGGGCTACCTGAATGCCGATTTTGAAAAATATGAGGTCATCGACGGCGTGCGTGTACGCCGCGGCAACGAGACAAAGGACTGGTGGGGCCCCATCAATGCCGGTGTGACATTGGTATGGAAAATTAAATGAAGAATTAAGAATGAAGAATGAAAGACTGAACTGACGGTCAACGGGGTTAACCCTATAATATTTGTTCTTTTGTTCTTATGTCTAAAAAAATATAATATGAAAGCAAGACAATATATAAATATGATGGGAATGGCAGCCGCCGTGCTGCTCTCTTCCTGCGTGAAGGACACGCTTTATGACACGCCGCATCCCGACTACGGGAAGATTGCGGTGACAGCCGACTGGTCAGCCCGCGGTGAGGGAATCGACATACCTGCCACATGGACGGTCACCATGGGTGACTATACGGGTACGGAGACTTCCGCCACCCATGCCCCCGACCATCTGTTTGCTCCAAGCAACTACACCCTTGCGGTGTGGAATCCGGCCGAAGGAATCACGGTAAACGGCACCACTGCCACCATTGCTGCTGTCACAGAAAACTGGGTAAATACGGGTGTCTTTGTGAACAATGCTCCGGGATGGTTTTTCACCTATACGGAACAGGTGAGCATCGAGAAAGACAAGGACTATCCGCTGACCGCCGCGATGAAGCAGCAAGTGCGCGAGCTGACGCTTGTCGTCGAGCCGACGGGTGATGCCGCCGGACGCATCACGGAGATTGTTGCCCATCTGACGGGTGCAGCCGGAACACTCGACTTCGCAACCGATACCTACGGAGCCGCTTCGAACGTCGTGCTGCCCTTCACGAAGATTACCGAAGGAGCCGATGCCGGCAAGTGGAAAGCCACGGTACGGCTATTAGGTGTGACCGGCACGGAACAGCTGCTGACGGGTGAAATCCGCTATGTTGACGGCAACCCGACCCCCACCACGCTGAAAAGTGACCTCACGGAAGCCCTCAAGAAGTTCAACACCGGAAAGGGCGGATCGCTGACCCTCGGAGGAACGCTGGTTGAGACTCCCGACGGCATGGAAGTGGAGGGAGCCGAAATCAACGGATGGAAACCGGTGGACGGAGGTGAAGTAAACGCAGATTTGTGATACAATTAAGAATGAATAATTAATAATGAACAATGGATAAGATAAAGACAAGACACTTAGCATGGGCAGCGCTGACACTGGCCCTCGCCGCCTGCACACAGAACGAACTGGCCGACAACAACCGTCTGCCCGAAGGTGAATATCCCGTAGTCATCCGTGCCACCGGACTGTCCGTAGAGGCAACTCCGCAGGCAGCCCCATCCACCCGTGCCACCGTGGACGGCGACTGGCAGGGCGTACAGACCGTGGCACTCAAGATGGGCGACGCGGTAAAGGAATACACCGTAACGGCTACGGATGCCGACGGATACAAGAGCGCCACGCTCTCACGCACGGACGACCCGCACTACTGGACCAGCCGCGACCCGATTACCGTATCGGCATGGTGGCCCATCGACAAGGCTGACATCACACGGATGCCTGCCGTGAAGGTGGCCGAAGATCAGAGCACGCTGGCCGCATTCCAAGGCAGCGACTTCATCTCCGCCATCGACCGGACGGTGGAATTTGACGACCCGAAACTCACCTTTACCCACCGCACGGCACGCGTGGCCATCGAACTGAAACCCGGTACGGGATTCACGAGCGTGGACGGTGCCACGGTGAGCCTCGTGAGCCTGTCCGCCGATAACGAAAACCCGACTGCCATCAAGACCTACCACGCAAGCGGCAACAGCTACGAGGCCCTGACCGCCCCGCAGACCGTTGCGAAAGGCGAGCCGTTCATCCGAGTGGAACTTGGCGGCGGCAACTTCTACTTCCGCCCACAGAACGACGTCGTGCTGGCAGCCGGCAGCCGCTACACCTACACCGTCAATGTGAACGCCACCGGCTTGACGCTGGAGGGCTGCACCATCGGCGGCTGGACTGACGGCGGCAGCGAGAGCGGCACGGCAGAGGATTTGGGTTATTTCATACAGGACGACGGCAGCTACACAGTCTACACCGCTAACGGCCTGAAGGAATGGGCAGAGGCTGTGCAGACCGACCCGACACTCAATATCACCCTCACCGCCGACATTGACCTGACGGGCGAGACGTGGACACCGATAGGCAGTGGTTTCAGTTCTAATACCGGTTATCAAGGCACCTTCGACGGACAGGGACACAGCATCACGGGACTGAGCATCACCACAAACTCAACAGACGGTGGGAATGCTGTATTGTTCGATGGTATCGGGAGTAACGGAACGGTGAAGAACCTGCAAGTAGAGGTGAACTACAATGTGCAGCAAGGGGTAGCCAGCGGCATAGTAAATGTCAACTACGGCACCATTACTGCCTGCTCCGTAACGGGAGATATTGCTGCAAGAACCAGCGATATCGGTGGCATTGCGTCTATCAACAACGGTAGTATTATTGGCTGTTGGTTCGATGGAAATTTAACAACGAATTATGTTGAGGGCGGCATCGCTGCTTACAACTATGGCACCATCACCGCCTGCTTCTATGGCGGCAATGCCGGACAAGGGGTATATAGTAATCAAGGAGAAACGGCAGAAACCACGAAGGTAAATGACGGCGATTCGTGGCAGACCGCTGTTGATGGCATGAACAATGCCCTTACCAGCAACGACTATAAATGGGAACTCGGTGCGGACGGCCTGCCCGTATTGCAGAGTAACCAGTAAAAACAGGACGATATGAAACGATATACCCTATATACATTCTCGGCACTCGCCCTGCTCCTTGCGGCCGCAGCCTGCACGCAGGACGATGCGGGTCTGCTCCCCGAAGCACCGGAGGGCATACCCATGACCTTCACCGCCACGGGACTGAATCCCACGGCGGCAACCACCACCGGTACCCGTGCCCCGGTGGACGGCGACTGGGAGGGCGTGCAGAGCGTGGCAGTCAGGATGGACGGTACGGTGAAGGCATACAATGTGACGCCCTCCACCTCCGACAACACCGGCGCCATGCTGACCTCCGATGACCCGCACTACTGGACCAACCACACCGATCGCCTCGTCACCGCCTGGTGGCCCTACACCGCTGGGGAGACAACCCCGCCTGCCGTGGTGGTAAAAGCCGACCAAAGTGCCCGGAAGGACTTCGAGGGCAGCGACCTCATCGTGGCCGAGGAACAGACGGTGAGCTACGGCAACCCCACACTCCGCTTCACCCACCGCACGGCGCGGGTCACCGTCATCCTGACGGACTACACCGAGGAGCGGATGTTCGTGCGGCTGACAGGCCTCTCCACCGAGAACGGCAACCCCGCCCAAATCACCCCGTATAACAAGGGCGGTGACACCTACACCGCCCTCGTAGCCCCGCAAAGTGTGGTAACGGGCACGGCTTTCATCACCTGCAAATTCACCAACGGCAAGGTCTTCGTCTATAAGATGAAGAACGATACCGACTGGCAGGCGGGCAAGGAATATACCTACACCGTCTCCCTCGCTGCGGCAAAAGACCCGGGATACACCGTGTCGGAGGACGGCAAGACCTACACAGTCACCTCCGCCGATGGGCTGCTGGCGTGGAACGAAGCCGTACAGAAAGATATGACACTGAACTGCACCCTCGCCGACAACATCGACCTGACGGGCAAAGACTGGACGCCGATAGGCACAAGCTTCGGCAACTCATACACCGGCACCTTCGACGGCAATGGCAAGACCATCACGGGGCTGACCGTTACGGGAAGTGACCGATATACGGGTCTGTTCGGCTTCATCAAAGGCACGGTGAAGAACGTGGTGCTGACAGAAATAAACATAACAAGTGGCACGTTCGTCGGCGGCGTGGCGGGATGGAGCTTTGGCGGCAACATTGAAAACTGCTCGGTGTCGGGCAGCGTCAGCGGTAGCGACGTAGGCGGTGTGGTGGGCTATCAATAGGGCGGTTCCATCACCTGATGCAGTTCCTCGGCCACAGTGAAGGGAACGCAGCGGGCAGGCGGCGTGGCAGGTACAACGAATTCCGGTGCCACCCTGACCGCCTGCTATGCCACGGGCGACGTGACCGTTGAAAATGACGGTACAAGCAACGCCTGGGCCGGTGGCGTGGTGGGATCCAACGCATACAGCACCGTCATTGCCTGCTATGCCGCGGGTAACGTCAGTGGTACCGGAAGCGGCACCATCCATGTAGGCGGCGTAACGGGAGAGAACTTTGACGGAACCCTGACCGCCTGCTACTGGAGCGGCCTCCCCGACAATGACAACGGCGGAGCCACGAAGGTGGACGGCACGAACGTCACCTGGCAGACGGCCGTCGCCGCCATGAACGCCGCCCTGAGCGGTAAAGGCTGGCAGTACGAACTCACTGGAGAATTGCCTACCTTGAAAAAATAGTAAACCGTCGGGCGGGATTCCGGTTCCGCCCGAAACGGAAAATAACCGAAGTATAACAGTTGTATCTGCGGTTATTGAAAAGTGAGATAAGAGAATAGCCTCCGGCGGGGTGACTGCCGGGGCTTCGTGCGTTTGGGAACAATCTTTCCACTTTTATAGTGGATTATTGTGGATAATTTATTATCTTTGTATTCAGAACAATACAGAGTAGCATGGAAATAATATTCAACGAAAAGTATTTGAAGGAAATGTACATTACGGGGCAGACGGACAAGAGAAGGTGAAACCATCGCTACAATATGCAATATAACAGATTTATCAAACCATTATAAATAACAGACAGCTTATGATTGAGATACAAGGAATAGATCCGACGATGATTGCCAACAACCTCACTCCGGCATATCCTACTCACCCGGGTGAAGTACTGAAAGAAGAAATTGAATACCGCAAGATTTCGCAGCGTAAGTTATCAGAGCAGATGGGCATCTCCTATAAGGTATTGAATGACATTCTCAATTGTCGTCGGCCTGTAACAACGCAGACGGCGATGCTTTTTGAAGCTGCCCTTGATATTCCGGCTGATTCGCTAATGCGATTACAGTTGAAATATAACATGCAACAGGCGGCTGCCAACCCTTCTTTTATGGAACGCCTCAAACAGGTGCGTAAGTGCGCAGCCATGCTATAAAGGAACATGAATAGACAAATAATCTGCTGCTGAAAGAGGTTGTACCAGCGGTTAAAGTGAGATAAGAGAATAAAAAAACAGGAGCCTTCGGCAGTGCCGGGGGCTTCGTGCGTTTACAATTGTTTCGATACAGGGCACATGAATATATCAGACTACATGATAGAAAAAGAAGAGTTGGTTAAACCCCTATCAGTATAAAAAATACCCGTTGAAAGATACTCCACATAAGAGAAAAATGTATTATTTTTGCAATATGATTGAACTATCCAAACATATAGAAGTATTATTGCTGGAGAATGATTGTGTCATCGTTCCCGGCTTGGGAGGATTCATTGCCCACAAACGGCAGGCCGCATATTCCATCCAGAAAGGAGAATTCATGCCGCCCCTCCGCACCATTGGTTTCAATCCGCAACTGATAATGAACGATGGGCTGCTGGTACAGTCGTACATGCAAGCTTTTAACACCGATTTTCCCGATGCAACCCGCCGGATTGAAAAGACTGTGGCTGAAATAAAAGACCAATTGTACCAGCAGGGTCAGGTCACCCTGCACAACGTGGGTACAATCTACTATAATATGAACGGCGGTTATGCCTTTGAACCGACAGCCTCATCTTTCTTCACCCCAAGTCTGTACGGGCTGGAAAGTTTCACGCTTCCGCAGCTGCAGACATTGCCTGTGTCTTCTCCGAAGCCGTTAGTTCCAGAAATACAGGAAGCAGCAAGCAAACCGAAGAAACATTTCTCCTTGCGCCATTTCACGCGCAACGTAGTGGCCATAGCCGCAGCCGTATGCCTGTTCTTCGTGCTCTCTGTTCCGGTGGAAAACACGTACATGGACGATGCGAATTATGCTTCGCTGGGCTCAATCAGTATGTTTGATGCCATCCGCAACCAATCGGTAGCCACCAGCATACAAACGACTCCGAAAGCAGCAGTTGCACAAAAGGCTGTAAAGAAACAGAAGGGCGAAAAGCGTGTCCGTAACAACGTAAACACGCTGAAACCGGTAGCCGTGAAGACAGAAAAGATTGCAGCCGCACCTGCAGCAAAAACAGCCGTAACCAAAACGGCTGCCACCAAAGCTGAAGCAAAAGCGACACAAAAGCCGAAACCGGCTTCCGCACAACCTGCTGCAAGCAAGAAAACGGCCTACATCATCGTAGCCAGCTTGCCGACATCGGACGATGCCCAACGTGAGCTGAAAAAATTCCAGCAGAAAGGATACAAGAATTGCCAGGTGCTTGAATCGAACGGACGCTTCCGCATCGCACTGGATAGTTATGCCACTTCAGGTGAAGCTTACCAGAAAGTGCAGACGCTGCGCAATCAGGAAGAATTCAAGAATGCCTGGGTATTCACTTCAAAATAAATACGCCCTTTTAAACAGAATGAAAAGAGTAAGATGCCCCAAATGTGACAACTTCATCCAGTTTGATGAAACCAAGTATGGAGAAGGACAGTCACTCGTTTTTATCTGTGACAACTGCAAGAAGCAGTTCAGCATCCGTATCGGAAAATCGAAACTGAATGCCGCCAATCGTAAGGAAGAAGTAATTGACGAGAAAGAAGGCATGCAGGATTTCGGCAACATACTGGCCGTGGAAAACGTATTTGCCTACAAGCAGGTACTTCCGCTGCATGAGGGAGACAACCTCATCGGCCGCCGATGCAAAGGTAATGACATCGACATCCCTATCGAAAGCAATGACCCGAGTCTGGACCGCCGGCATTGCTACATCAATGTCAAGAAGAACAAGCAAGGGAAAATCATTTACACCCTGCGCGACAACGACAGTATCACAGGAACTTTCCTGATGAATGAAATTTTAGGACCGAAAGACCAAATCCGCATTGAAGACGGAGCTATTATTACCTTGGGAGCTACAACCCTGATTCTGAGAGCTGCCGAGGGACAAACGGAAGAGTAAACCGCACACGGGCTCTATAATTTTAGGATAACTAATAACTAACAAACCTTTTTATTTCGATTATGGCTTTTACAAACAACGTAATGATTGTCCGGCATAAATTGCTGGAAAACCTGGTTGCTTTATGGAAAGAAAATCAATTAGTAGAAAAAATTGACCGCATTCCTTTGGAAATCAGCCCTCGCCGCTCACAGCCGGTAGGACGCTGCTGTATCCACAAGGAACGTGCCGTTACTAAATATAAGTTGCTCCCGCTGCTGGGCTGGGATATGACCGATGAAACGGACGAGCTGACTCCGCTTTCTGAATATGCCCGCAAGACACTGGAACGTAAGGAAAGAATCAAAGAAAATATTCTCTGTGTCATCGACGAAGCATGCTCTTCTTGCGTGCAGGTAAACTATGAAGTAAGTAACCTTTGTCGGGGTTGTGTGGCTAGAAGCTGCTACATGAACTGTCCGAAGGGAGCTGTACACTTTAACAAGAAGACTGGTCAGGCACAGATTGACCACGACAAGTGCATCAGCTGTGGTATCTGCCACAAGAGTTGTCCGTATCACGCCATCGTCTACATTCCGGTGCCTTGTGAAGAAGCTTGTCCGGTGAAAGCCATCAGCAAGGACGAACACTACATCGAGCACATCGATGAAAGCAAGTGTATCTATTGTGGAAAATGTCTGAATGCCTGTCCGTTTGGAGCCATCTTCGAAATCTCACAGGTGTTCGACGTACTGGAAGCTATCCGCAAGGGAGAACAAGTGATTGCCATTCCGGCTCCGTCCGTATTGGGACAGTTTAAGGCTACTATCGAACAAGTGTACGGAGCATTGAAAGAAATTGGTTTTGCCGATGTAATTGAAGTGGCTGAAGGTGCCATGCACACTACCAGCAACGAAGCACACGAACTGCTGGAAAAACTGGAAGAAGGACAGAAGTTCATGACTACTTCCTGCTGCCCGTCGTACATCGAACTGGTGAACAAGCATATTCCTGACATGAAGCCTTACGTATCAAGCACCGGTTCTCCGATGTATTACGCGGCTCGCATTGCTAAAAAGAAATACCCGAATGCGAAGGTAGTCTTCATCGGCCCGTGTATCGCCAAAAGAAAAGAAGCACAGCGCGACGAATGCGTAGATTACGTACTGACATTCGAAGAACTTCACCCGATTTTCCGTGGCTTGGGCATCGAACTGGAACAGGCCAACCCGTACAAAGTGGCATACGAATCTGTATGTGAAGCGCACGGATTCGCACAGGCAGGCGGTGTAGCCGGAGCTGTGAAAGCTTACCTAGGCCCGAAAGCCAACGGTATCAAAATCATGCAGTTCTCTGACTTCACGAAGAAGAACATCGGTGTACTCCGCGCTTACGCCAAGACCGGAAAAGTGGATGCACAGTTCATCGAAATGATGGCTTGCGAAGGCGGATGTGTAACCGGCCCGAGCGCACACAACGACCCTGTAGCCGGAAAACGCCAGTTGAACCAAGACTTGCTGAAACGTACCTTGAAGTACGAAAACAATAACCAGGAATAAACCCATGAGGGAACTTATTGAACGCCTTTACCGGGAGCAGACACTGGCTCCCGGTGAATTGCGTACCCTTCTGCTGGAGTGCCGGGGGGAAGACCTCGACTTTCTCATGCAAAAGGCACGTGCCGTAGCACAAAGCCATTTCGGAAACAGAATCTATATCCGTGGACTTATTGAAATAGGGAACTGTTGTCACAACGACTGTTTCTACTGCGGCATCCGAAAAAGCAACCGCCATCTGAAGCGGTACCGGCTGGATGCGGAAACCATTCTGGCCTGCTGCCGGCATGGATACGAGTTGGGATTCCGTACCTTCGTCCTGCAAGGAGGAGAAGATAACTACATGAACGATGACAGGGTAACGGAAGTGGTTGCTGCCATACGAACCGAATTCCCCGATGTGGCCATCACCCTTTCATTCGGTGAACGCCCTACACTTTCCTACGAACGTTTTTTTCAGGCAGGTGCCAATCGCTATCTGTTGCGCCACGAAACGCACAACGAAGCACATTACCGCCGCTTGCACCCTGAAGACATGTCGCTGTCCAACCGTTTGCGTTGTCTGAACGATTTGAAACGCATCGGATTCCAGACGGGAACCGGCATCATGGTGGGAAGTCCGGGACAAACCGTCGACCACCTGGTAGAGGACATTCTTTTCATAGAACAATTCCGTCCCCAGATGATTGGTATCGGTCCTTTCCTGCCTCATCATGACACTCCTTTCGCTTCCTGCCCTCCCGGCAGTCTCACGCAGACACTCACGCTGCTTCCCATCTTCCGGCTGATGCATCCGCAGGCATTGATTCCTTCTACCACCGCCCTGGCAAGCCTTACGCCCGACGGGCGCGAGAAAGGCATATTGGCAGGTGCCAATGTAGTGATGCCCAACCTCTCTCCGGTAGAACAGCGAAAGAATTATGCCTTGTATGATAATAAAGCCTCTATGGGCTCAGAAGCTGCCGAAGGACTGCGTCTGCTGGCACAACGGCTGGCTGCCATTGGTTACGAAATAGATAAAAGCCGAGGAGATTATCCCGGCAAAACACTATAAATTACATTACAGCTATGTACAAGATTGATTCTCAAAAGGCAGAAGAATTTATCTGCCACGAAGAAATTCTCGATACTCTGGAATATGCCCAAAGCAAAAGCCAGGACAAGGAACTGATACGTTCCATCATTGAAAAGGCTCGCCTGTGCAAGGGACTTTCTCACCGCGAGGCTGCTGTACTATTGGAATGCAACGACCCGGAACTGGTGGAGGAAATCTACCGCCTGGCTCGTGAAATCAAGCAGAAATTCTACGGCAACCGCATCGTAATGTTTGCCCCACTCTATTTGTCAAACTACTGCGTAAACAGTTGTACCTACTGTCCTTACCACGTTAAGAACAAGACCATTGCCCGCAAGAAACTGACACAGGAAGACATCCGTCGTGAAGTCATCGCCCTGCAGGACATGGGGCACAAGCGTCTGGCATTGGAAGCTGGAGAAGATCCGATTCACAATCCTATCGAATACATTCTGGAGTCGATAAAGACTATCTATAGTATCAAGCACAAGAACGGAGCCATCCGTCGGGTAAACGTAAATATTGCTGCGACCACGGTAGAGAATTACCGTCGCCTGCACGAGGCCGGTATCGGTACCTACATTCTGTTCCAGGAAACGTACCACAAGGAGAATTACGAAAAGCTTCACCCCAGAGGTCCGAAGAGCAACTATGCCTACCATACGGAGGCCATGGACCGCGCCATGCAGGGAGGAATCGATGATGTAGGTATCGGTGTATTGTTCGGCCTGAACACCTACCGCTACGACTTCGTGGGACTGCTGATGCATGCCGAACATCTGGAAGCGACGTACGGCGTAGGTCCGCATACCATCAGTGTGCCCCGTATCTGCTCGGCCGACGACATTGACGCCTCGACCTTCGAGAATGCCATCTCCGACGAGATATTCCAAAAAATTGTAGCCGTCATCCGTATCAGCGTACCTTATACGGGTATGATTATTTCTACACGTGAATCGCAGCGTTCACGCGAGAAGGTACTTGACCTCGGCGTGTCACAAATCAGCGGAGGTTCCCGTACCAGTGTGGGAGGTTATGCTACCGAAGAACTGCCGGAAGAAAACTCGGCTCAGTTTGATGTAAGCGACCACCGCAGCCTGGATGAAATCGTGGCCTGGCTGCTGAAACTGGGCTACATCCCCAGCTTCTGTACGGCCTGCTACCGTGAAGGACGTACGGGCGACCGTTTCATGTCGCTGGTCAAGACGGGCCAGATAGCCAACTGCTGTGCCCCCAATGCCTTGATGACGCTTCAGGAATACCTCTGCGACTACGCTTCGCCCGAGACACGCCAACTGGCTGAAGACATGATTCGCAAGCAGATGGAAGAGATTCCGAATCCCGCCATCCGCAAAAGAGCCTTGGAAAATCTGGAACGGATTGCCGAAGGAAAACGCGACTTTCGTTTCTAATGTGTGAACTTAAAGCCTCATTAAACGTATGAACGATACTCCCCGTGCCAACCGGCTGCACATCGGTCTGTTTGGCAAGCGAAATGCCGGAAAGTCATCACTGATTAATGCCCTGACGCATCAGGATACAGCCCTCGTGTCGGATATTCCCGGCACGACTACCGACCCAGTCTTTAAGGCCATGGAAATCCATGGTCTTGGTCCCTGCGTATTCATTGATACGGCCGGCTTCGACGACGAAGGCGAACTGGGCGAACTCCGCATCCGACAGACACAGCGTGCGCTGGAGAAGACAGACATCGCCCTAATGGTCTGTACCGACGAGCATCTGGACGAAGAGTTACACTGGCAACGCTTATTAAAGGAAAAGAATGTGCCTGTTATCTGGATACTGAACAAATGTGACCTATTATCCGATGCCGAACAGACCATGCGCCACATCGAACAGCAATGCGGACAGGTTCCCCTATTAGTGAGCACCCTCACCGGAAAAGGACTGGACGACATTCTGCGCAGTCTGCGAAACAAGTTGCCGGATGAAACCATGGCACAAGGCATTGTAGGCCGACTGGTAGAAGAAAACGATACCGTCATGCTGGTCATGCCACAGGACATCCAGGCCCCTAAAGGCCGACTCATTCTGCCGCAGGTACAAACCATCCGCGAACTGCTGGACCGCAAATGCCTGGTGATGAGCTGTACCACTGACAAAATCGATGCCATGCTAGCCGCTTTGGCCCGTCCACCGAAGCTGATTATTACCGACTCACAGGTGTTCCGCACGGTATATGACAAGAAACCGGCAGAGAGCCGACTCACCTCCTTCTCCGTCCTCTTTGCACAGTACAAAGGCGACATCGACTACTACATGGAAGGAGCCAATGCCATTGCCCAACTGACACCGGAATCACGGGTGCTGATTGCCGAAGCATGTACGCATGCCCCGCTGACAGAAGACATCGGGCGGGTGAAAATCCCGAACATGCTCCGCAAGCGTATCGGTGAAGGCCTGCAAATCGACATCGTATCGGGCACGGACTTTCCGGAAGACCTGGCCCCGTACGACTTGATTATTCACTGCGGAGCCTGCATGTTCAACCGCAAGTATGTGCTGAACCGCATCGATCGGGCCCGCGCCCAGCAGGTTCCCATGACCAACTACGGAGTCACCATTGCTTACTTAGCAGGGATTTTGGATAAAATTGATTACTGATTTATGAAATGTGACGCATACCTTCCTGCATGCGCCACATTGTTATCCATTCTTTCCAATATCAAACTATCAACATACGATTTCTCGTTCAATCTCCTCAAAGCGCGGGAAAAGCAGATTGTTTTCCAGGTGGATATGCTCGAATAACGCATCCACAAACGCTTCCAATTCCTGCATCAGCAGACGGTAGCTGGCACAGCCGTCCTGAGGTACGGAGAAGTGATTCGTCAACTGAATAATGTGCAGGTAGCGGTTTCCTTCTCCCTCGTGTTCCATCTTCATCACCCGGATAGGATTCGCTATCGTACCACAGTGCATCGGGGCCATACGCTGTCCCTGTTCCTTTGCTGCGTACAATTCATATAGATATGGGAACAGCACGTTCTCTTCTTTCTGAAGATGCATTTCCAAATCCTCCAATGATTCACTGACCAGTGCTTTCAACTCATGCAGTTCCGGATGCGCTTCCCCATGTACTCGTTCCACCTTTTCCAGCAACGCCAGTAGTTCCGGTCCACGGGCACGAATTCCCCGATGATGTATCTTCAGAATGTAATCCATCAGCAGATCCAGTGGCCACGAAGCAAACGGAATCTGTCCGTTACCAGCCTCACCCTGATGGAGCAATGCCTGTTCCACTTCTTCTACAGCCAGTCCCAAATCGGCACAGGCCTTTTCCAGCGTCACTTCGCCATGACAGCAGAAATCAATGCCATATTTCTTGAACACACTTGCCGCTGCAAAATCATCGGCCACAATTTGTCCCACACTCGTATGCTTCCAGTCTATTGTCTTCATATTTAATTCGTTTTATTGATTACGGGTGCAAAGATAGACCCTCTGGCAGAGAAAATTTGTCACATACGTGACACCGACCTATAACGAAAGTTAAACCTGCTTCTGCGAAAAAGAAGCGCACACCGTTTGCAGAAAAACACTAACTTTGCAGGCACGTAAAAAAACATTTGCACATGGAAACAAAAGAAATACCTATACTTCTGCTTACCGGATATTTGGGAAGCGGAAAAACAACCCTGCTCAATTACCTGCTGAGCAACCGCGAAGGCATCAAGTTTGCCGTCATCGTGAACGACATCGGCGAAATCAATATCGATGCAGAACTGATACAGAAAGGCGGCATCGTTGGCCAGAAAGAAGAGAGTCTGGTGGCTTTGCAGAACGGCTGTATCTGCTGTACCCTCCGTACCGACCTTATCGAACAGATATTTGAGCTGATGAAAATGCAGCGCTTCGACTACATCGTCATCGAAGCCAGTGGTGTCTGCGAACCGGAACCGATTGCCCAGACCATCTGTTCCATCCCCCAGTTGGGCGGTGCCTACACCAAGTACGGAACCTGCCGCCTTGACAACATCGTGACCGTGGTCGATGCTCTCCGCCTGCAAAGCGAATTCGACGGTGGCAACGAACTTACCCGAAAAGATTTGGAAGAGGAAGACATTGCCAACCTGCTCATCCAGCAGATTGAGTTCTGTACCACCGTGCTGCTGAACAAGGTATCGGAAGTTACCCCCGAAGAACGGGAGCGCATCAAAAGCATCATCCGTACCCTCCAGCCCCGTGCGGAAATCATTGAATGCGACTATGCCAAGGTAGACCTTGACAAGATTGTGGGTACCCGCCGTTTCGACTATGCACGAGTGGCCACTTCTGCCGGATGGATTCGGGAGATAGAACGCCCCGTATCCGAAGAAGAAGCGCATCCTCACCATGAAACACATGAACACCATGAGGAACACGAACATCACCACGAGGAAGAGCACAATCATGCACACGCTCATGAACACTCACACGAAGGCTACCACCATCACCACCACCATGAAGAAGGTGAGACAGAGGAATACGGCATCAGCAGTTTCGTGTACTATCGCCGCCCTGCCTTCGACATCCATAAGTTCGACCGCTTTGTCGCAACGAAATGGCCTCACAACGTGATTCGTGCCAAGGGAGTATGTTACTTTGCCCACAACCGCAACATGTCGTTCCTGTTCGAACAGGCCGGACGGCAGAAACAGATTTCAGAAGCCGGACTCTGGTATGCTACCCAGCCGGAAGAAGAAATCATGGAACTGATGAAGCGCGAACCCGGCCTGCTGAGAGACTGGGATGAACACTATGGCGACCGCATGCAGAAGATTGTCTTCATCGGCCAGCACCTTGACAAGGAACAGCTTATCAAAGACCTGGATGCCTGTCTGGAATAAATCCGACGGCCATAAAAATAATGATGCCTTCCCGAGTCCATTTATTCCGTGACCCTGGAAGGCATCATGCTTTTATATAAGTAACTCCTGATACCTATTCTACTTCCCTGACATATTCTTTCACCGCATTATCGGCCGACTGCAAGTTTGTCTGCCGCAGCACCACCTGTCCCTCCTTTTTATCCTCCGGCAAACTGATGTCCGAAAGACGTACATCGCTTACCCTGTCGAACACAAAAGCCGGACGGAAATCATCTTCCTGCAACCGCAACTTAATATTATGCATCTGAATTCCTTTCACATGGCGCACATAGAATCCCCACGAAGGCAGTTCCTCAAACATGGTAAATTCCGGGTATCCTTTTTCATTTTCCGGCACGTCTTTCAAGCGGCTCACCGACATATAGGCCATTCCGCGTGTAGCACGTCCCGGATACACAATCTCTATATTCTCCAGTTTCACGTTTTCAATATCATGCCCCGGAATGCCTGAGATAGAACTCGGGAACGGATTATGGAAAAACGTCACCGCCGGTCCACGCAAATCATAGTTGATGTCCGGACGACCGAAAGGCACTTCCACATACACATCCTTAATCGTCACATTCCGCAAATACCCCGGTTGCTCACCCGAACGGTGACCCAAACGGATAAAGATGGCATTTCCCGTATTGACCGCATGTACATTAGACACCTGCACGTTTTCAATCTCTGCCCCGTCAACCGACTCGATGGCTATGGCCGAACGGAAAGTATCTTTAATCCGAATATTGTCAATGGTCACATTCTTGAATCCACCCAACGATTCCGTACCAAACTTAATGGCACTGGCACTGCTGATAATGTAGCAGTTGGAGATGGATACCCGGTCGTTCCATGCTCCCCGGTAGTGCGACTTCAAGCAAATGCCATCGTCTGCCGAGTTAATGAAACAGTTGGAGATACGTACATCCTTACAATCGCTGATGTCAATCCCGTCATTGTTCCAGTACGCCCTGTTTTCCACATGCAGACTATCAATCGTCAGGTCGGTACACAGAGAAAAAGAAAGTCCCCATGCCGCACCGCTCCGGAAATTAGTCTTCCGAAGCTCCACCTTCCGGCAATTACGCATAAAAAGCAACTTTGGTCGTGTGTTCGGCCGTTTACGATACGTATTATAGTGCTTGTCCACCAGTTCTCCCGTATGATGCAGGCTATCAATCGTCAGCGCCAGTTCCCTGCCCTGTCCGTCTATACATCCTTCTCCCGTAATGCCGATATTCTCTGCCCCTTCCGCATAAATCAGCGCCTGGTCAAAATGGTCATTGTTGACTTTCAGTTCCTTCTCGGTACTGAAACCTGGATAATCATAAGGACTCGTACTTCCTAACAGCACCGCTTCCTTTTCCAGGTAAAGTGTCACATTCGATTTCAGTTGCAGGCTGCCGGTCAAATAACGTCCGGCAGGGAAGTACAGCTGCCCGCCCCCTTTTTCATGAAGTGCGTCAATGGCCGATTGCAAGGACTTTGTATTCAATGTCTTTCCATCACCGACGGCTCCCTGCTGAAGTGCATTGTAATCCGTGGCGGCTATCGTGCCTGCGCATAAGAACAAGCTACATAAAATGAAGATAAATTGTTTTTTCATGGTATATTATACTTTTTTTCTTTTTACAATTAATTTATGGAATATACCTAATTGCCCCTCCACTTCCAAAAGAATAATCACTCACATCTTTATTCAAATAAGGTGAATCTGCTATTAAAGTACCATGAAAACAACAGCGTTCTTTATTAAAACGGACTTTTTTCTCTTCATCATAAAAAGTCCAATCATAACTATCAACCTTAATTACCGACCGTACAATTCCATGATATACCCCTAACACATAATCTATTTCAGCTGCACGAGATTTTGCTATTGCCCAATATTGACGAGTTTTCTCATAAATATTTATTCGTTGATAAACACCTTGAGCTTTTGCATCATCAAAACTTCTATTCAAACTTACCAACAACAAATGTTCATTGTTATTTATCTTAATTCGTTCACAATCATAGATTGCATTAATCTCATCAACGGTTTTAATACCTTCATCCCACTGATGATGTCCACTTACAATATTGGTTAGTATTTGTTCCGTATTAAATTTGGGATATGTAAGAAAATCTATAAGAACAGATTCTATTTGAAAAGCTTCTTTTTCAGAAAGTTTATGACGAAGTATATAATGCTCTACTTGTAATCCCAAAGAAATAATCTCTCGAATTAAATTTAATTTTAAGGATACTTCATCCCCTTGTAGGGCTGCCTCACAATGCTGGAAAACACGATTTCCACATCCTTTTCCAATATAGAAGATTTTACCATCTCGAGGGTCTACTAACGAATATACATAGAAACCGAGTTCTTCAATAGATTTATTGCTAAATTTATTCATACCACTATTATAAAAATACTCTGTTTCAAAATTACGGAAAAAACTTCTGTTTCCCAAGTTCTTCTATAGCTCCTAAAGATGATTCAATAACTTCAAAGCCCTCATTTCTGCCACATGCAGAAATGAGGGCTTCTTTTTTAGAGCGTATTGTTTTCAACTCCAAACATCGTATCGAGCAATGCCCGTCCTGCCGAGGTTTTGAAAATCTTTTCTTTCACCTTGCGAATAGCATCGGCCGGCAGATTATCTTCGTAAATGTTAACTAGAAAATCGGCTTCCACCAGAATCTGATAGTCTATTCCTGTAATGGAGTCATACGTATGATGATGCCCTACCAGCCAGCATATCCGTTCTATTTGTACTTCAGAAAATGTCCCCATATCCGTCAGCAGTTTCCGGGCTTCGTCCGGACCTTCCAGCTCCTGATGCTTTCCATCGCAGACTCCGTATTTCTGCTCACAAATCCGGATACCAATGTCATGCACAATGGCCGCCGCCTCCAGAATCAATTGAGTAGCCTCATCCACATGTTCTGCCAAACCAATCATACGGGCAAAATAATGTACTTTTATCAAATGTTGTATACGCTTCGGGTCACCTGCATTATAGGCAACCATTCTGCTTGCCAGTTCATAAAGCTGCCGTTCCGCAGCCCCGATAAATTCAGTTGTTTTCATATTATTCTCGTATTGTTACACATTTATTCTTGTACTTCATAATAAGGATATACAGGACCGAATCCTTTTCCAAACTTAAAGCGGGCTCCTAACTCAATGGACTGCTGAATAAACCTTTCTGCTTCAGGAACAGCAAACTCAATCCCATAACCTTTACTTAAAAAAGTCGCTACTGCAGAAGCAAAACTATCTCCAGTTCCATTTACATTTCGGGTTCGAATTCCTTCCTTCTTGTAAACCTTCATCACCTTCTCCACCGGATTATAATAATAATCGATAAAGAAATCACGGTTCTCCACCGACTTTATAATTACGCTATTTCCCCAGCGGCTCAAATCCTTCAAACATTCCTCTATATTACCCTCATTCAATTCCTTTCCACATAACCACTCAGCCTCTTTCTTATTCGGTGTTAGGATAGAAGTACGAGGGAATAAGTAATCTTTATAAGCTTGCACCGCATCTTCTTCTAACAATTTATCACCCGAAGAAGTAACCATGACCGGATCAACGACAACTGGAATCGAGCTATATTCATCTAATATGCCTGCAACAAGCCGAATGATATTTTTAGAATACAACATACCGATTTTTATGCAATCTGCCCCCACATCTCCAAGGAAAGAACGGATTTGTCCTGCAATCATATCTGCCGGTATCAAGTGTACTCCTTTTACATGAGTTGTGTCCTCATCTACAATACATGTCACTGCTCCTGCCGCATACCCTCCACAAGCCACGATGGCTTTCATATCGGCCTGAATCCCCGCTGTTCCTAAAGGTTCGCTACCCGCAACAACGAAAACTTTATAAAGCTTATCTGCTATTTTCATAATATCCATCCAGCACTTTCTTCAAACTCCCTACAAATATATCCACTTCTTTCGTTGAAAGTATCAACGGAGGAAGTATTCTTAATGTATACAACCCGGAATAGCCGGTAAAAATCCGTTCCTCAAACAGCAGGGGTTCGCGTACCTCTTTCACCGGCACGGTCAGTTCCACCCCCACCATCAGTCCACGTCCCCGAATTTCTTTTATAAGCGGAGAATGCAATTCTTGTAACCGCTGCATCAGATACGTTCCCGTATGAAGGGCATTCTCTATCAGTTTCTCCTCACGGATAATTTTCAGCACAGCCAGGGCGGCGGCGCATCCCAGATGATTACCACCGAACGTCGTACCGAGCATTCCTTTTCGGGCGGCAAATATCGGACTAATCAAGACTCCCGAAAAAGGAAATCCGTTAGCTATACCCTTGGCCACAGTGATAAGGTCCGGCTTGATGCCAGCCCATTGGTGAGCAAAGAACTTCCCCGTACGACCATAGCCCGACTGTATTTCATCAAGAACCAATACCACCCCATAACGTCTCGTCAGTTCCCTCAATTGCCGCAGAAAGTCCTCATCGGGGACCTGGATTCCCCCTACTCCTGAAATTCCTTCTAGAATTACGGCACACACATCTCCCTTGGTCAACTCCGTTTCCACTTCCTTTATATCCAAGTCTGCAAAATACACGTTATGATTCGTATTAATCGGTGCATGAAGGGCAGGATTGTCCGTCACTTCCACAGCCGCCGACGTACGCCCATGAAAAGAGTTTCTGAAAGCCACTACCCGTTTTTTCCCCGTATGAAACGAAGCCAGTTTCAGGGCATTTTCGTTAGCTTCTGCTCCCGAGTTGACAAAGAACGCCCGATAATCAGGATACCCCGACAGCTCACCCAGCTCATAAGCCAGCCTTTCCTGTAACTTATTTATGACAGAATTCGAATAAAACATCAGCTGTTGCAGCTGCTCACTCATGCACTTCACCAGATACGGATGCGAATGTCCCACCGAAATCACGGCATGTCCGCCATACAAATCAAGATAGGCCTGCCCCTTCTCGTCATATACCTCACAACCTTTTCCCCTTACGACATTCACGGGAAAAACCGAATACACATCAAACAGTTCCATCATCCTTTACATTTTACGATATAGCCTGCGGCAAAGTCATTCCATCCTGCCGTATTTCATTTCATCTCCATTCTTGTCATATTGCTTACGCTTGCCGGTAGGAGGGCTTAATAAAGTAATCCGTACCACCTCCGTACGATGAAGGCTTCTCTGCACCGCCTCATCAAACGCATCCATGTGCTTGGGCAGGAAACGCTGACTAATGACCCGAAGCGCCTCAATTTTCTCTTCCGTATCCGTCACCCGTTCCGCCTTGCCAAAAGCGATAGCCGAACGATATTGAAGTGTAAACGTACCGTCCTTCGGTCCCACAGTAGGCTGGCACTTCGTGACCGCCGAAAGACATACTTCCGGATGTACGGCAATGGCATCCAGCTTATCCCCTTCAGGAGCACAATGAAAATACCACACGTCCTCACTTGTACAAGCCAGTGAAAGCGGCACCCCGTATGCACTTCCGTCGACCCGGGTAAAGCTGACCGTGATGTAAGGGGCCTTGCGCATAACCTCCAAAGCCCACTGACTATCCATTTCTCTACTTGCTTTTCTCATCTGTAATTCCTTTTATTCAGATTTTTCCTTTGTATTTGTTTCACAAAAATACGGCTCGCCAGTCAATCTGCATGTAAGATTTATGACAAGGGGATTAATTAACACTCCCACAAAAACAGATTAATCCTGCCTTTCTATTGAAAGTAATAAACAAAAAACATATTTTTGCAAAAGAAAATGCAGAAAGACAGATAATGAAAAGCATACCATTCAACGATTATTACAAGGAAAAACTTTTTTCTATTCCACTCTTTAAAGAACTGCCGGATTACCTGAAAAGTGAGATTCTAAAAAGACTTGACTTCCGTCTTCAGGAAATCAACGAGAATACGGTTATCCTGGAGCAAGGAGATATATGCTGTAATCTGTATGTATTGCTTGAAGGAACCTTGGAGGTGAACATTATCGATGCCAACGGCAATGAAGTCTTAATCGAACACATTGAGTCGCCCAGGGCTTTCGCCACCCCTCACCTGTTCAAGAAAGACAACCGTTTCCCCGCCACATTCCGTACGCTGGAAAAATCGGTCCTCCTGACTGCCACCAAGGACTCCACCTTCCATCTTATCAGCAAATATCCGGATATGCTGAAAAGTTTTCTCTGCGTATCAGGCAACTGCAACGTGTGTACCACCATGCGACTGGACGTGCTGTCACGAAAAACCATTCGCGAAAGAATCCTGGTCTATTTACTGAAACGGCTGGATAAAGACACTTCTACCGTGAAACTGACGCATACCCTTACGCAACTGGCCGAATACATTAACGTGACACGTCCGGCACTGTCTACCGAATTCAATAAGATGGAAAAAGAAGGCATCCTCAAAAGGAAAGAAGGCAATTACATCGAACTGAACCGAAAAGCCATAAAAGGCATTATATAAAGAACAAGGACCGCTCCTTCAATGTGGAACAGTCCTTGTCCTTTTTTATTGCGCACGTAACTATTATTTTTTGAAAAGAGTCGGATTGACGTTCAAAGACACCCATCCCCAGTCTTGCCAGCTTTTGTGATTTCCTTCTTTCACGACATCCATTGTCGAAGTTCCTCTCATCAGCGAGTAACCCACCGAAAGGCTGACATCTTTCATGATTTTCCAGTCCAGCTGATAATCCAGTTCAGACCCTAAGGTACGGTTTAGGCTCTCCAGCTTCACACCTGTGGCGAAATAATGATAATTCAGTCCCATCGATACTGAAGAAGATACCTTATAACCTACTCCTATCTGCGTGTCAGAAAGTCCCGGTGCATAGCCATTCACAAAATCGGACGCATAAAAATAATCCATTGCTCCGTAAAATTTATGATGAGTGCCATACAGCGGATTAAAAGCCCGGTAAGTGCCATCGGACTTCTTACTACCACTCAGGTAATCAGTTCCCACATTGACCGTCCAGCTATCATTGATAGAATACGAAGCCCGCACACTTCCCATGAAAGCAGAAACCTTGCGTGCGGATACATTCTTTCCTGTCTGATAATAGAAAGACCCTGACAGACTCCATGAGGCCGGGGTGAACTGTACATACGTGCCCATCGTCTGCATATATTGAGTATCCGACTTTCGGGTTTCGGCATCACCTCCTTCCTGACCCAGATTCATGGCCAGCACAGAAAGTTTCACAGGTGCAGATGCGAAATCATAATGATACCACAAGGTCTGCATATTTTTATATAGTTTGGTCTTGCTGCTGTCATAATATGTTCCGCCTATCAGGGTCTCGTCATTCTGGTTGAAAGCAAAGATACCATCCAGCTGATGCCCTCCGTGTCTGTAGCCTATTTTCAGGGCATCATGATAGCGCCCTGCCACGTTCCAGTCCAGTCCTCCCAAGATGCGCTCATCATCATACACCAGCGACTGCCTTCCCAGCTGCATGAACCACGAGTCATTCAGATGGAATGCGGCCCAAGCCTCGTTCAATATAAAACGTCCGTTTTTGTCAACCAGCGCATCCTGCCCCCACACACCGACATGCTGTGCCGAGAACTTCAACGACAACTTCTTGCGTTCATATCCCAAAGTCAGTCGGGCACGTTCATTGATAAACCCCGCAGGTTTATCACCCTCACCGCGGGGAGACAGCGCGCCATTCCGGTATTCTCCTCTTGTACGAATCTGGGCTGAGGCCCAAAAATGACTTTCTTCATTCTCCTGAGCATGGACCAAGGACACCTGCCCAAGAAGCAAAGCCACCGCCCATGCAGACAAAATTCTTTTTCTCATACTCTCAGCGTTTTTATCAGTTCATATTATAGGTGTGAATACTGCTTCCTTGTGCGGAAGGCAGGTAATTAATGCCCCACCAGCACATCTGCAGAAAAACAAAAGAAATCAGCAGGACCGACAATGACAACCGACGCTTCTGCTGTAACCCTATTCGCATGTGAATGTAAGTAAGATACGAAAACCAGGTCACAGCCGCCCAAGTTTCCTTGGGGTCCCACGCCCAGTAATGTCCCCAGGCTTCCTTCGCCCATAAGGCACCGGTAAGCATTCCCAGTGTCATGAACGACAGTCCGACATATACAAGGTTATCACACAAGGCCATTTCCTTCTCGTCACACCGGTTCTTTCTGACCCAGAGCAGGTAAATGGCCATCACGGCAGAAGCTCCCAGCATGGCATAGGCAAACATATAAATAATGACATGAGGAGCAAACCAGGGACTCTGCAAGGCAGGCATGAGCGCTTTATTGTGTATCTCCGGCTTCAGAATATTCACACAGATAAAAACAACCGACAGCAATGTGCCAAATCCTAATATCCATTTATATTTCCACCTTATGTAAGTAATCAGTCCGGCAAAAGGCAAAAAGAACGAATACCACAAACGGGTTTCTCCCATCGTACGCAGAGGAGGACGCTCCAGTGAATGCCACAACAAGCTGATAAATGTACCAAACACCACAAGCCCTAACACCGTACACACACATGCGCGCAGACGACTCCCCTTAAAAGCACTCCATGCACCGGCTATCCAGCACAGCACAGCCACCAGGGCAAAATAACTAAACCAGTCCCAATTCAGCATATTCTTCTCAACACTTATTATTCTTCTGGGCCGTTACGAACATGCATACAGCCCCCAACATCATCATTACAATTCCCACATAAACTACCGGAAGCCATGGGTCTGACACCAGTTCAAACACACTGACATCACTCCAGCGACCTTTGCTCTCATCGTAGCTTAACTGATAGATTTTCCAGCCTTCCACTTTCGCCGGCTTATTGACTTCAATTGTCTGCTCAAGCTTTTTTCCTGTCTCTGTATAAATTGTCACCTCAGACGAGAAGCGCCGTGGCTCTCTGTCGGGCATCACCAGGCTGCAGACACTATCGAGCCGGAGCGCCTGATACGGGAACAGAAAACTTCCGCAGCTTACCCAGCCGTCTGCCATCTGCTTTCCATCAGCAGAAGTAGCCCTGACATGGACGGCACACGTAGCTCCCATGCTCGGCCATTCCACGTACCTCACCGTATCTTCTCCTGACACGGAGGCAGCCATATCTATCTTGTTACGTACCTCAATATTCCATCCGGGCAACACACCCTGACTGACACCCTCTTCCAAAAGCAGATGAGCAGGTGCGTTGTCTGGCAAAGCTCTTCCGGTAGCATTGTCTATCAGCATCAGCTTGGGAGGATATTCTTCTATACTGAAATTCTTGAGTTCGATGGCCAGTGGTAACTCGGTTAACTGCCCGTTCGTGTCCGTAGCACGCCATTCAGCCTGACCCACACGTGTATTCATCGTCAACCGTTTCATATCGGCACTACCCAGTGTAGCAGATACCAACGCCACGAATAACCCAAAATGATTCAGCAGAAACGGTATCTTCTGAAACCGAAATGAAAATAGGTGCTTGAGCGATACCAGTCCTACGATGGACGTCATCCAAAAATACTCCAACACGAAAGGCCACCATGAAATCATGCGGTTAAACATGGAAATACCCTCAGCAGGTACATGTCCCGGGACCTGCTTAATCATACCCATACAGAATGTAAGGACCGACACAGCTGCCAGCGAAGGAATCGCCGCTTTGTACGACATGGCCCAGCGCACGATATAAAGCTTTTTCCGCAAAGAATACAATGCCACCAGCCCCACCAGGTAAGCCACTGCCACACACAAATTCAATGGCCAGGAAAAGCTGTTCCAGTCTACTCCACCCGTCATCAAATGAAGAATAAGACCTATGACGAGCAATCCCGCACAGGTCATTATTCCTTCTTTTATCCCCCAAGTATTTTTCCACATAACACTTAAATGATACGTTCCTTCAGTTTTGCTTCTTTCAACCAGTTCGGAACCGTTTCATTCAAGAAACGTTCTTTAGCAGCTTTTTCAGCCGGGATGTCCAGACCTATGAACTCCTGCGCTTTCTCTTTGGTAGAAATATCCGGCATCGGCACACTCTCCGTGTAACCGTGCTTAGCCAGAATACGGACAAGAGAAAGACGGGCCTGCAGTGCTCTGTCCAGTCCATGCGACAGGATTCGCTGAATTTCCTGAGGTGCATGGAAAGCAGCTCCATGAGAAGCTACTCCAAAATCCCAGCGCCACTGAGCTTCACGCAGCAGTTTCAATACCGGTTGCATTTCATTCTCTGTCGCTCCCTTATCCCAGGCGAATTTAGCTTCGATATGTGCCGAAGCCAGTTCTTTTTCCAGACGGGTTCTGATCTCATTGGCCTTACGCTGACGTTCATACACGTTATTGCGCAATGTTTCTTCACTTTCACGATGACACACCTGACACGTACGGTCTATCATGGCAAGCGGACTCTGGATGTGATGGTCACTGAATTTCATTCCTCCCTCACTCTTATACGGCATGTGACAATCGGCACACGATACTCCTCTCTGTCCGTGAATGCCCATCTGCGAAATTTCATAGTCAGGATGCTGTGCCTTGAGAATCGGTGTACGGCTCAAAGCATGCGTATAGTCAGAAAAGCCGGCTTCATCGTAATATTGCTCGATGGCCTCTACCGTCATGCCCTTGTCCCATGGGAAAGTGAGGTACTTGCCGTCTCCTTTAAAGTAATATTCCACATGACACTGTGCACACACCAGCGAGCGCATTTCCTGAGGAGTGGCTTTTGTGATGTCTTTTCCCTGACGGGCAAAAGCTTCAATCAGGGCCGGACGGCTAATATGCAAATCCATTGTTTCTGAATCATGACAATCTGAACAGCCTATCGGATTCACAATCTCATCGCCGAAAGCAGCCCACTTGTTATTGTAGAATGAATCTACCCCTATCTCCTGCATCATGCGCGGTACATCAGGACTCTTGCAGGTCCAGCAAGTAGAGGGCTGAGGGCCGTCTTTTTCACCCTGAGGTGCTCCTGTTCGCAACGTGGCACGAATGTCTTCAATGGCATGCATGTGGCCACGAGGAGTGGCATAGTCTTTTGAAAAGGCATAGCCTGCCCAAAGAATCACCATCTCCGGCCGCTGTGCCAGCACATCCACCTGCACATTTCCGTTGAATTCACTTTCAAAATCTGTACGGGCAGTTTCAGTCCAAGTCTGATATTCTCTCGGGAAATCTCCCTGGAATTTCTCGTTCTGAGCCACAATCCCTTTCATCGGATTCTTCCGGTTATTAAATATGCTTGCCACTTCGGCCCTGCGCTCTGACAACGCAGACACGGCAAGTCCTAAACAAAACACGACAGCCATTGATGCACCAAACAACAGCCATCCCTGCCAAGATTTAAAATTATGAATCATACTATACGAGTTTTAAATTATTCTTTCATCTTTCTCAACCATTCCGGAACTGGTGAATCCGGTAGTGGCACAATGGCCGCCGGTGTGGACGACAGACTGTTCTTTCCTCCATGGGGCACATCGCGGTGGCAATCCCAGCAGGCTTTTCCCTTCCCCACCTCCGACATCATATAGTCTATGCGGCCGGTCTTTACCAGTTCCGTATTCAACTGTTCATGACAGCGGATACAATTATTCATGATGACCTGTGAACTGGCCGGATGTGCCTGAATGACCTGAGGCTCCGAACTGGTCAGAAAAGCAGCCACGTGCTTCACACCGTCCATCCCCTTAAACGTCCACTTCTTCACAAAATTCTCATGTGGCACATGGCAGTCGTTACACGTCGCATTCCGCGAATGAGAGCTGTGCATCCAAGTGGCATAATAAGGTGACATGATGTGGCAATTCACACAAGCCGAAGGCTCGTCGGTGAGATACGTATGTGCTCTCAAGAGGTAAAGGAAGTACAGTCCACCGCCTGCCACCACTCCTGCAATGAGAGCCGTTATCATTTTTTGTCGTTTGGATAGCATCATATAATATACTTTTTTGCAAAAAAAAGACATTATTTCAAATTCAGGCGTAATAAATATGACACCCAGCCCAATTTTGCAGACATATAACATGCGATTCCTACCCAAAAATCACAAAGAATTTGAAGACAACCCTGAAACCTCCCTATAAAATTAAAGCCGACCCATAAGATTATATCTTACAGGTCGGCCACCATCATTTATACAACATGCACGCCACTGCTTATATTTTCTCGGCAATACGCTTTACCACACCAGGACCTTCATAGATGAAAGCGGAATACACCTGTACGAGGTGAGCTCCCGCATTCCGCATTGCCTTTGCCTCAAACGGTGTCATTACACCTCCCGCACCAATCAGCAACATGTCCTTGGGAGCATGTGCCGACAAATGCTTCATCACCTCCAAAGACTTATGAATGACCGGAAGTCCGCTGATGCCTCCGGCTCCTACCCGTTCCACTTCAGTCTGTGCGGAATGAATCAGAAGCGAACGGTCCTGTGTAGGTCCCGTAGCAATGAAACCGTCAATATGATGCACCTTTGCAAATTCAATTACTGCATCCAGTTTCTCCACCGGCACATCGGCAGGCAACTTCAGGAAGACCGGTCTGTGGAAACGCTGTTTGTAGCTCTCGAGTGCCGTCAGCACATCGGCCAAAATCTCAGGCGTCATGCTGCCCCAGTTTATCGTATAATAATCCACATACGAACTGAAAGTCTCGTACAAATCTGTAATGTCTGTCACGGCCCGCTCTGCATCGGTCGGAGCATTGGTATTGATATTTACTCCCAAAATGTATTTTCCTTCCCGTTTCCGTTGCAGATTTTTCAGGACAACCTCTTTTCCGGGATTATTGAAACCCGTGCGTGAAACCAGTGCATGATCCTCCGGCAAACGGAAAATTCGGGGGAAAGGATTTCCTGCGACCTTTTCCGGAGTAACGGTTCCTACTTCCAGAAAACCAAAATCCAAATCACTCAGCTCGTCAAAACAATTCGCCTCTTTGTCGAATCCGGCCGACAGTCCCACCCGATTAGCAAAAGTCAGGTTTCGCCATTGAAACGGAGTTGCCTTCGGACGATAAAATGCACGTAGAAGACATTTCACCGGTGGAAAATGACGATAAACATGAAGTAAAGCAACAATCTGACCGTGAATTTTCTCGGCATCCATACGGAACAACCAGGGACGAAGAATAGATTTGTACATAATCATAATGTTTTTAGTTTTGTGACACAAAAGTACGATATCTATCTGGATTTTTGTCATAAAAAAAAGTTATCCCCTATTACCTGAAAAAACGTAAGTACGTTTGGATCGAAACGCAAGTGCGTTCAAGACAAAACGCAAGTGCGTTTTACTTCAAACGTACTTGCGTTTTATCTGAAATGTCCTTGCGTTTTAGTTCAAACGCAAAGGCGTTTTCTATTCAAATTTTAATCTGTTAAAAATCAACCATTTATAAAATCCGTAAATTTACATATTTCCCATCGTATTGACAACCTCCACCCGGCTTAGCGTATGGTTTACCCGCTCCACATGAATCTGGGTGGCAATGCGCTCACGCAGGGCTTCCACGTGACTGATGATGCCTACCTTCTTGCCTCCTATCTGGTGCAACTTCTCAAGTGCTTCCATCACCGTGTTCAGGTAATCGCTGTCCAGCGTACCGAAACCTTCGTCGATAAACAGCACATCCACCGAAAGACTTTTCCGGTTGAGCGAAGACAATCCCAATGCCAAGGCCAGTGACACCAGGAAGCTCTCTCCACCTGAAATGGTAGACGTGGGACGCTTCACCCCGCCCTGGTATTCATCGCGCAACAGAATGGTAAGTCCACCCGGCGGACACTCCATACGGTAACGGTCGGTCAGCCGGCTCAGGTAATGATTGGCACCGGCCAGCAGCTGGCGAAGCACGTAGCTCTGGGCAATGTTACGGAACTTCTTGCCGTCGGCACTGCCGAATAAGGCAGCCACTCCCGCCCAGTTGTCCACTTCCTTTTGCTTCACTTCAATCTGTTCCTTCACTTTCCGGATACGTTGCAGACACTCTTCGTGATGTGCCAGCATCTGTGCGATGGCTCCCAAACGAGCCAACTTCCCGGTCTGCTGTTCTTCCAGTCGGGAAATGGTTTCCTCTACGGCTGCCAGGGTCATCCCTTCGGTTTCCGACGGACGCTGTGCCTGATGCTGTGTCAGTTCCCGACCGACCCGTTCCATTTCTGCCCGCCGGCTCGTCAGGTCGTTGTCCAACTTCTGCAAAGTACGGCGTGCCATATTCACTTTTTCCACTTCCAGTCCGGCCAGTTTCCCCAAATACTCACGGGAAATCTCGGGATGACCGACAAGAAAAGCTTCCACTCCGGCGCTTTTTTCCTCCCTCAACTTTTGCGATGTCTTTATGGCATGGCAGACAGAAAGCACGGAAGTGTTCAGCGCGTTCCATTGTCCCGGAAGTCCTTCCGGACACGGCCCGTCGGGTATCGTCTCTGGCGTCGCCTGCCTCCAGTCCGGAAGTTCCGACAAGATGGACTGACGGACGGACTGCACATGCTCCACCTGAGAAGCCAGCGACTCAACCTTGTGCGAGAGTTGCTCTCTCCTCGTCTGCTGTTCCACATATCGATTGGTTTCTTTCTTCAAGGCGGTAATAAAGTTCTCCCGATCGGTCTTCCAAGCTTCTTGCCAAGGCGTAAAGACAATCAAGGTCTCTCCTTTCTCCACGCACTGAGAAACGGTTAGTGCCTCACGCGAAAGCGCCTCTTCCAGCATACGCAGTTCGGTTTCCAAACGGGACACGGCTTTATCGGCTTCCTCTACCTTCCGGTGCCATTGCTCGCAGGCAGTGGTCAGTTCCTCCCGTTCCTTCGTCAGACGGTTCAGGCGTTGCTGTCCTTCCTCGGCCTGTTTCCACAGCGCTTCCAGCCGGTCGCATACTTCCTGCTGCGCCGACAAGGCGTGCTCTACCTGAGATACTACCTCGTCCGCTTCTTTCACGGTGGCATAAAGCGGCATATCTGTCACGGCCTTTTCCGCCAGAGAATAAGCATCTTTTGCAATAGTCTCCTTCTTCGCCTCCATTTCTTCCAGCCGCATCAGGGAGCGAACCTCCGCTTCCGCCCGTGCCAGTGCGGTCAAGACTTCCTCCGCCCGTCGTGCCTTTTCTTCCAGCAACGCACGGACCGGTTCCAGCAATGACACAAAATGAGCTTCGCTCTTCAAGTCATTATCCACCTCCTTGCCGCAGACCGGACACACATCGCCTTTTGACAGACGTGCACGGGCTTCGCGTGCCCAGTCTTCACAAGACATCCGCTGCTTGTCGTACACCTGCTGCACTTCTTCCTTTTCCTTACGGCACACCTCAGACTGCGCTTTCAGTTGCGCTACCGTCTGTTGCTGTTTCCGGCAATCGTCCTGCAAGGTTTTCCGGTTCTTCTGCACATCCAGCCAGGCCTGTTCCTTTTCTGCACGGCCAGAAAGTGCCTCCCGCAACTTCTTCCATCCGTCCAGCTGAGCGTCTGCTTCCTGCTTCTTCTGCCGAAGTTCCTCCACTTGCAAATCCTCTAACTGCATGCGGCACGCTGCCACCTCCTGCTGTTTTTCTTCTGCTACCTTTCGGGCCTGTTCATACGATGCCGTAGCTCCCTGGCGGACTTCCAGCGTTTTCTGATGGATTGCGGCCTTGTGTGCCTTTTCTTTACGGTAATCTTCCGACTGCTGAAGCGCGCGCTGAA
>ENA-UERC01000412-UERC01000412.1-human-gut-metagenome-genome-assembly--contig:-NODE-412-length-32463-cov-250.348546_pt1 | contig 32463 bp, 19 predicted proteins | sample MGYA00242955_ERZ507955 | MGnify/ENA primary metagenome ERZ507955 (study PRJEB26167, sample SAMN06115394) | human gut metagenome | host: Homo sapiens | place: China:Hubei | collected 2016-04-27... | reverse complement strand
CATAGCGGTAGAATCTTCATAGGTAGTATTGCTACATATATATTTATCTTCGTGATGGGAATACTTGCCGTATGGTGTCTTTGGTCTGGGTATGTCATTAGACTGGTGAAGAAAAAATAAAAAAAGTTTTAATGCGTTGTTTTAATTGCCATATTGCCATATTGTATGTGTAAATGGTTGATACTCAGCGTAAAATACGTATGGCAATTCTCGGAAGAGCGCCGGGAATTGCCATATATTGCCATTGTGAGAATTTAATGCAATTTTCGCCTAATAACCAGATACTCAGTACCTTTCATCGTTCTTTTTCTCTTCAGTCCATCGATGTTCTTCAGGCATCGACCGAACGAAAGAAGGCTTTTTGCTTCCAATGATGCCCCATATTTCGCCTTTAATTCGCTAAAAATGGCAGCGGCAGTCATGAAAGTACCCTCATTTTCGTCTTCTGTTGGCGTAAAACTCTCGCTGAAGCATTGCATGACTGGATCTATTTGCTGGTATCGCCTGTTGTTCTCCATGATGAGAGCCGTCTGTTCTGCATCAAAATAGGTCTTTTCTCCATTCCAGATTGCCTTTTCTGCTTGGGCAAAGAGTTGCTGATAGTTGGGGCGCACGCTTACATCAATAGGACCCGTCAGTTCGATGCCGATGAATCGGCGGTTGCCGGAAGGATCGGTCAGGATGTCGTCCATATTGCTTGTGGCGATGAAGGAGGCGGTGCGGGGGAACTCCTGTACATGGCTGCCATAGGGTGGCTTGTATTTCACGTTTGGCAACTGGATGAGATTTTTCAGGAATCCCTGTTGTACCTTGGCTGAAATCTGGTTGAATTCATCCAGATTGATAAGTAGGCACTGGCTCATAGCCTGCAACACCTGTCTCTTCTCCGAGAGAATCAGATTATCGGTGTAGCCCCATTGCAGCTGGGGTGGAATCAGACGGCGGCAAAAAGTACTCTTGTTGTAGCCCTGTTTGGATATGAGCAGGGGAGCCACGCTGTTGCCATACTGTCTGCCGGTGCGGTTGTGCCATTGCTCCACCATGGCTAGAAACCAGGTGTAGAACCAGTCTTCCCAGTGCGGGTTGTTGGTAGGCACGGTACGTGCCAAGGCACGTATATGGTCCTTGCCGTCCCAGTTGTCATAACAGGTGAACAGAAATTCCTCTACGGGATTATAGTTCTTGATGAAATTGGATTCCAGGAAATTTCTAACGTCCTTGATGCTGACGTTGATACCTGCCAGTTGCACTTCTAGTGTCAGACTCTTCTGTACTCTCGGTTCTACGGCTTGAAATCCAATCCATTCCTTGTCCTTCGGTACATATTCGGTATATTTCATCACCATGTTGTATCTCAGGTCATACTTCTCGTTCAGATATTTCATCATCTTCTCGATGTTCTCTTTCGAGCCTTTCATGCCTTTTTCTTTCTTGTCAGTCGGGTCGCTTTTAGCCTCAGGTATGGATGGGGTTGGTTCCTGAAGCATCAGTTTCTCGTCTACTTTCAAGGCGACAGCCTGAGGATTATAATAGGGTTGGGTATCGAACGTAAGGAGGAAATAGCTTCTTATCGAAGGCTTTTGGCTGGCTATCTCGGCATGGATGACAGACTGGTAGATGGGCAGGATGTGTCGGTATGCACTTTGGTAGAGTCGGTCGGCATGTTCTTCATCTGTAGGCAGTTCACCCTTTTCATCGGAGAATTTCACCAGTATTTCCACGCTTCTGCCATCGGCTCCGGTCACGGCAATGAGGGTGGAGGGGAGAAAGGCAGCTTGTTTCTTCACGAGCTGGACGTCTTCTGGTTTCAGTATATTCCTGAACGATAGGAGCAAGAGGCCGTTGAATGCCTTCATCCTGAGATTCCCGTTCTCATCTTTCTGAAACTCGGCGGCAGGGTATACCCGGTGCCAGGTGGGCATGTCTTTATACCCATCGTAACCGAAATTCATGGAAGGAACCATATCTCTGAATTTCTGGATGGTAAACTTGGAATCATCTTTGAGCATACGCTCCAAAAGGTGTCCGATACTTCTGTTGGTAACGCAAAGCTGGTGTTGCCGATTGGTTCTGATGATTGTTATTCTCATCTGTCCTGTTATTAAAGTTATTTCTTTTTCGAGTGAGGCTTACGTAATGTTTGAGTAGGGCTTACTTGGAGTTCAAAAGAGGCTCATTGGGGGGTCAAAAGAGGCTCACTTGGATTTCGGAAAGCATTACTTGCTAAGCCAGGATGTATCTGAAACTGCGTCGCGACGTATCTGATGCTGCGTCGTGACGCAGTTGTTGTTACGTCGCGATGTATCAGATGCTACGTCGGGACGTAATTTCTTCCGCATCGATGGCGAAGTTACGAAAAAAGATTGAAATCCCCAAGCATTGAACCGAAAAAATGCTTTTTTGCTCAATACTTTCTGTGTTTTTCTCAAAAAATGCCTCAAAAACGCCCGAATATGGCTGATTTCATGGCAATATATGGCAGATAACCCCTAAAAATAAAGAATTGCCATACACCTAACAGCTTTGTAATCAGAGAGATTACTGGCTGGTATGGCAATATGGCAATTCTTGAAAGAAAATTATTTAAAATGAAGCAGATTGTGGAACCCTAATTTTTTCTAACATCCCATCTGTAGCAGACAGCAAATATATTGTTTCGTTAGATTTATCTATTCTCATTTGAGAGGCAATAAAGTTTAACTTGTAATTTTTCAATGCTTTTCCTGCTAAATCGTATACTTCGACAGAAGAATATCCTTTCTCTTTAGCTAGGTCTACATGACGTTGTGAAAGAAGGTATATTTTATTTCCGACAATAGTTGCATCTGAAAAATACATAATTTCATTTTCATTAACTAGTTCATTTCCTTGAACTGAGCATATTAAATCTAACTTGTTGTTGGATAAGATTTTGTAAACCTCAAATTTGTCTTTATATTGGTACGCCAAGACTGCATTGTCATTATTTAAATCATACGCAAAGTTGTTCAAGAAAGCTTTGCCTTCTTTTTGCGGATCCTCGATGACAACAGAATCTATTGGCATATTATCCTTAAAGGAATTCAAACGGAAGACGATTTTGTTAGGATGTTCGTCCGAAAAGCAAAAGTAATTTGCAAATACTTTTGGGTTATTAGCTATTCCATTTATATTAAACCTAGAATGCTCTTTTATTTGGAAATTGTAAAGCTTGTAGATATTTCTTGTTCCATTATCTAAAACATAACAGATATTCTTTTCGTTAGAAAGTAAAAGGTGGGGAGCTATCCATTCATTACCAGCATTGCCTTTTACTCCAAACTTTGCTTTAATAGAATAATTATTAGAATTCAGTACATAAAAAAAGAAACCGGAATTACTGCTCTTGCAAATTAGATTCCCATCCTTAACACCTACAAGTTCATCTATTCCTAATAAAGAGTCAAGCTCAATTCTCTCAGTTGTTAAGGATTCGCATGTCAAATCCGCCACATTATTTTTTGAGACTTTTTTACCGTTGCATCCAATAAATAGAGCAAGAGCTGCAGCACACGATGCTGGAGATAAAAATATAGACTTTTTCATATAGATAATGAATTTAAATGTTTTATAAGATTCAGTCTTAAATTTACTGCAAAAGTATAGAAAATTTGGATAGCATCCAAATCCTTTAATATTCTGCTAAAGATACTATCTTTTTCCAACCACAATTCCTACAATATACATTTCAGGAACAAAGCCCCAGTAACGAGAGTCTTTAGAATCAAGAACATTATCACCTGCCATAAAATAATAATTATTTTGGAATCTGTAGCTTTGTATTTTACGATGAGTGATGTATACTTGTCGATGTTGCCAATCGACATAAAGATTCCCCTTCTGTTCCCATTCCAGTATCTTCCGATATATTACGGCGTTTTCAGGAGTAATGGAGATTTTGTCTCCTTTGCGTGGAATATAGAGTGGTCCAAAATTCTTGATTGTCCAGTTCTTCAGATGCTTATCGTATGGCAGGGTACGAAATGTTTCTGGCGAAATAGATGAGTCTGGTGTTTGATTCAGCAAACGTTGGTTATCAAGGTGTCCAAGTACACCCTTGTAGTTATTATTACTGTAGTAACCATTGATGATACTCACTGAATCTCCAGGTAACCCTATGCAGCGTTTGCAATAGACATAATTGATGACAAACTTAACTCTTTCTCCATCATCAGGTACGTTGAAAACCACAATGTCATTATGGCGTAAATCTCTCAAACCATTGGTTCGATATGCCTTTAGTTCCACTCCGTTTTTGTCGAAATGAAAATCACGGTAAATTCTAGCTCCCATCAAGAGTTTATTAACATAAATTCTATTACCCGGTACCAGAGTGGGGGCCATTGATTCTGTGGGAATAATAAACGAGTCAACACAAAAGGCTCGAAAAGTCAACCATAGTCCCACTAATACTATTCCCATAGAAGCTGATAATACTATAAAGCCCATTGAATTGCAAATAATCTTATACCATTTAGCTATTTTATTGTTTGTCATATCTTTTGTTGTTTAGAAAACTTTTTTCCTAAAATTGATGAATATTGGCATTATAAATATGAGGGCAGGTATGGAGAAGACCAATCCGCCAGTGACCCCTGTAGCAAAAGAAAAACAAAATGGCTCCTCTTTACCATCAATGAAAAATGGTATCAGCCCCATAATCGTAGATGCTACAGTCAGGAGTATTGGAATAATCTTATGATTGTATGCACAGATATAATCAAGCATGCTCCTCTGGTGTCTATTTTTTTTTCTGATATTACGATATTGGCTTAATATATATATACCCGAATTTACAACGATACCCGTCAAGAGAACTAGTGATGCAAAACCACCACTTCCAAAATCTACCCCAGTAAGGCAGAAGGTGAGGAAAGTTCCCATCAATGCCACTGGCACTACAGAAATAATTACAAAAGCCAGCCTAATAGACTCAAATAGAATGGTACAAATGAAGAATACGATAATAACAACCAAAGAGAGCAACCAATAATTACTACTCTCATTGATTGGTTGAGTATAGTAAGTATTCTTACAACGGTAACCCACTGGCAGTGTCTTATTAAAGTGCTTGATAACATTTTCTATATAGTTTGCCGTATACGTGTATGAGCCTAGGACATTAAAGGCAACATTGAGTACATACTCCTGATTCTCCTTAGGTATTACGTTTTTTGCCTCGCGACGTTTTATGCTCATTAGCTCGGGAATAAGAACCGAACCGCTGTCAAGGGCAATCTGTTCATTCTCCAAATGCCACAAATCAAAAGTCGCACTCGTCTTAGGAGTGAGGTATACATCGGAATTAAGATGTTGGTCTCTATAATATCCGACATAAGTCGGCATCCACATTTCACGCAAACGTGAATGTATCTCCGCAGCATTAGCATGATATACGTTCATGTTTTCCTTGTCATACTTCATATACAATTCGTCTTCTTGGTTCTCATGATTAGGGGTTTCTATCGTTAAGTCCTGCACGCGTTTGTTTTTAGACATATAGTCACTCATGTCCTCAGCCAAACGATACAGCTGTTCGTAATTGTAGCCAGTAATAGTAATTCTCTCTGATCTATGTTGCAGATTGAGTGCATTGCTAAATCCACGTTCACTCACACCAAATGTAGCCCAATCAGCCCCGCCGATGGTGATGGCTTTGCCTATCACATCATTCTCTAGCTGGTAAGGGAAATTGGTCTTTGCTGCATTCTTCTTAAAGTTGACCACTATTTCTCCATTCCTACCATCTATGCGTGTGGTAAAGTCTTTGATGCCATCATAACTTTTCAACATTTCTTCCACAGCAATTATCTTGGAATTTAGCTGTACTGCGGTACCTCCGACAGGCATTTTAGCCAAGATGTGCAAAACCTTTTCTTCTGCCTCTCCTCTACGGTAAGCGCTATCATGCAGATAGTCGGCAAACAGGTGTATGCAGCCACCTAGGTATTGAGATAAGAAAGGTTTGCAGTCTGCTTGAAACCAGGCACTTCCTAATGTAGAGTTATATAGGTGCTCGTACCAAGTAAGTTGTTGGGAAACTTTGTCTTTACTGACATAAACTTCATAATCATCAGGTCCCATTTTGTCTGGCAAGGCATGGAAAGGAATACCAAAGGCGAGAACCAAAATGGCATAGTATATCCATTTTCGGCGAGACGTAAACCGAATATATCGTAAGTAGCCATGGTTCCATTTTACTATCCACCTAGCACCACGGAGTTGTTTGCGTTGGCTAGAATAATTACAGCGGTCTATGATGGCAGGAACAAAGAATAAAGCCACCAAGAGCGAAATTGCCAAATTGATGATGACAATCCATGCAAAATCATAAAGGTCTTGCTGTATTTCCTTGGGCAAAAAGAATATAATAATCATAGAGCCAATCGTAGTAAGCATGGCTGCCAATATCGACAAGAAAGCCTTACGATTATGGTAATAGCCATAGTGGTCTGCCATGACAATGGTAGAATCTATGATAAGTCCCAAAGATACTGTTATTCCAGCCAAGGAATAGATATGCAACTTGATATGAAATACCCAAAACGCAATAATGGCTATCAAAAGATTGGCAGCCAATGTTGATGCGATAATGAACAGATATTTCAAATTGCGATTAGTAATCCATACGAACACCAAGAGGATAGTTAGCGACATGAGAGTACGCCATATTAACTTAGACATCTCTTCTCGCTGCTGCTTGGCACTATCATAAGATAGCTGGATATACATCTTTTGATGAATACCTGATTTGATGTTGTCCATTTCTTTCTGAACACGATCTGATATTTTTACAACCTTGCCATCTGCTGGGATATATACATTGGCATAAATCGTATTCAGTCCATTTACACGAAAATAATTATTCGGGTCTTTATCCCTTAACCGAATGGCAGCCAGATCATTTAAGTATATCATCTTGCCAGACACATTTTTCAAGGGCATTTGCTCCAAAGCCTTACCAAAGGCTGCAGTGGTAAGATGAAGGGTAATTTTCTCTTCATTTCCTCTCTCGGAGTGATGCATAACCGTTCCGATAATCTCGTCTTGTCCGATATAATTTTTAATACCTTCCGCCATATCATGGGCAGATATGCCATAAGCCGATAGCAGTATAGGGTTATAAGTGATATCCAGGTAGCTATCTGTGGTTCCTGTTATCTCTACCTTGCAAACACCGTCAACTCCTTCAAGTTGACGTTGTACGTGTTGTTCTACAAAACTCTTTATCATGTCGGGTTGCATTTCTGCATTGACCTGATAAGTAAGCAAGAGTTTCTGGTCATGGTGTGAAGAGTTGTCGTCAACTACCTCTCCCCCTGAAATAGTAGGAAAAGAGATTCCTTTAGGCAATCTCCCGTAAGACTGTCTAAGTAGTGAGGAAATTTCAAATCTCACAGATGAAACATCCGTCTTTTCCTTGAGCTTAACCACGATTTCATTACTGCCAAAATAGGAAGTGGAAGAAACACTCGCCACGCCTTTTAAGGCTGCGACCATACCCTCGATAGGGGAGGTCAGATTCTGTTCTATCACCTTCGCCGACACATTAGGCCATTCATAGCGTATAGTCAAAGTTTTGCCTTGGCGTGGGGCAGGCTCCGTACCCACGTCTATGAGTGGAGCTACTGCCACGCCAATAATCATCAAGATGACAAAAGTCAATGTAACTGTAAACGAAGATGGTTTCATTTCTTTCTGTTATATATAGCGTAATAAATGATTGGAATATAAAAAATACTGACCAACGTACCCACTATCATGCCGACTAATATGGCTAATGACAACGGAAACTGCATATCTGCTCCGATAGAACCTCTAGACATGAATGGCAAGAGAGAAAATATGGTTGTCAGGGAGGTCATAATGATTGGCATCAAGCGCTCATGTCCTGCCATGGAAATCGCTGGCATAAGCGATATTCCTTGGCGACGATGCACGTTGATGGTGTCTATCTTTAAGATAGAATCATTGATTACGATACCTGCCATCACAATAATACCTGTCATAGACATAATATCTATTGATATGCCCAGAATCCAAAGAATAAGGAGTACAAAGAACACATCCACTGCTATCTCGGACAGAATAATCAGTGGCTGTATCATACTCTCAAATTGTGCTGCTAAGATGAAGAACAACAATAGCAATGCCACCACCAATACCCATATCAGTCCAACTATCATTTGACGACTATTAAAGTAATCGCCGCTAGCTACAATTCTTATATTGTCATGGCTTTCGTTATATTGGTTGATAAAGCTAAGCATTTCTCTCACTTGCTTACTTGACACATTCAGATCAATAGGATAGTATTCGCCACCATCTGAGCCGTAAAGATGCTTATAGTCGTTAACAAGATGTTCACGGAGCAGAAGACTTAGTGGCACATCCACACCATTACTATTGGTAATCGAACTAGCCAAGATGGATTGTCTGTCTGACTGACTGTTTCCTACAATCACAGGTACTGTACCTGCACCATGGTTGATACGTAACACCTCGTTGTTGCCTGATAGCTGGCGAAGTTTATCACAAAGTTGAGAATAAGTGATGCCATAGATGGTCATTTGTTCCACATCTGCAACCAACTGTAAATTTTCTTCTGTTACAACAGACGGAATCATGATGTTAGGAAAGTGCTTGCGAAGCGTATCAGTAAACGCAATTGCCTGTGCCACTGGGATGCGATGCCCAGCATTGTCTTGTAACTTTAGGCATAGTTCTGGCTCACCAGAAGAAAATATGAGGTCGAAAAGATTTCCCGATGGGGTATACGAAACAGTAGCCTCTGGGTATTTTTCTAAGAGTTCCTTCTTTATCTCTTCTTGCATGTTTTCAAGTTTTTCGGTAGAGGCACATTTTAGATATACCAATGCCTCGGAAGATGTAATGTCCTTGGTGTGGAAAAGCAAGAAGTCTTGGGTACCTGCCATAGATGTAGAAGTGATCAAGTCTTTATGGTACTCCCTCAACACATTTGAAATTCTCCTGTCATTTTCAGAGACAGAAATTCCTGAGTTCCAATCTACATACATCAGGGCATCGGTATAATCAACCTTTGGCATTTGTCGTTTCTCTGATACTCCATACACAATGACTAATCCTGGTATGGAAACAAGGAATACAACGATACATAAGCGCATGTGTCTAAACATCCATCCTTGCGCCTTTTCATACCAACGGAAGAGTTTTGTATTTTGTTGCAATGCCAGGTGCTGTATATGATTCTCTCCCGCATGAACTTTGGCATACAAAGCACGGAAATATACAGGCAAGACCAACATGGATATGGCTAATGAAGCAAAAAGGGCTATGGTAATACCCATGCTTTGATCAAAGAAAAGAGCTCCTGCCATTCCACCGACAAATATTAATGGAATAAACACGCTGCAAGTAGTAAGAACTGAACTGAGCATAGGGGTAAACACCTCTTCTGTACCCTGGCACACAGACTCACTTAAAACTAGTCCACTCTTTATTTTCTGTAATACATTGTCTATCACAATGATAGAATTGTCCACAATCATACCCACACCCAAAATCAATCCCGATAGAGAAATGATATTAAGAGAAATGCCGATAAGACGAAAACATAACAAAGTGATGATTAATGACAGAGGTATTGAGCAAGCCACCAATAATGCCAATCGCCATTTGCGCATAAAGAAAAGCAATACCAATGATGTGAAGAATGCCGCCGCCAACAGATTCCATTCTAGGTTGTTGATGGAATAAGCCAATAATTCCGTTTGGTCTCTGGTGATGGAAAAATCCATGTTGGGATAATTTTCCCGTAAATCATCTATCACCCCATCTACAGCCTCTTTTAAGTCTGCCATCTGGGCATCGTTCTGTTTGATAATGGCTAATGTAACACTGTTCTTTCCATTATGCCTAATGATGTTTTTGCGAAGGGCAGGACGTTCTTCTATATGGCAGATGTCTTTTAGTTGTAATAATCTGCCAGCATGTTTAATATAGATATTCTTTACGTCGTCGACGTTTAGTATTTGGTTATCAAAATGAATATTGTAACGATAAATACCATCAGCCACAGTTAATGCCGCCAATTGTATGTCATTGTCGGTAAGTGCGTTTTGCAGCTGTTCCATGGTCATTCCCAATGCTGTCATCTGATTCTCATCAGGTGTACATAATATTTCTGAGGATGTAAGTCCACTTATATCCACCATGGCAGTAGGAGGTAACTGCTCAAGACGGCGGCATACCACATTTCGTGCAAAGTCGCTTAACTGAGCAAAATGCGAAGTGGCGTCCTGCCCAGCCACCTCGTCTTTAGAATAGATGTCTAGATAAAATGCTGGAATATCAGTAGCGCTAGCCTTGATTACTTTAGGGCGATTGATGTTTTTAGGCAAGGTACCCATTGCCATATCTATCTTTTCGTTCACCTCAATGAAAAGCATATCGACATCGGCCCCTGCCTCAAACTTTAGTTGAATATTGCCAACATCCATTCGTGAATCAGAGCTGACGCTCTTGACACCTGGCACGCGAGCCAGCTGGCTACGTAAAGGTGCTATTATCTGCTTTTCCATCTCTTGAACAGAATATCCAGGAATGTCTGCCTGTATAGTCATCTGAGGAATGTCTATGTCGGGCATCAGTGATATTGGGATATTGCGTATGCCGATGATTCCCACAACCACAATGGCTATGAGTATCATCGTTACTGCAATAGGGCGCTGAATCAGATACTTTATCATATTTTTTTATTTATTGCGTTTCTTGACGTTTACCTTTGTTCCATCTGCAAGGTTCAAGTTTCCTGAGGTAATAATGACATCACCATCATGTAGTTCGGTATCTTTTCGTTTACATCCAGTGATGGCATACGAATTTATATTGCTATAAGCTACGTCTACGTAAGTCCAGATAGCTTCGCCATCCTTATATTTGAACACGACCTGATAGCCATCTCGGTCTAACACCGCATCCTTAGGCACAACAAAAGAACGAGGTACGTCATTTTCAACAATGACCTTTACGTTCATGCCATCCAAAAGTTTGCCCGTGGTATTTGTGATGCGAGCTGTCATCTTGATGAGTCCTTTCTCGTTTACCGTTGGATTGATATTGATGATTTTTCCTTTATATTGTGACCCCTCATCCACAAAAGGACTCACCAGGACAGTCTGACCTATCTTTAGGTTTTTGATTTCGGCCTCCAGTACGCTAAATTCAACATCAAGTTGTGAATCGTTGATAAGCGTGCAGAGTTTTTCTATCCTCTGATTACGCTTATTGTCCAAGTCTGCGATGCGCCCTCCAAAAGGAGCTACCAAGATACACTTTGCAGAAGCATGGCGTGCAGACTGCAACTGATACTGAGCCAAGTAAAATCCACAAGCTATTTTTGCACGATGCATTACGTCTGCTGGCACATTACTGGTGATTCCATCATATCCTAGACCGATTAGTTTGTCGGCAAGGTCAACCTTGGCTTTCTCCAATTCCTTTTGGGCTTTCTCAATGTTTATCTGGGCTTCACTTCCGTCAGTACGAGCTATCAACTGTCCCTTTTGTACTCTGCTGCCATTATGCACGTATATACTACTAACGATTCCACCATCAGGAAATGATATCTCGCTCTTGGCTATGGCCTTGAGTTTACCATTACAAATGAGTTGGCGATGGAATGTCCTTGGATGGAGACATAGAGTATCGACATATATCTCGGTGGACATCTTTTCGGCATTTTCTATATTTTGGTCTTCTGCTTGCTCTTTTTTCTGTTGACACGAAGGCAAAGCCCCACCGGCAAGAATCAGCATAGCCAAGATAATGTTATAGTTTTTATTCATATCTGTACATTTTATTTGTTATGTATGAGAGCATCAAAATTAGCATTCAGTGCTCGTTTTTGCACCCAGTCGTATAAGGTATATCTACGCAAGGAATAATAGTAAGTCCAATAAGTTTTCAACTGTGTGATATATTGAGACTTCGCTGTTTCTAACTCTTGCAAGGCTGTGTTAAGTTCTGTCACGGAAATATTGCCCATCTCAAACCTTTTTTTGGTTATGTCATAGCGTTCGTGTGATATTTCCTGTGCTCTTTGCGAGGTTCGACATTGCTCAGACTGAAAACTAAACTGTAATACCTCACGTTTTATCTTTTGTATATAGTCATTGTCAGCTTGTTCTTTTTTGGTTTTTGCCAATTCCAAATTCGACTTGGCTACCATAACCTTACCTTTTTGTACTCCCCAGTCGAAGATCGGTAACGTGATACTTACACCGATAATCTCGTTGTCTTGTAGGTTCCGGTATGCGGCAGCGAAACCATCTGCTGTTCGATTAAATCCCACCTCAGCATTCACCTGCATCTGTATTCCTTTAGCCGATTTCGCCTTGGCTAGGTTTTGCTGGGCATTCAGTACAGACAAGTCTTGCTCCAAAACATGTGAAGAGTTTGTCAAGGCTTTTAGTGTAACCTCATCTGCATTCAGTACCATATCCATCACGTTGGATGGAGGCGTTAACTCTACATCTTGGTAGTTTGTTACCCTAAGATACGAAAAGAGATTGAACAATCCGTCATCTAGTTTTATTTTGGAATTGTTTACTTCCACTTTCGTGTTGAGCATAGACAACTCTAGTTGCAGTAAGTCGCTCTTGGTGATTGTACCTAATGAAAGGCGTTTCTTGGAAATCTCGTATAAAGACTCTAGGTCTTTGTATTTGCTTACATTCTGCTGATAATCAGACTGGGCAGAAATGGCATCAAAGTAGAGGGAAGCAACCTGTATAGCAACATCCTCTATATTCTCAAGATATACTTTCTTGGCTCTCTCGTACTCCTTAGGTTCAGACTTTTTTCTCCATTTCAGTTCATTATAAGACCGTAGAGGTTGTGCATAAGATAACTTCAGTGGAAGAGTATTATAAGTTGTCATTTTATAATCAAACTGGTCTAGTCGATACAGGTAAGACTGTAAGGAGAGCGTGCCGCCAAGCGAACTAATCTGTTGGTCTACAGAAAAAGTGAGCGAATTGGTCAGCGAGTTGTTGTCTACATAATTAATCTTACCATCCTCAGAGTTTCGTGCCTCCACCCGGGAATGGTTAAAGTTCATGATGCCACCTGTAATACTCATCGATGGCAATAATTCCGCACGAAACGATTTATATGCCCAATAACTAGACATAAAGCTAAATCTTGCTAATTGGGCATCAAAAGAGTTCTGCTGAGCAATGAGAATAGCATCGTTCAGTGACATGGTCTGTCGTTGTGCACTGACCGTTATACTCAAGGCTGTGCCAACTAATATATATAGTAATTTTCTATTCAACATCATTCTGGTTTTTGACACTGCAAATATAATATATTTTTTGCTATATTTAGCATACTAACTGTTAAAATGCAGCTTCTTGTGCATTTTTTTTCATTTCTTCTATGGCAGGTGAAGATATTTTGGGGTGAAACTCCAATATTTGTTGAGCAACACTCCTCATTCTGTTTGTATCGCCCATCTCCTTCAATGTTATCATTTTCTGATAAAGAGGGTATAACCGATTGGGAAGTCTTTGGAAAGCGATGTCATAACATTTTATTGCATCATCGTATAATGCCATTTGGCGATAGTTGTTTCCCATCAATACCCAGAACATAGGGTCATTGCTTACTTTTATACCTTGGCGTAATATGGCATTACTATCCAAGTATCTTTTATTTGCTTGGAGTAATTTTGCAAAGCTGAAGAGAAATTGTTTATCATCATTGCAGTATGGCAACAAGCGATAATCATCAGGTATAAATGACGAATGGAAAACTCCTGCCCACATCTTACTTTCTTTGTGGGCTTTTATATATGGAGCACCAAGCTTCCTGCATCCAAAAATCAATACCATAGAAATCCCCCCTATAACACCGACCAACCAAGGATTTGCAGAAAACAGTTTCTTGCCAGAAGCACCTTTAGCGACGAAAAGAATACCTAATATCCTATATGGGAGCATTTGGAAAGGATAGGAGAAAAGGCTGAATATGAGTAAGGCAACCAATCCATATAATAACGTAGAGGATTTCTCATGTAATTTTTTTGTCACTAATACTATAATGGCATAACATAAAGTAGCCCCAAGAATACCTTGCTCTGCACCAATTTGTAAGCCATCACAGAAAGCAAATTCTGTGACATCAGCATAATTGGAGAAAAGTGCTATATGACTGGCATCGCCAAAAAAACGATACAACTGATTACCATATTCTCCAGCAAAGCCCCCTATGCCCACTCCAAGTAAAGGGTGCTCTAACCACATAGCCAATGTTTGCCACCAGATAATGATTCTGCCTATGGCAGATCCCCACTTGAGGCATAACAGTATGACAGCTAAAGTTACAGCAGAGAAAACCAATACCCATCGATACTTCCATAAGTATTTCCGATAGGTACATAAAAACATCATGGCTACAACCACGAATGCACTACGACTAAATGTAATGGCAAGCATCAAACAGCCGAAAATAATCATTCCCCAGCATATAGTCTTTTCTATTTTTTCTGTAAGAGCAGTACTCTTATCTTGTATCTGTTTAAGATTGGCTAGAGCCATTACAACCCCCATGGCTATGCCAGCAGAATAGGGGCCAGGATTGTTGAAAGTTCCTGTTACAGGGTAAAGATAGTGATGGCTAGTACCGCTATATAATTGGTAATAGCCCCAAAATAGTTGATAACCAGCATACCCCAATATCCCCCATGCGTATATTTTATTAGGTATAGAGAAACAACCATCTACCAATCTCACAACAATATATAATGTAAAGAGATATGAATAAGTTAGTATTTCTCCATAGCAAGGTGCATCTGGTAGGCAATATGTCCTCAATAAGGCATACCCCCACCAGGTAAACATTAAAACATCTACGATACTTATTTTACCACCAAATTTGTTTGCCATTTTTATATTCAAAAACACGTTCTTGATTACCTCTTGTTAAATCTTTCAGATAGAGTAGACTGTTTTTGGGAACACTAAAGATTACGCTGTCTGCAGTTGCTTCTTTTGCCCCCAAAGAGTGCCATCTATTATTGTCCCAGTAATGTAATTCATACACATCTCCATTTCTGATGAAATTATCTCTATTGCGAGGAGTCAGGATAACCTTTTTTATCATTTCTGGCTTGGCAAATTTCAATCCCACCCAGCTACCAGAAGGTGCCTTGCTGCTATATGAGGTATAGAAGTCACCATCTAATGCCTTGGCTTGCTCCGTTCTCTCACTGTTCTCATTTCCTATTACCTCACCTGTAATCTTTATCGTGTCTGAAGATGACGTATAAAAGGATATTTCGGCAATATCACAATTGGTATTGTCTGCCCCCTTGTACCGCACATAACGATATGTTTTGGTTGTGTGCGGAAAGACTACAGTGCATAGGCGTGATGGAACTTGTCTTATCATCACCAAGATTTCTGCATCAGAGAAATCGGCATGGTTAGCTCCTTCTACTACACCTCCTGTCATATTCTTTAAGAATGGTTCGTCAATAGGGGGAAACTTGGTGTAGAACACAACACTCACTTTTTGCTTTTGGGGACCGAATGACACCAGTTTAGCTTTTCCTCTCTCCAAGCAAGTGCGCATAGGCAAAGTGGAAGGTATCATCTCTCCATGATGATATTGAGCGATACAAATCACTGTGCCAGCCTTGAAATTTCTAAACACAAGATGACCATTCTTCAAAATGCAATAGTCTACAGGTATCCACTTTTGTTTCTGCGGAATACATAGATAATATGGTTTCGACTTGTCTGTCTTCTCCGTCAAGGTATTTTCCTCAATGACAATCTCTGGCATTAATTGTTCGTCGGCGTATACTTCTGTTACATCCTTAAACTTTGGATACCTGAACAATGGTGGAATTTCAGTTTTATCTTCATCAAGCTCATCCTCCTTATCGGCTTGTAAAGCAAAAGACTCCCGAAACGCCTTGGCTTTCACGTCTTTGTATGCTGAAGCTGGAAGAAAAGTGCCAGAAGCAAGGTCTATCCATGTCTCTTTACCTGCCAGGTTGTTCCAACTATGAGGTGTGTTGTAGTCGCCGCTTAGCAGAAAATCCTTACTACAAGGTATGCCTAGAGCTCGGAAAGTGTAGAGTATGATGTCGCACATATCCCTACAGCTTCCCACATTGTAGTTTATGATGCGAGGACCTATGCTTGGCAGGGAAGGCATCTTGCTAGAAAACACAGGATGTCGTTGGTATAATTTATCAAAGACGACTTTTGCGACATCTACGGGATTTGACACATGCTTTTCGATTAAACTGTCCGTTACAGGCTTCCAGCTCTCCATAATATCTTTTCTCCATTCCGTTGGGAGTTCTGTTCCAACTCGATAAGGCAATACATACTCACAGAAATCATCAAAAGAAATATTCTTGCCCCATGGATAATGTTGCCATGCTCCAAATGCCGAATCTATGTGATGTATCAATAATGCAGAATTAATATTCGTTATGTCATTCTTTACTTTTAGATTGCTTACATTTATCGCTCCATTTCTTCTAATAAAAGAATCTGCTACCAAAGGAATTTCTTCTTTTAGATGATGACTACACATTTGGTAAAGCTCTTGCATCTTTTTGATTTCAGTTCCCTCATAATAAGTATGATACGGCATATTTGAAATCAAAAAAACAGCAGCCTTATACTTCAAAGAATCATCAGCGTAATGCCGCAATACTTTTTCTAGTTCTTGTCTGTTGTTTCCAGCCAAGTTCAATGCAGCCTCTAGCCTCTCACTCTCGTGATTGTAAGAGCAAGAGCCTAGGAATAGCAAAAGCAGATATAAAAAGTACAATCGTTTCTTCATTTTGTAACTATGATTTTTCTTGTGTATCCCATGCAAGAGCATAATGTTATGCCTATAAATACTAAAATTAAGAGTTTCTTATTCATGAGCTTTACATAAATATAATTCTTTGTCTTTTCCCCTAATGCAACAATAGTAGGTGTTGGGATATTTAACGCTTTTGGATACAGCTAACGCATGTGCACCAATTGCGTAGTTCTTCTTGAGATTTCCCTCCCAATCAAACACCAACAGATAACCATTGTGATTTTCAAACTCGTCATTCGAAGCATTTACTAAAGTTCCATAATAGAGAAGCCCGACCTCTTTTGATGTACAATAATAATTTATGTATGTATAAGGTATCGACCTATCAAAGATAACTTCGTTGTTCTCATCTATATAATAATCGGTATCTAATTCTTTTGGACCAATAATCGCTTTTTCCATCTCAAGCATATTGTTGTATAGCTCGATGGTAGATTGATGCATTGAAGCATACATAATTTTCTTGTTGTTTTGACAAGCTATGACAAGTCCACCACTAGTGATGTTTTGAGTATTAAACTTATAGCTTTTCTCTAGTCCAACTTTATAATCCTTACAGTAGAATAGTCTATTTCCTTCTTGGTGGATTTTTACTTTCTCGCTGTCAAATATATACAGATTATCCATGACTGGTTGGTCATTTAAATATGCAAAGCTAGATATGCCTCCATTAGGGATTAAATCGTATTTAGGCATATACTTTTTATTTGTCAATACAGAATCTATATCTATGTTAAATAACTTCTGTAATTGGAAGTCATATACTATGAGTTTGTCTCCAGAGACAAACGATGTGCACTGTAGGACTTCATTGTGACCACGACCTATTCTAAGCAATTTGTTTTTTAAATCTTTTGTCTTTAAGTCGTATAATTCAATGAGCCATTGTCCGTCTCTGGAGAAGTTTTGAACAATTAACACACTATCTTTGTAGACATAGTATTGGTAGGCGAGAGATCTTTCTATACCTTTCAAATCTATTGTGTCTAACGATAGAACTTTCGCCTCAGACAGAACATTCTTGTTTAAAATTCTTTCGTCTGTATGTCTACTGTTGCAACCATACAGACAAAAGAAAATTAAAAAGAGAGGAATGAATAAATTGCCTCTAATCATAGCTTACTTTTATTCCGATATATATAACAAGTATCTTAGAGTTGAGCGCAAACTATAACACGTCCTCCTTTTTCTATAAAAGAAGACACGTCTTTAGGTACGCTAGGCTTGTTGATGTAACCGTAGGTATCACTATCCATCCAACCGTAAAGGAAGTTCTTTGTTGCATATAGAAGATTTGGTACCCCAATGGTTATCTCTTTAGGCTTCTTTACTTTCTTTGTTTCTAAGTCATAGTAGAGCACCCCATATCTTCCCTTATATGCCAAAGGAACTAACAGGGTCGTGTTTCCTAAAAACGGGCAGTCGTCAATATAGGCATAATCTTTACTTTTACCTTCGTCGTAAAGTTTTTCGAAATCACATTTGTATTCTTGTGGAACTTTAGCACCTTCAAAATTCATGTAATATGTATTGATACACTTACCGTTTTCAGAGAAAATGTAGATAGAATCACTCATCTCCTTATTGTAGACAATTTTGTCATCTGTTTTTTGAAGAATGTTATTATGAGCAAGATTATCCTTGTCTTTCTCATTGAAGGACAAGAGCACTTTTTCGATATTCAAAGAGTTGTCTGTTAAGACCAACTTATTGAGACTTTTTTCCAATGCTAAAGAAAATAAGAATTTGCCATTTGATAATGTCTTAAATGAGTCGCCACGAAATTTGGTTTCTTGTACTTTAACAAACTTTCCATCGTGAGTAAAATACATCATTCGCTTCTTGCCTCTATCATAGGCATAGACGTATTGGTCGTCTATATCAAATGCCCACAAGCGAGTATACTCATTTTTGGAATTACCACGTTCGCCAAAAGTCACCAAATGTTTTCCTTGTTTATTAAATGACATAAGGATATTGCGCTCCATTTTGTCAAAGACATAAATGGTATCATTATATACCTGAATGCCTTCTATCTCCGCAAACGTCTCATCAGGCTCTTGCAACTTAATAAAATTTACATTGCCGAGAAGAGAAGACTGCAAAGAATCAACAGAAGAAATTGAAATTTCTTCTGTAGGTGCATCTCCAATATAGGAATATGACTTATTGTTGCTACATGATGCCAACAATACTATTGTCGCAAATAAAACAAACTTTTTCATACGCAAACATTAACGGCAAGAAGATTCAGTACAAGGGTTGGAATTCTCACACATACAAAATTTAGTAGTGCCAGCATGACCTGCACAGTTTTTTAACTTTGCAGGTCCAGTATTGTTTGGGCTTGTTTCTGAATCAGTTAAAGCTTCTACATTATCCTTCATAATGGATTCTGCAGATGTAGAGCCGTTAAAAACATAATGCTTAGAATAAACTACTGCACCAGTACAAGCTATCGCGAGGCAAAATGCTCCAATTATTTTTTTGTTCATGATTGTTGTTATTAAATTAATATTATCGGTCTAAGACCGTTTTTAGTTCTTGTGGAATCTCATATTTTAGAAATTCCTCTGTTTGGTCATCTAATGTGTATAGGTAGCCATTCTTAAAATCTATGTCGAAAGATGTAATATGGCGTTTCATCTTTATGCTTGCAAGAGGTTTGCCTTCTAGCGAGAACAGTAGAATGGAAGGTAGCTTTTCCCTCTTAGATTGGTAGGACTTCTCTTCTTCATTGATTTGCACAACTCCAAAGTATTTGTTGAACACACTAATATTTGAAAATGTATATAGACGATTCCATCTATCTGTATTCATAATCTCATCTATATCATCTAGCTTATCTCCAACACAAACAGTTTTGGCAAATGAACCGTCAATTTTATAGATGTTTATATAGTTGAGTCCTATTGGCATTTCTATTATTCTATCATCCTTGCTAACTTTAGTAATAGTAGACAGTATATTGAAGTCTTCACCTGGAACAACAGATGCTGTGTTTAGCTGAGCGAGTATCTTTGGAGTTGAGTTCTTGCCTGTTTTTAAGTCACGAATCATTCTTGTCTGTTGAGTATCTCCATTTGATAGCTCTTTTATGAAATATCTGCCATCGGTTAATCTGACTACATTAAAATCATTGTTGGCTAATCCTTTTGATATAGATTTCAAAGCTAGCTTACGAGTTTTTAAAGACTGATTTACATCCATCGTCAGAATGCGACCTTTTTGTTGGTCAAAAACATCTGCCAATAATGTGTCACCCAATTGATAGAACACAAAACCTGTCGCCAAATCTGGGGGGAAAACAAGTTCTTCTTCACTATTCCCAACGTTTAAAAAACGCCCTAATACTTTAGAATTCTTCATCGTAGAAAATGCAAGAAAGCCATCTCCCTTTACTTTCAGAGCCATCAGCGTATCTAATACTTGAAAGCCTGTAACATTCAAAGCCTCCATCTCTATACGTTGAGGTTGTGACAACTCTATGTTTACAGGAAACTCTTTTACATATTCTACATTTCCTGTAGTCATATAACGCTCGCTCTCCTGTCTATCGTACTTTTTTGAACAAGAAAACAGAAGCAAAGTTATACTTAAAAGAATAAATATTTTCCTCATGTCTATATATTTTTTATAAATATAAGGGGAATAGCTTGCAAAGAGTACAAGCTATTCCTGCTAATGATTTAACAAGTATGAGATGGGGCGTACCAAGTGTCCGTTCCCGAAACAAAACTGCATGTTGGGCAATATCGAACCTGACAACCAGCTTTTGATGTAATGGTACTATAACATGTTCTTCCGCTACCTCCAGACTCTGAGCTGGAAAGAGCCTCAACATTCTCTAAGAACAGTGAATCGTTCGAAGGAGAAGATACAAGGTAACCGTTAGAAAATAACGCTGCACCTGCACAAGCTATCGCAAGACAAAGTGCTCCAAAAAGTTTCTTGTTCATAATTTTGTTTAATTTAAGTTATTGTTTTAGACCTATGGTTTTACCATAGATTGCTTTAATTTTTTCATTATCAATAGGACTGCCTACAAAACAAATCTTACCATTCTTATCAAGAAGGAAAGAATGATATTTGCGGTCGCTCGGAATAGAAGGGTTTACCTTTCTGAACACATATGCAGTATCCAAATAAATGGAACTCTTCAAATCTGTAATGCTTAATTCCAAATTAATATCCTCCATTTCTGATTTTTTAGGGGCTACAATAAAAATATAGTCTATATTGATTTTCTTCTTTCGAGCTTCCTTTATCAATGGATTCCAAAAACGAAGTTTGCTTAATGAGCATGGGGTGCATTCGGTGGAATCCACAAAAACTACCATTCTATATTTTTTAGTTTTTTCTTCTAGATTTTTTTTCCTACATTGCATTTGGTCAAGTTTAAGAACTATAGGAGAAGCCAGCATTTCCTCAAGATGTGATTCAACCTTATGGGTTTCCGAATTACATCTAACATAGCAAAGCATCATACTTGCTAGTAAAATCATATAAAATAGCTTAGTTTTCATTTTATCTATTTTTTGCAAATTTAATTAATTTATTGTAACCGGCAAAATATATTATTGTTTTTTAACGATAAAATATTTGGATGGTCGTTCCGTAATTCTAATACTTGAACTGAAGTATGTTTTCTTTGTTGTTCAATGGATTCCAAGAATAAAAATAATTTCCTTTTTCATTTATCTTACATCTTAAAATGTCAGACTTTGGTACTATATGCTTATATGGCGTTAAATTCAAGGAATATATTTCAATCTCAAATTTTGGATTATACAATTTATACTTTGAAGCTCTTGAAACAACCCCTGGTTCATATCCCATATATTGTGCAAGTATGTTCGTGTCATTTATATCCACAAAACAATAATATATTCTTTTTGGGGCTGATAAATTTATCTTGTTTTTTACAGATTTAATATTGGTAATTTTAATTTCACCAAACTCGTTAACAGAGCCTATAGTAATTGCATTGATACATCTAAAACCAATGCAAACCTTATTTTTTTTGTAAGCAAAATGAAAATCTGCAAAATTTCGATTTTCACCATTCAACCCTAAACTGTCAAGCATGCTATAAACATATGTGGTTTTTTCTTTCTTTTCGTTATATGTCTGCAAATATTGTTCTAAAGTGTTGAAAATGATGATGGAATCATTTATTCTATATACTTCTTGCAGAGGTCCCACAAAGGGGAGCTTCAGTGATTTGCTACTAAGAAAGGTGGCCTTTTTAGAGTCTAGTTTATATTTTAAAATTTTGTATTTGGCTTGATCTATGATTTCCAGAGTATCCCCATTCGTATTTTGTATCATATCCATGGCCATAGTTTCATTTCTTCCATGTCCTTTTACAGCAAAACTATAGAGGTGCTTATTTGTAGTTTTGTCATAAACAGAAAGCTGATTTTGATTAGCTTCTACATCATTTTGTATAACATAGTAATTTTCAAGAAATATCAAATCTAATTGCTTGGATGCGCCTTCAAGGTATGTTACTAAAGGTGTAATCTCTATTTGTTTTTGAAATTTTGCAGCATTAGAAATCTTGTCTTTAGAATTGTCACAAGAAAATAATAACGAGGAACTTATACACAGAAAGGCAAAATAAAAGAAAGCTACTACTTGGACTTTATTTAAAATATTGTACTTTTTCATGAAATCTAAAATTTGATCTACAGCGCAAAAAATGTTGCGCTGTAGATTTTTTTATATTACTTAATTATTACCCCCCATGATTCACAACTTGAAAAGTGATCATAATTGCAATCACACTCAAGTATTTTATTAGTTCCCCATCCTATGTTTTTACAACCACTAGGGCATTTATGTTGTTATTTGAAAATGAGTGTCTTTTTAAATATCCTTTTGGTTTGATATCTTTACTTCACGCTCCACTCAAACAAACCGCAGGACAGAGTTTCTGGCTGCTTCAGTTCGAGCTTCACAGCCTTGGTCTTCACTGGGTCGAAATTCACGATGCAGGCTACACCTCGCTTGCATGGATAAGCATCGGCTCCTGGAACTTCCTTCCAGTTGCCTGCCTCGTCCTGATAGTAGAGCTTCCAGCTGTCTGGTACCTTGCAACCGCCCCATGGCTGGTCGTCGTACCAATATACGGTGCTGGTCTTGATCTCCTTGCTCTCAGGGAAGGTGTAGGTAATCCACTCTGTGGTGTTCTTCTTTGGCCACCAGTGGATGTATGGGATAGAACGGTCGTTCTCATCGGCAGGAACCAGCCCGTCGGTAATGCTACTCTTGGCAGGTACTGGAGAAGAGAATTCTACCTTAGCCTGTGCGGCGAGAGTTGCAGGAGCAGATGGCTTTGCTGCCTTGACATCCTGTGGCAACCATACCTTCATGTTGCCGTTGCCACGATGAGCCCAGGCGAAGTATGGGATGAGGGTCAGGGTCTGGTCCTTGGTACTCAGCTTGCCGCTCTTGTCGTAGGCGAGAGTCTGCACATTCTCGGTCAAGGTCTCCATGTTCTGACCCTTGTAGAGTGTCAGTACATTCTTATATTTAGGGTCGATGAAGCCATCGTAAGAGAGCTTGCCTTCAGCGAATTGAGGTTCGCGGTTCTCCAGGATGCTCATAATGTCGAAACCCTGGTTGTCTGGCCACTCTGCGCAATATACGATAGGACCACGTTCGATGCTGATGCAGCCACGATCTGCTTCTACCTTGTTGTTGGCACGTACGGTGCGTGCCTCCATATCGAAGTGAACGCGAACCACATCGCCCTTCTTCCACTTGCGGTTGATGGTATAGTAGCCATCCTCTGTCACCTTACCCTCTACCTTCTTGCCGTTTACGGTGATGGTATAGCCTAGTCGCTTGCCGTCGCTGTAGTAGTAGAGATCTGATGGTACTGGCTGACCCTTTACCCAGCCCGGGATGCGGATTTTCATACCAAACTGACCAGCCTTGTTGTCATCCACCTTGATAGCGATATCTCCGTTCCAAGGGTACTGTGTATCCTGGCTCAGGGAAACCTTCTTGCCGGCTACCTTCAGAGAAGAAGAGTTGCTGAGGAAGAGGTTGACATATACATTCTTATCCTTTACGGCATATACATAGCCCGGGAGGGATGGCAGGAAGCGGCAGATGTTGCTAGGGCAGCAGGCACAACCGAACCAGGCCTGTCGCTGATGCTGACCCATGCTCTCCAATGGATTAGGGTAGAAAAAGCCGCCGCCGTCCATGCTCACACCACTGATGAGACCATTGTAGAGGGTGCGCTCCAAAACATCATAATACTTGCTCTCGCCATGGAGGAGGAAGAGTCGGTAGTTGACATAAACATTGCCGATAGCCGCGCAGGTCTCGCAGTAGGCACTCATGTTAGGCAACTCGTAGTTCTTGCCGAAAGCCTCACCATTGTTGGTGGCTCCGATTCCTCCGGTGATGTAGAGCTTCTTGCTTACGATGTTGTCCCAGATGCGGTCGATGGCGTGGATATAGGCAGTATCGCCGGTGAGGGCTGCTACATCTGCCATGCCGGCATACATATAGGTGGCACGTACGGCATGACCTACTGCTTCGTCCTGCTCTAATACAGGTTTGTGACTCTGTGAATATTCCTGTTTGATAGATGTCTTTCCACGGTAGTCGAGGAAGAACTTAGCCTCTTCGAGATATTTCTTGTTGCCTGTAGCGAGATAGAGCTTGCAGAGTGCCATTTCGGCAATCTGATGTCCCGGTACCACGCAAGCCTGTCCTGGGTTAGGACCTACCTCCTTAACCACGCAGTCGGCATAGCGGATAGCGATATCGAGGAACTTGCGGCTACCTGTAGCCTGCCAGTGAGCCACGGCACCCTCCACCATGTGACCGAGGTTGTAGAGCTCATGGCTCAAGTCTTCCTCCATGCTCCAGCGCTTGTCGCCTGCCCAGAAGTGAGGATGCTTCGGGTTCTGTGTACGGGCGGTATAGAGATATCCGTCAGCCTCCTGAGCCGGAGCGATAATGTCGAGCACACTGTCGATATAAGCCTTTAGCTTCTGGTCTGGATAAGTCTGGAGCACGTAGCTGGCACCTTCGATAGTCTTGTATGGGTCGGTATCGTCGAAGCTGTAAGGCATCAACTTGCCCACATCGTAACTATCGCTAGGATGTGCAGCGCGCTCAAAGTTCTTGTATCTGCCCTCTGATTCGCACTTGCTGAAAGCCAACGGGATGGTTACCTTGCGAGAGGTCTCGATACGCTGTCCCCAGAACGTATTGTTCCAAACCTTTACTGATGTGAAAGGCACCGGTGTGATAGGATAACCACCCGAGCTCTTGTTCACCTTCTGTGCCGAAGCTGGCATCAATGCCAATGCCGCCAAGGCTGATGTCATCAAAATCTTTTTCATGTATTGCTAGTTTATTTTGTTTGTTTCTTGTAAGGGATGTATTCATCCCAGAGTTTCAATGAGTGCAGATAACCCGAGAAAGGCCATGCCTCTTCGGCATTCTTACCCAGAAGCATAAACTGCGATGGCTTGACGAGAAGCTGGATATCTTTCTGGCTGATGAGTTTGTCGTTGATGTAGATGCTCTCGATTCTGCCATCGAAGCAGACATATACGTGCTGCCACTTGCCTTCCAAGGTCTTCATCTCCTTGTAGCCGGCATCCTCATACCATCCGTAATGGTTCATCACACCGCAGCGTGGTTCGGTGCCGTTTACCAGCATCAGCTTTTCCAGTTCATCGTGAGAAGAGGTGAAATCGGCTACGCATTCATTCTCGGCAATCTCCGGATTCAGAATCCATGCCTCGATGGTATATGGAGCGTTGTCGCGGATGGTGGCTGGGAGCATGAAGTTGCTTCTGTAACTCTCCTTGCCGGTAAAGGCGAATGCCTTCTTGCCCTCTATGGTCTTGATGATGGCTGCAGTATCGTGCTGCGTCTCAAACTCGCCCTTGAGGTGAACATCCAGCGGACTGCCGTTCTTGATGTAAGGTACGGTATCGCCCTCGTTGTAGTAGTCAGCGCTGATATCTACCACCAGTCCCTGACTGTTCTTATCGGCTACAGCCTCACGCACGATGTTGCTCTGGGCATCGAAAGCCTTTTCTGCAGCCTCTTGTTCCCAGTTATAATAACGGAGATTGGTGAGGGTAAATTGCTTTTCGCCTGCAAGAATTTCCAGTTTTCCTTCAGAAAGATTCAGACGAGGATCGTTTTCATCTATCTGATGCCAGCTTCCGTTGTCGAAAGCCTGGGCGGTGAGGGTATGTTTGCGTGTCTTGCCGAGCTGCGGATGAGTCATCACCAGCTGGGCACCTGGTTGCAGGGTGATGGCATCTTTGCCAGCCATGCGCTCTCTGAGGGCGGTGCCCTGAAGGAGCGAGAACTTGCCGGCAAGCATTCCCTCATTGTTATGCCAGGTTGTACCATCGAAATCGGCTGCTGTCAGACCGAGCCACTGCTGTGGGGCAGAATCTTCTACGGAACCGTAAACCTTGATGTTCCAGATGGCGCCACCGAAACCGTTCTTCTGTCCGCCGGTATAGGTGAGGCGGATGTACTGCGCCTTGGCATTTCCGAAATCTACCATCGGCGAACCAGCCAGACGGTTCTGTCGCTTGTCGGAGAAGGTCTGCCAGTGCTTGCCGTCATTCGATGTCTCGATGAGATACTGATAGAACTGTGTTCCGTATTCAAACTGAGTCCAGATGCTCTTGATGCTCTGCTTCTTGCCCAGGTCGAGCTGAATCCAAGCCGGTCCGGTGGTGCGAGGGCGCCAGAGTGTGCCGTTGTTGTCATCAACCGCATATTCCGGACGGAAATCGTTGTCGTAGTAGGAAGAGGCTGTAACCTTAACGCCGAATGCGAGGTTCTTTGCCACCTTCATCTCCGGTTTCAGATCGAGACCTTCGTGGGTTGGAACGACCTCCTTGATGGTACCGTCTGCATTGAATTCGAGTTTATCGACTGCCACCTGACGATGGAATCCACGATTGGAATGTGGATTGTCGTGGCGATGATATACGATGTAGTAGTTGTCACCTTCCTGGAGCACGCTGTTGTGTCCTGGACCATGAACGGTTCCATCGGCATTGGTCTTGAGGATAGTTCCGTGGTAGGTATAAGGACCGAGTGGACTCTTGGCTGTGGCGTAATCTACGCGGTAGCTGGCATCCTCGCAATGCTCGCAGGAGTAGAGGAAGTAGTAGATGCCGTTGCGCTTGAAGACGAAAGGAGCCTCGAAGAAGTGAGTAACCTCGGTGTTCGGGATGAGCTTGGTTTCGCTGAACGATTTCATGTCAGGATTCAGCTTACCTGCTCCGCAACCAAAGCCCTTGTAGATGCCCCAAGTGCCCCAGTACATATAGACCGAACCGTCATCATCACGGAAGGTCTGACCATCCAGAGTGATGGCATTCTTTACGAATCTGTCCGGTACGAGCACGGCTTCGCTCTCGCCCAGCACATTCTTCCAAGGACCGCGAGGTGTATCGCCCACACCCAGATGGAGCTTGCAAGGCTGGCAGTAGAGGTAGTAATACTTGCCGTCGGCTTCGTTCTTCATCACGTCCGGTGCCCAGATCCAGTGGCTGTCCGGCCAGTTCATCGGCATCAGGGTCCAGTTCTTGAAATCCTTGCTGCACCAGAGCTGTGCCGGTCCGAAACCGGCTCCGCTACCATCGGTAGTAGCATATATATAATAGGTGTCACCAAACTTCTTGATGGTTGGGTCGGCAAAATAGCCAGGCAGGATAGGGTTGCCTGCTCCCGGAGTGTTGTAAGCAGCTTTCTGGGCAGCACCTGTCTCAGGCGCTGCCGCAGCTGCTGTTACGAATAGTGTTACAATTATATTCTTATTAACCATATATCAACTTCTTTTTTTCTAAATGCTTTTTTATTTCTTGATAACCTTGATGACGAATCCACCGCCAGAAGCAAGATGAATCTTCATTTCCGATTTCTGATTGATGACAGATTTCTCTATCTTGTAATCCTCGGCATCGTGGTTGGCATTGATGCCATCCTTCAATACGATTGCTTCGTAATCTCCATCCGCGAGGAAATCAAATTTCAGGGTGAGCGTGCGCTCATCCCAGTTGCTCTGACCGCCAACATACCAGTCGTTGCCCTTCTTTCTGGCTGTAACGATATACTTTCCGATTTCGCCCTGTGGCACGATGGTCTTGTCGAAGACTACAGGTAATGAAGCGATGTATCGGGTGTATGGCTCATCAGCCTCGTAGTTGGTAGGAGTGTCGGCAAGCATCGTAAACGGACTGTCCTGCACGATGTAGCAGGCAGCCTGGTGGCATCGGGTACCCATCGAAATCGGTTTGGTGTAGATTGCCTTCCAGTTGTCGCGGGTTCCGTTTCTCATCGCTCCCGGTGTGAAATCCACCTGTCCTGCCATCATTCGGATGTATGGGAAGGTGACATCGTAGAGCGGCATATCATTCTTAGCTTCCGTCCAGCGGCATTCTTCCATACCGAAGACACTCTCGTAGTTGAGGATGTTAGGATAGGTGCGGTTCAGGCCGTGTGGCTTGTAGATGCCGTGCAGGTCGAGGATGAGATGATGCTTGGCTGTGCAGGCAGCCAGACGTTCCACCATTTCGATGGCGGTCTGGTCGTCGCGGTCCATAAAATCCACCTTGAATCCCTTGATGCCCATATCGGCATAGGTCTTGCAGATGGTTTCCAGATTCTCGTCCATCACGTTGAAGACTGCCCAAAGCACGATATCCACGCCCTTGCTCTTACCATATTCTATGAGCTTAGGCAGCTGGATATCGTCTATTGGTTTCAGAATGCTTCCCTCTTTCGAGTTGTACCATCCTTCATCAAGGATGATGTATTCCAAGCCGTGATTATGAGCAAAATCTATGTAATATTTGTAAGTATCAAAGTTGATGCCTGCCTTGAAATCCACACCTTTCAGATTCCAGTCGTTCCACCAGTCCCAAGCCACCTTGCCCGGTTTGATCCAGGAAGTATCGCCTATCTTGTTGGGAGCAGCCAGGGCGTACACCAGATTGCTGGTTGGCATCTGGGTATCGTGCTCTGTGATGGCGAAGATGCGCCAAGGATAATTGCGTTTACCGGTGCTGGTTGCGATGTAATCGCAGGTGCTCTTTACGTGGCTCATGTGTCGCCAAGGGTAGTAAGCCATCTCCTTAGGGTAGGGAGCAAAGGCGGCTCTCAGAATTCCCTTCTCTTTATCCTGTTCGCTGCTGTTAGCCTTCAGCCACATGCCCGGATACTTCTCAAGGTCGCTCTCCAGGATAGTGACTTTCGCCTTTCCGCAATCTATGGTTGCCGGGAGAAAAGCCAAATCCTGCTTAGCGGTATCGAGCCGTGTTTCGTGATAGATATTCTGGAAAGCCATGGCAAAAGGCTTTTCTGGTGTCGTAGTGTATGGCAACCATGCCTTCTTGTCCTTGCCAAACTGGTAGGCGGCGGTTTCATTCAGTATGATGGTCTTGCCTTTTCGCTGGGTATAGAATCGGTAAGCCACTCCCTCATCGTAAGCTCTCAGGATGATGCCGAAACCATTCTTCAGTTTCAGATTCAGTTCCTGATATGCTGTTTCAAAGTTTTGCTGACGATAGAATGGCGCATGGATGGTTTCCTTATGGTTGCTAAGCTTGTGACTTGCTACCTTCGGATTCTTACCCATGTCCGTTCCATCGTTCAGCGTTACACCTATTGAAGACTCCTGTAAAAGAATGGAGCCATTGTATTTAAATTGAAGAGAGAGAGACTTGTTGGTGTTGAGTTCTGCTACGATTTTACCATCTGGTGATTTCACCAGATAGTTCTCTGCCGATACTGTTGCCCCTAAATATAATAAGGTGGCGATGAAAAAGAGTTTCTTAACCATAACTTTCTAGGTTTATTGTTGTTTTGTCCGTTTTGTTGTTCGCTTGGTGGCAATGCCTGTATTACCGGATTACCACAAGTTTTTATTTCTGCTGCAAATTTACGAATAGAATTGTTTATGTAATGCAAAGAAAGTCCAAAATGATGAAAATATCGTATCACAAGTATCCTGTTAGACGATAATTGTATCTTTATGTACGATAATTTTAGGACTTCGTTGATTTTTTCTGTTATTTTGCAGCCAGAAAAATAAATGAAACAATAATAAACCTAGAAGATATGGATTTAAAGCAGTTTACATTATTGATAGGTGTAGCCAGTTTGCCATCCATGACAACGGCAGCCACTGTTTATCGCACCATCTCTAAGGTGGAGGCAATATCAGTAGATTGTCCGGTGGGCACAGTTCCCCGACTTCCTAATCTCGTATGGGTAACCTATTCTGATGGTTATTCAGAGTATCGCCAGGTGCGCTGGGCTAACGCTCCGCTTGCTGATGAGCAGGCTGAGGCTGATGCGCAGAAACATCCTGCCGGGAGCCAATATGAGATAGGTGGTTTTGTGATTGGTGATGAGACTACCGACAATGGTTATCCTGTCAAGGCACAAATCAAGGTGGTGGCTGAAGGCTATCAGACTCCAGAAAAGGAAGTGGCTCATACCTTCTCACTCGCTGATGTGAGCATAGATGGTGACAACCGACTCACCCACAACCGCGATGAGGCTATCCGCGAGATCTGTTCCTGGGATGTTACCCAGCAGCTCTACAACTATCGCGATACCTACGGACTCAGTACCGAAGGGTATACCAAGAGTGATGGCTGGGATTCGCCGGATACCAAGCTCAAGGGTCATGGATCAGGCCACTATATGTCGGCAATCGCACAGGCATACGCCGTGGCAACTAATCCTGAACAGAAGGCAATCCTCCGCAAGAACATCACCCGAATGGTGAATGAGTTGCGAGAGTGTCAGGAGAAGACCTTCGTATATAATAAGGAACTGAAGCGCAACTGGGAGGCTCGTGATTTCGCTCCTGAGGCTGAACTCAGAGAGATGAAGGGCACCTGGGCTGCTTTTGATGAGTATAAGAAGCACCCTGAACTTTATGGCTACGGCTATATCAACGCCATTCCGGCTCAGCATTGTGCTCTGATTGAAATGTATCGTGCTTACAACAACTCCGATTGGGTTTGGGCACCTTATTACAGCGTACACAAGCAACTTGCCGGTCTGATAGACATCGCTACCTACTTTGATGATAAGGAAATCTGCGACAAGGCACTCCTCATCGCCAAGGATATGGGACTCTGGGTATGGAACCGTATGCACTACCGCACTTACGTAAAGCAGGACGGCACCCAGGATGAGCGCAGAGCCAAGCCGGGCAACCGCTACGAGATGTGGGACATGTACATCGCCGGTGAGGTGGGAGGTATGAGCGAATCGCTCTCCCGACTTTCCGAGATGGTTTCCAATCCGGATGAAAAGGCAAAGCTCCTTGAGGCAGCCAACTGTTTCGACGCACCTAAGTTCTATGATCCGCTGAGTAAGAACATCGATGATATCCGCACCCGGCATGCTAATCAGCATATTCCGATGATTATCGGAGCGCTGCGCAGTTACAAAAGCAATCAGAAGCCATATTATTACAATCTGGCACAGAACTTCTGGAGTCTGGTGCAGGGCAGATATATGTATGCGATGGGTGGTGTTGGCAACGGAGAGATGTTCCGCCAGCCATATACCCAGATACTGAGTATGGCAACCAATGGACTGCAGGAAGGCGAATCTGAGGCTTATCCGGATATCAACGAAACCTGCTGTGCGTATAACCTCGTCAAGTTGAGCAAGGATTTGAACTGTTATAACCCTGATAATGCGCAGTATCTCGACTATATCGAGCGCACGCTGTATAATCAGATTATCGGTTCCCTCAATCCGGACCAGTATCAGACCTGCTATCAGTATGCGGTAGGATTGAATGCCACCAAGCCATTCGGCAACGAGACTCCTCAGAGTACCTGCTGCGGTGGTACAGGTTCTGAAAATCATACCAAGTACCAGCAGTCGGCTTATTTTGCCAACGATCATACTCTCTGGATAGGTCTCTATATGCCAACCACCCTCCATTGGAAGGAGAAGGGCGTGACCATCAAGCAGGATTGCCTATGGCCGGCACAGCATTCAGCCATCAAGATTACGGAAGGCGAGGGCGATTTCACCCTGAAACTCCGTGTACCATACTGGGCAACTCAAGGTTTCTCCATCAAGGTGAACGGCAAGGAAGTGGCAAAGAGCTATCAGCCTAGCACCTATGTAGAACTGGAGCAGAAGCACTGGAAGACGGGAGATGTCGTAGAAATCGACATGCCATTCAGCAAGCATATCGAATATGGTGCCGACAAGCTTTCGAGCGATGTGGCAAGTCTGGACGGTACTCCGCTGAAGACATCCTGGGTAGGAACCCTGATGTACGGACCATTGGTGATGGCGGGCACAGGCGCACAGACCTGGAATCAGGCTACGCTGAACATAGACTCCAGGTTGAGCAATATCACCGTGGGCGAATCGAACGGCGTGACCACAGGTGCGGGAGCCAATCTCCTGACCCTGAAGCTGGATGGCAAGGAATTCCAGCCTGATTATTACCGCAACGCCAACAGTACCCACTACTACCGCATCAACCTGACCGATGCCAAGAGCAAGAAGAGCAAG